>Ga0116168_1000102_pt1 | contig 87359 bp, 75 predicted proteins | sample AD_UKC129_MetaG_FD_89795 | JGI IMG/M metagenome (GOLD analysis project Ga0116168, IMG submission 89795) | Active sludge microbial communities of municipal wastewater-treating anaerobic digesters from Canada - AD_UKC129_MetaG | ecosystem: Engineered > Bioreactor > Anaerobic > Digestate | place... | reverse complement strand
TTCTATCCCTTTTTCAGCAGGGCAAAGACTTAAAGAACACCTTATGAAGCATATGGCCATAATGAAAGTCAGTCGTTTCTATCCCTTTTTCAGCAGGGCAAAGACTTAAAGACAAAAGATTATACAGGTTTATTTGCAAAGACGAGCCAGAGGTTTCTATCCCTTTTTCAGCAGGGCAAAGACTTAAAGCAGAATTAAGATTAGATGAAACATCTAATAAAGAGTTTAGTTTCTATCCCTTTTTCAGCAGGGCAAAGACTTAAAGGTAAAGTTCGAGCACGAGAAGGAGACAATTGTGGTTGGTGTTTCTATCCCTTTTTCAGCAGGGCAAAGACTTAAAGCACCCCTCGGCGGACGTTGTTTCCCACAAGTCCGCCTACTTCTGAAGTTTCTATCCCTTTTTCAGCAGGGCAAAGACTTAAAGAGTATATTTTTCAATGGTTTACGATTATTGAAATTCGAGTTTAGGTCTGATTTTGATTTATAAGTCATTGCTGTATTATGAATTACAAATATCAACATAAACATACATCAGACCCTAAGCACCTTATGTCGGTTTGTGTTGGTTTGTGTCTATGACTTTTTTGCCTGTTTTGCATAAGTACCTGAAATACCTCGTTATCACCCTCTTTTAGACCCCCCCTGTATTTTTAGCACTTTCAGGGTACAGCAAAACTATAAATTCAATAATCAGACCTGAAACCGAATTTTGGAACATTTTTTCGAGTTTTTATAATCGCCTGCTGTCTTTGTGATATTCAATTGTCAAAGAGCGGGTTTGTTTATCTGTGTGTTAGTATAGCAAAGAAATATTTAAAAGTCAAGTCTTTTTTTGGAAAATTATAAAGATTTTTTCCATATATTTTTATTCGTGTTGAATAGTGTGATTTGTGGTTAAAGAATGAACCCCAGAGGATACGGAGGGAATTAATAGGAAGAATATGTGAGTGTGTGAAAATAAATTCCCGAAGCGGGATGCTTTATTAACAGGGAAGGAGAAGGATTTTTAAATGTGTGTATTCATGTCATTCGTGATAAAAGAAAACATCCTGTAAGCGAGATGCTTCAGCTACAGGGGAAGGGGAAAGGATTTTATGTTAATAGAAATTAACCCCAGAGGACACAAAGGGAATTTCATCCAAAGGACACGGAGGAGGATTTATTTACGGTAAGGGCATGGATTTGAAAATATGATATGGAGGCAAAAGTTTTTTCAACTGTACATAAAAAAATTGAATAGGCTTCACAGGATTTTTAGGATTTACATGTCACGAATATATAAGTAATAAACGATTTTTCTTTAATCATGTTTATTAGTAGATATTAGCGCTATTTGTAGCAATTGATTTTTTAACCCAACTTAACATGAATATCCCTAAGTTTTATTACACCTATCAGTCTCATTCGTCCTGTTTACCTCATATACCCCTAAGTCTCATCTACCCCATCTGTTCCCTCCGTCCCGTCCGTTTCATCTGTCCTATTTGTCCCCTATGTCCCATCCGTTTCATTTGCCTCAGGGGCTTTCTTCAGATAAGTAATAAGTATAAAAACATAAACTACAATAACAATTACAGGTATAACAAGCACCCCCCAAGTTGGTTCTTCTACATTCCAGGGTCCAACGGAATAATCCACATTTAATACGCCTGCAGAACCTTTTGAAAACATTTCTCCAAAAGTGCTTCCTAACAGCCCGTGAATAAATCCTAATGCCACCAAATTCCGATTTTTCTCTTCCATAAAAACATATACTAACACAATCCCTAACATCCATGTAACTGCTACCAATCCATACGAATCAATATGTATCATTCCAAAGCAGGAAGCACTTAAAGTTGCAACCAGCATTCTTTTTTTATCCTTACAGTAAAAATACCCATAGATAAATCCCATAGGGAAGAAGAACACCGTTAGCCATAGAATAAGCTGAACCCAAACCGTTAAAGAAGGTATTGCCTTTGTCCCATAAGCAATGGAAATACTAATGCAGGTAAAAGAAATAGCCACCAAAGCACCCCAAAGACCAAATAGCAGGGACTTCTTTATTTGTTCTTCTCCTGTTACCCTGTTGGCAGGACTATTAGATGGGGCAAATGCCTTGCGGAACCGTGTACCAAAATAGGAACTAAATAACAATTGCTGAACAAAACCCCAGAATATATAGCCAAACACACCCAATGCCCATCGGGAAAAACTCAGTTGTTGAAAGGCACCCGTTCCCCGTTGAATGTAGGCAGAAACGAAGATTACTATCAATAAAGGCAATGAGACAATCATTGCGGTTCGGAATGCCGTATGAAAATTATCATAACGGATAGCACAAAAGGCAATCAGAGCGGATATAACAGCACCGAAAAAGAATACAAAAATTACACCGGGGAAATGATGGGGCCATTGGTAAACATCAACAGACAAGCCAAAAGTGCGTGCTAATTCCTGCATCTGGAAGAAACGGGCGACATGATACCATTGCTGGTAATTAACAATATTCAATCCTACAAAAACGGTAATAGAGGATAGGAGAATCATCACTCTTCTTATCAGTGGACCCCTTGTAATCAAGTGCCCATATTGAATCGGATTTCCCAGCCCCCAGGATTGGGCCGTATCTTTATGTAAAAATGGTGCAACAAAAAGTAAATAAGCACCTCCCAAAACCAGTAGCAAATTTACCCCAGAGTTTACAGCTTTTATTTTCATTACCACACCGAAAGGATAGGCTACCAGCCATAAGGCAGAAAGAATAATAAGCATAACCGTCATTGCTTCCACAAAATTTTGTTTTCGTGAAAAGCGTTCCTGTTCCCAATCACCAGCCGTTGTTTGAATCATCGGAACTTTTAAAATCTTTTCGGGAGAATTCATACTCATAAATGCATACCTTATAGTTGATAAAAAAATTAAAGATATATCAACAATAGAATTTATAGAAAACGGCTGACTACGGCCAAACCACGAGCAACACTGGTAAATGTATCGCGAGAAATAATTCGATGGGAACCGTATCGCTCTTGTAGCATCTTTTGTATTGCCGGGATAAGACAGGTGCCACCTGTAGTTAGAACCAGATTAATATCTTCAGGTTTCACCCCTGCTTTCTGCTCCGCTTCTATGATTAATGAGTGGATTTGTTCCAAAATATCCTCAATAATCTTGCTAAATTCTTCACGATTAATCTTCTCATTCATACTCAATTCTTCAAACTGGATTTGGATAGATGTCTGTTCCTGAAAACTTAATTCCTTCTTTGCCTTCTCAACAACTAATGCCAGAGGATATCCCCAGTTCTTCTGGATTAATAATCGCAAAGCCCTTATAGCTTCGGGTTGGTCACTAAAAGTTTCCACAGCAATCAACCAATTAATGGTTTCTTCTGTATTCAATCGATATAGATTTTGCCAATCCAACACAACATTTAAGATATTTTTGGGCATAGGAAGACGGTTTTGCCCGTATCGGGCTGTGCTTCCAAAGTAATGAAACAATCGTTTGCGAATAATCTCCTTATCAATCATATCTCCGGCAACAGTATCTCCTGAAACCGACAGAACGGCACTTCGTTTTAGTCGTTCCTCCACGGTTTCTGCACCTTCAAACTTCATAATACAAATATCACAGGTTCCTCCTCCAATATCCACAACCATCACCAATTGTTCTTTCGTGGTTGTCGTGCTTATATATTCAACAGAGGCAGATACCGGTTCATAGAAAAAAAGCACATCTTTAAATCCGGCTATCATTCCAGCATTTCGCAATCTCCTTTCGGCTACCTGGTCTTCAAATTCATCATGCGAAAAGAAAATAGGTCTCCCTATTACCGCAACATCAATCGTATCACCCACATATTGTTCTGCTCTTTCTTTACATCGTTTCAAAATAAGGGACACCAATTCCTCAATCTGGTAGTGTCTCCCGAACACATCTGTCCCTTTGAAGTCCGCATATTTTAATTTTGTTTTAAGGGACTGGAATAGTCGCCCCGGCATATTAACATCTACAAGCGTCTTTATGGATATTTTTTCTAAATTATCCGGGTCTGTTAATCTGGGATTGTAATACTCACTTTTATCCGGTTCCGCACCACTAATCGCCGATATTTCCATCCCAGTCTCTTCCGACTTCAAGATAACCTCCCGCCCTATATTGTGCTGAATAAAAACATTCGCAGCCTTCCTCCCCGTAAAAATCGAACCATCAGCCCCAATATAGATAAGAGAAGGCAGCGAAGTCGTAGGGACATTTTCCTCATCCAGGTCTATAACCTGAATTTGCCCATCCTTTTTCGCAATGGCAACACTGGTATTGGTCGTTCCGTAATCGATTCCACAAGCAATCATGAATAAATTCTATCCATCTTCCGTTAGGTAGTCTATTATTTCTCATGTAAAAATAAAAAGTATATCAATAGTATATTGACATTTTAAACTTACAGTTTATTTCTCAATCCAGCAAAAAATAGCCGTCTGGAACTGGGTGTAATGTGTGTAATGTCCACGCATCCAGAGAATATGCCCTTCCTTTTTGTTATACCCCCATGGAACAATAGGTCGAACATTTATAACCGTCGAATTTTGAGTAATGGGGATATGCTTCCACGATTTACCTTTATCGTGGGTTGTCCATCGTTCAATCTCAAAGGTAGTATTCACCCGTCGGGATAAATAGACTTCTTCAATATTTGCATGATTTATGCAAATACCCGCAGAATAATGAGGCTCCGTTTCTTTCTTACCTTTGGGTGTTTCGGGGAACCAGGGGCCGGCAAAGGTAATTTCATGGTCAATCCACTGTTTCCCATCCCATAGGGCATAATGATAAAAATGTTTGTTTTCTTCCGGTAATTGCGTATAGGCAATCACGGGCTTACCTTCCTTATTTAGGGCAATATCCCAGACCCATGCCCTCGCTCCTGTTAATTTCGCATCGTATACCTTATCACAATCAGAATGCAGTATGGGGAGGGAATCCATAGCCCCTATGGATGTTCCATCGGCACGGTAAAATTTCCCCGATTCATAACGAGCATAATATACGGAATTAAATGGTTCGTTTCGTGGATGTCCATCTGTAAATGTAAAATGAATCACTTTTTTACCATCCGATACAACTTTCAAATAAGGGCGAATACTCTCCGATTCCTTTCCCTTATCTTGAAAGAGAACTTTAGGTTCTGACCAATGAAGGCTATCCTCAGAAGTGGCAAAAGTGGGTTTCCATGTTTTTCCTCGCCAGAAAACATAGAAACGATTTTCATCACTTAAAAATACCGGGTGGCTATATGTTACTTTCTCCATCTTTGCCACTATAATTTCATCACCCCATTCTGTTATATCTTCAGGTTTGAGAGTTTGACGGGCGTAGAGATTTTCTTTATTATGCCGTGCATAAAAAATCATAAGTCGCAAATCGGGCAATACAAGAAAAGAAGGGACATTATGGTCATCAATATCCCAGAATTCTTTTATCGTTTTTGTCTTAACTTCTCCCGTATCATGGTCATAATAACCTACTTCTAACTTACCTTGAGAGGAAATCCAGCCAACATAAGTTCGCCGATATTGTCCTTCAACATAAACAGCCCGTGGGTCTTGAAACCAGCAAAAGGCACCCGACGGCGATATCGTGGTATATTTATTCAAAATAAAATCGGCTTTCTCAATCGCATTCCCTGAGAAAGAAACATAAAACAAGCATGCTAAAAAACCTAATGTATTCATTATTAACATCCCTTATTTTATTGTATTCTGCTTTATGTCAACATTATTATATATTGTTTTCGTTTTTATAAAGTCTAAATTCATTTTTAGTATAGCTATTTTTTTTGTTATGATTGTGAAAGTTTTCTCTATTATAGATAAACAAACTTTTTAAGATAACTAAATAGAAAGGGTAAGTTATATGAGTAAGGGTATTAAAGTTTTCCTTGTGTCTGTGTTTGTATTAACACTGATTGTAATTCTCAATTCCTGTGGTGGGCAAAAATCACAGCCATCCGCTCCTGCACCTGCAACTAAAACGCAGGAAAAAGCACCTGCAAAAGAGGCGGCTCCTACACCACCCCCAACAACGGCAGAGAAGGCTCCTGCTGCTCAGCCTGCTGAACCAACAACAGCCCCTGCCACAGCCACAGGTGGAAAACCTAAAATCGTATGCGACGAACCCGAATTTGATTTCGGTGAAAAAAGGAACGATGAAAAAGTAGAGCATGAATTCGTTATTAAGAATGCGGGTGATGGACAATTATTAATTAATAAAGTAAGGACAACTTGTGGTTGCACTGTTGCTCAACCTGAAAAGAAAGAACTTCAGCCCGGGGAATCCACAAAAATCAAGGCGACCCTTACTCTGGCAAACCGACAAGGACCCCAGACAAAAAATATAACCGTTGAATCCAACGACCCGGAAAATCCCGTGTTAACATTAACCTTAAAAGGCGTTGCTACTTCTCCAATTATTATAGAACCGCGGACGCTTAATCTGGGTTATTCAATTATGGAAGATTTGGTGGACGAAAAAGTTATTGAAGTAAAATCCAATCTTCCCGATTTAACTTTCAACATTACAAATGTAGATATGACGAATTTACCTCAATTCAAAGCAGAAGTAGAAACCGTAGAACCCGGGAAATATTACAAAATAAAAGTTAAACAGACGGAAAAAGTGGAACCGGGTACCACATTATCTAAGAGTTTCACCATCCAGACCGATGCCACAATTCCCGGAAAAGATGCAAATGACCCATCCGTAGCAACTTTGAGAAACATTCAGGTTTCCGTCTATGGAAGATTTTTAGGTGAGGTAGATGTATCACCTGAGGTTATCAGTTTTCGTGTAAACAATGATGACCCTGAAGCCAAAACGCAACAATATCTGCGAATTAAAGAAGGTAGAGAAAAAGGATTGAAAATTACTGAAGTCATTCCTCCTACCCCCGATATTCAGGTCGAATTAACAGAACGCGCTCCGGGTGATTATCTGTTACTTGTTAAGAACATCCCTATGAATAATTCCTTAAAAGATAAAGAAATCATTGTAAAAACCACATCTGCTACAAAACCTGAAATTAAAATTCCTTTCCGCGTAATTGATATTCCCAATTTTAGTTCAAGACCTCAAAATGTTCTCGGTGGAGAAGGAAAACGGATGCCGCCACAAGGACCTAATATGCCACCGAAATTACCACCCTTTAAACTTCCGCCCAAAGACCAATTACCCAAACCACCAACCAATCCTCCACAAGTTCCACAAGCAACACCAACTCCACAAGCAACACCAACTCCACAAGCAACACCGGCTCCACAAACACCGGCTCCACAAACACCGGCTCCACAAACACCGGCTCAAACACAAAAATAATTCTTAACGACATTTTTTAGACATTTTTCATATAGCCGATACAAAAATGTATCGGCTATATTGCTTTTAGATTGAAACAAATATTATTATCTTTAAGTCAATTAAAAGTTCTATCTTGAACAACATATTTTCTTTACAAAACAAAATATAAGAAAGGATTTTTTATGATGCAACAAATTTTAAAAAACAAAAAATTATTATCCTCTTTGTTGTCTATTCTGATTGTTTTATCTGTTATCGGATGTGCAACGAAAGCACCTATATCCGAACAACAGAAAGGAGTTGCTTCAACCAATGCACGCGAAACAAAAAATCCGGGACCGCTGGATGCGTATGTTTACAGACCTGACCCTCATTATAGTTATAAACTTGTAAAAACGGAAGAAGCAGATAATTTCACTATTTATTACATCAATCTAACCTCTCAAAGTTGGCGTTCTCCAGAAGAAGTAGACCGCCCCATCTGGACGCACTGGTTAACCATTGTCGTTCCTAAAAAAGTAAAGTATTCTTCCGCCCTACTTATTATTTCAGGTGGAAGGATTAGCGACGAACCCCCAACATCCTCCAGTCCTCTATTACGCAAAGTAGCCAAAGATGTGCAAACCGTAGTAGCCGAAATAAGGCAAATACCTAATGAACCTCTGGTTTTTGCAAATGACAACGACAGGAAAAGGACTGAGGACGGTATTATTGCATACAACTGGGATAAATACCTGAAAACGGGCGACCCGGAATGGTTAACCCGTATGCCGATGACAAAAGCTGTCGTTCGTGCTATGGATACTGTTCAGGAATTCTGTGCAAGCAAAGAAGGTGGAAAGGTGAAGGTTAATGAATTTGTTGTGGCTGGTGCATCTAAACGCGGTTGGACCACATGGACAACTACTATTGTAGATAAACGGGTGGTCGCATGTGTTCCCATGGTTATAGATTTGTTGAATTTGGTCCCATCATTCAAACATCACTACGCAGTCTATGGAGGTTGGGCTCCTGCCATAGATGATTATGTAGAAATGAATATCATGGATTGGTTAGTTACTCCCGAATTTGCGGCTATGTTAAAGATTGTTGACCCATACAGTTATCTTAATAGACTAACCATGCCCAAGTTTCTCATTAACTCTGCTGGTGATGAATTTTTCCTGCCCGATTCCTGGAAATTCTATCTTAAAGATTTGCCCGCACCTACATATATCCGATATGTCCCAAATACAGGTCATGGGCTTAAACCCGAAGTTGTTGACAGCGTATCCGCTTTCTACAAGGCTATCGTCATGAAAAAACCTCTTCCCCAATATTCCTGGGAATTCCCGGATGATTGCACCATTGTGGTAAAAACAAAAGATAAACCCAGTAAAGTAACTCTATGGGAAGCCACAAATCCTGAAGCAAGAGACTTTCGTTTGAATGTTCTCGGTAAAGCCTATCAGGCAAAGGATTTAACGGAACAGAAAAAGGGTGTTTATATTGGGAAAGTCAGTCCTCCTGAAAAAGGATGGAAAGCATATCTTATTGAAATGACTTTTCCAGGTCCGGATAATACCTCTTTTACCTTTACAACCCCGGTCCGCATAGTTCCCGATATTGAACCGCATAAATATGAGCCACCCGCTGAATTGCCTAAAGGCTTTTTAAGCAAATAATACATGTTAATAAAAACATACTAAATCCTCAGCAGGAGGGTTTTGTGAACAAAGATTCGTCTCGACTAATTGATGTGCAAAATCTTGAAAAAGTTTACGAAGTTGGAGATAACAGAGTTATAGCCTTAAATCGTGTTGATTTGACCATTGATGCAGGGTCTTATGTTGCCATTATGGGACCTTCCGGTTCCGGAAAAACAACTTTTCTTGATATTCTGGGATGCCTTAGTAGACCTACCGCAGGTTCGTATCGGTATAAAGGTGAAGAAGTCCACAAGTTTTCAGAACTGCGACTTGCCGAATTGCGAAATCATGAAATAGGCTTTGTTTTTCAAAACTTCAATCTATTAAGCCGTGCCACAGCATTAGAAAATGTGGAATTACCGCTTATATATGACCGCGTCCCGCGAAAAGAACGAAGGAAACGAGCACAAGAGGCATTAATCGCTGTGGGACTTGGAGACCGTATGTATCACAGACCCAATGAAATGTCTGGTGGTCAGCGACAACGCGTCGCTATTGCACGAGCCTTGGTAAACAACCCTTCTACAATATTAGCTGATGAACCCACAGGAAATCTGGACACCGCCAGCGGAGAAAGTATTCTTGAATTATTTGATGAATTACATAGCAAAGGACATACAATTGTTATGGTTACACATGAAAAAGATGTAGCGTCCCGTGCTCAACGAATTATTCATTTCAGAGATGGAAAGGTAATATCTGACGAATGGCAAAAGTAAATTATAAAAATTATCTATTAAGACTAATCCTTTTACTCCTTTTTGCGATGATAGTAACAGGTATCGTCTATTATTTCTTTTTCTACACACCGCCCGTGCAGGTTACTGTAGACACTGTAAAGAGGGGAAAGGTTCAACAAACGGTCTCTGCTTTCGCTTCTGGAACAATTATGGCTCATCGCCGTTCCATGATTGCCTGCGGGATGATGGGTATTGTTTCTAAAGTTCATGTAAAGGAAGGACAACATGTTACCAAAGATGAAATTCTTATTGAATTAAGTCACGAAGACCTTGATGCACAGGTAGCCCTTTCTGAAGCAAATTTACTTGTTGCAAAAACGAGGCTGGAACAAGCACGCGTCGGTTATGAGGTGGCTAAAAACCTTTCTGAATCACAAATCAATCAGACACAAGCACAATTAAAGCAAGCGGAATCAGATTTGGAGCGTGCTAAAAAACTTCGCGAACAGGGAATTCTTTCCCCGGGAGAACAGGAAAAAGTGGAATTGGCTTATAAGGTAGCCAGGGAGGCATATCAGTCTGCCCTTACAGGTGTGAAAGAACTTCAAGTTCGTGAACAGGAAATAAAAGCGGCAGAAACCGCCATTATACAGGCAGAATCCGCATTGAATTCTGCAAAAGCCGTCAGAGATAAAGCCATCATTAAAGCCCCCTTTGATGGAATTGTTGCTACTGTCAATGTTCATGAAGGTGAAGGTATTGCCGTAGGTATTCCTCTGATGTATCTGGTAGATAATTCCGACCTATACATTGAAGCACCTTTTGACGAAGCCAATGTGGGACAAATCTCATTGAACCAAAAAACAAGGATTGAATTAGATGCCTTTCCGGGGCAGGTTTTCATGGGTGAAATTTTTGAAATATCTCCTGTAATTACGATTACCAAAGAATTTACACGCACCTTTACTGTAAAAGTGCGATTTCTGGAGCAGGGCAATTTCCTTGCAGGAATGTCCGCTGATGTAACAGTAATCGTATCGGAAAAGGATGATGTCCTTTATGTCCCAAGTGAAAGCCTTATCCGTGATGAGTTTGCTTATGTTGTTGAAAAAGACCATGCTGTTCGTAGACCTGTAACTTTGGGTATCGGAAACTGGGAGACACGAGAAATCGTGGACGGCTTGAAAGAAGGCGATATGATAATTACTTCCGTTGGGATTAAAGGATTGGCAGACGGAGTTAAAATCAAAATCGTTCCTTCCCTTGGGGAGTAATAGCAATGACCTTCTGGGAACTCATACGAACAGCTATCATTGCTCTGAACCAGAACAAAATGCGTGCCGCACTCACTGCATTAGGGGTTATCATTGGTGTTATGTCGGTCATATTATTAATTGCCTTAGGAGAGTCGGCACAAGCCTATGTAGAGAGGGAATTTGCGATTATGGGCAGCAATGTCATTATCATCACACCCGGCAAACAAGAAACTACAGGTATGTTTCCCATCAGTGCAGGAAGTCATAAAAAACTTACCTATGAAATCGCCCGACAAATAAAGAGAAAAGTTCCCGGTATTATTGGTGTGGCTTCCAATACATTAGGATTAGCCAATATACGATATAAAAACCGTCAGCGAAATGTCTTACTTATTGGCACAACCCCGGATTTCGAGAAGGTCCGCCAGTTATATACACAAATAGGTCGTTTCCTTACCGAAGAAGATATTGAACGAAATAGTCGAGTATGTATCATCGGAACAACCGTTAAAAAAGAACTGTTCGGGACACACCGTGCCTTGTATGAGAAGATTTCCATTAACGGCTCCAAACATACCGTCGTGGGGATATTAGAAGAACGCGGAATGGCATTGGGAATTGACCTCGGAGACATAGTCATTGCCCCTTTACCCAGTGCTCAACGCATTTTCAATGTTGAAGAAGTCATGGAAATCCTATTAGGAGCACGCACGCAGGAGGATATTCCCCGTGCCACAGAAGCCGCAAGGAAAATTGTCCGCTCTGCTCATGATAATGAAGAAGACTTTACCATCACAAATCAAGATAGCATGCTTTCTGCATTCTCACGAATTTTCAGTATGCTTCGACTGATGTTAGTAGGTATCGCCTGCATATCTCTTCTGGTAGGGGGCATTGGAATTATGAACATAATGTTAGTATCCGTGCGTGAACGCACGCGCGAAGTAGGTATTCGTATTGCAGTAGGAGCCACCCGCGCTGATATTGGCTTACAGTTCCTTATGGAATCCATTACCCTTAGTGTTCTCGGTGGAATGACCGGTATTTTCTTAGGCTTCATTGGTTCCGCTGTTATTCGTATTCTTTATCCCAGTTTGCCCATAGGCTTATCTTTGTGGTCTATAACGACTGCCTTCCTTTTCAGTTCTGCTGTTGGTGTCGTCTCGGGGGTATATCCTGCCTTAAAAGCGGCAAGTGTTGACCCCGTTGAAGCCCTACGATATGAATAATCTATCTGAAACAAGACAAGACCCGATGTTTATAAAACATCAGGTCTTGTTGTTAAACAATTTGCAAATATCTATTTTTAGCAGGGAAGTTCCCAGCCCTTACGATATTCTTTACTTATAATCGCCTTCGGGTCAGAAACATTCTTAACAATACCATTAACATTGTCCCAGACCAACTTTTGTCCCGACTTAACAACCACATTCCCAAATTGCACCATTTCTGTAAAGGGACCCGAATAATTAAAATTCGAACAAGCAGGTTTATCTTCCTTACAAGCACGAAGCCAATCGAAATACGGACTTTCACCCGGAATACGCTCAATCGTTTCAGGTGGCATTTTATAATCCTTCATCAGAGAAGAAGGAACCAATCGTGGCTCACCACCATATTCCCCTGCCGTAAGGATTGCCTTATCACCAATAAACATTGAACCATTCATATTATCATCACCCAACACCTCATCTTCGGGTATTCCTTCGGGTCGTTTGGGACGGTTATAAACTTCCTGTCCCGTGGCTTCATCCTTCCAGTGTCCATCATACCAATAAACATCAACAGGACCCATATCACCCCGAGCAACGAAGGAATATTTCACTGTAGTTGCAATAGGAAATGTCTGCTTGTTTTGTCCTTTCTGGAATACGACTTCAACCGAGAATTCGGGTGCTTCATACAGTTTCAATGCCCAGTAGGCAGGGTCCATAATGTGGCAAGCCATATCGCCTAACGAACCAGAACCAAAATCCTGCCAGGCACGCCAATCATGGGGAGCCAACTTATGATTATAAGGACGCCATGGAGCACAGTTAATCCAGCGGTCCCAATCCATATCTTCGGGTGTTACTTCCGGCGGTAATGGTTCTGTCATTCCCTGATTATCCCATACCGGACGATGGGTCCATATATGAACTTCTTTCACATTACCGATAGCACCACTCCAAATCATCTCGCACAATTGACGGACACCATTACCACAATGTCCTTGGTTACCCATCTGGGTCGCAACACCTGTTTCGCGTGCTGTGATAGTAAGCAATCGTGCTTCCGCAATGGTATGTGTCAATGGCTTTTGAACATATACATGTTTTCCCATCTTCATGGCCATATAGGCAGCAGGTGCATGAGAATGGTCCGGAGTAGAAATTGTAACAGCATCAATTTCTTTCATCTCTTCTAACATATTGCGATAATCTTTATACTTTTTCGCATTCGGCAAACGATAGAATGCCTCTGCAGCCCGTTTCCAATCTACATCGCACAAGGCTACAACATTATGTCCTAACTTAAAACAACTCATAATATCAGAAAAACCTTTTCCACCAGCACCAATGGCGGCAACATTTAATTTCTCGTTCGGAGAAATCTTACGCGGGACAACCTGTGCGGTATTCGGTGTTGGTGATGTCTGTGCAAAAGCACTGGCCGTAACTACCGTTGTTGAAGAGGCTAAAAACGCCCTTCGTGTCATTTTTGACCATTCATTCTTTTTCATTGTCATACTTCCTTCTGATAAGTTTTTATTTTAAATGTTTACTGTATTGAAGCACAGATAATAAGATAGTTTATTACAACGAATAAAGAAAAGTAAAAAAGCACGATATTAAATCTGTAAACAGAAATCAACATATAGATAAGTGATACATATCATTTTAATTCAGCAATATCCCCGTTTGAAATAAAGGCCACTATTCTCGTGTTTATACAACTTTACCATATAGGTCATATATCTCTGCTTCTTCGATTTTTACCTGATAAAATCCGCCTATTTGCAAGGTTCGCGGAGAGGATATCCAGATAACACCATCAACATCCGGGGCTTCTGCATAAGACCTGCCTATCCAAAGGTTCTTCTCCTTGTCATAATCATCAATTAAGACTTTGTATTCTTTGCCTACACGATTTTTATTAAATTCATACGATATTTCTGCCTGTGTTTCCATAAGAATATGATAGCGTCGTTCTGCTACCAGTTTTCCTACCTTGCCTGGTAATTCCATAGCGGGTGTATTCTCTTCCGGGGAAAAAATAAAAGACCCCAATCGTTCAAATCGGATTTGTTCTATCCCTTTTATTAGTTGCTGAAATGCTCTAAAACTTTCTCCGGGAAAACCTAAAATAATGGTGGTGCGAAAAACCATATCGGGTATGAAATCTCGTATCTCCTGTATTGCTTTTATAACATCTTTATTCCAGCCGGGGCGATTCATCAATCGAAGCACTTTCTTATCTACATGTTGAATAGGTATATCTAAATAATGAACCACTTTAGGCTCTGTTTTCATAACCTGTAAAAGTTTCTTTGTTACTCCGGACGGTAAAACATACAAACAGCGTATCCAAAAATCCCCCTTCAATTTTGCCAATTCCTGAATTAATTCAGGCAAGCCATATCCCTTTTTCAAATCCCTGCCATAACGAGTTATATCCTGGGCAATTAGATTAAGTTCTTTTATACCTTGTCCAATTAAGTATTCCGCCTCTTGCAAAAGAATGTCCATAGGGACAGAATGATAAGCCCCTTTTATTTGAGGAATGGAACAAAAAGAACAGGCATGAGAACAACCATCTGCAATTTTCAGAAAAGAATACGCAGAAGGAGTAATGATTTTTCTACGGATATATCTTCCTACACTTACACTCGGTTTCCGCAAACAACAAAATTTTTGGTTGCGGGGTAATTCCTCTTCCTGAATATATCTCAATAAAGTTTCTAATTGTCCTACACCTACCAATCCATCAATTTCTGGAAACTCTTTCCATAGTTCCTGAGGATACCTCTGGGCTAAACAACCGAAAACAAAGAACTTTGACGGATTTTTCCTCTTTCTCTTGCTTTCCGCTATCTCCGAAATCACATCAATAGATTGCTTTTTTGCATCTAAAATAAAACCGCAAGTATTTAGTAAAACCACATCAAAACTCTCTTCCGCATTAAAACCCTCCAACGGTATTACTTCATAACCTATATCTTCCAATAAACCTGCCAGATACTCATTATCAACTGTATTTTTATCACACCCTAAAGTAATTATTCCTACTCTTTTTGTTTTTTTTCCTGTTGACATTCTTCTTCTTTATTTTATGTTTAATTTTTACAAATATATTATTAATAAGAAAAACATTATAATGAAAAACCTAACCCCATTTCATCTGAAATATTGTTCATATCCCATTTAAAAATCTACCCGATGGCTCTTTCGAGCCATCGGGAAAAAGCAGAGAGTATAAAATATATTTATTTGCAGATACTATTATAGGCCATCAACATTGATAGTCTTAACTAACCATGCAGGAACTTTCTTTCCTTTTTCATTGGTTGTTTCATACTTCTTCAAAATAAGTTCTACAGAAACGGCTCCAGCAACACTGCTTAAATCAATCGGATACGCAGAGGCTGTTCCATCATTATTAATTTTAATCTGCATATTTCCTAAATCTACTTTGCCTTCATCGGCATAACCGGATTCAAGCCCTAATTGCAACATAGGCTTAACTTCCTGTTTTCCACCGACTTCCGGATGCTCAAAATCTTCGGCAAGAGTTTCCATCAACATATCAATGTTTTTGGATTCTAATGCAGTTTTGACCTTATCTATGGTAGCACGGATTAATTCCTCATCGGTAGGACCTTTCCCTTTCCCGGCACAGCCCAGAACAGAAAGCATAGCGACCATAGACATTACAACGAGTGAACTGATAAGGATTCTTTTCATATTGAATCTCCTTTATTTGTTTGTTTTTTTGTGTTATAGTTGTTAAAGTTTAAAAGATATAACTCTTTTAGTGAAATGTATGACTATACTTCACAAAAGGTGGTTTCAACTTTTTTTATTTTTTTATAAAAAAATTAAATTATTAACAAAAAAGGTTTTGATATGAAACGAAGAGATTTTTTATTAACAATGGGGACATCTCCTATTTTGTATGTACCCTCTTCAAAAAACAACCCCACTAAATCTCATTATACAGATAAGAAAACCCTTAAAAAACAGAAGAATACAGAACTTATGAAAGCCGATGTGGTTATAATTGGTGGTGGAACAGGAGGGGTAGCATGTGCTTTATCTGCCTTGCAACATGGACTATCGGTTATTATGACAGAGGAAACCTTATGGCTGGGAGGACAAATGACTTCGCAGGCAGTTCCGCCCGATGAAAATCCATGGGTGGAAGACAAAGGTTCTACGGAAAGATACAAACTATTTCGAAACGCAATTCGCGATTTTTATCGAAAAAATTACCCCTTGCTTGAAGAACATAAGAACAATCCAAAATTAAACCCCGGCAATGGAAATGTTTCGCGAATATGCCATGAACCCCGTGTCAGTGCCCAAGTGATTGAAAGTATACTCTCCCCTTATATATCAGGAAAAAAACTTACTGTCTTAAAAAAACATATTCCCCTATCGGTAGAAACAAACGGTGACTATTTCTCTGCTGTTAAAGTTTTATCCTTAGAAACAGGAAATGAAATATACCTTTCAGCTCCTTATTTTATTGATGCTACAGAAACGGGAGAACTGCTTCCTTTAGGAAAAGTAGAATATGTAATCGGTATGGAGTCTCAAAAAGAAACCCATGAACCTCATGCCCCTACAAACTCCGACCCCAAAGGGATGCAGGCATGTACATGGTGCTTTGCTATGGATTACGACCCGAATGGCGACCACCGAATTAACAAGCCTGATAATTATGATTTTTGGCATTCTTTAATTCCCCAATTAGACCCACCCTGGACAGGTCCTTTATTAAGTCTGACAGCAACACATCCTGTAACTCTCCAACAACGCACATTGCCATTTGACCCCACAGGAAACACGAAAGCAAGTTGGTGGAATTACCGTCAAATTTTAGATAAAAATCTTTTCGATACAAATATTATTCCTTACAGCATAACCCTTGTTAACTGGCCTCAAAACGATTATTTTTTAGGAAATATCATTGAGAACAAAACAAAAGACGAAGACTTATTCCATGAAAGAAAAGCCAAAGAATTGAGCCTTGCTCTCTTTTACTGGTTACAGACGGAAGCACCCCGCCCGGATGGTGGAACAGGTTGGAAAGGTTTGCGATTACGCCCAGATGTTACTGGCACAGAAGATGGCTTTGCCATGAGACCCTATATACGCGAAGCAAGACGGATTAAAGCAGAATTTACTATATGCGAACAACATATCGGGAAAGATGCACGAAAAGAATTATTCAAAACACAAGACTACATCCTTCCTGAATTTTTCAAAGATACTGTAGGTATTGGTTATTATCGAATTGACCTTCATCCACGAACCAACGGTAAAAACTATTTTGATGTAGATTCCTTACCTTTCCAGATACCTTTGGGAGCCTTAATACCAAAACGAGTTGAGAACATGCTTCCTGTTTCTAAAAATATTGGCACAACACACATTACGAACGGAGCCTATCGCCTTCATCATGTTGAATGGCACATCGGAGAAGCCGTCGGATGTCTTTTAGCGTTTTGCAAACAAAATAACCTCTTACCCCGTCAGGTCAAAAATCATTCTGATTCCTTAGAACAATTCCAAGAAATGCTGCAGAAAGATTCCATTCCTCTTCAATGGGATAAAGAAATTCTACAGCAAATGGGCAAAAAGAGCGGTTCATAAACTTCACCTATAACCATTACAAGTATTTTCATTAGATTAAATTGTTGCGGGTTAGTTCTGTTATTTCAATGACTACAAGCACCCCAAATATTCTCATAAGAATTAAATCCATATAGTCTTTCACTTTTTGTAAAGATATCTCTCCGTCCCATCCGTCCTATTCGTCTCTTCTATCTCATCCGTCCCATTCGTCTCATCTGTCCCATCCGTCCCATCTGTCCTATTCGTCTCTTCTATCTCATCCGTCCCATTCGTCTCATCTGTCCCATCCGTCTCATTACAAATAATTACGGAACACCCCAATTAACTTCAATAGGCAGGAAACGGCATATTGCGCGTAGAAATTTCACAAATTGGTGGGCCGTGCAGGAATTGAACCTGCGACCTTGGGATTAAGAGTCCCCTGCTCTACCAGCTAAGCTAACGGCCCTGATAAAAAAATGGAGCGGGAGACGGGACTCGAACCCGCGACGTCAACCTTGGCAAGGTTGCACTCTACCAACTGAGTTACTCCCGCAACTTTTTGCATCAATAATTTTATCAAAAAACAAACACCAATTCAAACTTGATTATTACAAATAAAATAATCTTCTAACCAGATATCTTAGAGATATTACCTAACAGATAGATAATTATCTTCAACTTTTGGTATATTACATTTCTAAAAATCGGAATTTAAACAATAAAGGAGATATGCCCATGAGTTTCCCAATTAATGTAGAGAAATACAAACCTATTGCTGTGAACCCGTTTCATCAAGAGTTTACAAAAGAACAATTAGAACAGTTGAAAACAAACATTCAAGTTGTTCGTGATTCCATCATTTTCTTTACCGCTGTTGCAGGAATCCGTGGTCTGGGGGGGCATACCGGTGGAGCATATAGTATCGTTCCTGAAGTATTAGTTCTGGATAGTTTTATGAAAGGTTCTGAAAAAATTTATCCCGTTTATTTTGATGAAGCAGGGCACCGTGTGGCTATTCAATATGCAATGTCTGCTTTCAACGGAATTATCCCATTTGACTATTTATTACATTATCGTGAGGCTAATTATGGACTTTATGGACATCCGGAAATTGAGCATGAATTAGGGATAAAATTTGCATCCGGTCGTTTAGGGCATTTATGGTCTTTTGTTAATGGTGTAGCATTAGCCAATCCAGATAAGGTTGTTTTTATGTTAGGTTCTGACGGTTCCCAACAGGAAGGTGATGATGCAGAATCTGCACGACTCGCTGTTGCTCAGAAAATAAATGTTAAATTGTGTATTGATGATAACAATGTAACAATCTCGGGTCATCCTTCCCAGTATCTACCAGGCTATGACATTGGGAAAACGCTATCTGGACACGGCTTAAATGTGGATGTCGGCGAAGGTGAAAATCTGGAAAGTCTGGTGCAACGTATGATTAAAGCAGTGCGACAAGAAGGTCCTGTGGCTCTGATTAACAAACGAGTAATGGCACCGGGCGTTCCCGGGATTGAAGGGAACCATTCAGGACATGATGTTATCGGAAAAGACAACGCTATTGCTTACTTTGAAAAACGCGGTATGCCTGAAGTTATTGAATTCTTAAACAAAGTTGAAAAAATTTCTGTAAGCAGAACTTATCGGGGGTGTTCTAAGGAACAGGGAAGTAATCGAACGGAATTTGGAAATATTGTTAAGGATTATTTAACAGCACATCCCGAAGAAAAGAGCGAACGAAAAATTTTAGTTATTGATTCCGACCTCGAAGGTTCCACCGGATTAAAAGCCATCCGTGTAGCACATCCGGATATATTCATAAATGGTGGCGTTCAGGAACGCGGGAATTTCTCTGCTTCTGCAGGTTTCGGGTTTGAAAAAGGCAAGCAGGGAATATTTAGCACCTTCTCTGCCTTTTTAGAAATGATTCTTTCTGAACTAACCATGGCACGGTTAAATAAAGCCAATGCCATTTGTCATTTTTCCCATGCCGGGGTTGATGATATCGCTGATAATACCTGTCATTATGGAATTAATATTTTCTTCGCCGATAATGGTCTCCCGGAAGGTGATAATACACGGCTTTACTTCCCGGCAGATGCTCTACAACTTAAAGCAGTCGTTCATCGTATCTGGAAAGATGAGGGCATTCGGTTTATTTTTACCACCCGCAGTAAAGTTCCGTTTATTTGCAAAGAAGATGGCACGAAGTTCTATGAAGGCAATTATCAATTTGTTCCCGGAAAAGATGAAATTATCCGAAAAGGTACCGCCGGATATGTAATATCTTATGGAGAAATGCTACACCGTGCATTAGATGCTGTGGAACAAGCACGAGAACAGGGATTGGATGTAGGTCTCATCAATAAACCGACACTTAATGTAGTAGATGAAGATATGATGACCGTTTTAGGAAAAGCCCCATTCGTTTTAGTGGTCGAGGCACAAAACATCAAAACAGGCTTGGGCAGTCGTTTTGGCAGTTGGCTACTTCAAAGGCAATATGCTCCTAAATTTGATTATATGGGTGTTAGTAAACCCGGAAAAGGCGGACTATCTGAACATATTACCTATCAAGGATTAGACCCTGAACATATCCTCGAAAGGATAAAACAACTCGCAGGTTAAGATAGGGAACATATTAAACAAATCCCGTTTTAGATATTTGTTCTATATATAAAAGAATCCCCGATTACTTTGCGTAATCGGGGACTTGCGAGGGTTTTGAACAGAAACGAAAGGAAGAGGAGAGGGCTATATAATATTTTGTGAAGCCAATATAACGCCTACGACACGGGCAACCGCACCGTTAACAGGTTGTTCGCCATTTTCCTGATACCGCATGAAACTCACATGTCCATCCATGTAAAGCACATTAGAACCGCCGGGAATGTGGTTGTAGGCTCCTGGGTCTATGGCAATGGTATCCGCCATTATCCAGGTTTCGCTCTGGGCTTTAGACGAAGCGGCAGGATTGTTAATATCCGTGATTAAGAAGCGTTCAATACCTTCACGGAGTCTGTAAATTGTGGATTGTCTGCCATTGCCTAACCCTAAAGGCACAGAAATATCCTCATCCGCTTTTTTTACAGCCTCATTAGGATTGGAAAGATAGGCTCCCAATAGAGTTAACATTGCTTCCACAAGTTGCGAAGGACCATTGCCTGATATTCCTGTTGCACCAACAAGGGTGGCTAATGCAGTAATATCCACCAGCGGGTCACTTCCGTCTGCATTGCAAAGGTCAAGCACATATCCTACATAGTTATAACTGGAATCAATGATAGACATTCCGCGAACCGCATCATCACAAGGAATGTTCACATCGGGAACATCTCCCAATCCTGCTGCCTGGGCTGCAGGATTATATTGAAGCCCCGGTTTCTCCGCAGAATCAGAAGGACAGAAGATGATGTTTAAATCCGTTAAGTATTCCGGATAAAGCACCGCGGGATTGGGACCTGCTGCAACAAGACCAGCGTTAGCAGTTGGAGTATAGGGATAAACATTACAATCTACCCTTTGTGCTGCAGTAATGCAAATAGGCGGAAATCTTTCACCTTTCGCTTCATTGCTGTACATTTTGAAGACCAGACCCCATTGTTTGAGGTTGTTCTGGCAACTGCTCCTGCGCGCTGCTTCCCTCGCACGAGCTAGCGCCGGCAACAAAATTGCCGCAAGGATACCGATGATAGCGATGACGACAAGCAGTTCGATGAGTGTGAAACCTTTTTTACGCATAATAGAACTCCTTCTTGGGTTCGCCCTGAAAACCCTTTTAGTTTAATTTATCCTTATTCATGCAGGGCTCATGAATAAAACTATTAAATTGTAAATACGATTATATTATAATTAATATTTTTTTGTTTGTCAAGATAAATTTTTAATTATTTAAATAATATTTCCAAATTAAAAACTAAATTTTTGTTTCGTTATTATTTTATTAATAGGAATATTATGTTATTAAAGACATTAATATTTATATGTATATAATTATATAAAAATATTATATTAAAGTTATTTATTTACAATATTATGATAAAAAGTTGTGTTTATAACTCCTAAAAATATTTTGCCTTGCCTGTTCCATATAAAGCGGGATAAAAACATTTCTTCAAATATATCAAAGATTTAAGTGCTTTTCAGGGCAAAATTCTTTCTATATTTTTAGAGATATTCCACAAAATAGGATAGGAGGTTTTGTTAATGGAATGTGTTTTTTATTCTATTGAGAAAGGGGAAAAATGGCTTACTCCATTTGAAAAACGGCAGTGGCGTGAGAAATATAAAGCATTGCAAATGTGGTTTGAAAATAAAGGGATTGAAATATCTCCCTGGCTGCAGATGCGTTTGAGAGAACTGCTTATACTTACCTTTTTTATACAGAGATTGGAACAGGAATTATTATTCTCCACTCCTTTGCCTGAGAAGAAAAATGAAGGTATGGAATCTTCCAAAAAAATGGAAAGAATAAATTCTTCTGCACAATGTTATGAGGTGTTATGCAAATATATGGAACGGCAACGAAAATTGGTGCAGGAGTTTGAGGGAATTAAGCCAATGGAAACAAAAACATCCTCTATGAGTATTGCAGAACTTGTGCAGGATTTGGTGTGTTGTGCCCATGAATTGGAGAAAGGAAACAATGGAACTATACAAAAGAATCTTTCCGAAGAAAATAAAAATGAAACCCTTGTAAATCAAGATAATTAATCATTAATAAAATTTGATAGAATTATAGAGAAGATGTTTGAACTTAAAAAACAATGCATAAGGAATATTGAAAATATGCTTCGACGATATTTGTTAATAACGATAACAGTATTTTTAATCTTTTCTGCGGGTTGTGCTACAACTTCAACACGGTTTAAGCCTCAGGTAGGTTCTCGTTCTGAAATATTAACTTTAGAAACACGCGGGTATTGTCCCTGTGGTAAATGCTGCAATTGGAAAAGGAATTGGTATTTTCGTCCTGTTGTTGCCCATGGACCGAATAAGGGAAAGCCCAAAAAAGTAGGTATGACTGCCAGTGGTGTTAAAGCAACAAGAGGAACCATTTCAGCCGATACAAGTCGCTTCCCTTTCGGGACGATTATGTATATTCCAGACTATGGTTATGGTCGGGTGGAAGACCGAGGTGGTTCTATCAAAGGGGATAGCATTGACCTGTTTTTTAAGAAGCATAAAGAAGCAATGCGTTGGGGAAAACGAACCAAAAAGGTAAAAGTGTGGTATCCTCCGGGCAAATGATAATTTCTCTTTAATTAGTTTTTATTAATTATACGGGGTTAGGGTAGTGTCAGTTTCAAGGGAAACATTATTTCGTTTGCTTCAACGACGAGAGCTGTTTGCTTATCGTTTTTTCCGCAGTGCCGACGGTATGCCGTGGCGGGTGCGTGATTATCAACGCAATTCTTTAGAATCTCAAGCCTTGCGAAAAGTGCATTGTGATGGAAGGGATGTAGGGAAAACGACAGAAATAGAAATTATTGCTTGCTGGGCTATGGTAAATTGTCCCGGTAAATCTATGTTAATAGCGACACAATGTGAGAACCACTTGTTCCCGATAATGAATCGGTTAGTGCGTCGTTTTGAGACCACCCCGGAGTTTTCTGGAGGTATTGCAGAATTACGGCGTTCACCTTCTTACTTCATACGGTTTGTGAATGGTTTTACTTTATGGGGACGGATTGCAGGACCTCGTGGGATAAACTTTCAGGGAATGCATGTGGACTGGCAGATTGTAGATGAAGCACAGGAAATGACAGAAACGAGTTGGGGCGAATTATACCAATCCCTGAACGGTGGTGGAAGACGATGGGTATATGGTGTTCCCAATGGGCTTCGAAATACCTTTTATCGTATGACTTTCTTGCCAGATACAGAACAATATCATTGGCCTAGTTATCTCAATCCGGATTTCACTTCGGAAAAAGATGATGAGTTGGTGTTATTGTATGGAAGGCGTGATAGCCCAGGATATATACATCGTGTTTTAGGATTGCATGGTGAACCAATGAATGCCGTGTTTAATCTAGATGATTATTTACTGTGCGTTGATGAAAGTTTACCTGCGAATGAAATTCGACTTAAAGGGTCAAGGACACACTGGGATTTTCCAGAACCTCCACAAAAGGGAATGTATTATTTAGGCTGCGATTTGGGTTTTTCCCACGACCCTTCAGAATTTATCGTTTATAAAAACGAACCACCCTATTTGATTTGTGTGCTTCGTATGCATTTGGAGAATGTCAATTATGCGCAACAACAAGCTGTGATACAGGAATTGGATAATCATTATCATTTTTGTAAAATAGGAATTGACTGCGGGAATAGTGGTAGAGCCGTTGCTCATCAATTAATGGCCATAGGTAGAGACTGGGAACAACGAGTTTGTGCGTTTGAATTTGGCGGAATGATAGAAACAGGACAGTTATCCAATGGCACTATTCAGAAACGGCGAACGAAAGAATGGATGACGGAACTGCTACAAAGGCGTCTGGCAGAACATACGATTCTATTTCCCAAAAGTGCAGAACGCGAACAGCAATATGCAAATCATACCTACTTACTAAATGCTCAGGGACAATATGTTTATTCGAAAGGAAATGACCATATTATCGATGCAGACCGCTGTGCTTTGTTAGCGTGGTATATGGACACCCATGAAAAAGTAATTCCAACGATGAAAGTAAAGCCCAGAATTCAGGTGTTTTGAAAATGAAACCGGTTAGATAAAGTTAATGTTCGTTTAGTTAAGCGAAGAAAAATAGGCTTCCAGTTTATCGGCCAGGTCCACGCGTAAGGTTGCTATTTTCAAATCATTCAAATTAAGGTATTGCGTAGAAGGGTGTTGAAGAAAAACAATATTTTCGGACCAGGGAAAGAAATTATAACCTTCTCGTGAAACAATTAGATTGGATAGACAAAGGATATGCGTTTGTGTTCGCAATTCTTCCATAGGTGTTAGAGATGGGTCATGATGAGAAAAAGATAAAACGGCAAACTCATCTGGAATATCCCACTTCTGTAAGATAAAAAGACTTACCAATGGATGAAATTGCATTAACACCTCTTGAGTTAACTGGGGGCTGGCAATAAGTTGTGAAAAAGCGGGGGAATTCACTTCATTTAATATTTGAAGCAGGACAATATGCCCCACATCGTGAAGCAATCCAGCAAGAAACATCACTTCGGGATGGGGTTCTGCAACGATAAGTGCTAATTCATACGAAGCGTGAGCCGTTGCAATAGAATGCCTCCACAATCTCTGAAACTCTTCGCTTAACTTCGGATTAGGGGATTGAAATACCTTCTGGCTTACATAAACCTGTGCCATATTTGTTAAAGTCTGTAAACCCAAACGAGAACAGGCGGTTAATAAATCTTTAACCTCCTGCAAGCCCGCATAGTAAGCACTATTTGCCATTTTCAATATCGCCATAGATAAAGAAGGGTCTTCTTGAATAATAGCCACCAATTCTGTAAAAGAAACATCCGGTTTTTGAATGGTGTTTAGTAATTGCTGCCCAACGCGAGGTATTACGGGTATTTTTTCAATATATTTCGGCAGATGTTCAAAGATTTTAGCCCCAATGGAATCGGGCTGTAAAACAGACCGAATATCGGTGTAATTGCTAAAAGGTTGAACCAGGTTCTTTGTCCCCTGTGTTTGTATCCACAACGGATTATTACACACTTTGCAAATCCATAAAAACCATTTACGCATTTTTTGTGGAGGTGATATAACTGTTTGACAAAATGGACATGTAGCATTCATAGATTAAGCCCTTTTTCTTTTCTGATTATGAACATAAAGTCATAATCTGCCGTATAGAACGCAGATTAAAGGTTCGTGGTGTATGTTTAATGACTTCTTCGTATGTGGTCGTGCCACGAATTACTTTCGATATAGCATCTTCCCGCATACTGATAAGTCCTGTGGAATCTACACTAATCCGCCGTATTTCATGGGCGGTCTTTTTTTGCAGAATGGCTTCCTTCACATCTTCATTTAAAACCAGCAATTCATAAGCCCCTACTCTTCCGCGATAGCCTGTATAGGAACAATATTGACAGCCTTTCCCTTTCTTGTATTCATATTCGCGCACCTCTGCATAGTCCAATCCTAAGGATTGGGCTTCTCTTGCCGTAGGGATATAAGGAACAATACATTTTGGACAGATACGACGGAGCAATCGTTGAGCCAGCACCGATATAACCGTTGAGGAAATAAGGAAGGTCTCAATATCCATATCAATCAAGCGCAGAAGTCCGCCAATCGTATCTTCCGTATGAAAAGTTGAATATACTTTGTGCCCGGTTAACGCAGCCTGAATGGCTACTTGTGCTGTTTCACGGTCACGGATTTCGCCAATCACGATAATGTCCGGGTCCTGACGCACAATCTCACGCAAGGTCGAATCAAAAGTGCGATTAACTTTTTCGTTAACCGAACTCTGGACAATGCCATCAATTGTAAACTCGACAGGGTCTTCCGCCGTAATGATTTTTCGGGATACATCATTGGAATAGGCAATACTCGCATATAATGTGGTCGTTTTCCCAGAACCGGTAGGACCAGTAATCAGTACTACCCCGGTAGGTAAATCTAAGACATCATAACAGTATCGCTCCAACATGCTACGGTTCATACCTAATTCGTCCAGAGCCACCAAAGCCAAATCTTTGTTCAAAACACGCATTACTGCCGATTCGCCATAAACCGTAACATAGATGGATAACCGCAAATCAATATCTTTCCCTTTGTAAGGGAAAAGGATACGCCCACCCTGGTGTCGTTGATGTTCGGTAATATTGCAACCCGCCATAATTTTAATACGGGATATAAGTCGCGGTAGCATGGTTAGAGGAAGGTCTGTGTGATAAACTAATACGCCATCAATCCGATAGCGTATCCGTATTTTATCTGCCATAGGTTCAATATGAATATCACTGGCACGGCGTTCGATAGCCGTTATGATAAGATGGTCTACCAACTGAATAATATTATCTTCCCCTACACGGGCTTCTCCGGGAGCCTGCATTATTTGATGTCGGTATTCTTCAAACGCTTTTATGGCTTCTTGAATAGCCTCCTGTGGACCTAATGCAATATTAAACTGTCCCGGGAAAACATCCTGTATAGCCTGCCGTGTCTGTTCCTTGTTCATATCGCTTACTACAACTGTGATGCTACCATCTTCTTCCTTCGAGAAGGGAATAAAATTGTACTTACGCAGATATGCTGGAGATACCCCCTGTAATAGGCGAAGGTCAATCATAGGAAACTCAGGTTCAATAAAAGGCACGCCCATCTGATGGGCTAAATTTCGAAGGAGTGTGCGTTCGTTAATAGCTCCCAATTCGATAAGAGCCTCCCCAAGACGAATACCGCGTTCCTTTTGAAGTGCTAGAGCCGAATTTAATACCTCGGGCGTAATAATCCCTTGTTCTATTAACAAATCTCCTAAACGAAGATTGCCACCATGTTTTGTGATTGCCTGATTAATCGCCTGACGAGTAGCATAACCTAACTCAATTAAAACATCGCTGAGGTGTTTTGGCTGTTCCAGCAAACTTTGGATACGCAAAGCCCGTCTTAATTGTTCCTCTGTGATAACGCCTTCGGCTACTAAAGCCTGCCCCATCGGCGAACTTAAAGCACCCTCAACATTTTGACTCATATTTTACCCTCAAAGCAGTTTTATAGATTTTATATATACTTTGAACAATGTATTTAACTTTTTTCAATCTGTTAACTTACAGACATCATTAATATATTTTTAAAAACTTACAGGGCAGTATTGCGACGAATGTTGAGAAGTTCTTTCATAACATTTGCAAGATTACCTTGGTATTCCTTTGTGCCAAAGGCATCATGTAGTTGACGGTATAGTTTAAATAATTGGTTATATATCTGCTGGTTTTTCGGATTGGGTATATATTTTGTAGATTGAACACCCGTCATGGCATTAACGGCAGAAGCAAAATCATCATGTCCTCCATTCGCAGAACCTGCAACAACAGACCCACAGATAGCAGAACCAAGAGCACAAGTTTGCTGACTACGGGAAATTTCCATAGTTTTTCCCATTACATCTGCAAGGATTTGCATTACCAGCGGATTTTTCATAGCAATACCACCGCAATTGATAACGCGTTCCGCTTTTACACCGTACTCTTCAAAACGTTCCATGATAACGCGTGCCCCGAAAGCAGTGGCTTCAATCCATGTGCGATATATCTCCGCAGGCTTGGAAAGAAGTGTTAAACCGATAATAGCACCTGTTAATTGTGGGTCTACAAGAATAGTTCGGTTGCCATTATGCCAATCCAATGCCAATAAACCGCTTTCACCGGGCTGTAGTTTTCCTGCTTCCTCTGTAAGTCTTTCATGAGACCCTTCTATAGTCCCACCGGGCTGAATGTATTGAACAAACCAGTTGTAAATATCGCCGAAGGCAGATTGTCCCGCTTCCAATCCGAACATTCCGGGCAAAATGGATTCAGGAACAATTCCACAAAGGCCGGGAATATCCGGTAGAGGTTCATCCATAGGTGCAACCATCATATCGCAGGTAGATGTGCCTATAATTTTTGTAAGCACGCCGGGCGCTATTCCACAACCCACAGCACCCAGATGAGCATCAAAAGCACCCACGGCCACAGGGATACCTACTCGTAAAGATAATTTCTCTGCCCATTCAGGTGTTAATTCCCCTGCTTTATCTTTGACACAAAATAAAATATCCGGTAAGGTCTGACGAATTCGTGCTAATTCAGGGTCAAGAGAACCTAAAAAGGTTTCATCGGGATAGCCATGCCAGGAAGGGTTTGCCATGGCTTTATGTCCAGCAGCACAAATACACCGTTTTATTTTATCGGGGTGCGTAGTGCCGGTTAAAACGGCGGGTATCCAATCAGCACATTCAACCCATGTATAAGCCGATGTAAAAACTTTGGGTGCTATACGCCGACAGTGAAGTAATTTTGACCAGAACCACTCCGAGGAGTAAGTCCCACCACATTTAGCAAGGAAATGGGGTCTTTGTTGTTTCGCCTGTTGTGTAATTTCATCCGCTTCCGCATACGAGGTATGGTCTTTCCAGAGCCATGCCATCGCATTGGGGTCACTGGAAAATTCTTCATGGAACGCAAGCGGAGTGCCCTCGCGGTCAACGGGTAACGGTGTACTGCCGGTAGTATCAACACCTATACCGATTATATTTTCTGCCTTAAAATCAGGTCGGTTTGCTTTTGCGTCTTCTATAGCATCCTTGACCACCTGTTCCAGCCCTCGAATGTAATCTTCCGGATGTTGGCGTGCAAGATGAGGGTCTTTCGATGATAAGATAATTCCTTGCTCTCCGTGGGCATAATTTACAACCGCAGTTCCTATTTCTTCGCCCGTGTGAACATTGACAATCAAAGCACGGACAGAATTCGTTCCGTAATCCAGACCAAGGGCATAGGTATCCTTCATAATCCTGTCGCTCCTATTATTCAGGTCATTTATTCGTTGTTTCTACTTATCTTACCTCTTTCAACCCACGAATTTAAACCTGAAATGTTGCCATCAGTATGAAGTTTCATCCAGTTTGACAGGTCCGCGGAATACCCAATAGACATAACCCGTATAAACAAGGACTATAGGTAAAACAGCAAGGACAATTCCTAACATAATCGTCAGCGTTTTTGGGCTGGATGCGGAATTGTAAATATCCAGGCTAAATGCGGGATTTATTGTAGAACGAACAAGATAAGGGAACATATTAGAAGCGAATATCAGGATAATAGAAGCAATAAAACCTGTATTGCTCAAAAAGGCAATTCCCCCTTTCTCTTTCCATGATAACCAGAGGGTTAATCCTAACATGGCAACGGCAACTAAGCCCAAAATAGAGGTAATTAGTCGGGGTTTTGCCCATGCAACTGTGGAAAAACTAACTACGGTTAATACCGCAAAAAGGATAAGGACAATAAAACTCAATACTTTTGATGTTTTTCTCATCTGATAATTTAAGTCCTTTTCCGTTTTCATCTGGAGATATAAAGAACCGTGTAAGGCAAAAAGAAATATGGCAAATAAACCTGTGATTACGCTCAAAGGATTAAGAAAAGAGAAGAAGTTGCCTTGAAAAATTCCCTTTTCATTGATAGCAATTCCGATTAGAGCATTTCCACTTGCCACTCCTAACAACAGCGTCGCCACAAGACTGGATATAGAAAATAAAACATCCCAGATATTTTGCCACCCGGGCGACTCTACTTTACTACGAAACTCCATAGATGCAGCGCGGAATATTAAAGTAGTAAGCAACATCATAAAAGGTGTGTAAAACGCAGAAAAAACGGTAGCGTATGCGGTCGGAAACGCTGCAAATAAAGCACCTCCGAAGGTAATCAGCCAGACTTCATTTCCATCCCAGACCGGACCGATAGCATTCATCAGAATACGCCGATGCTCATTTTTTTGTGTAAACAAATGTAAAATTCCGACGCCTAAATCAAAACCTTCCAGAATGGCATAAACCATAAGCAAGACCGTCATTAATACAAACCAGATTACATTAATTAACATAAAAAACTCCTCTGTTTATAAAAGTTTAATGGTTTATGATTTCAGGACCTTTCTTTATTTTCTTAACAAGGATAAATATATATAGGATAAATAAAAGTGAGTAAATTGTGGTAAACATTAGGGTAGAACCCAAAACCTGACTGGCAGATACACCCGAGGATACACCGTCTTGGGTTCGCAATAAATCTTGAACAATCCAGGGTTGCCTTCCTACTTCAGCGGCAATCCAGCCTGCCATATTGGAAACATAAGGTAAAGGAAGGGAGAAAACAAATACCCATAACAGCCAGCGATAGTCGAATAACTTGCCTTTCCACCAGAGGAATAAAGATAAGGTGGTTAATGCGATAAAGAACATTCCTAAACCTGCCATTAAATGGAAGGTAAAAAAGGGTAATTTTACCGGAGGCTGGTCTTCTGGCGGGAATTGGTCTAAGGCTTTCACAGGCTTATTAAAATCGAAATAGACTAAAAAACTCAAGAAACCGGGAATAGTTACTCCATAATCAACCTTTTTTTCCTGCTCGTTGGGTATTCCGAAAAGATAATAGGGAGTGCCCCCTTCTGTTGTTTTGAAATGCCCTTCAAAGGCGGCTAATTTGGCGGGTTGATGGCGTGCAACAACTATCGCCTGATGATGTCCTGCAAACAATGTGAAATAAGCACCAATAACACCAAACACCAGAGCAATTTTGAAGGAACGGCGTGCAAATTCTTCATACTTGCCTTTTAAGATGTAAAGTGCAGAGATACTCATAACGAAAAAGGAAGCAGTTAACATAGCACTGAAAATAACATGGGAATATCTACCCACGGTGGAAGGATTAAAAAACATTTGCCAGAAACTAATAATCTCTGCACGAGGACCTAAAGGCGTTTCAACAATATGAAAACCTGCGGGTGTGTGTTGCCATGAATTGGCTACTAAAATCCATAATGCGGATAATGTTGCCCCTAAGGCTACCATAAGTGTTGAAAAAAAGTGAGCTTTTTTAGATACACGATTCCATCCAAAAACAAGCACCCCTAAAAATGCCGATTCGAGGAAGAAAGAAATTAACGCCTCTGCAGCTAATGGCGAACCAAAAACATCCCCTACAAAACGAGAATATTCAGACCAGTTCGTCCCAAATTCAAATTCCATAACGATACCTGTGGTAACACCCATGGCAAAAGTTACTGCAAAAATATTGGTCCAGAACCGTGCCATTTTATCATAAATTTCCTCCCCTGTTTTGAGCCTCTGATAGGACATATAAACCATAATCCACCCTAAACCTATTGTAAAAGGGGGGTAGAGATAATGGAAAATAGCAGTTAAAGCGAATTGAATTCGTGCCAACATGAGTGCATCAGTAAGCATAGATGAATACTCCTGTTTAAGTTGTATTGCCTTTTGTATAAGTATATTTTATCAATTTGTGGCTATCAATTATCCAACCCTCACGGATGGAATTTTCTTATGCAACAGTTATATGATGGGAAAAACAAGAATACTTCTCTTTCCCAAATACAGAAACAAAAGGGTATTTTATTTTATTCCTTAAAAATTTAATAGGTTAGTCAAGTTAGACGGTTCAGATATATCAAATAATTTCGGTAAAACTTTTCTTGTTATTTTTTGCTCTTGTTGTCAACTGTGTTAATATTAACAAAACAGTCCGTTCAAGAGTTCGGACTATAAAAAGGAGATTTGAATTATGACGACAGGAATTCTAATTGCTGTTCTGGTATTTCTTGTATTGTTGGTGTTGTTTTTTATCAGCACCTACAATCGGCTGGTTCGATTGTTAAATGAGGTAAAAAATGCATGGTCGCAGATTGATGTGCAATTAAAACGGAGGCATGACCTTATTCCCAATCTGGTAGAAACCGTCAAGGGTTACATGCAACATGAACGGGCAACACTGGAAAACATTACTCAGGCGCGAAATCTGGCCATGAAGCCAGGTTCGGTTAGTGAACGGGCTCAAGCAGAACAACAATTAACCCAGGCATTGCATAATTTCTTCGTTGTAGTAGAAAATTATCCCGACCTGAAAGCGAACCAAAATTTTCTTGCGTTGCAGGAAGAACTAACTTCTACGGAAAATCGTATCTCTTTTGCTCGTCAGGCATATAATGATACAGTAATGAATTTTAATAATGCGATACAGATGTTCCCAACGAATATTGTGGGTGCCATGTTCGGATTTAAAGAACAAAGTTTCTTCGAACTGGAGAATGTTGCAGAGCGAGCCGTACCCAAAGTATCGTTTCAATAAAACCGCTCAGGAATATGAAATTTAACGATGTTTGAACTCATCCGTCGAAACAAACGCCGTTCTATTTTACTGGCCATTATTATGCTGATTTTTATGCTATTCATAGGTTATATTATCGGCTCGTTTCTTGCCTTTACATACTATTATGTTTCGGAACCCTATGCCTTCGCTAAAGACAAAATAATTACTTATCCATCTCAGCCCTATAATCCAAACTTTCCTCCGAATTATTCGCCTTCTCATTCATACGAGGAACCTCCCCTTACTTATGAGCAGGTTATGTCTTTTATCTGGTTTTACTGGGGACCTCTTGGGGCTATGGTTGCTTTTGTAATATGGTTTATACAGATGTTGTTTGCTTACTATTCCGGTGGGCAAATACTTCTATCCGTCAGCAATGCTATTAAAATTGAAAAGGCAGACCACCCCCAGTTGTATAACATCGTTGAGGAGATGAGAATTGCATCACGACTTCCTGCTATGCCCGAAATTTATGTTATAGATGACCCATCTATGAACGCCTTTGCAACAGGTCGGTCCCCAGAACATTCAGCCGTTGCGGTAACCCGTGGATTGCTAAACACAATGAACCGCGACCAGATACAGGGGGTTATTGCTCATGAAATCAGTCATATTACACACCGCGATACATTGTATATGACCATGTTGGCGGTATCCCTCGGCACTATTATTTTGCTGGTTGTAGGACTACGCGAAATTATTGGTGCAGGCATTCGTGGGTCTGCAAGGTATAGCAGACGCAATCGCAACGATGCAGCAGGGCTTATCTTCTTCCTCCTATTTGTTTATATATTTGCTTTGTTATTATCTTTAATAGCGCCCTTTCTTGCTCAGATTATTTATTTCGCCTGTTCTCGTCAGAGAGAGTATTTAGCCGATGCAGGAGCGGTTGTGTTTACTCGCAATCCGGAGGGATTGGCATCAGCCCTCGAAACAATTGCTAATCGTTACCAAAAGCAACCGGCTACAAATGTAAACCAGATAATTGCTCCCCTTTATATTGTAAATCCCTTAGAAACGCGTAATCTTAATGCTTCATCCATTTTTAGCACACATCCACCACTACAAAGGCGAATACAGATTTTACGAAATATTGCCCGAACCCCTTCCCTGACTTATGAGCAAGCATGGAAAGAGGTCGAAGGGAAAAAATGGGAAAAGGGAGACTTTACTTCTCTCGCTCCTTCTGCTACTCCTTCTACTACTCCTTCTACATCCTCTTTAACACAGACATCCATGACACCCCTTCAAAATGCCCGCCTCAGCGGTAACGCTATAATGAAAGCACAAAAATATACTTTTCTTAAATGTTCCTGTGGAGTAACTTTAAAAATACCACCCGGGTATAATGGTAAAGTAATCTGCCCTCGTTGTAGAACCGTTCACACAATTTAGGATAGAACAGGCAAGACAGGTTCAACAGGAGAAAAAGGATTTAATCCTAATGACAATGGATAATAAAGAACATAAAAAGAACCTGCGTAGAGAAAAATTCGAGAAAAAAACTATCAAAAGCATGATAGAAATCTATTGCAAATACCATCATGAAAACCCCGTATGTGAAGAATGTAATGAACTTTTAGAATATGCCTATAAGCGGATTGAAAAATGTCCACTTATGCCGGATAAACCTACCTGTAAAAATTGCCACATCCATTGCTATGACAAGAAACACAAAGAGCGAATAAAAACCGTAATGAGATTTTCCGGCCCTAAAATGTTTTTATACCACCCTATTCTATCTTTGATTTATCTTAAAAATAAGTTTTCAGAGAAGAAATATGAGACAAAGGGTGCTTAAATATGGAACGGATAGATAACAAGTCTTTGATTGCAAAATGTGTTAAGAGTGTCCCTCTTTTCTGAGGAAATACCCCTTTTTCTGTCTTGCTCCGTAGATGTTTATTTTATCACCATTAGATTGAATGGTTATCCCACCATAATAATCCGTTCGCCAGAGGGGTATTTGATATTGATGTAGCAGGTCTTTAACCTCATTTCTCACGCCCCAGTTGTGTTGGAATTCGTTTACAGAGACAACGGCTATTTCAGGCTGCGATTTCTCTAATAATTCTTGATTTAATGAATTCTTTAATCCATGATGAGGAATTTTTATTATTGTTGCATAACAATCCGTAGAAGAAAGTTCTTTCTCTGTCAGTTTTGCAGGAAAATCACCCGTGAGTAATACAGAGAAATGATTATTAACAAATTTCAAAACAAGGGAATTTTCGTTGGTTTCATAATAATAAGGTCTACCTGCATAAAGAATATTTAGAAAATTTTTTGTCAGCTTTATTTGCAATCCATCTTTAGCCTTAATGAGATTAATGTTTTTGAAGATTGCTTTTTTAATCATCTCGTTTCCAAGTTCTGTGTCTGTAAATCCCTCTCCATAAATAAAATGTCGAACTTGCAGTTTATCCATAGCGTTGAATATGCCCCCTATATGGTCTTCATCCGCATGGGTAGCAACAACATAATCCAATCTCCGTATTCCTTTGGCAAACAGGAAAGGGACTACAATCCGTTCCCCCATCCTTTTAGTCCCACCATCTACAAGGATATTCTCTTTCTCCGCAGTTGTGATGAGGATAGCATCTCCATGCCCTACATCGAGGATATACACAGTAGTTTCTCTATAGAAAGGAACACCCGTCCAGAAAAAAATCAATATCATACAGCCAGCAATGAACATAAAAAAGGCTTTTCGTTTTTGTGTAATAAGCCAGTGATAAAGAAATATGCAAACAACAAAGTAGAGGAAAATAGCCAAAGGAGAAGGATGGGAAATTGGAAATATAGTATAGGAAAAAGAGCCACCCCACTTGCATAGTGATTGAATAAGGATTAAAAATACCCCGCTTATATAGAAGAATAAAGCAGGTATCAATGGGACAAAGATAAGAGCCAATCCACAAATACTGGTCATTAGATAAAGAGTAATCAACGGAATGACGAGAAGATTATATATAGGACTTAAAATATTTATTTGAAGGTTTGTGATAACAAGTAAAGGCAGTAATAATACCTGTGCAGATATAGTCACAGATAAATAGGTGCGGATGGTCCATGGAAAAATTCGTAATAGTTTCAAAAGAGGTTCATTGAATAATAGGATAGAAGCAACTGCTAATATAGACATTTGTGTTCCCATATCCCAGATGAGGTCTGTGTTAAAAATAAAAAGCAGTGTTACTGTTATGCATAAAGCAGTGAGAATATCTTCATTTTTTCTGTTCCATAAATATAATTCATAAACTATTAACATAAGAACAGCCCTCAACGAAGAGCCATGAGCACCACTTATCAGAGCATATAGAATACACAACAACAAAGCAGGCACATCTGCCCATCGTCTCTGTGTCTTAAAAATTGTCCTCATTAGAGCCCGTGTAAACCAGAACACCAAACCAACATGCAGTCCTGAAATAGCAAGGATGTGTATAGTTCCTGTAAGCACAAAGTTTTGCTTTTCTTTGTAATCCAAGCCACTTCGGTCTCCCAACCATATAGCCCTTGTCATATCCTTAATAGAAGTAGGTGTATACTGTATTATCCGTTCGTAAAAATATTGTTGCAATCGGGATAGGTGAAAAAAGGGAGAGAGCGTATAAGTATGGATTCTTTTTATCTGCGGTGCATAAGTAAAAATCTTTGTATAAATTCTATGGGAACGGAGATAGGTTTCATAATCACTTAACGATTCGTTCACGGCACTTAAATAGAGTGATGTTTTTCCGAATAGATGAACACGAGTATGTGTAAAGATGGGATATTGGGCATCTTTGCATGAAACAAGGGCTTTCCCTACAATATCTTCCCATCTGCTTCCATTTTTTACTTTCAAGATATGAATCACAAATTGAATTTGTCGGTCGGTAGGGTCAAAGAGTGTGTTTTCAGTTACATACCCTTCTACCTCAACATACGCATTCGGTGGTTGCTGCCTCAACCATAAGAAAAAATCATCTCCTTCTTCGGGATAAGGATGTAATAAATAAGATAGAGCACCAATAATAAGAGAAAACAAAAAAATCCCAATGCCTTCTACATATCGGATTTTTTTCTGGTAACTTACTATAAGAAAAAGAATAAGGATAAGACTAATGATAGGCAACAAAGCCCATGTTATCCATTGTGTCTTGGATAAGACAGCCCCACATACAAACCCTGCACATATAATTACCCAATGACGATGGAAAAACATCTCAATAAAATTTTATAAATGTCCAATAAAGACTTTTTATAGATTATTGGCCGTCAGCGATTTGTTTCTCTGCATTTGCAATAACTTCTTCTATTTTTACAGGTTTTCCTCCTTGTCGTTTGCTTTCATCTGCGGCTTCCAGAAAAGCAAAGATTTCTATAGTCTCTTCCGATGAAATAGGTGAAACCCCGGATTTAAAGAATTTAATTACTTCCTGAGCCAACTCCGCATAATCGCCTCCGTCTTCTTGATAGGCAGTTCCCTTCTCACCAAAAGCAATAACCTGATGAGGTAAAGGTCCTTTCCTCAATCCAACAAGGACACCCACACGCCCATCTTTCCAGACCCCTGTAACAACATCCGTATCGGGCGTGCTAACTCGGGATACGGTCTCACAACCTTTTCCCATAACGGTATATAATGCTTCGGTAGGATGAATACCATACCAGAACAAATCGGGGTGATGCGGTTCTAAGTGGCAAGGTCCATAAGAAATAACCGTATGAATAGAACCTATATCCTGCTGGCACAACTTTGTCAAACTGGAATAATACCGATAGGAAGAACTGGAAAACCAAGGGACATCATGTTCTTTCGCTAATCGTGCAATCTTTATTGCATCTACCAGAGAACCCGCTAATGGTTTATCAATAAATACCCGTTTTTTGGCTTGAAACACAGGTTTTACTTGTTCCAAATGCACCCTACCATCAACACTTGTTAACATAACAGCATCTACACGAGAGCAGAGTTCTTCAATAGAATTTACAATCTCTACGCCATATTCATTTTTTAATCGTTCGGTAAAACCATCAATGCGTGTATAACTCGCTTCCAAATCCGGACTACCCCCACGATACGCCAATGTTACTTTAGCACCGGGTATATGTTTAGGGTTATTAGGGTCATTAAATAATTGGGTAAAGGCAATTACATGAGAAGTATCCAGACCTATCAGACCTATTTTCAGTTCTGGCTCTGCCTCTTGATGTGCTTTCTCGGCTGCGTTTCCTGTGTCCGTATTTTGAGCCATGGCGATGCAGGTTAAAATTAGCATAAAGAAGATGTGTAATAATACATTTTTCATATTCCCATTCCTTATGTTTAAACTTTTCCAGATACAAAAAATTTTTGATAAGTGTAATTTTAACTTTTTGCAATTATCAAATTGTCATAATCTATTATAGTAAATGCCTATGTTATAATTGCAATAGATAAGCAAAATGGGAAATATACACAGTATTTATAAATGCTTAATAGGGACATATAAAATTCTATTACGAAGCGGGAACGGTTCAACTACGGTAAGGGAAAAGGATTTTTTTTAGAGAATTAACCACAGAGGACACAAAGGAAATTTTACACAAAGAACACGGAGGAGGATTTATTTATGGTAAGGGCATGGACAGAAAAAAAAGCACAGACAGTAATGTCTGTGCTACATTAATACCTATAATGTCCCATTCGTCCCATCTGTCCCATTGATCCCATGGGTCCCATCAATTGAGTATTCCTTGCAAATACCGAAAAAATACTTTATCCTCCGAGAAGTTCTCTGCATACTTCATTCAATAATTTACCATCAACGCGTTCTCCTAATTCTTTTTTCATAGCACCTGTCAACTTCCCTGCATGATTTATCTCAGGATGTTCCGAAAGATATTGCTTTACCCGTTGTATTACCTCATCTTTACTCATCTGTTGGGGAAGGAACTCCTCAATAACGGCTATTTCTTTCTCCAATTTGGCTACTTCATCCATTTTCCCTAATTGCTTATACACTTCGATACTATCCTTGCGTTTACGGACCTCGCTACGCAAAGCAGAAATCCCTTCGTCATCGGACATTTCTTCATCTCTTGCTGTAGATTTTTCTTTTAGCAACAGCGCCGCTTTGACCATTCGTAATGTTTCTAAGCGAACTGTGTCTCTGTCTTTCATCGCTTGCTTCATTGCTTCCTGAACCGCATTCATAATACCCATATCTTGAACTCCTATCTATTTATTATTTGTTAAACATAATCTTTCTCTACTCTTGCGATTATACTCAATTTTGTAAACATTATCAAAAGATATTGAATGCCTTTCTCACGATTCCACCCGAATGTTTAATATTTGCTTGTTTGAAATAAATACGATATACTATCATTTATTGTGTCCGAGTAAAACTATAAAGCAAGTATTGCATTTTCAATATTAAATTTAAGGAACCCAAGAATGGATACTTTTTTGACTAAAAAACGGTTTTTTGTCTTTTCTCTGCTGTTAATACTTCTTGCGTTAATGCCTTGTTTGTATGCTCAGGAAGATTCTGTAACCCCTGTGCCTCGTCCAGACAAATGGTGGCAAGAACGATTTCAAAGCAATCAAGAACGAATTCAACAAGGAAATGTAGATGTCCTGTTTATAGGCGATTCCATCACACATGGTTGGGACAATGTGGATAAAAATACCTGGGATGAATATTATGCAGATAGAAATGTGGTAAATCTGGGCTTTTCCGGCGACCAGACCCAACATGTTTTATGGCGATTGGAAAACTTAAAATGGGGCAATGTTCAGCCAAAACTTTCTATGATTATGATTGGAACAAACAACTGCCACCATCATACAGGGGAACAAATTGCCTTAGGAATTGAAAAAATTATTGATAAATTACATACCCTCTTCCCCGATATGAAAATTCTTCTCCTCGCCATTTTCCCACGGGCAGATGTCTCTCAGGATAAATTGAACATCATCGCTGAAGCAAATAAACGAATTGCCGAGATACCGAAAACCAAACCCTTCGTTCATTTTTACGATATAGGTGCTGAATTTCTGGATGAAAATGGAACCCTTCCTAAAACTATCATGCCCGACCTGCTTCATCCAAACGCAAAAGGATATGAAATCTGGGCAAGTGCCGTGGAACCTAAAATTGCAGAATTATTAGGTGAATATACCCCGGAAAATCCACCTGTTGGCTTTGTTCCTTTATTCAATGGTGTAGATTTAACAGGCTGGAAAGGATTGGTGGCAGACCCGATAAAACGGGCAAAAATGTCGCCAGAAGAATTAGCCGCTGCCCAACAAAAAGCAGATGAGGAAATGCGTGCTCATTGGAAAGTGGTTGACGGTGTATTATGCTATGATGGTCAGGGGAATAGTCTTTGCACAGGTAGAGATTATGAAGATTATGAACTTCTGGTAGACTGGAAAATTGAAGCAAACGGGGACAGTGGTATCTATCTCCGCGGAACGCCTCAGGTGCAAATCTGGGATAACAAAGACGGTATTGGTTCGGGTGGACTTTATAATAATGAAAAAAATCCAAGCAAACCACTCGTTTTTGCAGACAAACCCGTTGGTGAATGGAACCGCTTCTTTATTCGTATCATCGGCGACCGCGTAACGGTATATCTGAATGATAAATTGGTAGTGAACAAAACCGTTCTGGAAAATTATTGGGACCGTTCTCAGCCTCTATTTCCCAGTGGCTCTATTGAATTACAACATCATCATTCCCCGTTATGGTTTCGCAATATTTATATACGCGAAATTCCAAGAGGTGATGGCTGGAAAAAACTTTTTAATGGTAAAGACCTGACGGGTTGGCAAGCCTTCGGTGGCAACATAGATTGCTGGAAAGCCGAAAAAGGAATGCTTGTAACCGAAGGCGGAGAAGGCTGTGGCTGGCTCGCCACGGCGGAAGAATATGGCGACTTTGAATTAGAATTGGAATTCCGTTTACCTCCCGGTGGAAACAGTGGCGTATTTATCCGTGCCCCGAAAGAAGGAAATCCTGCCTTTGAAGGTAGCGAAATTCAAATTTTAGATGATTATTCTGACCAATACAAGGACTTAAAACCGTGGCAATTTTGTGGTAGCGTGTATGCAACGGTAGCCCCATCTCGCAGAGTAACACGCCCTGCTGGAGAATGGCAGAAATACCATATCTCCTGTGTCGGTTCAAAAGTAAAGGTATCTTTGAACGGTATACAGATTATTGATGCAGATTTGAATGAACATCTCGACAAGATAAAAGACCATCCCGGCTTAAAACGCACCAGCGGTTTTATTGGTCTTCAAAATCATGGAACACGATTGGAATTCCGCAACTTACGCATTCGTCCGTTGTAATACCAAATTCACATATAAGGAGTATGGAGTATGAAATTATTTCAGCCTCATTCGGAGGTGTTTGTCCCAGATGACACACCCCTGGAAACTGCACTCTCTCGAACCACACATCTGGCAGTGGGCGCCCATCAGGACGATATTGAAATAATGGCATACGATGGAATTTTAACATGCTTCCAGAACCCTCTATTATGGTTTTCTGCTGTAACGGTAACAAACGGCAGTGGTTCCCCCCGAACCGACTTGTATGCGAATTATACCGATGAAGAAATGATGGCTGTTCGACGCAAAGAACAGAAAAAATCAGCAATTATCGGTGAGTATTCTGTTCAGTTCCTTTTAGACTATCCCAGTAGTGCTATCAAAGATAAAAACAATCGTTCACCTATCGAGGACTTAAAACAGATACTATCTGCAACCCAGCCAAAAATCATCTATACCCATAATTTAGCAGACAAACACGATACCCATGTAGGCGTTGCCCTTCGACTTATACAGGCATTACGCGAGTTAAAAGGACAGTATCAGCCCGAAAAACTCTACGGCTGCGAAGTATGGCGAGATTTGGACTGGCTACCAGATGAAGACAAAGTGCCGTTTGATGTTTCCCCTCACGAAAACCTGCAAGCGTCCCTTTTAGGCGTATTCGACTCCCAAATTGCAGGAGGAAAAAGATACGACCTCGCTACTATGGGCAGACGAAAAGCACACGCTACCTACTTCGCTTCCCACGGTGTAGATACCGCAACCTCTCTTATATTTGGAATGGACCTAACACCCTTGATTGAGGATACCTCCCTCAATCCCTTTAATTATGTCCAGCAATACATCCTCAAATTCGCCTCCGAAATAGAACAACGAATTAATAAATTTCTGTAAATACGAGCATTTTGAAAAAATATTTACATATAAAACCGCATCAACCTGATATTGAATAGATAAGTTATAATAAATGAGTGGTTTTAAAAACAACCACATACGATTTAATAAGAAATACATCACTTGATTTATAATTTAAATAGTGATAGTAATTAATTAGAGTTAATTAGAGATGAAGTCTATAAAAGTAAAAAATTATAACGAAAATGTTTTAGAACAACTCAAAATAAGTATGCCCCAAGAGTGGAAAAAGGCAAGCGATAAATTTGCTGGTATTGAAAAATGGATAGAAAAAAAGAATTTCCCGACATACAAGCAGTTAAAAGAACTTGCTCACATTTTTCATATCCCTTTCGGATATTTCTTCTTAGAAGGACTTCCAGAAAGAAAATATCCCATTCCTCATTACAGAACGACAACAGAAGATAATATTAATTTTCAACCTTCTCCAGAACTATTAGAAACTGTAGAATATATTCAATTACTTCAAGACTGGGCAAAAGAAATATTAATAGACTGGGGGCATGAACCCCTACCCTTTGTTGAAAAATATAATATAAAAAGCAATATAAGCGATATTGTAATAGAGTTAAAGCATGTCTTAGAAATGCAGGACAATTGGGCAAAATCTATTGATACATGGGAGAACGCCTTCAACTTTCTTATACAAAAAGCTGAAGAAGCAGGCATTTTTGTTGCAGTAAATGGTGTTGTAGGAAATGATACTCATAGAAATCTTGATGTAAATGAATTTAGAGGTTTTGTCCTTTGTGACAAAATTGCTCCTTTCATTTTTATAAACAATCAGGATGCTATCTCTGCCAAAATATTTACTCTTATTCATGAAATTGTCCATTTATTCATTGGAGAGAGTGCTTCGTTTGACCTGAGAAATCTACAGTCTGCAGATAATGAAATAGAGCGGTTTTGTGATAAATGTTCTGCAGAGTTTTTAGTTCCTACATCTGAAATAGAACGGGTAAAACAAATAGATATAGATATTGAAAATTTAGCTCACCAATTCAAAGTCAGTCAAATTGTTATTGCCCGAAGATTATTAGATACAAATAAAATTAGTAAAGAGCAATTTTTAAATTTTTATAATGAGCATATTAAAAAAGAACGAAGAAAAATGGCCTGCAATCAAGGAGGAAATTTTTATAATACAGCGATAAGAAGGTATGGTAGAAAATTTATAGAAATTATAAGTATAGGGATAGAATCTGGGATTATCCATTATAGAGATGCATACCCATTAACAAGACTAAAACCTGCTACTTTTGAAAAAATAAAACAAGAGGTATTGAGTACTTAAAATATGTTTTAGATGCCAATGTATTTATCACTGCTTCAAGATTGTATTATTCCTTTGACTTCGGTTCAAAGTTTTGGGATTTTTTATTAGACAATGCAGAAAATAACAAAATCGTTAGCATAGATAAAGTGTATGAAGAAATAAAACAAGGAAATGATGATTTAAAAAATTGGGCTGATGAAAAATTAAAAAATATTTTGTAAATACTCAAAATGAAAATGTGCTAAATACTTATGCAGAAATTGTAGGATGGGTTTCTACACAGAAAAGCAATGTTAAAGAGAAATATAAATATAATGAACCTGCAATAAATGAGTTTATGAAAGAAAATAATACAGACACATGGTTAATTGCTTTTGCTAAAACTTACAACTACATTATTGTTACAAATGAAAGTTTAAATCCTTATATTAAAAAGAAAATACCAATACCTAACGTTTGTAAGCATTTTAATATTCAATATGTTAATATTTTTGAAATGCTTAGAAAACTGAACTTCAAAATTTAGAGCAGTAAAATATATCTAAGTTCATACTCGAGAATTATATAATACTTCTTCTTCCATAAAAACATTCCTACTGCTTACGGGATGTTTAATTTCTTAATATCGGTGATAGTTGCGCCTGCATATTTTTTGATAATCTCTTCTAATTTTTCTGTTGGGATTATGTTTATTTTATAAGGGGGATTAAAGGCGGTTCCTTTTCCTTCTGTGTTCCCTGTTACGGATACAAATTTATTGTTTGAGGCACTCACCGCAGTAAATGTTTTTTGGGATAAATTTATGGGCTCTTTGACATTTATAAACAAATTATATTCAATTCTCAAGTCTGCTTCCATACCTGCCAGAATACAGTAATCATTCCCTGCACTTGTATAAAGGTTGTTTACAACATGCACCTGTCCAAAACGAACCCGGGGCATACGCGATTCTACTCCCTCTGCCCACCAGTTATATACCATAGTAACTTTCAATTTCCCTTTGTCGGATACTTTCTCATCCGAATTACCGATAAGTGTTGACAATTTATGATTTGTCGAAGCAGAAGTATAATGGAATTTACACCATGAGACGGTGGTGTAGTTGGAGCCATTAACAATATCAACATTCCCGTCCTGCCCATCGTATATGTCCAGGTGGTCTAACCATACATTGGTTGAATTATCAATGGTAATGCAGTCCGGACCGTTCACATCAATAGCACCCGGGCCTTCAATGGTTAAATTTCGAATAATAATATTTTTTGCGTCTCTAATATAAAGGCTCCCTTTCAAAAGTGCCTTATCCAATCCAATAATAGTCTTGTTCGATTTTATTTGTATCTTTGTAGAAAGACCTACACCTATGGTTCCACTTAAAAGTATTGTTTTGGGTTCTTCCGAAGAAGCCAAGCTCTGAAATTCTTCTACTGTTCCAACTGTAACAGGTTGGGCTTTTCCTCCACCGGTTACACCTCCATTTTCTGAAGCCCATCCCGGTGCCGTAAGTAGGTAAATCAAATTATCATACGACAGGCATTGCAAATGACATACAATTCCGAAGAAAAATAAGAGCACGAGAGTTTTTATATTCATCTTTATACCTCACTCAAAGTAAGCAATACTTGAAAAGGAGACAATACCGCCGATAGGGTCCGGGGCTTGTCCATAATGTAAAAATTCGGCACGCCGAGCCTTCCCTTGTATAATTTTCAGTATAGAATACATGGAATATAAACCACATACCCGACGACTGTTTTTATCCTTCATGACGGAACGAAAAAATGAGTCCGGCTCTATCGTTAAAGCCATTTTTATATCTTCATCATCGCGTTTCTTTACCTGATTTCGGACATCTTCGGTAATATCAAACAAATCCCCAAATCGTTTCCCAATATGTGCCCAGTCGGAAGCAGACAAAACCAATACCCGTTCACCACTTTCTTCTATATATCGGACACAGGCTTGTAGAAATTGTTGCACTTCCGGAACATCCCCCGGTAACATTTCTCCATCCTCTGGAATAGAAGCACATAATACCGGCACTATCTGAATATCTGTGCCAAATAGATAATTCAACATCAATACCTGAAACTCAATGGAATGTTCCATGCGATGCATAATTTCGGATTTGAAGGGGTCGAAGGGTAAATTTTGGGCTAAATAATCAACACATTCTTGATGCGTCTTTATCGTTCCTAACGGTGTGCTGTAATGTTTTCGTGTCAGAATATAGGGTGTTTCCCCTCCTTGATGACTAACTCCAAAAATAATAACCGTATCGGGCTTTTTACATTGATACAGCCTATAGTAGGCATGGGCATACCCCAAAGCACCCCGTTGAAAATCAATATGCGGAACAATTAATCCGACCATGCACTCCTCAGAAGATTGCTGCTCATCGGGTAGAGGTCCCGGTCCCCCTGTCCGCGTAAAAATACCGGACAAAAAAGCACCCAATTCATGTTTTGCAGAGGAATACGACTGACCTGCATGATAAGGGAGACGAACAACTTGCTGTAAAAAAACCTGCTCGGTTTTATTTTTAATTTCCTCAAATCGTTCATTAAGCAGGAACCCATGCTCATCAAGGAATTCAACAATTCGTTCTATCTGTTCGCGAGGTATCAAAGCCCCTTGAAATTCACGCGCAAACTCCAATTGAATATCCCGCAAGGTATGATTTCCGTCTAAACATGCGGCGATAAAGAACGCGGCGGGTGAAAGTGTAATTTCGGTGTTCACATATCCCAGCGGGTCATGAAGACAAATTAAGGTTTGTCCTTGATGATGAATGGGAAACGCCTCTATATTTCTTAAAGGGGGGTATGGTTGGTGCTCATTGATATTCATACATTATCCTAAAGAAATAATTTTAACAGACCTATCTTCATTATAAAACAAATTATAGCCCGTATGCCCGTAATTTATATATAAGGGTGCGTCTACTAATTCCCAAAATCTCTGCAGCACGCGTTCGATTTCCCCCTGCTTCTTTTAAGGCGTTAAGAATAGCCTCCCGTTCCAACTCATCCAATCGTAAGGTAGAAGGACTTTGAGGTTCGTCCCAATCTGAGTAATTTTGAATAAGGTCTGGGAGGTCTTCGGGCATAATCATAGGTCCATTCGCAAGAATAGCGGAACGCTCCATAGCATTTCTTAATTCGCGAACATTCCCAAACCACGGATAGCGAAGGAGTAATCTCTGCACCGAAGGAGATAAAGTCTTATTATAGGGTTTCAAAAATAATTCCGCCAGAGGGAGTATATCATCTATCCGTTCGCGTAAAGGAGGAACATGTATGGTAATCACATGAAGACGATAGAACAAATCCTGACGGAATTTTCCCTCCTGAACCTCAATTTCCAGATTTCGGTTGGTTGCAGAAATAATACGCAAATCCACCTGTATATCTTTCATCCCACCAATCCTTCGAAAGGGTGCCCCTTCCAGAACACGCAATAGTTTCGGTTGAACCGATAATGGCAATTCTCCCACCTCATCTAAAAAAAGCGTGCCCCCATGGGCTTCTTCCAATTGCCCTTTTTGTTGTGTTATAGCCCCCGTAAAAGAGCCGGTTTCGTGACCGAACAAGATACTCTCCGCAAGTGTTTCCGGCAGATGTGTGCAATCCACAACGACAAGAGGTTTTGTTTTCCGTTCGCTGAATTGATGAATAAGCCTTGCTATCCATTCCTTCCCCACACCACTCTCCCCAGTAATAAGCACTATAGCATTTGTAGGAGCCACACGAAAACAGTCCTGAACCACTTTTTTCATAGAATCGCTATAACAAACAAAACCTTCCGGAAGGTTGCCGTATTCTATATTTTCTGACAGATGTATCCCCACCTGTTCCTGTATGACCTCAACTAACTCATCCAAATCCACAGGCTTCTCAAGGTAATCCACCGCACCCTGTTTAATTGCCTGCACCGCATCACGAACATCAATGAAAGCAGTTAACAAAATAACAGGTATTTCCGGAAATTGAGACTTTATCTCAGGCACTTTTTCCACACCGTTTGCGTCTGGCAGACGGACATCCAAAAGAATGAGATTCGCATGCCCCAAAAGCGGCTTTGCATCTTTATAATTAGCCACAGCAAGAACAGAAAAACCGGCACGCGTTAAATATCGAGAGAGCAAATCCCTTTGAGCATTATCATCATCAACGATTAGTATTACTTTTTCTGCATTTTCTTTTTTCATGGGAACAACAAAGGATACTTTATCTTTATATTTCAATCATCATACTACAAATACCCATCATCTGTTAATTCGGCGTATATTTGAAATAGTCACCTTGGTCCCTTTTCCTTCTTGAGATTGGATAGAAAATTTCCACCCGTGCAACAAAACAATTTCATTCACAATACTCAATCCAAGACCTGTCCCCCCTTTCCGTCTGGAGTAATATGGCTTTACAACATTCGGCAAATCCTCTACCGAAATACCGACACCTGTATCTATAATATGAAGGGCAATGGAATTATCTGTTGGCTCAATACGAAGGATAATTTTATCCCCTGCGGAACACGCTTGCACCGCATTCAGAAGAAGATTTAACAAAGCACGACGAAGATATTCGGGATCCGCTTCTATCGTTACATCCATTCCTTCCACCTCAATTTTAATCCCTTTATTTTTTATATCCGTATCTATCAGATTTAATAACTGTTCAATGAGAGGTTGTAAGGGAATAGCCTTCCATTCAGGAGCATGTGGATGTGTTAGTTCTAAAAAGTTATTTATCTGACGAACAGAACGGTCTGTCTCATCAATAATCTTACTGGCATATTTATACGCATCCGAAGTCGGCTCTACTTCTTCCTGTATTGCTTGAGCAAGTCCTCGCACAATACCTAACGGATTTTTTGTCTCGTGTGCCAGGCCTGCCCCTATCTGGGCTAAATGTTCGTTATACTTTGCTTTTTCTCGGGCTAATTTAAGGTCATAAGCATACGATTCCTTTCGTTGATACAAATCCAAAACGACAAATCCTAATATACCTATCCCGACACTTAACAGGGCAAATATCCCAAACCGAATAAGAGTTAAAACATTCATTCCCTGCAACTCCTGAGTATCCAGACAAACTACCAGAGAAAAAGGACCTGTTCCCCATTGACTCCAGGGAATCATACTCTCATTGGCACATGTCGGGTCGGGACATACTGCCATTCCATATCGGTGTTGCCTCCCTTTCTGAAGTTCCTCCATAGAAATGGCTTGTGATAAAAAAACACATTCTTTATCCCAATAAATACGATTTCTTTTTGCAATCTCATTTATATGTGATACGGAAGTTTCACCGGCACTGGCGATTATTTTACCTTCATGATTGAATAACGCTACATATAAAATACCCGGGGTTAATGAGGCACTATTTATTATTTCAACAACCCGTTGGGCACGATAACAACCCATCCGCGTTTGAAGAGATAAAGAGGAGGAAAGGATTTTTATTAGTGTTTGACCCCGCTCAATAAAAACCTGCTGATTATATTGTCGCTCCCGTAGAAAAGAAATTAAAAGAATAAAAATAATCACCCCAATAATAACTGCTGTAAAAATGAAAAGTAATTTTCTATTTTGCCAAATCATATATTCGTCTTAAATATTCACTATTCCTATATTATAAAATGAAGGCTTGCTCTTTTCATTAAAGAGCAAGCCGACAAGTTTTCATCGTTCCTTACTTACTTGCAGGGCAACACCTTCTATTGCATCTTCCCCTACCATTACCACAGGGGGCATTAGGGTTTGGGCAATTATCACATCTGCCATCATTATTGGCATCTACAAAGTTGCCACAGCATTTCCCTGTCCCACTTTTGCAGGATGCCGTACATGGGCAATTATCACATCTGCCATCATTATTGGCATCTTTGAAGTTGTCGCAAACACCATCGCCATTCTTATCCACATAGCAATTGGCTTTACAACAACCCCTCTGACCACCCTGTCCATTCCCTTGTGCCATAGCAAGACTACTCAGCACCAGGACGATTGCGAGTACGCTCAGCGTAAATACGAGTTTCTTTTTCATATTTTTTTCTCCTTCTTGTTAAGGTTTGTTTAGTTTCTTACCATATATTAGCAATCCTCATGCCATTATACTATAAACGACTTACAGCAAATCTCTATGCAAAACTTGCACCTTTCACAAAAAACTCTGCAATTTTTGCACAGCATATAAAGATACGATGAACCGAAATACTCCCTGTGTAAAAAAATATATAAATCTGTTACCTATGTCATACAGGTCAACAAATTATCTTTTATGAATGTCCTTCTTTTCTCAATTGTTGTTCCTGATTTGAACTAACGGAGCATTTCCTATATAATGTTATGTTCAATTGGTGCAAGGTTAACTGTATTTTGAAAAGGTCCGCAAGTTGATGCGTTATAGTTATAATCTATTGTCTGTCTTTGAAGGGATGGATCAAACATCATTTTATATGGCTCTTGAACTGTCTTTTAACATTCGGGGAGGACTTACAAGCCGCTATTTATCCGCAAAACTTGAAACCTCAGAAGAAACCATCAACTATATTTATAGTCTTTATCCGAAGCTCTTCTTTTTTGATTTAAATCGGATAAAAGTAGTTCCGGAAGCCCTGCCTGTTATTCGTAGAGTGCAGAATAATCTGAATAGCCTTGGGGATGTGAATTCTATTTATAAATCATTACAAAATTATTCCAATTCGGAACGTAGGGAATTAGAAAAGAAATTAAAGATAAATCGGGTAATTGGATGGATGTCATTAGCCAGCGAAATTATAGAAACCTTATACAAAACACCGGAATCGGTTCTGGAATATGTTGCGGGTTATTCTTTTTCTGACTTAGCAAAGGAAATTTTTGATTTCTTATGGCAAAGTAAAACAGGGATTGTTCCTATTCAACAGATACGGCAAAGGTTTGCGAACTATAACAACATAGAAATTGAAGAAGCATTAGAAGAATTACTCAACCAGTTTGTCCTCTTTGAACTTTTCCGTTTTAATGGACAAAGCAGATTAAATCGTTTTGTCAGCATCCTTTCCGAAATTCGACATCATAAAGAACAGAAAAAAGAAATCAAAGAGAGATTAAAACAAGCAATCACACCTGCCAATGTTAAAATAAGCCGTATTGAGAGTTGTGGTATCTCATTAGCAGAACGGATATCGTCCCTTCTGGCGAAAGTTGCCGTATCTCCTTTACATTTAACCCCGTCCGGGCAAATTACTCGTTTGGACGAACAACGGATTTCTCGTGATGAACCTGAAAATGCTTATCCCCCTATCGAAACACTTGTTTGGCTGGCTGAAAAAGCAGGATTGCTGGCTCAGGTAGATAATACACTCCGAATTGTAAACCTTGAAGAATTAGTAAATATGTCTTTTACGGAAAGACTTAAAAAGATTTACAAAGCATTTATCAAAGATGACGAAAAACTTTCCTCATTATCCGCAACCCTTCTGGAATTGCAGACATTAAAGCCTTACACATGGTACTCTTTAAATGAATTTGGAAAACGAGTTTATGCTCGTTATTGCGAATTGTCCCATTATACATTAAAACAGACAAAGGACAATTTCTGGGAATATTCAACTTCGGGAGAATATTGCGAAGAAAAAGACTGCGCCGTTTTTATAGAGAACACACTCTTCTGGTTTGGCATTATTGAACTTGGCTCTGCAAAAAAAGAACGATTTTTCCGTATCAGCGAAATTGGGGAATTTCTCCTATTCTCATTAGAACCCACGAAAAAGTTAAAAGAAAAATACATCAAAAAACATGAATGGATAGTCCAGCCCAATTTTGAAATTATTGTTCCCACAGTTAATACCGACCCCCTACAACTAATCTGGATAGAACTATTTGCTCAGAAGAAAAGCAATGGCGGTCCTGTTTCTATATATTCGATTACCAAAGAATCTTTCTTAAAAGGATTGCAAAGCGGTGCTGACCCTAATCAATTCATTCAACACTTAATACAGAATGCCCGCAAACAGCAAATCCCGGACATAGTTATCTCAACAATAGAAGATTGGCTGCATACGGTTAAACGTGTAAAAGTTCGCCCTGTTATTTTAATAGAAGCCCCGGACTCCGTCCTGATTGCAGATTTATTACACCGCAAGAAACTTTCCGAAATACTACATCCGATTTCACCAAATCAGACAGCCTATGCTCGTGGAATACTTTTATCCGAAATTAAGGCACTTCTCGAAAAAGAAGGATTTGTTGTGGAGTAAAAAGAAAAGAATAAAATCAATCCTCAACGACAGTATTGATAAACCCACGAGCCCACCGATACTTTTCAAAAGGTGGCATAGTCATTTTTGCCTGTGTGTCTTTTCTTAAATGCCGGGGCAATAGCCATCTTCACCATCAAGGCATGCATGATATCCCCCGTAATTAAAAAATTGGATAAGTCGTAATAACTCACTTAAACCGATTGCCCAATCCTGCGGGTTATAATCGGAACTGTGGGGAATACAGCTTTTATCCCCATTAATCCCGGGGATATATCCATCTTCAGACATTTCATTCGGAAGTGCACAATGGTAGCCATTGGAGTTGAAAAACTGGATTACACGAAGTAATTCGGATAAGTTTATTTGCCAATCACCATTCGGGTCTGCACTATGCGGAGGTTTTTCTCCTTCGCCTTCCCCTTCTATACCCTCAGAAGAACCTTCTACCGAACCTTCGGATATCCCTTCTCCCTCTACGAAACCTTCTAATATACCTTCCCCTTCAACACCCTCAGCAAAACCTTCTACCGAACCTTCGGATGTCCCTTCTCCCTCTACGAAACCTTCTAACATACCTTCCCCTTCAACACCCTCAGTAAAACCTTCTACCGAACCTTCGGATATCCCTTCTCCCTCCACAGAACCTTCTAATATACCTTCCCCTTCAACACCCTCAGCAAAACCTTCTTGTGTCCCTTCACTACAAGGTCCCGAAGATATTACAAAATCAATGGAACTATTAGGTGGCACTTTCTCCCCTGCTAATGGGGATTGGCTAATCACTATACCTTTTCTTATAGAGGGATGACATTGCTCAGTAATATCACCCACAGTTAGACCTGCAGAAATAATTATGTTTTGTGCCATAGTCTGACTGTATTGCACGATGTTTGGAACTTTTATCAGACATGGACCGATGGAAACTATAAAGTTCACCTCAGTCCCCGGCGGAACCTGAAGTCCTGCCTGTGGATATTGGTTTATTACCCTATTTGCAGAAATGGAATCATCACACTGTTCCGTCACGATACCTACTTCCAATCCAGCATTGGCTATCATATTTTCTGCATCTATACGAAATTGCCAGATTATATTCGGCACAAGAACGGGACAGGGACCTGATGAGACCACAATATCAACCGTGCTACCCGGAGGCAGGCTTGTCCCTTCAATAGGATTTTGACTTATAACTCTTCCTGCTTCCACTTCATCATTACATTGCTCCGTTATGCTACCTAATAGTAATCCTACGGATGTCAATGCCGTTTCGACTTCTGCTGTGGTCATACCTATCACATGGGGAACAGTTATCGGGCAAGGTCCCGTAGATAATACAAGGGATACAGAACTTCCTATTTCCACTGTAGTGCCTGCGGGTGGGTCCTGGTTAACAACATAGCCTGATGGATATTCATCGTTACATGTTTCTGTAATATCTCCCACGGTTAACCATGCTTTTGTGATGGCAGCGGAAGCCTCACTTTGTTTAATTCCTACCACATGGGGTACCTGTGATTTGTCTGTAAAGATACACCGAACATAGCGATGTTTATCCATCGAAAAAGCACATCTCGGATAGGTCGCTGACATATCGCCAAAGTCGCCTTCCCAGCGAAGAAATTTCCAACCTTCTGTCGTTTCGATTCTTTCACAACGGATATATGTCCATTCAAGATAAGTATAGGAATACAAACCCGGTGTAAGTATGATAGGGTCTTCGAAGCCCTCCTGAAGAGAAACATTTCCATTCCCTATAATTTCTAATGTTAAATCGTAATACGGTTTTGGGATAAATACCGCAGTAATATCTCGGTCCTGGTCCATCAGCAATTGGAGCAGTATATAACTATTGGGGTCGTTCTCCCCATAATCTCCTTCCCAGTGTTCAAATCGCCATAATGGGTTGGTTTGATATGTAACTATATTTACATAAACATCGCTGGAATAACGATGTGGGTTTCCAAAAGGACCCGGAGTAGTTCCCCCTTCACCTACGATATTAACATTTAATATATGTCCCATGCTGGTAAATCGGGCATCAATACTTTTATCACTGTCCATTACTATCTGTATAAACTCACTTGAACCTACTGCATCGCCTGACCAACCCCCAAAATAAACACCTGGGGTGGTTGCCACACTAATATCTACGGTTTGTCCCGAAGGATATTCATGAACACCCGGCCCAGGAAAAGTCGTGCCTGTCGCATCTCCACTATGCGTTATTGTTAATCGAAATGTTGTTTTCGGAGAAACATTGTTGACTGTTTTCGTTTTGTTCACATCAACTTGAGCATAAAGATTTGCTCCTAAAAAACTTTTTTCCCAATTGCTGAACGACAGGCCTATGTTTGGAATATCATTAGCAAAAGTAGTTGTATTCAAATTAGAACGATACATCTTTAAATCCGAGGAAAAAGATATTCGGTCTCTAACATTTGTGTCAAATTTATAAAAAGTCCTTTCCTCTGCAAATAATATGGGTGTCATAAAAAGAGACAGCAGAAGTATAATCAAACACCCCGTATAATTTTTATTCCACATGTTTTAATATCCTGTGTTATTTTTCTTGTTTTATCAATTAAAAAATTTACATGGTAAAGCCTAACATAATTATACTATCCTTTTGTATAAATTCATTAAAAAAGGTTATATTTATGAAGTATTTATTATTAAGATTGTCTTTGATAATTCCTTCTCTTCTCCTATTATCGGGAAAGGCTTTATGTATAGAGCATACCCCAAAAGCCATTATCTTATATACGGAGGCTAACTCCGAATGGGTTTCTGTAGGGAATAAGGTCTCCGCTGTTTTGAGTAATGGGTTATACCCAACAAAGGATATGCCCATAGAGGAATTTCTTTCTAATCAGGATATTTTAAATAATACAGATTTACTGGTTATTGTTCCCGGTTTCTCTTTACCTTCTTTGACAGCACCTTCTATCATGGAATTTATCAAACGAGGTGGGGATTTAATTGCCTTCGGTGTGCCTCTCTGGAACAATAACTATATCTGGGACGGCAATCGTTGTATAAAACCTATGCAATTTGTTCAGGAACATTTTTCCTCATTAGTCCCCAATTCATCTTTTATCACGGAAGAGAATATAAAAGACTGGCAAAGAGAGAGCAACCATCGGCAAGCACCTGTAATTTTCGAGTATCAGTCTTTGAAAGATATTGTTCCGAACCAAACATTACACGGTTTTCATGTTTCTACCATAGATATGAAAGGCTGGGATATCTTTGCAACCCCAGCTCTGGAAAATCCGTTTCCAAATAATTATCAGGTTACGGTTTTCTTTGCTAAAGGGAGTAAGGCAACGGATTATCTAACTATCGAATGGCGTGAGAAAGACGGTTCGAGATGGATTACCTCTGTGCCTTTAAGTACGGATTGGCAGTTTTATGCATTGACGCCGGACAGGTTTAAGTTATGGGAGTTTCCTTCGCGGGCTGGCACCTCATTTAACCCTCAAAATGCTGTTAAGGTTTGTATCGGCTTGACAATGAGCCATTCGCCTATTGCTGGCGGAAGGCATGAATTTTGGGTTGCAGGTTTAGGAACAGCACCAATAACACCCCAACATCAAATACTCCTACAAACGACAGACCTACCTAAATTAGAACTGTTTTATCCAGAATATAAATTTTATACTTCAAACGATGTTCGTTCCATTTCAACAGATACAGAGTTAGCATTAAAAGAATTGGCAATGTCTGTCCCTAAACAGTTTTTATTAATTCACCCTCGACCTCGTGGAGGAGGATTTGATAAGCATCGCTCATGGCGATGGATACCGTTAATACATGCATGGGGAAAGAAAAAGGATTATCGGGGAACTATCTCTGCGATGATGATATATAATGATGAGCCTTATAAAAATTCTGTTCAAACTTGCTTCGCTATTCAAGAGCCAGAATGGTATCTGGATAAACAATTTATAGATTACTTTTCTGAATGGGCAAAGAAATTACGAGGGGGCACTTTCCTTATTGATGGGGGTTGTGCCTATTACACGGTTTTTCCAGAACAGGCGTTACCCATGGGGGCTACTATTTATTCAACATCTGAAACGGATTATTCAAATGCGAGTATTCAGTTATTATTACGAAACCACAAAGGGAAATTGCTATGGAAAAATGAAACGCCTATCCAACTGAACAAACAACAAATATCTCGCATTGCAGAGAATATCCCTTATCCACAAACAGCGGGGAACAATATTCGTGTGGAATGTTATCTTATAGTGAATGGAGAAAAGAGCGATTATGTATATCATGAGTTAAATTGCTGGAAACCACGAACGAAAAAAGAGTTTATTAAAATCAAAAATGGCGATTTCATCTATCGTGGAAAACGGTGGTGTCCCCATGGTGTAAATTACATGCCTTCATCAGGGATAGGTGTGGAATGGTGGCGTTATTTCGAATATTGGATGGGAGCAGAGGCGTATGACCCATGGATTATTCAACGCGATTTGCAGCGAATTGCAGGAATGGGAATGAATTCCATCAGTGTATTTCAATACCACGATGTAATGAAAGACCAGAACCTCCTCGATTTATTATATCGAGCAGACCAGTTAGGTCTGAAGGTCAATCTATCTTTACGACCTGGCACTCCATTTGATTTTGAGTGGGATAAAATAAAGGAAATGATTAATTATTACCGTTTATCGGAGCATGATGAAGTGTTTACCTACGATTTAGCATGGGAACCTATGTTCCCGGGACATGAAGGCAGAAAACGATGGGATAAACAATGGTCAACGTGGGTTGTTGAGAGGTATGGCTCTATTGAAAATGCAGAAAAGGATTGGAAATATCCCATCCCCCGAGATGAAAATGGAAATATTACAAATCCTAAAGACGAGATGTTGACAAAAGATGGTGAATGGCGTGTTATGGTGTGTGCTTACCGCCGTTTTCTGGATACCCTGCTATACGAATATTACAATCGAGCGAGAACTTTAATCCATTCTGTTGATACAAATCATGCTGTAAGTTTCCGCATGACAGAAGGGTCAAATCCTACCAACAATGGGGCAAATCCACTTCCGTATGATTGGTATTACTTATCGCACGCCGTGGATATATTAGAACCCGAAGCCTACGGCAGAATTGGAAACTGGGAAATGGTAAAACCCGGCTGGTTTCAGGTAAAATACGGCTCGTTTTGCAATCCCGATATCCCCTTATTCTGGGCAGAGATAGGGTATAGCGTCTATCGGAATAATGAAGAGCAAACTCATCGTGCATTAAAATTTCAAGCAGATTATTTCAGAGATTTTTATCAAATGCTATACAGAAGCAACTCCGACGGTGTTTACTTCTGGTGGTATCCCGGCGGGTATCGTGTAAACGAGAAAAGTGATTTTGGAATTATCAACCCGGATGGAACTTATCGACCTGCCACCGCGGTTATAAAAGAACATGCAAAAATTTTCCATAAACAAAAATCTCAGCCTTATGATTGTGAAATAAAAATTGACCGTGATAAAACCTCTATGGGTGTCGCGGGCATTTATAACGATGTAAAAGAAACATTCTGGCAATTAATACATGAAGGGAAAAATCCCAAATTAGTTAGTGAAGGGACAGAAACAAATTCAAAAAATTGTCCTTTATTAGCAATAGGAAATGTCCCGTGTAATAATAGCAATCCACCCAAATATTTAGATGCCTTTTTTGACTCCGTAATATGGATAGATGGTAAAGGAGAAAAAGCAATTGGCAAAGATGATACACTTCAACTGCCGAATGAGACCGAAAAAGTAAAGTTAAGAGTAATATGCACCAATTTAGGGGAGGCAGAATGGATTTGCGGCTCAGAACAAAACCTTTCAGAAGGTAATGTCTCTTTACTTATTCATACGGAACAAAAACAGCAACGAATTCCGTTACAGAAATCATTAAAACGCGGAGAAACTACCGAATTCTACTTCGAGATACCTGCAAACAAAGAAGGTTCCATTCAATTGACTATGGAAAGTTTCAATCGCACCCTTTTCGGCCCTAAATTCACATTCAGAATCCAAAAAAATTAATACGCTCAATATACCTTTTAAATTTTTAATGTTAATTTCTATATAGACAAACATCCGATACCCATGAATAAACCTCTATCGCGGTTTATCTCTCGACGGAGTCTATGGTGCCAGCACCTAAAACAATATCGTTATCATAAAAAACGGCAGTTTGTCCCGGCGTAATTGCTGATTGGAATTCGTCGAAGGTAACACGAACTATTTTTCCGTGCTCGTTGGCTTTCTCTAATTGTGCTGATGCGGGTTCATGTCGAAGCCGTATTTTACAACGGATTTTCATAGGTATATTAGGTGCGTTAGGAGAAGAAAAACGAAAAGAATCTACAGCACACTTAAATTACCTAAGCCCCTGTATGTCTATAGGTGAATTCTCTCCCTATGGAAAAGTGGTTATCAAAAAAACAAAAAGCAATTTGCTATAAAAAAATCCCGAATATAAAATAGGGTGATTACCTATATAAATCCACCAAGAGGTTGGAGGTTAAAATGAATGAAATTCCATAGAGACGAATAATTATTCGTCTCTACTATACACCATGCTATAGGCCATTCCCATCTCCTTACTTGCTCTATGGGCGGATACTTCTAACTCAAATAACTTTACTAACATTAACAGCCATACATAAGTAAGTCGAGTCTTTTCCAGAACACTGCCTCGCCTCGGTAATCATTTCCGACAACAGGCATAGCATTTATAGATACATCTCCTTATCTAACCGACCTGTTCGGAGGAGAAAAAAGGGCAGGTAGTATAAGTTTTAAGCAATCCCAAGGCTTGCAGGTACCTGCAAGCCTTCTCTTCATCGGCTGCCTTCTTGGCTACTTCCATAATCTCCATGCTCTTTCCTCCTATATCTATTTATATCTCCTTTCCTACATGTGGAATATATTATATAATCACCTTAAAAAATTAAACCTTTATTCAGAAATCTCAATTGTCGAGTAAGGAGCAAAAACAATGGCAGAAAAGGAAAAAGAGAGAAGGGAAATAGAATTAGATGAAAAAGAAGAAAAGATATTGTTAACATTTTTAAAACAAACAAAAGAAGGAAAATATGCAAAAATAGATGAAAGTTCGTTGCTCTATTTAAGACATGAAGAATTAAGAGAAGAAATTTATTATGAAGATGAGTATTACTATAGTATTAGATAGAATAATAACGGGGTATAAAATCATAGCATTGTCCTTCATAGCAAAAAGATTTGTATTTAATAGCATTTGTCTATATTGGTAATTGTTTAAAATTATCGCCTAAAATAGTATGAGAGGATATAGGAAAACATTTGGATATGATTTTATATACTTGAAAGACTGTTAAAATTTTATTGGGTAAGTAAAAAAATCCTTAAAGCAAATATATTTAGGGTTATATTTTATAACAATAAGTGAGGCGGGATAAGGGGAAAGGAAAATGGCGTTATTTATTTGAGAAGGAGAAGACGAGTTTGATGATTTCCTCGGCGATGGTTTCGGAGGCAAGGGGGTGGGCTAATTTTTTTGCAGCGTTGGACATATTATTAAGACGAATGGGGTCGGTCAAGATTTTACGGATACGGGGGAGTAGTGTGTCTGCGGAACAATCTTTATCGAGTAAAACTTCTGCGGCTCCCACATTTTCAAGGGAACGAGCGTTGTATTCTTGATGGTTATCCGTAGCAAAAGGGAAAGGTATCAGAATGGAAGGCTTGCCCAATACGGTAATTTCTGCTAATGTGGAAGCACCCGAACGAGCCACCAGTAAATCAGAAACGGACATCATATCTGCCATATCCTCAGAAAAAGGATAAATACTCAATGAGACTTTTGACTGTGCAGAAAGGTTTTTATATTTCTCATAATCGTTGTGTCCGGTTATCCAGATAATCTGAAATTCATCGGGCTCTAATTTGCTTAACATATCGGAAACAGCAAGGTTGATTGTATGGGCTCCCTGACTTCCTCCCATCACAAGGATAGTTTTTCGTTCAGGATTTAGTCCTAATTTAGCACAGACTTCTTCACGGGGTGGTGGAGATAAAAACGCATGTCGCACAGGATTTCCTGTAATTAAGAATTTCTCAGAAGGGTAAATCTCTTCGGGGAGATTTTCCGCCAGTGGGAAACTTAGGAACACCTTTTGTGCTTTCTTAGCGAGGATGCGATTTGCCATACCTAAACGGGAATTTTGTTCGTGCAAGACTGTGGGTATGTTTAGCATTTGAGCAGAATACAGAATGGGAAAGGAAACATATCCGCCGACACCAATTACAATTTGAGGCTGAAAACGAAGTAATATCTGGAAGGAACGGATCATTGAGATGGCTAATAAAGAAGCGGTTATTCCCTGTGAAATACTTATTTTCCGAGGCCAGCCACGAATAGGAACACTTCGAAATGGGATTCCTCTTTGCTGGCAGATTTTTTCTTCCAGATTCCCCTTTTTCCCTATCCATTGCACCAGCAAGAGATGGTCTCGCCGTTGCAATTCTTCCAATATGGAAAGGGCAGGGAAGATATGCCCACCTGTTCCACCACCTGTAATGATAACTTTCATACCAAACCTCTGAATAATATAAGTTTTATCAACTTGTTTTTAATCTGTGATAGATATGTTATGGTTCTGTTTTCTTTTCCTGTGGGAAGGCATTCGGGTCTAACTGTTTCAGGACGCTACGGTAGCCTTCCATATCTTCAAGACGCAAAAGCATAATGTTTGCAATTCCCAAGCCATAGGTTTTCGGTGCCATTGTTCGTGTATATTTCGGGGTTTGTTCCACTCCTTCAAAGCGAAGGGTATGTATCCCTTCAGAAAGTTCATGAATATCTAAATATAAAGGAGCAATGTCGAAACCTGGAGCCGAGAAATCAATAGGTGCTCCAAAAGGTTTCCCATCTATATAAGGTTGAAATACACCACTTAAAAGCGAAAAAATCATATAAGAATCAATACGATAAGTGCCTTTTTGCAGAATCTCAAAGTCAAATTCAATACTTGCTTTTGGAGTTAGAGGTATATAAAGAAGATAATATTCGGTAGGAACTGTCAAAATAGCCGGGTCGGCACGATAAACAAGACTATCAAATTTAAGTACTTTATACGGTGGAACTCGTTTATCTGACGGGGGTAGAGGTTCGTCCCATGTCGTAGGCGTCGTTTGATACCAGAACGCTACCGAACTAACCCAATCCTGCCGTTCTTTGAAACCTGCAAGGTCCATCTTTGTAACGGGGGCTTTTTCATTCATGATACTGCCTTTGTGTTCGATAACAACCTTCAAACTTTTTTCAAAATGCACCGGGTCAGGAATATGCCAGCGATAGATACTTACACGGTCTCCAGCGAAAACCCCTTCATATATAGGGACACCATAGTAAGGAGCATAAAATTCGCGGAAACCCCATGCATCGTTAAAATAATCTTCTGTTCCTGTTCCTTTTAATTGGGGCATTTCGGCTCCGTCAATATAAAAAAAGTCGTCCCCTTCACCAAACCAACCTGTTTCCATTTGTAAGGTAGAATAGACCGTGCCTACATAATGCCCTTTTCCCTGTGTTTCAAGGAGGGTATAATTACCAGGTTTGGCGGGATATTCCTGACGATAACGAGCATGAAAATAAGGGGTATCCGGAGTCCATTCGTTGAGTTTTTTCCAGTCTATATAATAGTAAAAAGAACCCACACGGATATTTGATTCGTTTGTAACAGTTACCTTTACATGTTTCTGGAAGGGCATAGGCCAGAAACAAACACGAGCACGACCCCTCGATGTATTAACTACAACCTGAGATATAAATTCCTTATGTCCTGCCAGTCCTAACCCGAAGAAATCACCGATAGGTGCCTCTACACTGGGTTTTTCTAAACCATCGTAATAAATTCTTAACACGATACTACGAGGATAGAATACATTTTCCGTAGCAATGGTATTCCAAAAATGGGTAATCATTCCAGGACCATCCTCATCCATCAATACCAAAGTCTGATTCGGTTCGATGGGACGAGCGTCACCATTCTTCTCAATGTCCTCGGCAGAACTACTATTTCGCATACTTTGCCCTGCAAGCGGTTTAATAAGACTTTCAAACGAAAAATCCCCAAATGTATTATTCTCTAAGAACAAAATGGCTACGACAAAAGAGAATAATAAGAAAAGATGAGTGTATTTTTTAGCATTCATAATCTACCCTTTACCTTTAAGTTCCATTTCATTTATCTATTTATTTTAACAAAAGTTCCTTTAGTTGAGATACTCTTTCACCCAGATGGTTCATAGCGGTCTGTATTGGTTGAGGAGTGGATAAATCAACACCTGCGGATTTGAGTTCATCAAGCGGATATTTGGACCCACCCATACTCAAAAATTCCAGATAGTTCTTTTGTGTTTTTTTGTCCCCTTCGATTAATTTTTTTGCTATGGCGATAGCGGAGGAGATGCCTGTGGCATATTTATAAACATAAAAAGCATGATAAAAATGAGGGATGCGAAAACATTCCAATTCTAATTGCGGGTCAATGGTTAAAGCCCCTCCAAAATAAATATTTAATAAATTTCGGTACTCGTTGCGGAAGACATTCAGTGTTAAGGGTTCTCCGTGTTCTGCAAGGGTATGGATTTTTAATTCAAATTCAGCAAACATGGTTTGGCGGATTAATGTTGTTCGTATTTCATCAATTTCGCGACAGATTAAACGGATACGGTCTTCTTTGGAAGGTAATTTTTGCAGATAGTAATGGACAAGGAGTTGCTCGTTAACTGTGGAAGCCACTTCTGCCACAAAAATCGTGTAATGACTATAATGGAATGGCTGTTTTTTATCGCTGAAATAACTATGCATAGAATGCCCTGCTTCATGGGCTAATGTAAACACAGAGTCCTCTAACTCATCTTTATAGTTCATCAGGATATACGGTGGACAGCGATAACAGCCCCACGAAAATGCTCCACTCCGTTTCCCCTTATTTTCATATCGGTCTACCCATCGTTTTTTTAGCAAGCCTTCTTCCAGTGTTTGCGTATATTCTTTACCTAAGGGGGCTAATGCGGATGAGATATCCTTAACGGCTTCCTCATAGTTCCGTTTTCTCTGTTTCCTATCAACAAGAGGGACAAACAGGTCATAGGCATGGATATCCTTAATTTTCAGCACCTGTTTCCTCAATTCCAAATATTCAACCAAAGGAGAAATGTTCTCCTTCACTGCATTTAGCAAGTTATGATATACCGAAGCCGGTATATTCTCCTCAAAAAGAGCACTTTCCAAAACCGAAGGGTATTTCCTTGCTCGTGCATGGAAAACATCTTCCAGAACGGATGCAGATAAAGAAGCGGACATTGTATTTGCATGCTCTTCATAGACTTTATAGTATTGGAAAAATGCCTTTTTGCGAAGGTTTCTATTTCTATTTTCCAAAAAGACACGGAAATTCCCATGAGTCAATTCCACTTTATTCCCTTTGTCATCAGTAATGGTGCCGAACTTCAAATCCGCATCATTCAACTGCTCAAATATCTTTCCGGCACCTCCTGCACTTTCCGTATGTAATGCAAGGAGATACTCTTCTTTTTCAGAAAGGACATGAGGTTTAAACCTTCTCAGATTTTCCAATGAAAAGCGATATTTTTCCAATTCTTTGCTTGATAAAAACTCCTGAAATTTCTTATCGGGTATGGATTGAATTTCCGGTGCGATAAAACTAACCGCCTGAGCCAATAGCATGCTTAAATATTGAACTCGTCCTGCAAGGGCTAAAAATTTCGTATTGGTTATATCCTCACATACTTTTAAGTTGGCATATACACTTAATTTCTCAAGTATCTGACCTGTTTTACTTTCAAGTTCAAGACAGGAACGGAGTATTTCAGGGGATTGTGCAAGTTTCTTACGGAATTGAGAAAATTTAGGTATCTCTTCCTCTAAATTTTGATAAGCCTTTTCCCATGCCGCTTCATTAGGAAATACCGGCGATAAATCCCAGGTAAACTCTATAGGAACATCGGAACGAACAAGAAGCTTCTTTATTTTTGAAGTGGACATAAAGTTTCTCCTTTAAAATCAAACTGTATTATCGTTAGGCAAGAAGACAATAAATGTATATGATAGGGTATGAAGGGAATAAAAAACAAAAGAAGTGCTCAATTAATTAGAAAAACCTTCTATAACAAAGCAAAAAAGCAGATAAAATTAAAACCCAAATGAAACACAAATAAACTTTATGGGGCAGGGTGTCGGCGGATGGTTGTATTATCAAAAACAGCTGTATGCATGTTATACTTAATGGAGAAAAAATCGTTAATTTAACAATAATCAGGAAAAGGATATTGTTATGAAATATGTTACTGGATTTGTGTTAATGACACTGCTTATTTTATCTTCCTGTCAGTCAGGACCTGAAGGGGGTGTTGTGAATAAGGTCCTTTCAGATTTTGGATTGCGAGAAAAACCGGAAGGGTATGTCAGTGAAACGGATAAGGTATTTCAGCGTTTGGGCGAAATCGGTGCTACGGAATTGCAACGGCTCAATCTCGAAAATCGTCATGGTGAAGTTAAGTTTGAGCAAAAGGGAGCAAGGGGTGAATATTATAAAGAGGTGAAGGTATACACGCAATATTATCCCATAGATGCAAAGCCTGTTAGCCATTCGGGGGAAAGTGGTCAGTCTTATACGGCTACTATAGAGTATGCATATAGCATTTATCGAAGTGCGTCTAAACCGACCCGTGCTGAAGCACAGGAATCGACAGCCGATATACCTGCGGGAATAGAAGGGCGGGAGACTTATCGGTATTCTTTAGGTCCTGCGGGTGTGTGGAATGGTGAGAAAGGACAGAAAATTAAGAGCAATTAAAAAATTTTCTCAATCAAAAATGATGGTTCTTCTCCGATAAACCATGATTCGGTCATCTGCATGGGCTTTAACAGCCTCCGATAATACTTTCTTTTCTATATCTCTACCCATAGCAATCAAATCCTCAACGCTATGCGTATGATTCACATGGATACATTCTTGATAGATAATAGGACCTTCGTCTAAATCCTCCGTTACATAATGACTGGTTGCTCCGATTAACTTTACTCCTCGTTCATAGGCTTGATGATACGGTTTGGCTCCTACAAACGCAGGAAGGAAACTATGATGCACATTAATAATATTATTACGATATTTATTCACAAAATCAGCACTTAATATCTGCATATAACGCGCTAATACAACAAAATTAATATAATGATGTTCAAACAATTCAAGGGTTTGTTTCTCTGCCTGTGATTTTGTATCGGGCGTTACAGGGATATAAAAGAAAGGAATGGAAAAATTCTCTGCTACAGGTTCCAAATCCGGATGATTGCTAACAATCAGACTAATGTCTGCGTTGATTTCTCCATATTTATGCTTAAGGAATAAGTCGTATAAACAGTGGTCATACTTGGAAACCATGACAGCCATTTTTTTTCGGTCATCACCAAAAGAAATAGATGTCTCCATGTGAAATTGCTTTGCTAATTCCGCCAAATCTTTCTGAAATTGCGATTTAGTAACATTCATACTGGAACAATCAAATTTCACACGCATAAAAAAACGATTATCAATTTCTTCTTTATGCTGTTGAGCGTGGATAATATTCCCACCTCGTTCAAATATAAAACGCGCTACATTGTAGACGATACCCGGCACATCCGTACAATGTAACCGTAACACAGCAGTCTTGCTACTCTTCATAAGTCTGTTCCTTTATGGTAAAGATATTCCATGAAATAATGAAATAATTATAATCAACAGACCCCCTTTAAGAGTAATTGTTAAAGGCTTTTAAAAATTTTTGTTTTTGTTAGCTATCGGTGTGTTTACATTTTTTTTGCGGGAATGACACAGCGAAAGCCGATGGTATTGAGTCTTGATTCCGGGAATAATCCTTTGCGTGCTGTGCAGGTGATTGCTTCTGGTCCGGAATTCCAACAACCGCCTCGTAGTGCTCGTAGTGGAGGATTGGGGACCGTTTCTGGGTGGCTCCTTGCTATAGAGTATGGCAGGTAATAATCTCGTGTCCATTCCATAACATTTCCTGCAAGGTCATAAACCCCTTCAGGTGTTTTTCCTTCTTCATGCATGGTTACAATCGAAGGCATACCTAAATAATCATTAAAATTACAATGAATGGTATCCGGTGGAACATTGCCCCAGGGATATTTTCGGTTTTCTTTTCCTCTGGCGGCAAATTCCCATTCCTTTTCTGAGGGTAACATTTTGCCTGCCCATTGTGCATAGGCATTGGCTTCAAACCATGAAATGCCGACAATAGGCTGGTCAGAACCGTTTAACATGGGGTCATACCAATAACGGGGAAGCTGTGCAGATGTCGCTTCAATATATTTTTTATATTCTGCAACAGTTACAGGAAATATATCTATCCAGAAAGGTTCCACAAAGACTTCTTCTTCCGGTGATTCTTCGGGAACGGCGTTATTTCCCATCAAGAAATATCCACCTTCCATAAATACCATATTTTCAGTAGATATAGATTCTTTTGATTCGGACGAGGTAATTATATGTATAGACTTATCTTTATAAGAACTTTCAAAACTTTGTTCCAGAGCAAGACGGAAATCGCGTGCTGTTTGCCAGCGGTCTTCACGGTCCTCAGCCAGTGCTTTGTTTAAGACATCATTAATTGATGGGGATATATCATTTCTCGTTTGCAAAAGAGGGACATACGGGTCCACAGGGGAACGCAAGGATAATAATTCGTATAATATAAGTCCTACCGTATATAAATCGGCGCGTGTATCTGATGGCCACTTTTTCTTTTGTTCCGGTGATGCATACGCATAAGTCCCCACAACATTCTGTTCCTGTGAAGAACTTGTATTTGCATGAGATATAGATTCTTCTACGGCAATGGCAAGACCGAAATCCAGAACCTTAATCTTTTCTCCCGGTAAAACCATAACATTTTCAGGCTTTAAATCTCGATGGGTTACCCAGCGATGAGCGTATTCTAAAGCCTGCAATATTTGTAAAGTAAATTGTATGGCAATTCGTATCGGTAAAAATTGACGGTCTATCCGTTGTTTTCTTAACATGTTTCGTAAAGATTGCCCTTCTAAATATTCCATGCTCAGAAACAAAAAACCTTCATTTGTATATGCTACATCATGAACAGCAACAATATTTTCGTGGCGTAATCGTCGTGCTAACTGAGCCTCTTTAATAAATAATTGTCCTGCTTTAGGTGTTTTTAATAAATTAGGATGTAGAAATTTTAAGGCTACTACTTCATCTAATAATTCATCATGTGCTTTATACACATATCCCATTCCCCCTTTCCCTATAATCCCTTGAATGATATAACGGTCATCAACACGGTCTCCTTCATGAAATTCAATACGAAGAGAGGTCTCATTCCCCATATTTGGGACCACAATGGGTTGTCGGCAATTAAAACAATAGCTTGTTTTCCCCTGGACAACAGCAGGTACCCATATTTTCAAACCACAACTTTTACATATTACAGCTATGATAGGTTGCATTCTGCCTCTTTACTCCACCTCAATAAAAATATCCTTGTTATTTGTGCAAATCAGATATAATTTAATGTCAATAATATCTTATTATATTTGGAGTGTTTTAGTCTAATTTATATAAACACATAGGAAACCGTAATGAGGAAAAAGAAGTATATAAGTAAATCAATTTTTTTTGCTCTTATTGGATTTTATTTGCTCTCTCTATCGAGTAGTGCCGTAGAAGTGGTTATCCCCTCTGTTTCTATCAATACCGGAGAGTGCTTTGCAATCAATGTTAATTTTTATAAATTGGAAGATGAAGACATTCGCACATCTGTAATTGCTCTTGCTTTTGATCCATTTAAGATGCAAATAGGTTGTAATAATGTTTTTAATTCGGGAACTTATAACGAACCCTGGGTGTATGATTCCGAAACATCTGAAGGCGAACAACCGATTGTGTTAAGTAATTCTTTATTGAACATAGGGGCAAAATATCGTGTTGCTATATATCCACAAGGAATAATGGTTGTTGTCCTCTGGGATGTTTCGGATACAATGCCATCAGATACGCTATTTACAGTTCCATGTAAGTTGACAGATAACACCTTGCCGAGGGATAAACTCATCATATCCCCAATTTCAAAAGAGTCTCCAATTTATATAACGAGAACCTTTCCCGATAATCATGTAGAAAACCTATCGTTTTATTGTTCTTTTGCAGATGTAAACGCTTTACCTGTAAATGCGACACTTATTGCGGGCTCTGTTTATGTAAAGGGCTCAACAGAGGGAGAACCTGAAGAAGGAGAAGGCAGTCAAGAAGGGATAATCGAAGGAACTCCTCCAGAGGGGACAGGGGAAGGTATTCTTCCAGAGGGGACAGGGGAAGGTATTCCTATGGAAGGTATAAAAGAAGGTGCCGCAGAAGGTAGTATCTCCGAAGGTATTCCTGAGGGAAATTCAACAGAAGAAGAGAAGCCTATTTGCGGTTGTGAAAAAAAGCATATTACGGAACCACGAAGCATGCTCTCTTTCTTGCAAATCCTAAAAAGGGATAATATAAATATAGGGTTTATGATTGCTCTTGTTGTAATACTTCGCCGATTATAGATAAACTATTTATAACATACAAGCAGGATACTTGATTTTATCATTATATTGAAAGGAATATCATGAGGCCTGTTCTTATTCAGATAGGTGTGTTTGAACTACATTCCTATGTTTTTTTTATGGCATTAGGACTTTTAGTAGGGGTATCACTTGCCTTGCGGGAAAATAGCCGATTAACTCAGCCTTACCCCGTATCAGGAAAAGTAGGAATCTGGGGATTAATAGGAGGATTGATTGGTGCTCATGCCTATTACATAATTCAATATGAAGGGATTCTGCAACTATATAGAATCATTTTTTTCTGGGAAGGTGGCTATGTATTTTTTGGCGGATTTCTTGGAGGAACTATTGGAGTTTGGCTTTATTTAAGAAAGCAAAAAGTCCCTTTTCTCCCCTGTGCGGATATAGGGGCTCCTTATCTGGCTCTGGGTCATGCGATTGGAAGATTAGGCTGTTTCACAAATAGTTGCTGTTGGGGTGATTTATGTCGTGCCCCCTGGGGTGTTGTTTTCCCAAAAGATAGCGGGATATATGACTTCCATACCACTGAACATTTATTGCATATAGATGATTTGTTACCTTTACCTGTTCATCCCACACAATTATATGAAACCTTGGGACTTATTATTATCTTCTTTCTACTGCGTATGATTTACCATAACAAACAATATAACGGACAGGTCCTGCTATGGTATTTTTGTCTTTATGGTGCCTGGCGATTTTTTGATGAAAATTTCCGTGGAGATAGTCCCCATGCAACATTTGGAATGACCGCTTCCCAGTTGATTGCTCTCTCAGCATGTCTTATCAGTGGCTTTATTATCTTCATACTATATTTATTTATAGTCCGTCGAAAAAACAATTTATCACCTAATACCTGATAACATAAAAAAACGGCATTGTGTAAGTCCGTAAGAAAGATAATGTAAAAGTAAATATCAAATTTACTTCGGAGAAAACTTAACTATAAAGATTGCCATTCTAACATGATTGCGGAAAGAGGAGGTATTTCTATAGTGAGATTACCCTCATTATCAGGTTTTGCGGATACGGGTGAAGTTGTGGTATTCGGTTCGTTGTATAACATTATATTATTTCGGTAGTTTTCCGATAGATGGATAGTTGCTTTTTGTGTCTCAGGCAAGTAATTGACTAAGAATTGAGCCGAACGGTTTTTATATGCCCATCGGCAGGTAAGGATAGAACGGAAATGAATGGTATCATTTCGGGGTGTTATCATAGGCACATCTTTATCCCCGCTGTAAGCAAACGGCTTCAACATTCTGCCAAAGAAGAGATAGGAATGCCCATTTCCTGTTCTCCAAAGGTTCAGGTTACGAACCAGAGTTCGTATCTGTTCCTGGTCGGGTCCTTTGTCCCATGGAGCAGAACTCCATTCCCATGCTATTTGCCCGTCTTTCCGTAAGTTAAGGCTTAACATATCTCCCTGAACGAAAGAAATGGCTATGCGTTGGTGCATATTGTAAGTGCTTTTCTCTTCATCCACGAAATGGCTTGTTCCGTTCTGGTTTCCCATAAAATTGTTCAAATATTCATGAAAAACATAACCGTAGGCAGGCACGGGTATACCTATGGCAAGACTGAGATAAGAACGACTGTCGTTAAATAGAAGGTAAGGAATAAAAGGTTCGGCAGCATTGGCTTCACAACCAATTAACATATTGGCATTATTTTGATGAATAAGTTCAAGTATTCTTCGATAGAGGTCTTTCATAGATTCCGTTTGCCACAGTCCTGGACCCGGTGGATGTCCATGTGTTCGGGAATAACAACGATAGCAATTTCCACCTAAATTCTGGTCAAAATACTGCAAGTAATCAATTTTGTAAGGAACCATTTTTGCAATTTCATTTACTACGACTTCTTTAACCCATTCATTGGCAGGGCATAAGTCATAGCCGATACGCTGTGCGTTAGGACCGGCACAAACTCCATTCTCTGCAGGTTTGCCATCAGGTGCATGAGCCACATATTGCACAATTCGCTTTTCCTGAAATTCCTTTGTCATATCATAAGCAGGGTCGGTATTACTGCGAATTGTATAAGCCACTCCACTACCATAAAGTCCAACAAGGTTTCCTGTTTTATGCAATTCATCACAAAAACGAACGAAGTCCTGCAAATCACCATAAGGAGGCCAGACATAAGGAGGTGCCCACGGAGCACTGCCTTCCCAGTGCATTAATAGTGCCATCACAGGAGCAGATAGTTCTTTTGCGTATTTCTGTAAGATTGGTAATGCATGGGTGTAGGGATAATATTCGGGATTGGGTGTCATTTCCACTCCTAAATCACGCTGACCTCTAACGGGATACATAATGACTACCGGCGACTTAAAATACCAATCCGGAATCATCTTATTTTCTTCTAATTTCGGGGGCTTATACATGGCGGAATGTTCCCACCAGTTCCGATATATATCTGCGGCATCGTGCCAATCCCCCTGAAAAGTTCCTAATACCATAGGATAAGGGAGAGTATACTCAGTTCCGCATACGGGTCCGGGAAAAAGACGGAAATCAAGGTAAATGCCTCCGGAGGGATGCTTATGAAATTCGATACCTTTGGGTGTCCCTTTGGGGTCATGAGCCGAAAAATACAGTCCTGCACGAGGTGTATAGTACGCCATGAATTGCATCTGGGCAGGTCCGGGATAAATGCCATTCCAGCCCATAGTCGGATGTTCTATCGGTTGCCAGCGTAACCAACTTTTTTCGCGAAGTTCCGAATCCTCAACAACAACCCCTTCTCCCCCGGGCCAAAAAATTCGTGCATCTCCACCGGAATTAGGCAAATCATTGGGAACAACAACCACCGGGAAATCTATATGTTCTAACCAGAGACCTGTTTCATTCTTTACCTTCATTGTCCAATAAGTTAATGAGGAATTTAAAGGACATTTGATAAAAACCGTTACATCTATCGGTTTTTTGTCAATCTGAAGAAATTCCATTTCTATTTGAGTTTCTTTTCTCTCTACAGAGTCATTTCTGGAAAAACGAATTTGAGAAGATTGCAAAGAAGTCAGGTCTGTTGCCTCTCCATTATCATTACGGAGTCGTAACTTAAAAAGTTCACGAGGCTGGTCGGAAGAAAACACAAATTCCTGACCTTTACTTTCCAGTGATTTTATTTCACCGGTAACTTCATCTAATCGCAAAACATAATGCTCTGTTTTTATCTCATGTATCATGTCTGAATATACTCCCTGTAATTGAAAGGTAAAAAATAAAAGTAAAAGTGAAAGTGTGGATATATGAATTTTTTTTGAGCAAAGCATAATATTGCCTCCTGGTAGGATTGTTCTTTTCAAATTATTATACTTTATTTTCCTTCTTTTTATGATTTACTCGGACAAATCAGAATTTATAAAAATTTTGCTTTTCCTGCGTTAATTCGTTGGAATAGGAATACCCCTACCTTACGAAGTAATTTATCCAGACGGACGATAGGTAGTCCTAATACATTGTAATAACAACCGTCATACCGTGACACTAACAAACTTCCCGGACCATCTACCGTATAAGCACCTGCACGGTCAATAGGGTTCACTACACGAATAAAAGTTTCGATTTCCTCATCACTCAGAGTGCGAAAAGTAACATCTGTTATTTCAGAACCCCTTGCCCTTCTTCCATCCGCGGTATTGGCTATGGCAATACCTGTTATTACTTGATGCGTGTTTCCCGAAAGACGCCGAAGCATACTCCGTGCTTCATCTACATCCCGGGGTTTACTCAAAACTTCACCATCACAAAATACGAGCGTATCTGCCGCAATAATTACTGCCGGATAAGCCACTCGGGATGTTACCTCTTCACATTTGGCATAGGCATTTTCCTCAACCAGTGTTGTAGGAGAATCCCCGTCATCTGTTTCTTTCGCATAGCTAACAATTACCTCAAAATCAATACCTATGGATGCTAACAACGAACGACGACGAGGGGATGCCGATGCAAGAATAAGAGGAAGTTTACAATCTTCCATAGAAACAACTCCGTATTCAATTATTTTTTAATAGGTTCAAGGTCTCTTATTTCTATTTGATTTGATTCTTCGGGAATATTCTGAGGTTTATTTTCCTCTTTTATTTTTTCGCTTTCCTCTTTTTTTGTAATGGATGTCTTGGGAGATGTGTCAACATATTTAGGGTCCAGTTTTGCAGGGTCAGGAATTCTTTTGCCTTCACCGGTGATGGTTTCTTTATATTTGTCATTCTCAATCACATTGGTTCCTGGGGGCAGGTAAATTTGTGTATCTTCCAGTCGGATTTTATTATTGATTTCTATATGTTCAAAATCAACAATAGTCTGGACATTATCTTCATTAACAATCCGCAGACGGTAAGGTAAAAAGGTATCATCCTGAAGGTATAAAACAATTTCTTCAAAAGAGCTGTCCTCTTCCTTGTCTGTAAAAGGTCGGATGGATATGCCCTGTTTTCCTCGTTCATCCGATAGACGAATTGGCAATACATGATACTTTTTGCGAAGTGTATTTAGGTCTTCCGCAAATGCAAAGAAAAACAGCTCCGTTTCTGCGGAATCTTTCAAATCATAAATAGTTATCTGTTTAATATCGGGTTCATATTCGTAAATTCGTTTTTCCTCTATCACGGTGTATTTTTTAGGCTCATCTGTAGTGAATACCATCCTTTGAGGTTTGACGAAAACAAGAGAACCGAAAGTTGTATAGATTTCATCGGGATAAATGTTCTTCTGTTGGAAAGTTGCTACAAGAACATCAATCTTTTCTCGCGATTCTGTATATTTTTTGAAAAAGGTATCTAATTCCCTATCTTCTTCCGTGTCCTGACAATATAGCGAAAAATGTAAGGAAACAAAAATCAATATTAAAGGAAGGAAAAATATATAAGATTTATTCTGTATCATCATGGTTGCCTTCTTCTTCGGTCAACGAATCCAGATTAAAATCTACGGATAAAGCCTGGTCAAGGGACTTCCGAAGTTCACCTAATATCTTTTCACGGTTTTCAGAAGATAAATTTTTTATCTGTGTGGATTCATATTCAGAAAGCATGGATTGAAAAGAAAGCAAAACCGTTTTAACCTCTTGATGAAATCTATCCCGTAGATGTAATAGTTGTTGTATCTCCTGTTCCAATCGAAGGGGTATTTGTTGTGCCCGTGTTTGAGCCTCTGTGATGATGGCCTCTGCCTGTCTTTGGGCACTTTCTATAATATCTTCGTTTAGTTTCTGGGCAGAATTTAAAGCACTTCGTAAAACGGATTCTTCTTGACGATAAAATTCAACCAGTTTGGTTTGCTCATCAATTTTTTCTTTCAATTCCTGAATACGGTCTAAAAGCAATTCTACGGTATCTGCTACACGATGAAGAAATTCATCTACCGATTCTACTGAATAGCCTCCAACAAGACTTTTCGGAAAACGTTGAGCATAAATTTCACTGGGCGTAAGTATGGTTTCTGCTCCTAATACTTCCGATATGACTTTGTCTCTTCTCATGGGTTGACCTCAAACAAATTTGTTATATGAATTGTATCATTCCAGAGGGTCAATTTTCTTATTATCCCTAAGATTATTTTCCGAGTTCCTGTGCCCGACGATATGCAGAATGGATTGCTTCTATAACAATGGATTTAAGATTTTTCCCTTCCATTGTTTTTATTGCGGCTTCTGTAGTTCCACCTTTTGAAGTTACCCGAGCACGGAGAACCTCCGGCAAATCGTCTCCATTTATTAAAAGTGAGGCAGCACCGTAAAAAGTTTGACGAACCAGGGATAATGCTATTTCTTCAGATAAACCCAAAGATTTGCCTGCTTCTATCATACACTCACATAAATAGAAGAAATAGGCAGGACCACTTCCACTAACAGCCGTAACTATATCAATTTGCTCCTCAGACACAAGAACCGTTTTTCCAACCGATTGGAATATCTGTTGAGCAAGAATTTTATCCTGTTCTGAACATTCCTCACTAAAACTAATTGCCGTAATACCCTCTCCAACCAGCGCAGGAGTATTGGGCATAGTGCGAACTATCCGAAGGTCAGAGTGCCCTAATAGATTTTTATAATAGTGGATAGATATACCCGCAGCAATAGAGATAATTAAAACCTCTTTTCCGATTATAGATGTCAATGGCTGAAGTGCAGACTGTATCATCTGTGGCTTTACGGCAACAAGTAGTATGTGCGAAGTATTTAACAACTCTTCTATATGAGTAACAACTTGAACGCCGATATTTTTAGCGTCCTGTTGTTTATCTTCTGCTGGGTCAAACACAAAAATCTGTGAAGGCAAAAAAATATTTTTCCGCAAAAGCCCTTTTACAATTGCCTGACCCATATTGCCAAAACCCAAAAGGGAAAGTTGGGTATTTTTTGTTTCACCTGCAAACATAAAATCAACTCCTTTCAAAGAGAGATTTCTTTTTTGTTATCGCTTAGATACAAAATCATTGGAATTTCATCACATGTTACACCGTATTTAGGACAACGCGCACAATCCTTTCGTATTTTATAGGGAAGTTGTTCTAACGAAGTTTTTTTAAAACCCTGTTTCATAAAAAACTCGGGACAACGCGTAAGGACATAGACCTTAGGAATACCCAATTCACGGGCTTCATTTAATACGGCATGTAATAACATTTTTCCAATACCTTTTCGCTGGAGGTCATCACGCACAATCAGCGTTCTTACTTCTGCAAGGTCTTCCATATCTATATGCAAAGATACACATCCGGCAAGACCCTTTTCATCCGAATATACATAAAAATCACGGACATTTTCATACAATTCCTCTAATGTTCTCGGAAGAACAAGGTCTTTGCCGACCGCATTGTCTATTAATGCTTTCAGTTGCACAACTTCTGATAATTTGGGTTTCCAAACCTGATACATGAACTTTACAACATCCTGCCCATAACATAATATTTTTGATGTAGTATACTCTTTATCGGGGAATATTTTAAAAATCAGTATTGTAATTTATGGGACGGATGGGAAAAATGCGACGGATGGGACAAGTGAGACAAAAGAGAGGTATGTTACGAATAAGATGGTTGAGATGAACGGGATGAATAGGAGTAACGAGACGGATAAGACAAATAGAGCAAATAAGACGAATGATACAAATGATAGAACGAGAAAGAATAAGATGAATGAAACAGAGAAAGGGAAATTGAAATATGTGAAAGAAAGTTTTTTTGAATTATAACGGCAGAAAATTTTTGGTGATTATCTATTTAAATCTGCCAAGAGAATGGAGGTTAAAACGAATGAAATTCCGTGGAGACGAATAATTATTCGTCTCAATATCTTTATGTAAATATCGCCGCCTAATGGTCTCGAGTTTCAAATTGTAATTTCCTGGAGACGAATAATCATTCGTCTCTACCATGCTAACATTAACAGCCATCCATAGCTAAGTCGAGTCTTTTCCAGAACACTGCCTCGTCTCGGTGACCATTCCCGACTACAGGCCTATCATTTATAGATACATCTCCTTATCCAACCGACCTGTTCGGAAGAGCCAAAAGGGCAGGTGGTATAATTTTTTAAGCAATCCCAAGGCTTGCAGGTACCTGCAAACCTTCACTTCATCGGCTACCTTCTTGGTTACTTCCATAATCTCCACGCTCTTTCCTCCTATAACCACTTACATCTCCTTCTCTTTAATGGATTATATGAGATAATTACCAATGAAATCTTTATCTGATACTCACGAACAAACCATGAATGAATCAAGAACTATTGCTGATTATTTCTCGACGGAGTCTATGGTGCCAGCACCTAAAACAATATCGTTATTATAAAAAACGGCGGTTTGTCCCGGCGTAATTGCTGATTGAGGTTCATCGAAGGTAACACGAACTATTTTTCCGTACTCGTCGACTTTCTCTAATTGTGCTGATGCGGGTTCATGTCGAAGCCGTATTTTACAACGGATTTTCATAGGTGTATTAGGTACGTTAGGAATGGAGACCCAGTTACAGTCAATAACTCTCATGGCTTGTTTCAGAAGGGCAGGTTTACGCCCTACGATAACGCGGTTGTTTTTTGGGTCTAACCCGATAACATAATACGGCTCACCAGCCCCACCAATACCTAAACCTTTGCGTTGTCCGATAGTGTAATGGACAATCCCGTGGTGTTTCCCTAAAATATGTCCCTTCTCGTCCACAATGTCCCCTTCCTTCACTTCCTCTTCACGAAATAGAACATCGTATTTATTGCTCTCTAAAAAATCCTGACTTTCACTTTGTTCGGCGAGTTCCGGGAAGCCCGCATTTTGTGCTAAACGGCGAATTTGCGATTTGGTCAAGTTCCCTAACGGGAATACAATCTTTTTCAATTGTTCCTGTTGCAACATGGCAAGGAAATAACTCTGGTCTTTTTCCAAATCAATACCGCGAAGCAATAAATACCGATTTTGCATCGGGTCGAAATGAACACGGGCATAATGACCTGTGGCAAAATAGTCAAAGGGAATGCCCGCTTTTTCTGCTCGTTCTATCAAAAATCCAAATTTTATAGTGCGATTACAACGAACACACGGATTAGGCGTTCGACCAGCGAGATATTCCTGACGGAAATATTCCAACACGGCTTCATTATATTCGTCCGCTAATGGGATAACATGAAACGGGATTTCCAGTCGTTTTGCAACGGATTTTGCCATTTCAATTTCCTGTTCTTCGCCAGGACCGAAACATCCTTTTACACCAGTATCCTGCAATGGGAACTGATTATTCCATAGCGACATAGTCAAACCGATAACTTCACATCCCCGCTGTTTCAATAACCAAACTGCCATAGAAGAATCCACTCCACCACTCATCCCTACCGCTACTTTCGTTCCTGGCGGAGGTAATAAATCTAACATTGGATTCTCAAATTCCACTATTTCTTCACCCTTCTAATTTCCTTAATCAATAGATGTAATTAGATGTAATATTATATGAAAACAGGCGTTCTCGTAAATATAAATTTTTCTTTTATATTTTTTTACTGTAACCTTAGTATAAAACAGAAACCCCACTCCTCCTCTTTCTCAATTACAAAAGGGATAAATGAGTTCTATAAATACTTACAAATAATATTTATTGGAAATACAAAAGATACTGTATTTGTAGGAATTTTAAAAGAATGGTGGGCGGTGCAGGACTCGAACCTGCGACCCCCTGCGTGTAAAGCAGATGCTCTGACCAGCTGAGCTAACCGCCCCTATTAACCCCAATAGGGATTATTATATTATCAAAATAAAAACCCTATTATCAATTTTCTTTTGGCTGTATTTGTCGGTATTCACAAAGCCGCATTGGCCTACTTCAAAGCAGGTGCTTATTTTTTATGCGTGTATTTTTGGGTCTCTACGAAGATAGCCCATAGAAATCTTTGTTATTGAGAAGGGGAAATCATTTTTTTAGGGTCAACAATCTGGTCAAACTCTTGTTCGGTGATTAAGCCTGTTTTCAGCGCTTCTTCTTTCAGGGTTGTGCCATTTTTATAGGCATTGCGGGCAATTTGCGCGGAAACTTCATAACCAAGTTTCCGATTTAGTGCCGTTACTAACATCAATGAATTTTGAAGGTAGTATGCTAATTTTTCGCGGTTAGCTTGAATACCGTTCAGACAATTTCGGGTGAAGGATTGGCAGGCATCGGAAAGGAGCTGTATGGATTGCAAAATGTTGTATGCAATCACGGGTTTATAAACATTGAGTTCAAATTGTCCTGAGGCACCTGCAATGTTAATAGTTACATCGTTCCCTATCACCTGGGCACAGACCATGGTCATCATTTCGCACTGGGTCGGATTGACTTTGCCGGGCATAATGGAGGAGCCGGGTTCATTTTCGGGCAGGAGCAGTTCGGTAAATCCACAACGGGGACCACTGCCCATAAGTCGAATGTCATTGGCAATTTTCATGCAGGAACAAGCCAATGTTTTTAATACACCAGAAAGCATAACCAATGCATCATGTCCCGCTAATGCTTCAAATTTATTTTCTGCGGGACGGAAGGGTTGTTGGGTTAATTCGGCAATGTATGCAACTGCTTTTTCAGCAAAATGTGTCGGAGCGTTCAAGCCTGTGCCAACAGCAGTTCCGCCCAATGCTAATTCGTATAAATCTTTTAGAGATAATTGAACACGATTGATGGCTTGTTCGATTTGCCGTGCATAACCGGAGAATTCCTGCCCTAAGGTAATCGGCGTTGCATCCATCATGTGTGTTCTACCCGTTTTAATTAAATCTTTATATTCTTCCGATTTTTGCGTAAGTGATTGGTAAAATTCTTCTAAGGCAGGTATCAGGCGGTTGTTTATTTCCAATATGGTGGCTACATGCATCGCGGTCGGGAAAACATCGTTTGAAGATTGGGACATATTCACATGGTCATTGGGATGTATGGGCTTTTTCGTGCTATGGGGTGAGCCTAAAAGTTCATTAGCACGCGTGGATATGACTTCATTCACATTCATGTTTGTTTGGGTGCCACTTCCCGTTTGCCAGACATGCAGGGGGAATTGGTCGTCCCATTTCCCTGCGATAATTTCGTCTACCACGGTTGTGATAATTTCACAATATTCCGATTTAAGTAAGCCGAGGTCACGGTTAGCCCTTGCACAGGCTTTTTTCACAAGTGCCAATGCATAGACAATCTCCATAGGCATTTTTTCTTTGCCCACGGAAAAGAATTGTAACGAACGAACGGTCTGGCTACCGTAATAGGCATGGCGCGGAACCTGCACTTCACCTAACGCATCTTTCTCTATACGAAATTCCATGTTTATATATCCCTTCTTCGATTGAGTAATTTTTATCCATACTTATTTTACTTCAATGGTGCATGACGAATAAATCTCTTAATAGAACCCGAAAGAGAGATTTTTTGTAGGTTGTTGTAGAAAGAGAAGGTCTATGAATTTTTAAATGTGTTTTAATAAAGTAAAGGCACAGGTTGTTTACCTGTGCCTTTGTCTGTGTTGTAATGCGGTGTGGTATTAATACGAGCCTGTGTGCCTATCATCCAACTTTAATCTGAATACGGTGTGCCTTCGCAGATTCGCTCTTGGGCAGACGAATCTGTAAGACTCCATTCTTGTAATTTGCCTCGGCTTTCTCTCCAATAACTTCGCAGGGCAAAGGAATAACACGAGAGAAGGAGCCGTATTGGCATTCCGCATAGTAATAGGAGCGGTCCTTCTTCTCCTGCTGGAACTTCTTTTCACCCCGCAGGACAAGCCGTTGCCCTTGAAGTTCTACCTGGAAATCCTTTTCAGACAAGCCGGGCATTTCTGCATTAACGATAACTTCGTCATCGTTTTCTTCGACATCTACCGCCGGGAATGTGGTGGTATTGAACCAGTCGAAGAAAACAGGTTCATGCGCGAGCCAATTTCCCGTATCTTTACGGGTTGTTAAGAAGCGGTCAAACCAATTATTAAAGGTCTGACGCAAATCATTTATCCTTTCCTTTATCTGGATAGGGACTAATGTGTTACGCATAAACCTCACCTCCTTTTATTTTTTATAGGGCAGATTCTATTACGAACCTGCCCTCATTATTCTTAACTCACCGTAATCGGTATTTGTTTCGGTTTCGCTTCTTCTTTCTTTGGCAAGTGGATAATCAACACACCGTTTTTCATTTCAGCCTTGATTTTCTCCTGATCCGTCTTATCACTTAACTGGAACTGACGGAAATATGGATATAGTTCAAACTCCCGATAAGTCGGCTCGATATTCAAATTGCTTTTAGCAACTGCTTTGATGGTCAGGATGTCATTCTCCACCTGAATCTGGACATCTTCTTTTAGTACGCCGGGCAAATCGGCGATGACAGTTAATCCTTCTGCCGTTTCAAAGATGTCCACAGGCGGTCTGAGTGTTTTTGAACTGTCCCGTGTATCGGGGACATGTTTCGATTGTGTTCTGACGGGAATTGTGCTCTCTTTCATAGCCAACACCTCCTTTTTGTTATGGGTTATTAATTTACAGTTATTGAAATTTGCTTGGGTTTTGCGGATTCGGCTTTAGGCAGAGTTAACAGAAGGATACCGTTCTTATACTCTGCCTTTACTTTATCGGCATCTACTTCGACAGGGAGCGATAAAGTGCGGATGAATTTCCCAGCACCGCGTTCATTGCGATGGAATGCCTCCGGTTTCACATCCTTTATCGCAGGTTTTTCCCCTGCAATACGGACGGTATTATTAAGCACGGAGACTTCCAGCGTTTCGGGGTCAATACCCGGAGCCAGTGCCTCCACATAGACATTATCCTTATCCTCTGCAAGATTGACGAGAGGATAGGTGCGTGTGGAGACGCCCGGTAGGAACGAGAAGCGGAACGAAGGGATGTCCCACACATCCTCGCTGAATGTGCGGAATAAATCATCCATTTCGCGTTTGAGTTGTTCTAACTCTTGAATTGGGTCCCACCATCTTCTCATAGGTCATACCTCCTTTTGTTAAGGTTTAGGTTTTTCTTTGTTGTTCAATTGTCATTTTAATTTAAGCAAACATCGTGCCATGTAAGGATGATCAAAAAGTATATAAAACTACGGGGTTTAGGCAGTCCTGTGAATAAACAAAGTGCCGAATGTTTCAATTTTATATGGAGAAATGAAACACTCGTTTCACTATGATACGGAAGGTATATCTCGGAAAAATACAGTCGTAAGAATTGGATAATTATAAGAATTTTTTATCTCAGGCGAAAATGTGTTATTATATTATCATTCTCCTTAAAATTAATCCCGTTTCAAAATACAATTAGGTGTTTTTTTATATGTGGTATCGTTCTGCTCCGATTATTTTATTGATATTATCAAATCTGTTCATGACTTATGCGTGGTATGGACATTTAAAAGATTTAAAAAGTAAACCCTTATTTATGGCAATAGTATTCAGTTGGTTTGTAGCATTCTTTGAATACTGCCTTCAGGTCCCTGCCAATCGTATCGGATTTCAATTTCTCAGTTTAAGTCAGTTAAAGGTACTTCAAGAAGTTATTACCATGATTGTATTTGCTATCTTTTCTGTTTTATATATGAAAGAGCAAATTCGTATGGATTTCGTATGGGCCTCTTTCTGCCTTGTCGGCGCTGTATATTTTATGTTCCGCGGCATGTTCACCAATTAATCGGAGACCAAATCCCACACGGATAAAAAGGGCTGATGTTGCAGAATGTCTAATACACCTAAAATGTCCGGGTAAGGGGAAATGTAATCTGCATATTCCTTTATTTCTTTATGGGCATTGGCAGGGCATGCAAAAAAGGCTACTTGTTCACGAATAGCAATATCCCCTAAGGTGTCTCCAATACCTACTGCTTCATCACGGTTAGAGCCTAATTCGCTTAATATAACCTTGATGGCTTCGCCTTTATTAACCCCATCAAGTGAAATATTTAAATAATAATGGCTTGGTTGAATAACCAATTTGGGTCCCCCTTGTTGTTTAACAAAATCATTAATCCTGTCTATCATTCCACGGAACAATTCTGGTTTTTGACTAAACAAAGAAAGTTGAGCTTCTTTACCAAATTGATAAATGACTTCGGGTTGTTCAGGTAAAAGTTCCTTCTCAATGAACAATCGCAGATTGCGTAATCCTTGAATTTTTTCGGGTGTTACACCGGGACCAAATCGTGAAACATTGTCCTTTAAGGTATAAATTACTGCTCCATTTTCACATACAAGGGGAGCTTGCAAATCAAAAATTTTTGCCCAGACTTCTACATACGGCTGAGGTCTGCCTGTGCATAAAATTAACGGAACAGGATAGGAACCATTCCTCTTCCTTTTATGAAAAAATTCGGCTAATTGTTTAAAGGTATTCCAATTCCATGCTTCTGAGGTTTCCGGTGTAAGACAACCATCTATATCACTTACTATCCAGCGATAACTCACAAAAAAACTCCTTCTTTATTTTTTCTTTATGATAAACACTTAAAAAAGGATATCTATTGTTTCTATTTTTTACTTAATCTTTTTGTTGGAATTTATGGGATATACTAACAATTATCACGAATAACATGCCAATAGCAAAGTAGATTACCACGGAAGGTAAACCCACCATTTCAAAATCACTATCATTGGCTAAATCAAAGAACTTCACGGATATATACATTTCCATTAAAATGGAATTAATAAGCACAAACAAAACACTTATTGAATAAAAACCCACAAGAGCCAAATATTTTCCCCAAAGATTTAATCGGCTCCAGAAATTATTTTTTGCATTTAAAAATCCTAAGGCAAATGTAAAGACCCCAACGATAATAGCGGCTCCAAAATATCGAATATAGGAGAAGAAATAAACAGGTATAGGATATATCAGTAAATGGATTACAAAGAAGAGCATAAACCACCACCCCATTATCATAAGGTAAAAACCAGGATTTCGTAGATGATTAGACATTATTTATTAAGATAAATCCTTCGACTACTGGTAGAATTATCTTTTGATTAAGTGATTTCTAGGAAACTTTCTTTATAGTATTGGTAAGAAGGGAAACCATTGTTTAAAGAACTCAATGGCTTCTGTAGCACGCTTTGCCGCTGAAATAACATATTTACCCCATGCTCCGCCACCGAAGGCATAATAGCCAATCGCACCACCACCAACCGCTACAGCACCAATCGAAAAGCCTCCTATACACACACCTCCCATAACAAAACCTCCTAATGCAATGAGACCAAGAGATAATCCACCTATTGAGATAATACCGATAGATAAACCACCGAAAGAAACGATACCCATTGCCAGTCCACCAATCGCAATCCAGCCTTTAGCAATATCACCAATCGCAATAATGCCGTTAGCATATCCTCGCATTTCATTCTTTTCTATATCCGGACCGAGGGAAATATCAATGAGTGGAAGTCCAAAGACAGTTATGCTTGATTGTTTGCGGATACCTCGATACATTTGTTTATTCATTATTCGTCCTTTTCTAAAATATTAAAATAATTATAACAATCAATAGAAAGGTAATCAAGAAAAAAATTTAAAATTGTGAAGAAATCAATTTTACACAAAATAACAGGAAAATTTGATTGACATTGTTTAAAAATTATGTTCATTTACTATTGCTGGCAAAAAAGGAAAGGAACCCATGAACATAAGTCATTAATAGTACCCGGGGTATATAAGGATGTTATGAATGGAACAACTTCTATGGGTAGATCAATACCATAATTATCCATTACCAATGTCTGGAAGGCATAGGTTTGAACAACAAGTGTAGATAAGGCATCTATGACCCCTTGAATTTGAGGTTTCTGGTCCGAACGGAAGGTAAGTATAGGAGTTATAGTATAGCCACAAAGTTTTTCGGGTGTCTCTTCTACCTGCCAGTTGCTCATCAATGACAACCAATAAGACCATATCTCCCAGTATCCCTTTTCACTAACTTCTTCGCAGGTCGTTTCATTGCTTAATTTCGCCGTCCATTCGCCGATAGGAATGGGTTCGTCCTGTATGGATAGGTCCATTATACAGACATTACCTTCAACATTTACAGCAACGGCATGATGATAGGGCCAATAGACATGTATAGGTTCGTTGGGGAAAGTAATATCGTTTGTTGATACAAGATTTTGGAACACAATTAAAGGACCTGTAATATTCATCGAAGCCACATCTACATAAGGATGAGAAATAACTTGCTGGATAGTGTCTGCGGTTAATTCATTCGGGTCAAGTATCGGCTCAGATTCGGGAACAGGGTCCGGTGTCGAAGCAATCAAATATTGCAATAACAGACTTCTATCCTGACAGGCTTGATTTATCATAGACCATGCTATCGGAACGAGGGTTCCATCTTCAGAACGGATTTTCGTCTTCCTTACATAACAAGCAATACGAATGGCCCTTTCACGGGTGATTGGACGCAGTTCATAAGGGTCAGGAATTTTACCTAAGGAAATGGTTATATTAACCTTACTCCCATAGAGAACTTTCGTTCCGTATCTCGGTTCTTGTGAAATGATATAACCCAGAGGATAGGTATTCGAAAACTCTCGTGAAATAGTCCCTACTTTTAAAGAAGATTGCTTGAGTATTTCTATACCCTCTTTTTGTGTTATTCCAATTATATACGGGACACCGACTTTGTCCGAACCTCGGGAAATTACAAGAGTAATATTCGTTCCTTCATTAACTTTTGAACCACCAACAGGGTCCTGACTTATTACATAATTTTCAGGAGCATCGTCCGAATACATATATGATAAGGATATAGAATAAAATCCAGCAGACCGAATTTCATCCATAGCTACACTTTCCGGATAGCCAACCACATTCGGAACAGTAATAGTTTTCGTGCAAGCAGAACAGAGGAAAAAAACGAGTATCAGGAAAAACCCTTGCTTGATGTATTTGTTCATATCATCTTACCCTATTATAGGTTTCAGATTTATATATTGTAAAATTTATTAACTATAATATTACAATATTTTAATCTTGTGTTATATTATTTTGATATAGAAAAATAGAAAAGGTAAGTTATGAATTGTTCCGTTTGTAATAAAAATCCAGCAGTAGCGAAATGCTCTTTGTGTGGTAAAGTTATATGTAAAACTTGCGGGGTACTGTGTCCTTCTTGTCAAAAGCCCATATGCAGGACACATCTGGTGCGTTTATCCGACGGTAAAATTGCATGCCGTTTATGTGCTGTTCCTAAACAGCAATTATCACCTCCAAAAACAACGGAAACCCAAAAAGTTCCTCCATCAGCAGCTATTCCCGAAAAGAAAGAAGAGAAGGTATCGTTAAGTTTTGAGGATTTAATGTCCGAAATGGGGGATATCCGTATTAAAGTTTCAGATACTTCCGATAAAGAGACAAAAACTGATGAGAAAAAAGGATGGATAGGCGATGTAGAAGAGATTACAGAAAAAGGAACTGTTGATAATCCTTTTTCCGCAAGTGCTGAACATCAAGAAAAGGCTGAACCTGCCCCTGCTGGTTATAAACACTTAAAACGGAAGCCCAGCGATGACCCCAATGAATTTCGAATATTAACAGCAAGTGCACCAAAACCAACGCCTATGTGGGTAAGTGGATTAATAAGTGCCATTTTAGCCGTTATCCTCTCTATTCCACTCCTAAAAAACAGCCAATCTCCATTTTTCCCTTCATTCTTTTCCTATTCCGTAATTCTTTTAGCGGGAGGTTCTGCCTTCTGGAATGGATATGGACTACTCTGGACAGAGGATACCGCTTTTAATCGGCTCATGTGTATACCGGGAATAATTTTAGGACTTATCGCCATTGGAATAGGTGTTTTCTTCGGATTAAAATAAGGATTTGTTTATGGACATAGGTCAAATTATCCAATTTGCAATTGAATATAAGTGGACAATTGCAGTATTAATACCTATAATATTAGTTATCATTATTGTAAAAATTCGCGGATAAGCCTTATTTTATTATATATCACCGCGAGTATTTTCTTATTTTTTTGTTATTGGCTCTTTATTTGTTTTACAATCAATTCAGCTGTATTTAAAGGAGAGCCGTTTAATGCAACATGTTATTTCTGCTGTTATAGTAATGGCGTTCTTTTTGTTAATGTGCTTGTATGGAGAGTATAAAAAGAAACCATGGACACGGGCTATTGGTAAAATGATGGCGTCTAATTGTTTTTTATACATAGCATTTTCCACTTATTGGCTCTATGATGTGCCGGATTCTCTTCACATTACAATGATATGGATTATTGTCGGTTTGGTATGCTCCTGGTGGGGTGATTTATTTTTATTATCAAGAAATTCCGTTATTTTTCTGCTCGGTTTGGTTTCCTTTTTATTAGCACATGTTTGTTATATCCTTGCATTTTTCTTTGCTCAGGTGGATTGGTCTTTAACAATTTCGGCTATGGGTGTATCTCTTGTGCCTGCCATTGCTATTGGATTTTGGTTAAATCCCAACCTCGGTGATATGCGAATTCCTGTATATATGTATATGATAATCATTAGTTGCATGGTATCGTTCGCAATAGGTGCCTGGGCATACGGCGGTTTGTGGAATTTACCCTTAGGGGCTCTTATTTTTTATGCCTCCGATATATTTGTTGCTCGTGACCGATTTAAGACTGCGGACAAATGGAATTTCCTTATCGGTGGTCCCTTATACTTTTTAGGTCAGGTATTTTTAGCGTCAACACCCCTATGGATAAACTAATATAACTTAGGAATAACAAAACAATAAGAATAAAGGAGACAAAGTATGCGGATTTGTGTGGCAGGTGCATTAGGTAAGATGGGTCGAAGAATACTGGAAGTGTCAGGCTGGGAAGAAGACATTCAGGTATGTGGCGCTTTTGACTTGCCTCAATTTGCCGGTCGAGTAATTTCTTACGGTGGCGAGAAATCCACCCCCAAAGAAATCTCTTTAGGGAGTGATGCGAAAACAGAAATACAGAAAGCAGATGTATTGATAGATTTTACCCAACCTTCTTCTTCGCTGCAACATGCAGAGATAGCCTATCAACTAAAAAAAGGGATTGTAATTGGCACAACAGGATTATCTGCCGAGCAGGAGCAGACCCTGAAACAATATGCACAGGAAATACCTATTGTATATGCACCCAATATGAGTGTAGGCGTAAATTTATTATTCCGTTTAGTAAAGGAAGTTTCGGAGTGTTTAGGTTTAGATTATAATGTAGAAATTGTAGAAATTCACCATAATCAAAAGAAAGACAGCCCCAGTGGAACTGCCTTACGACTGGTAAAAGAAGTAGCCGATGGACTGAACCTGAATTTACAAACACAGGCTGTATATGGCAGAGAAGGAGTTATTGGACCGCGAAAGAAAGATGAAATCGGTGTGCTGGCAGTTCGTGGTGGCGATGTCGTAGGAGAACACACAGTTTACTTTATCGGACACGGAGAACGAATACAATTGACCCATATAGCCCACAATCGCGATAACTTTGCCCGGGGTGCTATCCGTGCCGCCCGATACGCTTACGCAAACAAACCCGGCCTCTATGACATGATGAATGTCTTAGGTTTTAGATAAAAAGACAACCTATAAGACATAGGCAACTGACTCATACTTCTTCCCAACAATCGCGATAACTTTGCCCGGGGTGCTATCCGTGCCGACCGATACGCTTACGCAAATAAACCCGGCCTCTACGACATAATGAATGTCTTAGGTTTTAGATAAAAAGACAACCTATACGACATAGGCAACTGACTCATACTTCTTCCCAACAATCGCGATAACTTTGCCCGGGGTGCTATCCGTGCCGACCGATACGCTTAC
>Ga0116168_1000095_pt1 | contig 89022 bp, 79 predicted proteins | sample AD_UKC129_MetaG_FD_89795 | JGI IMG/M metagenome (GOLD analysis project Ga0116168, IMG submission 89795) | Active sludge microbial communities of municipal wastewater-treating anaerobic digesters from Canada - AD_UKC129_MetaG | ecosystem: Engineered > Bioreactor > Anaerobic > Digestate | place... | reverse complement strand
TAATAAAATATAAGTTAATATCATACCAATAAACCATTTTGAAGAACGTGATATCATTACCAACCAAGTAAGGGAGTTTAACACATTGAAAAATACTAATAATATTAAATTATTTATATTTGGCATAGAATAATATTTATACCATAGATATGTTAAAAAAATACCAAGTAGATATGGGACTATAAAAATTCCAATATCACCAAAATCTTCATGGACCTCTCTTAGATAAGTTCCTGTATTGGACCATTGAGGGATAAAATAACCTTTTTGATATGTACTTTTTTTTTCTACAAATTCAAATTTAGATAATATATTATAAACTGGTAATAATGTATTGGCTGCAAATGAAGTATTAGGTGTTGGAGACTGTAAATATTTTGATAAAACACCTATGTGTGAACTAAAATAAAAATACATCGATGGAGTTATAATAAATGATAAAGTAGAATTAGCAAAAGCTCTATTTGTCCCTTTAAAATGTTCAAAAGCTCCTCTTGTACTTCTCACTAAGTTTGCACCAGTAATGGCTATCAATAAAATAAGAATAATAGTAATTATTTTTTTTTTATTTTCTTTGAAATTAAATATAACCTTGCCATTAATTGCCATGTTTGTAAAAAAATAACTAAAAGAAAATATTAAAACTGCAGTAAGAATAGCTTCTCTACCAAATACAGAAATTTCTTTAAGAATAATTGAAATAAATACTAAAAGAATAGCAATATTAAATTTATTTGTATATGAAAAATAAATTCCTGAAAAAAACACTCCTGAATAACCTATTGCAAACAAATAAGGTACTGCTTCAGGTATTTCACCTGCTATGCGCATTCTGTAAATTTGATTAGCTTGTAAAAAAACATTAGTAATACTTCCAAATTTGTTTATTAAATATTTCCAGTTTAAAAGTGAGATTATCAGATTAATGATACCTGTTATAAGGATAATATAGTATATTATTTTAATTTCTTTTTGATTAAAACTTAATCGTTTAGTGATTAACTTAAAAGATTTTGGCTCATTTTTGAACTTATAATATGTTATTACACCTAAAAAATATGAAAAAGTACCAGAAAAAATTACTCCCCAAGCTTCTGTAGTTATATTGATAAATCTAATTAATTTGAGTTCATAGAAAAAACAAATTACAGCCCAACCAATTGTATAAATTGCTAAATGGTTGAAATATGTATCAAATAACTTTTTAGAAATAAAAATTAACATTAATGCTATTGTTGGAATTAAGATAAGTGACATATTAAACTTTAAAGATTATGGCTAACTTTTTATAAAAACTTAGCATTTTTTGCTCAAAATTGTTGCCAGGTTGCTCAATTCTTAGATAATTATAACCGCTAATAGACATAAAAATAGCCAAAAATAATGTTAAGAAAAAAGCTGCCAAAATTATAAATGCCCTTTTAGGATAATACTTTTGAGAAGGTGGAATTGCTTTATCAATTACAACAACGGTTGGGATAGATTTATTTTCTTCAACTTTTGCTTGTTCATACATTGGTAAAAGAATTTCCATAATTTTACTTTGAATTTGCATTTCTCTATAAAGTCTAAAATATTCTATACTTATATCAGGTAATCCTTTGAATGGTAAAAGTACATTTGATTCAGAAATTTTATCTGAATTTTTTAGCTCATTAATTTTATTTTTAAGCATCGTTAATTGAGTTAAAATATTCTTATATTGTGGTGAATTTTCTCCTACTGTTTCTTTCAATAAATTTGCTTGAATTTCATATTGTAAATATTGGGCTTCTAATTCTGCAGCCATTTTAAAAGATACTTCTAATTGTTCAGGAACTACAATAACTTTATATTTTTTTTGGAATTCATACATTTTTTCTTCAATAGCTTTCATATCTTGGACATTTTTAATGTATCTTGTTTCAATAAATATTCTGTTATTTCTTGCACTTTCGTTGTTAATTTTAATATTTAAGCTATCGAGTAAATAAACAAAATAATTGGCAATATCAGCTGCTAATTTTGGATCTTTATTTATCACAGAAATTTCCATAAAATCAAATTCATTAGGTTCAAAAGAAAGGTCTTTTGTAAACTTTTTTAATAATTTATCATGATCCCAGTCATCAACTTTATAATACTTGAATAAGTTGTATTTTTTTGCAACTTTTAATAAAACACTTCTACTATTTAAAAGTCCATATAGGAAATCAGTATTGTTGCCGCCAATGCCAAACATTTTTGCACCAAGAATATTACCACCGCTTTTTGTTGACATTAAACCAGTTAAATTAGATAAAGCTGAAAAATTTTCTGGTGGAGTGGTAACAACTGTTTGTGCTTTATATTCTACAGGTATTAAATATGCCACAATTGTTGCCAATATTGTTATTAAGATAGTTAATGTTATAATAAATCTTTTCCAAAGTAATATAATATTGATGAAGTTTGAAAATCCTTTTGACATTTTATTTTACCGATTTTATTACATAATTTAATAATTTAGCAACTGCCTCAAAAGAGTAATTATTTTTTATAAAAATTTTTGCGTTTTCTGTAATTTCTTGTTTATTTATTTTGTTTTCAAATACTAATGAGATTTTATCAACAAATTCTTGTGGTGTATTAGCTATTAAAAGATGTTCACTATCTTTGATATCTATACCTTCTTTTCCTATATCAGTTGAAACAATTACTGCGCCCCATGCTAAAAATTCTAGAATTTTTATCCTGATACCACTTCCTATTTGTAAGGGAACAACTAAAACTTCTTTTGATAATGTATGTTTTTTTATATCATCTACAAAACCAACTATTTCAATATTGTTTTTTAAATCATTTGGAATTTTTATATTTCTATTGGCTAAATTTCCATATATATAGAGCTTAACATCCGTGAATTTTTTTATAAGTAAAGGCATTACATTATCAATAAACCAAATAAGGCTTTGATAATTCGGTTCCCAACTTAAACTTCCGACATGAGCAAGAGTTTTTTTTCAATTTTTTCTATAGACTTTTCTACTTCTGTATTAACTGCAGACGGAATTGAAAAAGTCTTTATTCTCGGATTATAATTTCTGATGTTTTTTTCATCTTCTTGACTTATCATTATAACAGCATCAAATTTTTCTGTTATAGATGTTTCATATTTCAATAATCTTTTATATTGAATATATGAATATATTTTTAATAATAAATTTTTTGTATATTGATAAAATCTATACATTATAAAAGCTTCAAAATTTTCTTCTCTTAAAATTATTTTTGCATCAGGAACTTTACTTTTGATATAATCGTATAGCCAAGCCATATGAATATTGTTCAAGAATACAATTTCAGGTTTATTATTTTCAAAATATTTATCAAAAACTGGTAAAATATCGTAACGGTGATATTTTTCTACATTATATGGAAGATTAGAAAAGAGATTTTTAATTGCACCTGTTATTGTATAAGGTGTATCAATATCTAGAAAATATGGATTACAAATCTTTTTAAGTTCATCATATGCTTCATTTTTCTTGGTATTTTTAGCGTATGCAAAAAAATCTATATTATGTCCTAGAAGTGCTAATGACTTAATTGATGAATAAATACTAATTTTCCCGCCATCAGTTAAAGGGTACGGAATTTGTGGTGATATATATAAAACTTTCATTGACTATTTCTTAATTTTTTATAATATAATGCAAATGCCCAAAATAGTGATTGTAAATTTACGTGTTTTGAGTATTTTTTTGTTTTAATCCAACGTAAAATGATTATAACGAAACCAAAATATTTCTTATTTTCTATTCCAATTGATAAGATGTTACCAACAATTGTAACAAATCTATAATTTTTTATTTTTAGTATATCGTTATAAATAGAAATTTCTTTTTCATCGGTTATTTTTTTATTTTGTAAAAATCTTTCAATCCATATTTCAAATTGGTTGAGCCCGATTATTTTATTAACTAATTTCCCAGTTTGAGAAATTGTAACTCTTGAATCCCGATAATTAAATAATATATCTGGTATGTGTACAATTCCGTTTTCATTTGCAAGTGTAAACCAAGTTGCATCATCACTATACCAAGCATCAGGGAAAGGAATAAAACCACCAATTTGTTTTAATTTTTCAGTTTTTACAATAAAATCAGCAGCATATTGAAATCTATATCCTTTAAATCTATGCCAAATAAAATCTAAAACGCTTTCGTACTCAGCAGCGTTTGCACAAATTTGTTTCTGCTTTCCAAAATCATCAATTATTCTAGCTCTAACATTAAATATTGGTACTTGTGGGTATTTTTTTATATATTTTTCAACGGTTTCAAGAAAATTTTTTTCATAGATATCGTCATCTGAAAATAGGATAAAATATTCCTTTGTAGCGTAATCTATACACCTATTCCAATCTTCGATAATACCTTTGGAATCCAATTTATAATATCTAATTCTTTCATCATTTTGATATTTTGAATAGATATTAAATATATCATTTGTTTTGCTATAATCGCAAATAATTATTTCATAATTTTTATAAGTTTGGTTTAATATGCTTTGTAATGCTTCTTCGAAATATATTGCTTTTATGGCTGGAATAGCTATTGAAAACAAAATTCCCCCAAAGTTTTAAAATTTAAATATATGAAAAATTAAATTATATTCATAATTAAAAAATTGAGGGAATGGAAGTTCACTTTTTAAGTTTTTGTACTTTTTCAACTTTTGGTTTGACAACAAATTGGCAGTAAGGGGCATTAGGATTTTTTTTGAAATAATTTTGATGATAATCTTCGGCTGGATAGAATTTTTCAAATTTTACAATTTGTGTTACAATTTTTCTATCAAATACTTTTTTTGTTTGCAAATCTTGGATATATTTTTCAATAAAACTTTTTTGATTTTCATCGTTATAAAAAACTATAGAACGATATTGTGTGCCAATATCATTTCCTTGTCTATTTAATGTTGTGGGATCGTGGATAGAGAAGAAAATATCCAAAATTTCTTTGAGTGTAATTTTATTGGGATCAAATGATATTTTTACGACTTCAGCATGTCCGGTTGTACCAGTACATACTTGTTCGTAAGTGGGATTTTCAATAAAACCACCAGCATAACCAGAAACTACTTCTTTGACGCCATCAACTATTTGGAAGGCAGCTTCTAAGCACCAGAAACATCCACCACCAAGAACTATTGTTTCATTTTCTTTTTTAGTTTCTTGGATAAAATTTAATGCAATTGAATTAAGGCAGTATCTTTTTCCGGTTTCAGTTGGGCCGTCGTCAAAAACATGTCCTAAATGGCCACCACAATTAGCACAAAGAATTTCTGTACGTATCATTCCATGTGAATAATCTTTTTGATAGATAATTTTTCCTTGTTGTATTTCTCTATCAAAGCTAGGCCAACCGCAGTGGGAATCGAATTTACTATCAGAAGAAAAGAGTTCATTTCCACAACCTGCACAGACATATATTCCTTTGTCTTTATTGTAGAGAAAGTTACCTGTGAAAGGTCTTTCTGTTCCCTTTTCTCGAAGGATATAATATTGTTCTTGTGTTAATTTATTTTTCCAGTATTCTGGCTCTTGTGGCAATTTGAATTGTGTCATTGTATTTTTCTTCTTTTCTTGTTGATTTATAAAAAGTTGTGAAAGTATTAAAATACTTAGTAATATGATATTTATTATTTTCATAAATACAAAACAATATATTTAAGTAAAAAGTTCAAATATTGTTGTGTGATTTTATTATTTTAATGGAGATAAGATTTTGAATAGCATTATGTATGATTAACTTTATGAATTGGCAAAGAGATGAATATAAAAGCATAATCATAGTAATTTAATAAATATATTTAATTTTTCAAAATTTATTTTGCTTTTATTTTATTAATTTTTTGATTAAAGTAAAACAATCAAAAAAATATCTATGCGAAGCATTACAAGGACATATTGTTCACGTCACATTTTTACTTATCTAACGTTAAGTTTTGGTTGTTGGGTATAAGTTACCACGCTATCATCACGCTTACACCGTCCGAGCTAAATATAATTCAATATTAAATAATGTTATAAACAAATTGTGAGATAAACATGGATAAAATGGTTATCACTTGTGCCATAACGGGGGCAGAAACCACCAGAGAGCAGCAACCTAATCTTCCTGTAACACCTGAAGAAATAGCAAATGCTACTTATGAAGCTTATAAAGCAGGAGCATCTATAGTTCATGTTCACGCAAGGAATAATGATGGTACACCGACACAAGCTCCAGAAGTATTTAGGGAAATTATAGAATTAATACGCCAAAAATGCGATATAGTAATTGAACTTACTACAGGCGGGGCTGTTGGTATGACAGCTGAAGAAAGAGTTAAAGTTGTTGCGCTTAAACCAGATATGGCTTCATTGGACTGCGGAACGGTTAATTTTGGGAATGACTATATAGTTAACACTTTGCCGGATATGAGGCATTTCGCAAGAGAAATGGAAAAATATGAAGTTCATCCAACACTTGAATGTTTTGACTTATCTCATATTTATGCTTCTCATATTTTGATAAAAGAAGGTTTGATTAAGCCACCTTATCATTATGGGCTTGTTTTGAATGTACCGGGCGGGGTAAAATATGAGCCTGATGTTGTTAATTTCTTTTTAAGTAAATTGCCAAAAGATAGTTATTGTACTCTAATGGGGATTGGTAGGTCATGTTTACCTATGCATTTTGGCGCTATTGCTAATAATTGTTTCATAAGAGTTGGCTTCGAAGATAATATTTATATGGATAAAGGAGTTTTAGCTAAATCTAATGCAGAATTGGTAGAAAGAGCTGTTAAAATTTCGAAAGATGCAGGTTTACAAATTGCAACTCCAAATGATGTAAGAAATTTATTCAATTTGAGAAAAATTTAACCGTAAATTAACAAAAAAAATTATACAAAAAATTAAATTGGGGAGAAAATTATATGGCAAAACAAGGGAATCCATTCGGCGCTCACAGAGTAATTGAACCAAAGGGTGTTTTACCACAACCAGCGATTAAAGTTGATAATGATATGTCTGAAATTTATGATAACGAAATTTTGGTCGATGTAGATATTCTAAATATAGATTCAGCAAGTTTTACACAGATAAAACAACAAGCAAATGGTGATGTTGAAGAGATAAAAAAAATTATGTTAGATATAGTAGCAAGATTTGGAAAGCATAAAAATCCAGTTACTGGTTCTGGTGGTATGTTTATAGGTAGAGTTGCTAAAATAGGTGAAAAATTAGCACATAGAGATTTAAAAGTTGGTGATAAAATTGCATCATTGGTATCTTTATCACTTACACCTTTGAGAATTGATGAAATACTTGAAGTAAGAAAAGATGTTGATCAAGTTAAAATAAAAGGTCAGGCAATATTATTTGAATCAGGAATTTATGCAAAATTACCAACTGATATACCTGAAGAATTGGCACTAGCAGTATTAGATGTTGCAGGCGCTCCTGCACAAACCGCAAGACTCGTTAAACCTGGAGACACTGTTGTAATAGTAGGAGTAACTGGAAAATCTGGTGTATTATGTGCTTATGAGGCACGTAAAAGAGCTGGAATTACCGGTAAAGTTATTGGTATTGGTACAAATCCAAAGAAAATTGAAGATTTAAGAAAATTAAACTATTGTGATGAAATTTTACAATTAGATTCTACTGATGCTTTAGCTTGCTATGAAGCTATATATAAATTAACAAATGGTAAAATGGCCGATCTTGTAATAAATAATGTTAATATAGAAAATACAGAAATGGCATCAATTTTAATGTGTAGAGAAGGTGGAACTGTTTATTTCTTCTCTATGGCAACATCATTCACAAAAGCAGCTTTAGGTGCTGAAGGCGTTGGTAAAGATATTACAATGCTTATTGGTAATGGTTATGCAAAAGATCATGCAGAAATTACTATTAATTTATTAAGAGAAGCACCTGAACTCAGGAAATTTTATGAAGAGAAATATGTTAGTAAGAAATAAATAATAACTATATTTGTATAATAAAAACACTAACAAATAAGAAAGGTATGGGGAGAAATGAAAAAAGAATTTAAATCAGTTCCCTATAAAGATATTCCATTATTCAAAGATGTAACAGAAGAACAATGGAATGATTGGAAGTGGCAGTTGAAAAATTCTATTCGTGATGTTCCTACACTTGAAAAAGTTATGGAATTAACTGAAGAAGAAAAAGAAAGATTAAGCAAGGTACTTGATAGATTTAAAATGGCTATTACGCCATATTATGCAGCATTGATGGATAAAAAAGATCCTAAATGTCCTGTAAGAATGTTGGCTGTACCAACATTTAGTGAATTAAATGATGATGAATCTGATTTAGATGATCCATTACACGAAGATGTTGATTCACCAGCCCCAGGGTTAACACATCGTTATCCGGATAGAGTACTACTTCTTGTTACTAATGTTTGCTCGATGTATTGTAGGCATTGTACAAGACGTAGAGTAGTTGGTCACGAAGATGCTGATTTTTCACAAAGAAATATTGATTTAGCAATTGAATATATAAAGAATACACCTGAGGTTCGTGATGTTCTAATTTCTGGTGGTGATCCTTTAGTTTTGGTTGATGAAAAATTGGAATATGTAATTAAAAAATTAAGAGAAATTGAGCATGTTGAAATTATAAGAATAGGCACAAGAATGCCAGTTGTTTTACCACAACGAATCACTGATGATTTATGCAATATGTTAAAGAAATATCATCCAATTTATCTTAATACGCATTTTAATCATCCAAAGGAAATAACTAAGGAAGCAAAAGAGGCTTGTGAGAAATTAGCAAATGCTGGTATTAGTCTTGGTAATCAAACAGTGCTTTTAAGGGGGCTTAATGACTGCCCAAACTTGATGAAAAGATTAGTTCACGAATTATTAATGATTAGAGTAAAACCATATTATATATATCAATGTGATTTATCTAAAGGGATTTCACATTTTAGAACATCTATATCAAAAGGTATAGAAATAATAGAAAATTTAAGAGGTCATACAACAGGTTTTGCAGTACCAACTTTTGTAGTTGATGCACCTGGTGGCGGTGGTAAAATTCCAGTAATGCCAAATTATTTGATTAGCCAAAGTGATCATAGAGCAATATTAAGGAATTACGAAGGCGTTATAACAACTTATACTTATCCAGCTAGTGATCCTGAAGAAAAATGTAATTGTGAATATTGCCAGGATGAAAGATTGAAACCTATGGATGGAGTTGCTAAGCTATTAAATGGTGAAAAACTTTATCTTCAACCTGAAAATCTTGTAAGAAGAAGAAGAAAACATAATAATGGTAAACATTAATCAAATAATTAATGATCTAGTTGATAATACAATTTTTATCACTGGGAATGAGAAAAATGCAGGCAAAACTACTTTCTTAAATTTAATATTAAACTATTTAAGAAAAATGGTTGAGCCTGCTTATATGACTATTGGGGTTGATGGTGAAAAAATTGATGCTGTTTATGGTAATTTAAAGCCAAGAATTATTGCAAAAAAAGGTGATTGGATTGTTACTACAGAATTTAGTTTTAATGTTGCAAATTTCAAAATTTGTGAAGTATTCCCATTTAAAACAGTTTTTGGTAGACTAGTTCTTATTAAATGTTTAAATGATGATTTTGTAGAAATTATTGGTCCAGAAAGCAATGAACAGCTAAAATTTATTATAAATTATTTGCTCAGTTTATCGATTAAAACAATTTTAATCGATGGTGCAGTAAATAGAATAACTCAGACGAATATTCTTCATCATGCAATAATTTTTAATGTAATAAAAATTAGTCCCAAAAATTTAAATACAAATTTTGATAAAATAAAATTGTTTAACGCTTTGAATAATTTACCAATTATTAACAATTTAACATCTAATACATTTTTGGTAAATGGGGCACTAACAAGTTTGAAAGCTGCAAATATATCAACAAAATTATATGAAAATATTGTCCTTGAAGATTTTACAAAAATGTTTCTTCCATTTAATGAATTTTTGCAATTACAAAATAATTTCAATATTTATCTTCAGAATAAGCATAAAAAAATGTTCTTTATTTTCAATATAAAGGATATTAAAATTGATTTGTTTATAAAAAAATTGGCTGAGTTGGATTTAAGTATAGAATACATTTTAAATCCTTTTCAACATTTTCATAAAGAGGCCGTTAAGTGATAATTTATAATTTTTCAGAAATAGATAGTTTTTTAAGTAATTTTAATCCTTTATCACAATACGGAAAATTATATTTTAATAAAAAAAAGTATTTTACTAATTATGATTCTTTAATTAAGGAATATGATTTAATTGATTTATTATCTAATTATATCGTTAATACACCTCATAAGGTTTCATTTATTGAAAACTGTTTGAAGAAAATTGCAGTTATTCCAATCAATGATGCATATGGTTTTGCAGATATATTTCTCTTCAAAAAATTTTTAAATAATTATAAAAAAATAATCGATTCCTTGAATAATGAAATAGTTCAATATTTTAATTTTTACTTTGTTAGTGATGAATTATTAAATTATCTTAATATTGATTCCAATGACGAAAATTCTTTTTATCTAAGCAATTCTTACTCCCTAGAGTTAAAAAATCTTCGTGAACAAATTTCAATCTTAGATAATAAAATAGCAAAATTAAAAAATGATTGGATAAAAATAATTGAAGAAAAATTTGATTTGAGTTTTAAATATCAGGATTTTATAATTATTCCTGATATGAAGGCTAAAGAATTAGATAAATCATATTTTTATTATGAGGCATATGATGCAGAAAATTTGATTGTTAAAATTAATTATCCTTCAGAACTTTTTGACTATATACACGAAAAAGACGAAATTTATGAGAAAATTAAATTAGTAGAAGAAGAAGTTATAAATAATATCTCAAACAAAATTTTACAAAACATTGATGATATAAAAAATTATTCTGAAATTATTACAAAATTCGATATTTTATTAGCAAAAGCTCAATTTTGTTTAAAATATCACTTAAAAAGGCCACAACTATTAAAAGATGAATTCACTATTTCTGTTAAAAATGGAAATTTTATTCCATTACAAAATAAATGTAGTGATAATCAAACAAAATATACTCCACTTAATTGTAAATTTACCAAAAAGGTAAATATTATTAATGGCTCCAATATGGGGGGCAAAACAATATTATTAAAGTCACTTACATTTTTACAATACTTAGCACAAATGGGTTTTTTTGTTCCATGCGATGAATTTATAACTGTTATTTTCGATAATTTTAATTTTATAGGCGAAGTTCCTTCAAGTGAAAATGTCGAAGGATTAAGCAGCTTTGGCTTAGAAATAAATTCTTTCAATGAATTTTTGAATAATATTGGAAATATGAGTTTTGTAATTATGGATGAATTTGCAAGAACTACAAATTCCATTGAAGCAAAGGCGCTACTAAATGCAATTATTGACTATTTTTCTCAACATCACCAAATTGTGGCTTTTATATCGACACATTTTATGGATTTGAAAAGGTTTGACAAAGTTGGTTATTACCGTATGAAAGGTTTGAATTATGAGGAATTTAAAAAGTCATATATTGATCATAATTTAACACTAAAAGAAAGAATTAAATTAATTAACAATTTTATGGATTATAACATTGTAGAAAACGAAGAAAATATAGCATCATATGATGCACTTAAAATTTCTAAAATTATTGGACTTAAAGAAGATATAATTAATCTTGCAAACAAATATTTAGAGATGTAATATGGAAAAATTAAACCTTTCAAAAGAAAAAATACAAAGAGCAAGAGAACTATCTAAAAACATTGTAAAACCAGTTCAAGAGTATATATTAAAACACACTACAACTACAGTTGAAAGAGCAACATTGAGGCTATTAGGAGCTGATGATGTAAATTCTGAAGGAATTCCAGTACCAAACATAATTATCGACCAGTTAGGCAAAAATATCCAATACGGTGCTGCTAAATATTACATTAACGCTCTACTAAAAACTGGTAAAACAATTGAAGAATTAAACAAAGATATAGCTAATGGTTTTGATATAACAAGACTAGAATTTTCAGATATTTCAACAATAAAAGCAAAAGGTAAAGAATTATCTGAAAAAATAGGTCAAAAGATTAAAAATAATGTTGCTTTTAGAAATGAAAAACTCGAACAATATAAAGGAAAAAATAGTTCACCTTTAATTTACGTTATAGTTGCTACTGGAAACATTTACGAAGATGTAAAGCAAGCACAAGCAGCAGCTATTCAAGGCGCGGATGTAATAGCTGTTATCCGCACAACTGCCCAAAGTTTATTGGATTATGTGCCATACGGTGCAACAACTGAAGGTTTTGGCGGAACTTATGCTACTCAGGAAAACTTTAAAATTATGCGTAAAGCTTTAGATGAAGTTGGTGAAAAAATTGGGAAGTATGTTCGTCTTGTAAACTACTGTTCAGGTTTATGTATGCCAGAAATAGCAGCTATGGGAGCTATGGAACGCTTAGATATGATGTTAAATGATTCTATGTATGGAATATTGTTTAGAGACATTAATATGTATAGAACTTTTGTGGACCAGTTTTTTTCAAGAATGATAAATACTTTTGCTGATATAATAATCAATACAGGTGAAGATAATTATTTGACTACCTCCGACGCTTTCGAAAAAGCTTATACAGTATTAGCTTCAGAACTTATCAATGAACAATTTGCATTCAATGCCGGAATGCCATCAAGATTAATGGGCTTAGGTCATGCTTTTGAAATGAATCCTAAAATAAAAAATGGCTTTTTATATGAACTTGCCCAAGCTCAAATGATTCGTGAAATTTTTCCTGAAGCGCCATTAAAATATATGCCACCTACTAAATATATGACTGGTAATATTTTTATGGGATATGCGATGAATACTTTATTTAACTTCATTGCAAAAACTACTAATCAAGGTATTATTCTTCTAGGTTTGCTTACAGAAGCTATACACACACCTTTTTTGCAGGATAGATATTTAGCTATTGAAAATGCTAAATATGTATTTAATAATATCGAAAACTTTTCTGATGAAATTGAATTTAAACCTAATGGCATTATACAACAAAGAGCTCAATTTGTATTAAACCAAACTGTAGAATTCCTTGAAAGAGTAGACGAAATAGGATTATTTGATGCTATTGAAAATAGAATGTTTGCGGATATTGCTAGACCTAAAAATGGCGGTAAAGGTTTTGACGGTGTAATTGAAAAAGACGTAAATTATTATAATCCCGTAATGGATTATTTAGGAAATGAATTAAAAATTAAAACAAAATAAATATCATTTGGGGAGATGAGAAATGATAATTAAACCATACGGTGATACACTCAATGATGGAGCTGTACAATTATCTTTTACATTGCCAGTTCCAGATTGTAATAAATCGACCGAAGCTGCATTCCAATTTGTTAAAAAACTTGGTTTTGAAGAAGCTCAAATTGTTTATTCCGCTCCACTTTCTGATAGTTTCACTTTCTACGTCGCTTACGGACGAACTCAAATAGGAATAGATTACGATTCAATTATAGTTGAAGAAGTTGAACCTTCTATGGATTACTACGAAATTAATGATTTTATTGAAAAAAATATTGGAAGAAAAATTGTAGTAGTTGGTGCTTGCACTGGTACAGATGCTCATACAGTTGGTATTGATGCCATTATGAATATGAAAGGTTATGATGGGCACTATGGACTTGAAAGATATAAATGGATTGAAGCTTATAATTTAGGTGCACAAGTCCCAAATGAAACATTAATTAATTTTGCTATTGAAAAAAATGCTGATGCGATTATTATTTCGCAAATTGTAACACAAAAAGATGTTCATATTCATAATTTGACAAATTTTATTGAACTTTTAGAAGCAGAAAATTTAAGGAATAGATTTATTTTATGTGTTGGTGGCCCTAGAATCTCAAACAAATTAGCTCTTGAATTAGGTTTTGATGCAGGTTTCGGACGTGGCACATATGCTGAAAATGTTGCCGAATTTATTGCTAAAAAACTTCTCGAAAGAATTAAAAATAAGCAAATATAATTTAGTGGGGTAGTCATGAAAAATATTTATATCGTTGATGGAATAAGAACTGCTGTTGGTTCCTTTAATGGAACTTTAGCTTCCAAATCAGCAGTAGATTTAGGAGTAATTGTAACTAAAGAATTACTTAAAAGAAATTCATTAAATCCTGAAAATGTTGATGAAACAATTTTTGGCTGTGTTCTACAAGCAGGTATTGGACAAAATGTAGCAAGACAAATTTCAATTCACAGTGGAATACCTAAAGAAAAAACTGCTATGACAGTAAATATGGTTTGCGGGTCTGGGCTACGATCGATTGTTACCGCTGCTCAAATAATAAACGCAGATGATGCTAATCTTATTATTGCTGGAGGAACTGAAAGTATGTCAAATGCTCCTTACCTCCTTAAGTCACTCAGATGGGGAGCAAAAATGGGGAATCAGGAAGTCATTGATTCTATGGTTTTTGATGGTCTAACCGATATTTTTAACAATTACCATATGGGTATAACAGCTGAAAACCTTGTAGAAAAGTATAAATTAACTCGTCAAGAACTTGATGAATTTGCTGCTGAATCTCAAAAAAGAGCTGAAATGGCTATCACACAAGGTAAATTTGTAGATGAAATTGTTCCTGTTGAAATACCACAGAAGAAAAAAGATCCAATTATTTTCAAACAAGATGAATATCCACGATTTGGTACAACTTTAGAAGCCCTTTCAAAATTACCACCAGCTTTTAAGAAAGATGGCGCTGTAACAGCCGGAAATTCCTCCGGCATAAATGATGGCTCTGCTGCAGTAATTGTTGCTGATGAAGATGCTATCAAAAAATACAATTTACAGCCTAAATTTAAAATTGTTTCTTATGGTTATTATGGAACAGATCCTTCTATTATGGGCATTGGCCCTGTTGAAGCAGTAAGGCTTGCTTTGAAAAAAGCTAATTGGAAATTAGATGATGTTGAATTAATTGAAGCAAACGAAGCTTTTGCGGCTCAATCTTTAGCTGTTATGAAAGAAATTAATCTTAATCCTGCTATCACAAATGTTAATGGTGGAGCTATTGCTCTTGGCCATCCTATTGGTGCAAGCGGAACAAGAATCCTTGTTACTCTAATGTATGAAATGAAACGTCGAAATGCTAAAAAAGGCTTAGCTACGCTCTGCATCGGTGGTGGAATGGGTATTGCAATTTGTATTGAAAATATCTAATCTATCTTTTTAATTTCTAAGGGATTTTATTTAAATTTCGTGAAAAAGGAAATATTTTTATGAAGTTTTTAAATAAAATCCCTTTTACTTTTTTGTATAAACTTACTTCAACAGTTACAAGAAGAACTATACAGTTAATTTTAGTATTGTCCATTTTTTACTGTATCTACAAAATATATTCAATTACTAATATTATTGAAACAAATTCTTCTTTTTATATTCCTCTTGTAAAAAAATATATAATTTTACTTTCATTTTTGATATTGATTGCTTATTCTTACATAATATTTTTAAATTTTATCAGAAATAAAAAATTAAAATCTATTTCATATGATTTTTACAACAATTTATTTGAGAATTATACTTTAACTAATAAAATTACACATATTTCCAAAGATGAATTTATTAAACTTGTAGAAACTTTTAATTTCACAATTGAAAACCTGCGAACACTATTTCAAGATTTTCAAAACAATGTTTATGAAATAAGCAACGTAAGTAACGACTTTATAAATACTATTATTCTAGTATCCGAAAGCAGCAAACAAATTGATATATCATTAGAACAAACTACTTCAACACTACTGCAATTTGAAACAGCAAATAAAATAATCAAATCAAGAATAGAAAATGAAAATCAACAAATCGCTAAAACAACCGAAGAATCTTTAGAAATTAGTAGAATGCTTTCAGATGTTGAAGTTTCAATTAATGAAGTTAAAAATGCCCTTTCTTATACTTCAGAAACTATTAATAATATGATAGATAACATTTCAATTATTTCAAACAATATCCAAAATGTAAATGCAATTTCAATTGAAAACAAAGAAATGGCTATATCAGGAAAAGAATTCATTCAAAATACACAAAACATCATTTTGGAATCAAAACAAAATATTAGTGATTTACAAAAAGTAATGCAAAATGTTTTTAACGACTCCGAACACATTGGTAAGCTAATCGAATATATTGATGAAATAGCATCTCAAACCAATCTTTTAGCACTTAATGCCGCAATTGAAGCAGCTCGAGCTGGTGAACAAGGAAGAGGTTTTGCTGTTGTTGCTGATGAAGTAAAAAAATTATCTGATAGAACTAATAATTTTACAAAAGAAATTAACACAATTATAAAAAATTTGCAAAACAATGTAAATTTAGCGATAGTAACTACTAATAATAGTAATAATTCCATTGAATTAGCTGTCCAAAAAAGTTCTGATGTTTTTAATTTCCTTAACTCGATAATCTCACAAACTATAAAAATTGAAGATGCTATATCCAATATTAACTTATCGCTTTCCCAGCAATTAAATAAAAGTGAAGAAATAAAAGTTAATTTGGAAATAAATAATAACTTAGCTGAATCTGTTAATTCTATAACCTTACAACAATTAATTAATATAAAAGAAATATCAAACAAAATTCAAGAAATAAAAAAACTATCGAATGAAATTAGTCAGCAAATGAATGAGCAAGAAGCTGGTATACAAGAAATTATAAAAGCTATGATTAACATTTCCAATGCTCTTTCAAAATTCTCCGCATTAAATGATAAATTATATTCCTATATCGATGGGCTAAATAAATTAAATCAAAATCTAAGCGAACAAGCTTTCAAATACATAATAGAATAGCAAAATTATTAAACTATTAAGATCCTCTATTCCTCAGACAGTGTAAGCTTAAGCCCCTTGCGGCTTTTGCCAAGCCGCAAGGGGCAGCGGGCCGAAGGCCCGCTAAAAATCTTTTCTTTATCACTAATTATGCATTAAGGAATAAAAAGGCGGCTAATCATTATCTATTTTAGCGAATGAACCTTCCAACCAAAGCCGTTTTCTACCATAAATTGATATTTTTAAGACTTTACCCTTAGAGCTTTTTACTACCCAACTTCCTAATGCAAAGCATTTGAATTTTAATGTGTTTAGCCTATATTTTCGTATAATTTTACTGATACTATGTAATTAAGTTTATGTCGCTCTTAATAATTAAGAAATCTATCTAAATAAAAACAACTATCTGTCCTTACTAAACCTATCTTCTTATCTGATAATATTTCCAATGTCTCATCTAAAAATCCTTCAAAATTACTTATAGCTGCTGTATTACCTGGCCTTAACCACGAATTTATTACCATTCTTGTCTCTGCCATAAACGCTATCAATGGGTGATGGGATGATCTACCAGGCTTATGCGGATTATAACCAACTTTACTCCCTTCCTGTTCTCCATAGCGTGTCATTACTGTGCTATCTAAATCTATAGTAACTGATGTTATTTTTATCTTTTCAAAAAAAACAACTATTCAATCCTATAAATATCTCGTTGTTTAATTGCATATTGAATTTATTAAAAAATCTGCTGTAAGTACTTTGTGATGGTGCTTCTTTCCAGTTAAATATTTCCTTCAATACTTTATCGTATCTTAGCCAACTACTATGGGCAAAACGACTTGCTCCTATCCAAATACTTACACAAAAACTTTCTATTATCTGTATCGGATTATATCCGCGATTAGAACCAGGCTTCGGTAATGGTATTTCTTTCATATATTCCTTTATCTCTAATTTATCTAATAATATCTTCATCATTCGCATACCGCCCCACGATGTTACAGCTTTATGTACTAATTCATATTTTATTATTCCTATCTTTTCTTATCCTTTTTTTTTCTCCTTAATTTAATGTTTTTTTTGAACTTATCAAGTTTTTTTTCTTCCTATTGAATAATTTGGGTTTATTATTACAGTAAATTAATTATATTTTTATAATATAAAAATTTATTTTTAAAGCAAAAAAAAGGCTGCCCTTTCGGACAGCCTTTCTATTCGTGTTTTCATTTTTATTAGTATCCCATATCCATTCCGCCCATTCCACCTGGCATAGCTGGAGCTTTTTCTTCTTTTTCTTTCTTTTCAAATACAACAGCTTCTGTTGTTAATAACATACTTGCAACAGATGCTGCATTTTCAATTGCTACTCTTGTTACTTTTGTAGGATCGATAATTCCTGCTTTGTACATTGGTTCATATACTTCTGTTGCAGCATTGAACCCAAAATCATCTTTACCTTCTTTAACTTTATTTACAACAACTGCACCATCTAAGCCAGCATTAACAGCAATTTGTTTTAATGGTGCTTCTAAAGCTTTGTAAACTATTTTTATACCAGTACTTTGATCGGCATTTTCACCTTGTAAGTTTTCAAGAGCAGCTTGAGCTCTTAATAATGCAACGCCACCACCTGGTACAATACCTTCTTCAACTGCTGCTCTTGTAGCATGTAATGCATCCTCTACTCTTGCTTTCTTTTCTTTTAATTCAACTTCTGTTGATGCACCAATTTTAATTACAGCTACACCACCGCTTAATTTAGCTAATCTTTCTTGTAATTTTTCTCTATCATAATCTGAAGTTGTTTTTTCTATTTGAGCTTTAATTTCATTAATTCTCTTCTTAATATCTTCTGTTTTTCCAGCACCTTCAACTATAGTTGTATTATCTTTATCAACTCTTATTGTTTTAGCTTTACCTAAATATGATACTGTAGCATTTTCTAATTTATAACCTTGTTCTTCTGAAATTACTGTACCGCCAGTTAATATAGCAATATCTTCTAACATTGCTTTTCTTCTATCACCAAAACCAGGAGCTTTAACAGCACAAACTTTTAATACTCCTCTTAATTTGTTAACAACTAAAGTAGCTAAAGCTTCACCTTCAACATCTTCTGCAATAATTAATAAAGGTCTATTTTGTTGAGCAACTTTTTCAAGAATTGGTAATAAATCTTTCATTGCTGAAATTTTCTTGTCATGGATTAAAATGAAAGCATCTTCTAAAACTGCTTCCATCTTGTCAGCATCAGTTACAAAATAAGGTGAAATGTATCCTCTGTCAAATTGCATACCTTCAACAACATCAAGAATTGTTTCTGCTGTTTTGCTATCTTCAATTGTGATAACACCATCTTTACCAACTTTGTCCATAGCTTGAGCTAATAATTCGCCAATAAATTTATCATTATTTGCTGATATTGTACCAACTTTAGCTATATCGCTTGTACCTTCAATTTCTTTGCTCATTTTCTTTAATTCTTTAACAACAGCTTCAACAGCTAAATCAATACCTCTCTTTAAATCCATTGGATTAGCACCAGCAGTAACGTTTTTCAAACCTTCAGCATAAATTGCTTGTGCTAAAACTGTAGCTGTAGTTGTACCATCACCTGCAACATCAGATGTTTTTGAAGCTACTTCTTTAACCATCTGAGCGCCCATATTTTCAATAGGATCTTCTAATTCAATTTCTTTTGCTACAGATACACCATCTTTTGTAACTGTTGATGCACCAAATTTCTTTTCTAATATTACATTTCTACCTTTTGGTCCTAATGTAACTTTAACAGCATTTGCTAATTTATCTACACCTCTTTTTAACGCTGCTCTTGCTTCTGTATCATATACAATTAATTTGGAAGCCATAGTTTATATCTCCTATATTTTTTTCTAATTCTAATTATAAAATAGCGTAAATATCTGATTCTCTCATAATCAAATATTCTTTTCCATCAATTTTAATTTCATTACCAGCATATTTACCATATAAAACTCTATCACCTACTTTTACTTCTAATGGTATTAATTCACCTTTATCATTTCTTTTACCTTGTGAAACTGCAACAACTGTACCTTCAACTGGTTTTTCTTTTGCTGTATCAGGTAATATGATACCAGAAGCTGTTTTTTCTTCTGCTTCTTTTGGTTCTACAACTACTCTGTCACCGAGAGGTCTGATTTTTAATTCAGCCATTTTGTACCTCCATAATTTATTTTTTATTAAACTTAATTATTATTAGCACTCACAAATTACGAGTGCTAATATAATATTAATAATAATTTTAGTCAATATTTAATATATATTTTATATCTTATTTCAATATACTTTCAAGCGCTTGATTTATATCACTATATTTAAATGTATAATTATTTTGGATTAGCTTTTTAGGCCATACTCTCTGACCTTTTGTCAGTATTGCAGATCCATCGGAAAGTAATAATTTTAAAGCAAATTCGGGGACTTTAAATATTGTTGGTCTTCTTAATTTTTTACCTACTATTTCGGTAAATTCTTTATTCTTAATAGAATTCGGAGCTACAACATTAACAGGGCCGTTAATTTGTTTATTCTCAATAATAAAATCAATAATATCAACCAAATCATCTATGTGAATCCATGATAACCATTGCTCCCCAGTATCAACAATACCGCCAACAAACAATTTAAATGGTAGTAACATCTTTTGTAAAGCACTCCCCTTTTTGGCAAAAACAACACCAAATCTCGTAATTACCAACTGATTAGTCACCTCTTGTGCTAATTTGGCATAATTTTCCCATTCTATACAAACGCTTGCCAAAAAATCATTACCAGGCAAAGAATCCTCATCGAACGTTTCATCACTTAAATTTGAACCATAATAACCAACAGCTGAAGCATTTATAAAAAATTCAAATTTTTTCCCACTGTTAATCATATTTTCAACTAAATACTTTGTAGTCACCGTACGACTTTTATTAATAATTTGCTTATAATGCTCCGACCATCTTTTCCCAACATTTGCCCCAGCTAAATTTATAATACCATCCGCAAACGCCAAACTACTTGTTAATGTCGAACATAAATTTTTATAATCCCAATGTATAATTGAAATATCATTACCAAAAATCTTTTTCGCTTTCTCAACTTCTCGCGTAACAATAAATATTTGATGTTTTTCTTTTAATTTTTCTACTAAATGTTTCCCTATTAAACCAGTTGCGCCAACTATAAATATTCTCATTTCATCCTCTCATATTGTCCCTATATTTTACAAAAATAATAAAAAATCAAAAATAATTAATATTAAATTTTAAGAAAATTAACTTTAAAAAACTTTCAATAATTTTATTTAGCTCAGACAGTATAAGCTTAAGCACCTTGCAGCATAACGTAAGCTGCAAGGGGCAGCGGGCCGGAACGGCCCGCTGAAAATCTTTTTCTTATCACCTTACAATGTTTAGTGCTTTCTGACCTTAATATTAAAATCTTCCCAATACGTTCCAGATTACAAATGATGCAATTTTTTTATAATAAAATTGTATTTTTAATTATATCGTAAAAGCTATTATATCGTATTTACAAATATATTATTGAAAATTATAAATATATCGTATATACAATCATATTGTAAATACGAATATATTATTTAAAGCTTAATTATATTGTAAATACAATTATATCGTATATACGAAAATATTACAACACTTTAAATCTTGCCAACAAATTACAAAAAAAATTTCGTAAATATTCAATTTTAGGTAAAAAATATTAATGTTGTTAGTGGTTGATAGGATGGTAAATATAGTGTAATAAGTTGAATAATTTTTAGACTTTTGCTCGCCCGTGCGCCGTGTGGCGCACGGGCTTTAAGCTTACACCGTCTGAGCTACATATAAATTTTTAATTTTTCACTCATTTGCTCTTTAATTGCAATCCCTTACAAAGGCTAGGCAAACAAAATCTACTTTCTTCTTTAACCTCTAATTACACCCGCAACCACCACTTCCGCAACTACAACCTCCACCTGAATATGATTGATCTACATACTCTTTTGCTATCTTACCTACACCTGTAATTTGAGAGTTAACACGCGATATTTGTTTTTTTATTTGCTCCGAATTACAATTTGGACACTGTATATGTTTTTCTTCATTTTTTGCGCTTTGGAAAAATAGCTCAAACCTTGCTCCACATTTCTCGCATTTATATTCATAAATTGGCATAAGCCCTCCATTAATTTTTGATTACAATACTTGGTTTGAGTATAACTTTAGTCTTAACTGAATTTGATATTAAACAATGCTCTTCCGATTTATTCAAAATTCTTTCTAATCTTTCGCTCAAATTTTCATCTCCAATTTCAACTGTCGGAATTAATTCAATTTCTGAAATCATAAATTTATTATCAACTTTTTCCAATTTACCTGTTGCTTCACAGTTAAAAGAAATGAAATTTAATTTACTATTTTCAGCTATAGCTAAAAAAGTTGTCATAAAACAAACATTAACAGATGCAACAAACAAATGCTCAGGCGACCAAATTCCACTAACACCTTTTGGAAATTCTGGCGGCGTTGCAACCTTTATATCGTGCAATTCTGGCGCACTTAATAAGCCTATTCGTCCTTCTTCCCATTTTACACTTGTTTTATAAAAATGAACATCACTCATATTTACCTCTATTTATATAAACCTAAATTTTTTAATAATCTTAAACTGCAATCTTCTTCAACCTTAACTTCATAATTTTTATATGATATAATAATTTTCTGCAAAGAATTTACATAATTTCTACAATCTTCACACACTTCCAAATGTTGCTTAATCTTTAAATTCATACTATCATTTTCATCATTAAAATTATATTCTTCGCAAACTATTTTTAAAACTTGTCTACATTCAATTTTCATTTTTCAAGTTCCAATGCTTTTGTTAATTCCTTTTTTAAAAATTTTCTTGCTCTATGTAATCTTGTTTTTACATTCGGAATTGAAAGTTTAGTAATTTCTGCTGTTTCTTCAACGGATAACCCTTGTATATCACGTAAGACAAATACAATTCTATATTCTTCAGGTAATTTTTTAATTGCTTCATCTAAAATTAGTTGTAGCTCTTTATTTTCAACATTTAAATCAGGAATCATCTGAATATCTAATGAATTTATGTTATCATAAATTTCTTCTTGTTCAGCAAAATCTTCAACTTCATATTTTTTTTCGATTCTATGTTGCATAAAACAATTATTAGCAACTATTTTATACAGCCAAGTTGAAAATTTTGATTTCCCATCAAATTGGTTAAGAGACTTTATCATATTGTAAAAAGTATCTTGCATAGTATTTTCGGCTTTATCCTTATTTCTACACATCTTAAAAGCAAAATTATAAACCGTATCTTGATACTTTTTCACCAATTCAGTTAAAGCCTCTTTATCGCCTTGTTTGGCTTTTTCTATTAATTCTAATTCGTTATCCATAGGATTAATCTTTTTTATTTAAGTTTCATTTAATTTTTGGAATTTTACATTAAATATTCTTTAATAAACATTCCAATTTCACCATCCATTACTGCTTCAACATTTGAAGTTTCGGCATTAGTGCGATGATCTTTAACCATATTATAAGGATGCATCACGTAAGATCTTATTTGACTTCCCCACTCAATTTTCAATTTACTTTTTTCTAGCTCCTGCTTTTCTTCCAATTGCTTTTCCAATTCTAATTGATACAATTTTGCCTTAAGCATTTTCATAGCTCTTTCTTTATTCTGCAACTGAGATCTTTCAATCTGACAAGCAGCTACAACGCCGGTTGGAATGTGAGTAATTCTTACCGCAGTTTCAACTTTATTTACATTTTGCCCACCTTTACCACCAGACCGAAAAGTATCAATCTTTAAATCAGCAGGATTAATTTCTATATTTATTTCTCTATCAATTTCTGGTATCACAGAAACAGAAGCAAACGATGTATGACGCCTTTTATTAGCATCGAATGGTGATATTCTAACAAGTCTATGAACACCATTTTCAGCTTTTAAATAACCATAACTAAACTCCCCTTCAACTTCCACAGTAGCACTTTTTATACCTGCACCATCACCTTCCAAAATATCAACAACAGACATTTTAAAACCATTTTTTTCGCCAAATCTCAAATACATTCTTAATAACATTTCAGCCCAATCTTGTGCTTCAGTGCCACCAGCTCCTGCGTGAATTGTTAAAATACAATTACATCTATCATTTTCATCACTTAGCATATTCTTAAATTCAATATCTTCAATTTTTTGCTGAATTACAAAAATCTCGTTTTCAATCTCATTTTCTAAAGTTTCATCCCCTTCCATATTTGCAAGTTCTATCAAACCTATTACATCATCTATTTTTTTATGTAATTCTTTATAAATATCAATCCACCATTTCAATTCACTCATTTCCTTTAATATCCGTTGAGCTTCAGCCTGATTATCCCAAAAATCTGGTTTATGAGAAGTTTCTTCTAAATTAGAAAATTTGATTTCTTTCTCTTCAATCCTTAAATAATTATATAAACTATTAACTTTTTCTTTTAATTCATTTGTTGTTCTTAACTGATTTTCGTACATATTTAAATACCAATATCTTTTCTATAATACTTATTTGTAAATTCAATCGTTTCACAAGCTTTTAATATTTTTTGTTTTATCTCATCAAAGTTTTTACCTACTGATGTAACATTTAAAACTCTTCCTCCAGAAGTAAGAATTTTTTCTTGACCATTTTCAACCTTCAATTGTGTTCCAGCATGATAAACAATAATATCATCATCAATTTTATCGAGATTTTTAATTTCATATCCTTTTTTATACTCTTTTGGATAACCTCCTGAAGCCAAAACTATTGTCATTGCTAAATCATCTATCCATTCAATCTCTATAGAATCCAATTTACCATCTATTACAGCTTCAAAAATATCTACAATATCAGTTTTAAGTCTTGGTAATATAACTTGTGTTTCAGGATCACCAAATCTACAATTATACTCAATTACAAAAACACCATCATCAGTTTTAATCATCCCGAAATAAATAACTCCTTTATATTCAATATTCTCTCGACTAAGAGCGTTTATGGTTGGGATATAAATATTATTATAGCAATATTCAGCAACTTCATCAGAGTAAATAGGATTAGGTGATATTGCCCCCATACCACCAGTATTCAACCCTGTATCACCTTCCCCAACTTTTTTATAATCTTTAGCCGATACCATAGGTTTAATAACTTTACCATCGGTAAAAGCAAGAATTGATATTTCAATTCCTTTAAGAAACTTTTCTATGACAACCCTTTTCCCAGATTCACCAAAGACTAATTTTACCATCATATCGTGCAAAGCATTTTTAGCTTCTTCATAATCCTTTGCTATTATAACACCTTTACCGGCAGCCAACCCATCAGCCTTTATAACTACAGGATAGTCGCTACTTTCTTTAATATATAAAACCGCTTTCTCATAATCCTCGAAAACCTTAAAAGGTGCGGTCGGAATATTATATTTCTTCATCAATTCTTTTGCAAATACTTTGCTAGCTTCCAATTTTGCAGCTTCTTTATTAGGACCAAAAACTTTTATCCCCTTCACACTTAAAAAATCAGTTATTCCATTTGCTAAAGGAACTTCAGGACCAACAACAACCATATCTATTGCTTTATCTTCTACAAAATTATAAATTTTAGAAAAATCCAATACAGAAATATTTTCAGTTTCACCTAATTCTAATTTTGTTCCAGCATTACCAGGAATACAATATAATTTTTCAACTTTTTTAGATTTTCTTATAGCTTTTACAAGAGCGTGCTCTCTACCGCCTTCACCTATTACTAATATTTTCATAGAAAACCTTTTTTTATTATCTTTTAAATATACAAATTTTTTAGGAAGTTATCAAAAAGCAGGTTTTTTAAAATATTTTTTGTATTTTTGTATTTCATTATTAGAGGCGTAAGATGAATAATAAACCACTTTACATTTACATCATATTACCTTTTTTAATAGGATTTTTTTTCATGCAATTCCTATTTAATCAGAATTTAAATTATCAATGGAAAACATCTTCTCAATTCGAACAAATTTCTTACTCATCAAAATACTACATTCTTGTTGTTTATAATGGTAAAGATAAAAACTATCAAACACTTTTCAACAATGTTTTTAATAATTATAAACTGAAACAACTTTTGGAAACAAAATATCAACTTGTAAAGGTTGATGTATTTAAAACTCCATCAATTACAATCAATTATCAACAAATTCCAACACCTTACTTGCTTTTTACATCAAATAATCAAATGGTACCAATCAAAATCATAGTATTAAACAAACAAAAACAATTTTTAACAGAAATACCAACAAACTTACCAACAAGTTTTATATATAAAATACTCGATTTTATTCCACAAGAACAATCTTATCAAAATCTTACAAATTATTTAATGAGAAATATATAAATTATACATTAGCTCAGACGGTGTAAGCATAAAGCCCGTGCGCCCCAAGGCGCACGGGCGGGCTTACGCCCAAAATGATTATACCAACAATCTAACAATAAATTTTTTATCAATATCTTTTATATTTATACATTTAGCTAAATAACTAAATGTTGTTCGAATATTTTTCTATGAATAATTTGCTTACTTAAAAAGTGAGTAAAAATATTATCATTATTATTATATATTAGAATTACGATATTATTGTTTATACGATATATTATTGTTGTATACATTATATTGTATTTATGATATAATACAAAATAAAAATAAAATATCAAAAAAGGCTGAAAACTAATAAAAATTTGCAGTAAGTAATTAATCACATTAAAGGTAATTTTTAATTATTTGGGAAGCAACTTATCAGCCAGCTGGCTAGCACTGCTTTTTAAGATGATAGGAAATTTGAATTCGCTAATTTATAGTAATAATGTTGGTAATTTTACAATCGTAAAATGTTATTTTTATTGAGTTGATAACATATTAGGTTTAACTTTCTAAGCATCTGAAAGTATGCGAATGCTAAGATTAATCATTTTTGCGGGCCGTTCCGGCCCGCTGCCCTTTGCAGCTTGGCTCAAGCTGCAAAGGGCTTAAGCTTACACCGTCTGAGCTAATATAGTAAAAAAAGCAAGATGGCTTGCGCTTACTTGCTTTAAATTTTATTTACACTTTTAAACCTTTAAAAAAGTATTATAATTTAAAATAACTTCTGGAATACCACCTTTAATCTTATACGTAGCAGCTTCAAAATTATGATTTTCAGTTGCATGAAATGGCAAAGCAACGCTCAAACCTATCCCTGCAGCCCTTATAGCTGTTATACCACTCTCACTATCTTCAAAACCTATTACATTCGAAAAATTACTTTTACTAATATTTAAATTACCTAACGCAATACTATAAAGATCTCTATGTGGCTTTAACCTTATTTCATTTGAATCTGATGCTGTTACAAAAGTATCGTAAATGTTGTGAATATTACGAAATTTTTCAATTAACTTGCTTTTGACTTTTTCACTTAATTCCATAGATTTTATTATTTTTCTTATAACATTAAATAGCTCATTTAAAACAATTTCTGCTTCATATCGAATTGATGAAGTAACTATACCAACTTTAGCAGGATTATTATTAAAATATTTTATCATTTTTTTTAAGTTGCTCTCTAAAACAGCTTTATCATAATTTAATTTGTAATTAGGATTTTTCAATTCAAACTGTTTGATCAAATAATCAACTAAATAATTAGCATCTGCTTCATCAAGAAAACCTTTAACAAGACTTAAATAAACTTCAATGCCGGGCATCGGTTCTATTAAATGTTTATCTGCTGATGATAAAAATTGTTTTTCTAATTCTTCTGTTTCACCTTTACTAATTTTATATAATATTTCATGATATCTCTGGTAATAAATATCGACTGCAACTCTAACATAATCTTGAAATAAATTCAGCTCAAACTTATTTGAATACTCTAGCGCAAGCTCATCAACTGATTTCTCGAATAATTCACTATTAATATTTTCTATTAAATTTTGAAATTTATTATCTTCAAGTAAGTTGCTAATATTAAAAGCACTTAGATTTATTTTAATATCATTTTTCCGACTGTTATCTTTGCCAATAAGCAAAGTCCAAATGGCAGCTTTAATAAATTCTTTTTTTATTAAAGTTTTATCTATATAATTGTTATACCTTGTTATAAGATATTCCACATGTTTTGTTGTACTATTACCAATAATATGAGGATAATCTAATAATTTATCTAAACCACTCCATTCTTCCTTCTTAAATTTACCACTAATTCTTCTAACCATATATTCCAAAGAATGCAAGCATAGTTCTTCAGTTGTAGTAGTTGTACCATCCATATCCATTACAACAGCTTCAATAAATTCTAAAGGTCCATAGTTATTTTCTGGTAGCGGATATAATTCAAATTGTGGATGCACAAAATCTGGATTCCAAACAATTGCAAATTCATTCCCCAATGCTTGCATAACTTCCTGTGCTTCATGCAATTTTAAGATTTTTTTTGTAATTTTCATCTAACCCCCGATAATTATATTTATTGACATTATAAACGAATAAAATAACAAATATTTTGAAGTTTCCCCCAACAAAATATTTAAATCAACCCCTTTATGTTTTTTCATAAAGACAAAATTTCTAATTGCTAAAAAAAGTAATGCTATATCAAAAGGAAATAAATAATAAGCTAATGGAGCTAACTTTGTATATCGGAATATTAATAATATAGCTATTGCAAATATGTTATTAAATAAATACAAATATAACCCAGATTTTTCACCCAAAATTACAATTAAAGTTCGTTTATTATTTTTTTTGTCTTCATAATAATCTCGGTAGTTATTAACAACTAAAATATTATCTATCAACATCCCTAAAGCTATAGAAATTACAAATAAAGTCATATTTAATTCGCCAGTATGCACAAAAAATGAACCTAATGTTGCAATAACTCCAAAAAAAACAATTGCTGAAATATCCCCTAAACCATTATAAGCAAGTGGGAATGGCCCAGCTGTATAAATGTATGCAAAAATTATTGATAATATTCCTACCACCAATAAATATAGCCCTTTGTGATATTTTATTTCGAGTGAATAAACTAAAATTAACCCTAACACAAAAGCTAAAGTAAAGACAAAATATATTGCAAATTGCATTTGTTTTGGCGTTACTAATCCAGCAGAAACAACTCTAATAGGCCCTTTTCTTTCTTTTGTATCTGAACCTTTATAAAAATCATATAAATCATTGACAAAATTTGTCCCAATTTGTATTAATAATGCGGATAACAATGTTACAAAACCAATTAGGTAATTAAATTTTGTTGGAAATTGTTTCATTACAAAAATATTTCCAACAATAACAGGCGAGATTATAGCAGGTAATGTTTTTGGCCGTGCTGCTAAAATCCACTTTTCTAAGTTATTCATTTGTAACCCAATCTTTAGGTGATATAACTATAACAAATTCTCCTTTTAATGTATAATTTTTGATATTTGAAAAAATAGTTTTTACTTTACCACGAATAACTTCTTCAAATTTTTTTGTTAACTCTCTGCAAATTGCAATTTCTCTATCTGGCATAATGTTATTTAATTCTTCAAGTAACTTTTCAATACGATATACAGATTCATAAAAAACCACTGTTCTTTCGGATTGGGAATAAAATTCTAAAAGTTTCTTTCGCCCTTTTTTTTGCGGAAGGAAGCCATCAAAAATAAAAGAATCAGTAGGAAACCCTGAAACTACTATTGCTGATAAAACAGCTGAAGCACCAGGAACCGGAATTACATGAATATCTTTACTAATGCATAAGTTTATTAACCTTGAACCTGGATCCGATATACCAGGTGTCCCTGCATCAGATATCAAAGCAACACTGTTTACTGAATTAATCTTTTCTAATAAATTATCAAGTTTTATTTTCTCACTATAAGCATTTAAAGAATATAACTCTTTATTTATTTGGTACTCGTCCAATAAATGTTTAGAAACACGCTTATCTTCGCATATTATAAAATCAACTTCTTTTAGTGTTTCAATAGCTCTTAAAGAAATATCCTTTAAATTTCCAATAGGTGTTGATACTATGTATAATTTAGACATCTGCTTCCATTAATTTTTTTAAATCTGAAGGAACTGGAAATTCCTTAAATTCCGTAGATAACTTTTTATAATATATTTTTGCTTTCTCAATTTTATTAAATTGTAATTCATACATAATTCTTCTAACTAACATTTCACCACAAATATTATAAATCAACTTCGAATATCTATTTGCAACTTTTGGAAATCTTATAGTATAATCTGGCAAGTTGGCAGGCACATATTGATTTCCTTTAATCACAATAAAAGAAAATAAATCAGGTACTAATTGATAACCTTGAGGAATTGTTATTATTCCATTTTTTATTTCATTGGCGAGAAACTCAGGCCCAATATAACATTTTTGGAATTTATCACTAGTAATTAATTCTACTTGCATTTTGCGATAATAATATTCAAGAAATTCACCATCATAATCTTGCCCTGTTTCAAATTTTAACAATTCTGGAACAAATTCTTTTGAATCTTTTTCAACAATTTTATATGCTATAGGATTCATTTTCCGCAATTGGCTAAAATACCAAGTTCTTCTCAATAATTCTTTATCAATAATTGCTATATTTTTGTGATATTTTTCGATAAACTGCAAATAATATGATGGTGATACTAAAATATCCCATTGATAAGTTAGAATAATGGAATTTTTATCAACATGTTTTAAATATTCACGTGAATAGTCTTCTATAACGCTGTAGTTACTTCTATCAACATATTCATAATTTTGATAAATTTGAACAAGTAAAAATAATAACAAAACGACGCTAAAATAATATGATATTCTATGAACATTTACAACTTGCTGATGAATATGGACAATCCCCAATGCAATAAAAATTGCTAATACAATATAAGATAAAAGAAAATAGTTATCTAAGTCAGTAATAGAATAGTTGCAAGAGTAAAATATATTGAATAAAAACGTAGTTGTTAAAGCAATAAATAAAAGTCTTAATTTTTTATAACTATAGTAAAATCCAACAGCTGCAACAATTATAAATAACACAAAAAATTCATTTCCAATGTTATATACATATTTATTAAGAAAATTATCGATGAAAACATCCAAGCCCTTAAACAGCCAAACTCTATACTGCCATCCAGTGATATGATTTTTTAAAGCTTCAAATGTTATTGGATTTCCCCAATTAAATAATGGTTGATTTTGAGCATTAAAATATATTAATAAGTACCAAAAAACACTTATTAAAAAAGTTGTTAATGCTATATAAAAAAAATCTTTGAATGATTTTTTATTTAATCCATATTTTTTAAAAAATAAATATAGTAATGCTGGTAATAGTTGGAAAATTGTTAAGTGATTTGAAAAACCTAAACCTAATACTATTCCAAAAATCAACCATTTTAATAGATTAAATTCAGTTAAATATGCATAGAAAAAGGTATACATTGTTAGATTAACTAAAAGTAAATGTAAAGAATATACTTCAGTTGATGTACTTTGTAGCCAATAAGTTCTTGAAAATGCTAAAATTAATGATGAAAATAGAATTGAAATGGTGATTTGTGAATCGTTAAAAACAATTTTTTCAATGTTTTGTGATAATTTTTTCTTCTCTTTTTTATTTTGAATTTTTATTTCATTTTGGAAAAGAGAGATATTTTCAAAAAGAAGTTTTAACAAAAATATAAATACAAATATTGATAAAAACACATAAATAGTTGCCAAGTAATTAAGTTTAATAATGTTGCTTACATTTATAGGCAGCTTGGTGATTAAATATCCCAAAAGTGTAAACAGTGGATATCCACTTGGATGAGCTATTCCATAAGTGGATTGAACTGAAAGTAATTCTCCACAATCTATTTCTGTTATATATCTAGAAAATGTAATAGTATAAAAAATTAATATAATAGGTAAACTTACAAAAATCAACTTCTTTTTCATATTTCAAATATTTTAATTTGTGAAGTAAAATTTAAAATAAAAAATAATTTGAAAAAAATTTTAATTTTATTATTTTATTTATTAAGTAAAAGTAATATATAATTAAAATTAAATTGATGTTATGCTAAACAAATCATTTAACGAAAGAGATATCTATAATATTTTTTCAGCAAATAATATTAATAAGGAAATTATCTCTTTCGATGAGCAAAAAATTCAAATTATTTCATTTGGAACATTGAATAAATTTGAAGGGCCTGATTTTAAAGATGCACATGTTATTATCGATGGTATTAAATATAATGGCGATATCGAAATTGACCATGATATTTCTGATTGGCGAAAGCATGGACATTTTTTAAATCCTAAATACAATAAAGTCGTTTTACATATTTGTTACAACAATAGTCAGAAAATAAAATATGTAATTAGTCAAAGTAAAAGAAAAATTCCTACAATTACATTTGAACAATTATTCCAAGAAAAATTTTACAATAATATAAGTAATAATATAAGTGATTTACTTGTAAAACAGCAACCATATATATATTGCAGTAATTTAAATCATATAATTGATCAAAAGCAAAAATATTCAATTCTTGTCAAAAAAGGAGCAGATAGATATAATAATAAAGTAAAAAAATACTTTAATAGGTTAAAAGAACTCTCTTTTTTATACCATGAATTTATTAATGAACCTGTCATAAAATATAATTTTGAGAGAGATTTTTACACAAAAAATTTTGCAGCACAAGATTTTGCTAATACAGAAATTTGGGAACAGCTTCTATACGAAAGTATTATGGAAGCTTTGGGATATTCACAAAACAAATTAATGATGAAAAACCTGGCACTAAATCTTCCATTATCTTTTATTAAAAAACATTTCGATTTACAAAACAGAACAATATTTCTGCAACAAGCAGAAGCTATGCTTCATTTTATTGCAGGTTTTCATAGGAATGTCAATCATAAGGATGATTACTTCTTTCAAATTATCAACATTCATAAACAAATTAGACTAAATTTTGATTTTAAAACCTACAGGCGCGATAATTGGAACTTTGGGAAAGTTAGGCCACAAAATTCTCCATTTATTAGAATAGCAGGTGCAGCAAGAATTTTAGAAAAATTATTTTTTGATAATTTATTCGCAAATATTATCAAAAAATTTAATGAAATTCGTAGCGATAATACATTAGCGCACTCATTAAAATCACTTTTTATAATTAAAGCTGAAGGATATTGGAAAAACCATTCCGATTTTGGCATACCTTCATCTGAAGAAATTGACTATTTTGTTGGTGCGATGAGAAGCGATGATATTTTAATTAATGTAATTTTCCCAATTTTTAGCTTATATTTTGAAATTTTTAATCTTCCCAACTTAGCGAAAAGATCTTTCAATTTGTATGTAAATTATATGACTAAAAGTGATAATTCCGTTATTAACAATATGGCAAAAGCACTAAAATTTACCGATACTTCTTCGGCAATTATTCAACAAGGTTTTTTAGAGCTTTATAAAAATTATTGCACTAATATTCTTTGTTACGATTGCGAAATTGGGAAAATAGTATTTGATATTACAGATATTGAACTTTAATCCCTATCTTTTATTATCCTTTTTGCTTTAAATCTTTTTTTTTTCGATATTTATATTTGTTAAATTTAAAAATTAGAGAGATGTAAAATGAGTTTATTAGTAGTAGGCTCAATAGCCTTTGATAATATCATAACTCCACTAACTGAAGTTAAAAATTCACTTGGCGGCTCAACAACTTATATTTCTGTAGCAGCTTCACATTTTACTGATAAAGTTGCCATTGTAGGTGTAGTTGGTACTGATTTTGGCGAAGAAAATATTAACATTTTTAAGAAGCATAATATTGATATTACCGGATTAGAAATTGTACCAAATGGTAAAACTTTCTTCTGGGCTGGGAAATATCATAATGATTTTAACAATCGTGATTCACTTGCAACGGAATTAAATGTTTTTGCTAATTTTAACCCAATCATACCTGAGCATTTAAAAAAATCATCAGTTGTAGTTTTGGGAAATATTGATCCTGTTTTACATGAAAGAGTATTAAACCAACTTACAGAGCCTAAATTTATTATTTGTGATACAATGAATTATTGGATAGAAAGTAGACTAAATGAATTACTTAAAATTCTGCCAAGAATTGATGTTTTAATTATAAATGATTCAGAAGCTCGTTTATTGGCAAATGAATTCAATTTAATTAAAGCAGCAAAAAAAATACTAACTTATGGGCCAAATTATCTTGTTATCAAACGTGGAGAACATGGCGCTAGTTTATTTTCAAGAGATCAAATTTTCGTTGCTCCTGCTTTTCCAGTTGAAAATCTAGTCGATCCTACTGGCGCTGGAGATACTTTTGCAGGTGGATTTGCTGGCTTCCTTTATCGTAAAAATGATTTTGGCTTCGATAATCTTAGAAGAGCTGTTGTCTATGGTAGTGCTATGGCATCTTTTTGCGTTGAAGAATTCAGTATTAAAGGTATTGATAATCTTACTTATGAAGAAATTAAATACCGTTATAAAAAATTTGTTGATATTTCATCATTTTAAAAAATTAGGTGTATTATGAAAAAATTCTTTTTGCTGTTATTTTCAATTTCCTTAAATCTTTTTGGCCAAAAGTATATTAACATCTCCGATAACTACTTCTTAAAAAACGGTCTTGAAGTTTTATTAATTTCCGATACTTCATATAAAACTGTTACAGCTGGTATTGCTTTTAAAATCCCAACTAAATATCAGGGACAATATATCGGTTACACAACTTTTCTCCCAAATTTATTGACGCAAAATTCAAAAAATATAACTTCTCAAAGCCTTTATAACCTTAGAAAGTACGGATACTTAAGCATTTATGCAAATGATGATAAAATTTCAATAGCTTCTTACAAAGAATATTTAGATACTGTATTCTACATTCTATCCGATCTAATAATTAACCCTAATCTTTCTGTGGAAAACATGATTGATTTTAAGAAAAAGGTTTTACCATCTGTAAAAAAATATAATCAGGAAATAGCAAATATTGCAGTTAATGTATATAGAAGAACAGCATTCGAACATAATTCTCCTGCTTCTGAATTTCCAACTCAAAATTCAATAATAGATATTTCAATTAATGTTTTAAAGAATCACTACCATAAATATTTTATCCCAAATAATGCTACTTTAATAGTCGTTGGTAATTTTGATATAAAAAAAATTAAAAATCTTATCGAAAAATACTTCTCAACATGGCAAACTGGCCCTCAACCAGACTTGAATAATGACAAAAATTATTTTAAAGATTTTGGAGATACTATAGCTATAGTACATGCCAATAATATGGATACACCCTTTATTTTTATGGCTTCACCTTTCGAATTATCCAAAAGACAAAAAGATATTACTTATGTTCAATTACTTAGTTTGATGTTTGGAAATTATGCTTATAAGTTCTTTTACAAAGATACTTTAAATAAAGGATATTACACTGATGCAGTTTTTCAAAATAATGCTGAACATTCTGCTATAACTATAGCTAAACAAATACCTTATGATAGCGTCCACAAATTTGTAGAAATTTATCCAAAAGTTTATAAAAATTTCTTTTCTTCAACAATAGATCCACTTGAATTAGTTAAAGCGAAAAATATAGTTATTTCAACAATTAAATCACAACTTTCAAATTCTAATATTACATTTGATTTTATATCAGATTTTAAAACTAATTTATACTCAAATGATTTCATATTAAATTATATAAATACTATTGAAAATATTAACGTTGACACATTAGAACATTATAAAAAATCATATATTCCATTGCACAAATTCTATACGGTTATAATTTTAGATACAAATAAAATTACTCCTGCGTTCAAAGAGAAATTTAAATATAAAATTTTCGATCAATATGGAAATCCTGTTAATACAAATCTTCCTCCTATTCCTAAAGATTTAACAGCTCAAAAAATTATTCAAAACTATATAGAGAAAATAACTTCTACCATTAATGTAGAAAAAATAAATAATTTGATGTTAACATACGCTGGCGAAATAGTTGTTGAAAATGGTAAAAAACAAATTGAAACTCGTATTGTTTATTCTTTAAAAGACAATAAATATTTCAAGCATGTAGCTGTAGATGGTCAAGAAGATGCATTACAAATTTATGACGGTAAACAATTCTTCGAAAATTCAAAATTTTTTGGTCCAAGAATACTTGATGAAAAAGATACTTATCAGAGTCTTTATAATTCCGTTTTTCTACCACAAAGATTTATAAATGATTGGAATATTTCAGTAAAATTATTAGGGATAGAACCTTATGATACTTCATATGCTTATAACATAGAATTTACCGATAAATATGGCCAAAAATGGAATGAATATTATGATTATAAATCGTTTTTATTAATTGGTTATCAGAAAATCACTAAAAATGTACAATTAGATATAAAAGAACAAAATTATTATCATAGTTATACATTATTTAATGGATTTTTATTACCATCAAAAATTAGTTCTAAAGTACTTTCTCAAACAGCTGAATTTTCGCTTAAAGATGTAAGGAATAATGTTAATTTAGCAAAAAACTTCTTTACGTTTAAATATAAGAAAGCAAAAAAATGAAAATTAAAACTTTTGTATTTGACCTTGGTAATGTTCTTTTGCCTTTTGATTATAGTATTATGATTAAAAAATTAAATGCTATTTCTGATAACTTAGGTAATAGTTATTATAGATGGTATAGAGATAATTATCATTATCATAGGGATTTTGAAAAAGGATTGATTAAGGAAGAGGAATTTATCGAATTAAATTTAAAAGTATTAGATAATCGTATATCAGCAGAAACTTTTTGTAGATTTTATTCAGAAATATTTGAGGAAAATAGAAAGATTACGTCGCTTTTACCGATTATTAAAAATAATTTTAATTTGATACTGCTTTCTAATACAAACTCTATACATAAGAAATACGGTTGGGATAAATATAATTTTATTACTTATTTTGATCACTTGGTTTTATCTCATATAGTAAAATCAGTTAAGCCAGAAAAAGAAATTTATGAGTATGCCCAAAGTTTAAGTAACTCTCAACCAGATGAGATATTATATATTGATGATATTAAAGAATATACCGACGCAGCAGAAAAGTTAGGTTGGAATACTTACCACTTTATCAATGAAGATGATACTTTTGAATTTTTACAAAAAAAATTAAAGGCTGCCAAATAGCAGCCTTTTTTTATCATTCAAATTGATAGCCTTTTGGTATTACAACTAAGCCAGATTCTGTTACGGTAAATCTTTTCTTATCAATATCTGGATCAAATCCAATCTCCATACCTTCTGGAATATTAACATTTTTATCTATAATACATCTTCGAATACGAGCGTGACGCCCAATGTTAACATTATTAAATAGAATTGAATCAACAACATAAGTATAACTGTTAACTCTACAACCCGGTCCTATAATTGATCTTTCAACAAGACCACCTGACACAATTGTACCATCACAAACTAAAGAATTAAAAGTACGTCCAACTCTTTCGCCTTCGTGGGAAATTGTTTTTGCAGGTGGAAGCTGTAATTGTTTTGTCCAAATTGGCCAATCTTGATCATAAAGATTAAACATAGGAATAACATTTAATAAATCCATATTTGCAGCATAATAGCTTTCCAAAGTTCCAATATCCATCCAATAAGGTTGTTCTTTTTTATTTTCATCTTCAAACATCCAAGCAGAAACTTTATATCCAGCACTTATCATATATGGTATTACGTGTTTACCAAAATCATCATTTGGTAGATGAGCAGCTTCCATTTCTAATAATACATTTTTTAAAACATCGGCTTTAAAGACATAAATACCCATACTAGCAAAACAATAGCCAGGTTTGTTAGGAATTTCAGGGGGATCTTTTGGTTTTTCAATAAACGAAACAACATCATAATTTTCATTAACTCCTAATATTCCAAACCTTGTTGCTTGATCTTTCGGAAATACAATTGAAGCAATTGTTAAATCTGCATCTTTCTGAGCATTACTTTGAAGCATTTTTAAATAGTCCATTTTATAAATATGATCTCCAGAAAGTATCAAAACTCTTTTGAATTTACCATTATGGAATAGGTTCATATTTTGTTGAATTGCATTTGCAGTGCCTTTGTACCAATCTTGACCCTGTTTTAATTGTGGTGGAACAGAATGAATAAACTCACCCAAATCGGGATTAAATATATTCCATGCTTCATAAATATGACTATTTAAAGAATCAGACTTATACTGTGTTAATATGTAAATTTTTCGTAAACCTGAGTTCAAACAATTTGAAAGGGCAAAGTCAATAATTCTATATTTCCCACCGAATGGTACAGAAGGTTTACTTCTTGGCTCAGTTAATGGCCTGAGTCTTTCACCTTGTCCCCCTGCCAATATCATTGTTACAGTATCCTTCAACAAAGATGAACCTTGAAATATCATAATAACCCCTTTATATTTATTATACAATATTCTTGCCCTAATTGAATATTATAATTTTATGTTTAATAATAAATTTTTTTTCTTTTATACTTTTTATTATATTAATAAGTTAATGAAAAAATATATTAACATCCGAGTTATTTTCTATATTGTATTTCTTTTATTATTATCTTATTTTGCTAACTACTTAAAATTTCATAACTTAAAATTTAATAAATATTCTTTCCCTTCTATCACATTATCCAAAAATCACAATTTTGATATTTTAAACTCAAATTATTATGTAAAATTTTATGATAATAATAACTCTATAGATGTTACAGCAAAATTAAAAATATCTATTCTTTCTGATACATTGAAATCTATTTCTTTAAATTTATTCGATAATTTAAAAATATCACGAATGCTAGTTAATAACAATAATACATATTATATACATAAAAATAACCAAATTACAATATATTTGCAAAACAAAGACAAAATTTTAAATATTGAAGCAAATTATTCTGGAACACCAAAAAATTTAGGCGTTAGTTCTTTTGGGAAATATAAGTTTAATAACTATAATTATGTTTATACTATTAATGAACCTTATTTTGCTTCAACTTGGCTTTTATGCAAGGACGATAATGCAGAAAAAACCAACCTTGAGATGACAATAGAAATTGATACACCATATATAGCAATTTCTAATGGAAGATTGATAAAATTTTATCAAAATTCTTCAAAAAATATTTACTATTGGAAAAGTTATTATCCTATTTCACCATATCTTATATCAATTTATGCAGGCAAATACAACGTATTAATGGATAGTGTATATTCAGTTAAAAACAAACACATTCCAATATATTTTTATTCATTACCACACAATACCCAAATGGCATATTCTGCATTGCAAGATACCAAGAAAGTTTTACTTTTTTTTGAGAATACTTTTGGCGAATATCCTTTTATAAACGATAAATATTCTGTTACAGAAATTTTTTGGAACAACGGTGCTATAGAAAATCAAACAGCTGTAGGCATTGGTGAAATTTTTATGACTAATTCTCGTCAAAGTCAACTAATGTTAATTCACGAGCTTGCACACCAATGGTGGGGAAATTCTGTAACTGTAGATAATTGGAATGATATATGGTTAAGTGAAGGTTTAGCTAGATATTCTGAAGCTCTTGCTGTTGAGTACTTTCAAGGAAAAAACGCATATTTTGAATTTATGAATTCATTAAAAGAACCTTTTTGGGGACGTCTTTCTAATCCACAAGATAATTTATTTAGTAGATTAGTTTATAATAAAGGTGCTTGGATTTTCCATATGCTCCGTATGAAATTAGGTGATACTCTTTTTTTTAATTTTTTAAGAGCTTATTATAACAAATTCAAATATTCAACCGTTAATACTAATTCCTTTAAATCGTTTTTAGAGGGTTACACTAAAAGTAATTTTGATAAATTTTTTAAAGATTGGATAACAAATGCTAAAACAATTCCCTTTATAAGTTATAAATACAACATCCAAAAACTAAAAAATTCAATGTATTCTATTGAATTAAATTTAGAGCAATTTTCAAGTGAAAAATATATTTTTAATCTTCCTATTGAAGTTCTTTTTAGTGATGATAATAATTCTTTAATAAAATCTTTCAATTTTTCAACAAAAAATTTTAATTTTAAGGCTGAAATTAATTTTTTCCCAAAAAAAATTATTATTGATCCATATAATAAAATTCTTTGCAATATTAAAAGGTTATAAAAAATGAAATTTTTATATATTGGTTTGGGTGGAGCATTAGGGAGTATATTAAGGTATGCTTCTTCTCGTTACTTTCAAGATTTATTTAAGGCAACATATTTTCCAATTGGTACACTTTTAGTAAATATTTTGGGATGTTTTATTATTGGTATCATTTTCGAGTTATATGACCAAAATTTTATATTCAATAACGAATTAAAATTATTTCTTACTGTTGGTTTTTGCGGTGGATTTACAACTTTTTCAACATTCTCTAATGAAACAATGATTATGTTTTCAGAAGGTGACTTCTTTTACTCAAGCATTTATATATCTATTAGCTTGTTTTTATGTCTTTTTGCTGTTTATATTGGTAAGGTCTTTGTAAAATATATTGCTAATATATTGTGAAAATTTATCAGAAAATTTTCCCGTTCATATTATTTATTATTTTTTTAGTTCTTGATTTTGTTATCAGATTTGAATCACTTCTCAAATACTCAAATCAACAAAAGTTTTATTACACCTTATCTGTAATAACTTCATTTTTTCTATATTACGTTTTGCTTTTTTTCTTATCAAAAATTAAAAATAAATGGAAATTTATATACATATTTTTAATAACATTGTATTTTACAAGTATATATATATTCTCATTTTCTTTTAAATTTGAAAACACTTATTATCCAAATTATACAATTATCAATTATTTAATAAGTGAACCACAAAGTGCAATATCTCTTTTATTAGATTCACTCACACCAATATATATTGTAATTTTTTGTTTTATATTTATTTTAATTTTTATTTATCTATATAAAATGGATTTTAGTACTAAATTTTATTTTAATAAAATATTTTATTTTATAGTTACTTCTTATTTAATTTTATCGTTATTGTTAACTAATAAGATTTGGATAGTTGATCAATGCTTAATTGTTGATACAAATTTTAATACAAATCTGCTTAAAGTTGTTCAAAATAAAATAACTGAAAAAAGTGAATATAATGGTCTTGATTATCGAATTCCGATGCATTTACACCTAAAATAAAAAACTCTAAAAAATTTAATGTTTTAGTCTTAATCTTTGAAAGTTTAAGAAGCCAAAATATGTCACTTTATGGCTATAATAAAAAGACAACACCTTTCTTAGATTCTCTTTTTCAACAATCTAATAATTTAATTTTTTTCAAGAAAGCATATACCTCTTCTACTACTACAATGTTAGCTGTTCCTTCTATATTGAGTGGTATCACTTCTGCTCAATCAAAAAAATTATTCCACAGTTCTCCTTTGATTTGGGAATATGCAAAATCATTAAATTATTATACGTTTTTTCTATCTTCCCAAAGTATGAATTGGTATAATTTTGATAAATTTTATGCTAACTCAAATTTAAATTATTATTGGAACGCAAACATTTCTAACTTACCATATTATAATGATTTTGGTATAGATGAAAATCATTTAATAAATCAATTTGGAAATGTTATTGCAAACAATAAAGATTTTTTCACCGGCGTTATTCAATTTAATACTAGTCATTATCCTTATACAACGCCCGAGCAATTTCAAAAATGGGGTGAAGATTTTATCGATAATTACAATAATTCAATTTTATACCAGGATTTTTTAATTAAAAGAATTTTTGAAGTACTTAAAAAATATAATTTATTAGAAAACACAATAATTATTATGGTTGGCGATCACGGTGAAGCATTCAGAGAACACGGAAATATTGGACATGTTGATTCATTTTACCTTACTACTATTTCCATCCCACTAATTTTCTATATCCCTGAAAAACAACATTCTCTAAAGAATTTACTTTCAAAAAATATAAATAAAATTGTTACAAATTATGACGTTGTTCCAACTTTACTAAGTTTTTGGAATATAGAAAATAATAAATTCATTCAGGAAATTAGAAAAAACTTTTTAGGTTATAATTTGTTAGATAAAAATATGGATAGTAATAGATATGTCTTAAGTACTAACACGAATGAATTTATAAACTTTAATGTAGGTTTTTCAATAGTAAATGATTCTTTACATTTTATCTACAGAGCTAATTTAGTACCACAAGTAAAAGAATTATATAATATTTTGAAAGATCCATTAGAAAAAAATAATCTTTATTCACCTTCAAACGAGTTCTTGAAAGATATAAAAGAAAGAATTTTAAAAATCCCTGAACATAAATCATATATAAAGTTTTTAAATTAAGATTCTTCTTTAAGCCATCGTGCCCAAACTTCTGGTTGATAACCGATGGTAACTTTTTTCCCATTCCTTACAATTGGTGTTTTTAACAATAAAGGATCTTCTAATAATTCAGTTTCAATATTAAACACCATAAATTGAAGTCCTCTTTTCTTATATTGTTTTGATTCTTTATCTATCAAATCTTCTAACGGAATTACTTGAGAAATATTTTTAAGTTCTCCTGGAGATAATTGACTTTCTGTTAAATCCTTGAAATGGTATTTTATCGCTCTTTCCTTAAAAAATCTTTCAGCTTTTTGAGTATCTTTACATTTTTTTGTGCCAATTATTTGTATATTCATAATTATTCACCATTATATGGATTATTTAAATAAGTTTGAGCATATGAATGTGAATCTTTATAATCAGGTATTTTAAGTACTTCTTTATATAAAGCAATTGCTTCTTGTCTTCTTTTCATTATATCGTATATATTAGCGAGGTATAATTTAGAAAGTGCTAAAAATCCAGAATTTTTATCGCTTAATTTATTTGACATTTCAATAGATTTATTAAAATATATTTCTGCTTTAAGATAATCTCTTTGAATTTTATTTGAAACTGCAGCATAATAAAATATTTCTCTTTTTACACTGAAAGAAAGTTTTATTTTATCGGCATTAATTATGTTAATCAATTTTTCATAAACATCAATTGCATTATCAATATTCCAAGTAATATAACTTAGCTTGGCATAATATCGTTGAAAAACGACATTTTCTGGAAAAGTTTCATATAAAATCCTTGAATACTCAAATGCTTTATAAGGTAACTGTTCGTAATTTAAAAAAGAAGTCATTAAAAAATACATTGCTTCGTATCTAGAAAATTTACCATTATTAGCAACATTTATTAATTGTTCAAGCCCTAAATTTTTATCACCTTTTGGGAAAAGAGAAAGGAAAGGCTTAATAATGGGAAATTTGTCAGGTACAACAGATAAATAATAGTTATAGATTCCAAAACCTAAAAGCACATCAATATTTTTAGGATTTAATTGATATAATTTTTCTATCAAAGGGTAAGCTGATAAAGCATCATCAGCTGCTTTTAACCAACTATCTCGAAGAGCTCTTAATCTACCACGATAACCAATTGCTCCTGCCTTAAAAAATAAAGCAATTTCGTTATTTGGATTTTGTTTCAATATCTCATCGCATTGAAATATTATATCTTCAAGTTTATCAAAAAAGATTTCATCCTTATCTGTATTATCCAAATTGATAAGAATCTTCCACCAATCGCACATTGCAAGGAAGAATTTGCCACCAGGATAATCAGGATAATCTGCGATAATATTTCGAAAGTGCCTTTCGGCACTTTCAAAATCAAGTTTATAAATCAAACTAATTCCATTTTGTATAAGTGTATCAGTAGGAATAGCCTTTTGCGAGAAAATTTGAGAAGATATAAACAACAGAATATAAACTACTTTTTTCATAAGTTATGGTTTAAAATTAAAATATTCCTAAATCAAGATGCGTTACTTTTTCGTTTCTCTCTTGGTTCATAAATCGGTAATTTATTTTCGAGAACAACTTCTTTTGTAATAATTACAGTTTTAACATTTTTCATACTAGGTACTTCATACATAATATCAAGCAAAATATTTTCAACAATAGATCTCAAACCACGAGCACCGGTTTTCCTTTCAAGAGCCAACTCTGCAATAGCGTCAATAGCTTCTGGTTCAAATATTAAATCAACATTTTCGTGTTTAAATAATTTTATATATTGTTTGATAATCGCATTTTTAGGTTCAAGAAGAATTCTTTTCAAAGTTTCTTTATTCATAGATTCTAATGGTGCTACAACTGGTATTCGTCCTACAAATTCTGGAATTAAACCAAATTTTACTAAATCGTGTGGCTGTATAAGAGCTAATAATTCATCTTCAGTTAAATTTTTATAGCTATCATTTCCATCGACATTAAAACCAATTTTATATTTATTTGTTCTTCTTGCAATAATTTCAGTTATTCCTTCAAAAGCACCACCGCATATAAAAAGGATATTTTTAGTATTAACGTAAATTAGACTTTGTTCAGGATGTTTCCTACCACCTTTTGGTGGTACACCAACCACGGTACCTTCTAAAATTTTTAGCAAAGCTTGTTGAACACCTTCACCAGACACATCTCGTGTTATCGATCTACTTTCACTTTTTCGAGCAATTTTATCGATTTCATCAATGTAAACAATTCCTTTTTCGGCTTTTTTTACATCCATATCGCAATTTTGAAGAAGTCTTAAAATTACATTTTCAACATCATCTCCAACATAACCTGCTTCTGTTAAAGTTGTAGCATCAGCAATTGCAAATGGAACATTAAGCATTTTAGCAAGTGATTGTGCTAAAAGAGTTTTTCCTACTCCAGTAGGTCCTACTAACAATATATTACTTTTCTCGATTTCTGTATCGTCATCAGTATCAACAATATTATTCGCATTTATAATTCTTTTATAATGGTTATATACAGCAACAGACAATATTTTTTTAGCTTTTTCTTGACCAATTACGTAATTATCAAGATATTTTTTTATGGCTTCAGGAGTTTGCAAATTTGTCGGTAAAGAAAGAGGCATTGACTGATTTTGCAATTTCGTTTTAATTAATTCTGCCCCAGCATTTACACAAATATCACAAATGTAGGCATCAACTCCTGTTAGCATTAAATTAACTTCGTCAGCAGTTCTCCCGCAAAATGAACATTTTAATTCTTTATTTACACCAGATTTTTTCATTTAGTTATTTTTCCTTTTTTTTAATTAAATTTATATTTTCTATAGACTTGCGAATATACAAAGAATTAGGGAATTTATCAAGGATTATTTCATAGTATAAAATAGCTTGATTATCGTCTTTTTTTATATTTCTGTAAATATCACCTAAAATAAACAAACTTTCGTCTTGAAAAATATTTTCATTCTCTGATAATTTTTTTAAATATTTTTCTGAGGTTTCAATATCATTTTGTAATAATTTAACTTTCGCCATTAGATAGATAGATGCGTCTCTTAAAAGTTGATTTTTTGTTTTAGCAATTACTTCCAACAATTCATCTTCAGAATTTTTATAATCTCGCTTAATAAACAAATATTCAGCATTTGCATATTTCAATAAATTTAATGAATCGTTAGTCGTAAAACTAATTATCGTATTATATAATATTGCATTATTAGCATAATCGGAATTATTATTATTCGAAATATCATCAAAAATATTTTGTGCTTTTGAAAAGTTTCCTTGATAAAACTCTATGAGAGCATTTTTATACAGAAGAGATAATTTAATATCTGGCGATATCACTTGCGAATTAACAATTAAATTATAAGAATTTTGAAACTCATCTAATCTATTCGAAAAAATTAGTAAATCCAGTTTTAATAAATATGCATCAATTTGAATTTTGCCTAAGTTATTCTTTATTAACTCATCACAAATTTTGATTGCATCTTCATATTTATATAAATTGTATGTAAAAATTTTTGCAATCAAAAGTTTAATTTCTAATGCTAAATTATCATCTTTTTCTTCGGATATTTCTTTTAATCCATCTAATACTTGTAAATATTTTTCATCTTTTGGTGTAATTTTATAATCTTTAATTAAATCAATAGGATATAAAACACTATCTTCCAAAATATTATATAATGATTTATAATAACCAAATTTAACAGTTCTATTTAAAGAAGATTTAGGGTAACGATTTAAATATTCTTTATAAGCTTTAAGAGCAAACTTATAATTATTAGAGAAATAACATCTGTTTGCAAAATTATAAATTTCAGTTCCATCTTTATTTCCAATATTGTCCAATTTAAGTACAATATTTAATGCTTTTTCGTATTCATTAGTAATAGTATAAACTTGATTTAATAATAAGAGTAAATTTTTGTCATCAGTATTTAAATTTTCGAGAGTATTTTTAACAATTTTTGCTGCTTCCTGTGATGCTGTCATTCTAATAATATTTGAAACAACGAAATCATATTCTTTTGGATTTTTTTTGTAAATATCAATATATTCTAAAGTAGCATCTTTATAATTCATTAGTAAATAATATAATCTAGCAATTTCGTAACTTATGTAGCTATAATTTGATTTACTTTTTGCAATTTTCAATACGTTTATTGCGTGATCAAATAATCTTAATTCTATAAAAGAATTGGCAACAATATCATAATAATTATCTGCTAATGTTGCTTTTTGAGTAGCCCTATCCCAAAGTTCAAAGGCTGTTTTATCATTACCGCTTAAATATTCTGTAGAAGCCATTAAACATAGATTTACCACAGAAGAATCTTTCGCTAAGAACTTACTAATTAAATTACGTGATAAATCATATTTTTTTAGTTTTACATAACAAGTATTTAATAACTCATACGTTTGTTGGTCATTTGGATAATTTTTATATATCACTTCTAGAATAGATTGAGCTTTTTCAAAATTACTCTCATCAATAAGTATACGAGCTAATTGTAATTGATTTTGATAGTTCTGAGCGAAAATTTCAAATGTAAAAAATATTAAAAATAAAATATATTTAATCATTGACCTAGTATCACTAAATTTTCTTTTGCAATTTCATTATTTGGATTGATTTCAAGAACTTTTTTTAAAACTCCAATAGAATCATCTTTTTTGCCCATTGTATAGAGAGCAACAGCAAAATTTATCAAGAAACTTTCTTCTTGTGGGAAATAATTTAATCCAATTTCTAATAGTTCTATCGCTCTTTCTAAATTATGATCAATAGTATTTTCGAATTCATTATTTATAAAATCAATAAATCCTGTTTGCAATTTATTGTTAGTTTTTATTTTATTTTCCCATTTTCTTTTGAATATTTCTTTGTTTTTGTCGTAAATTTCTTTTGCGGTTAATTCTTGATCATAAAATTTTATTTTTCTATAAGCTTTTATTGAACCACTCCAATGATGTATATAGTCAGTTGATGGTATAACATAAGATTTCAAGCCTAATTCTTTTACTTGTAAACCTAAATCCCATTCTTCAAAATAGCAAGGTGTAAAGTCGTTTTCAAATTTAAGTAAAAAGTTATTAAATAAAGATGTTCTAACCGCAAATAAAAATCCAGAAACTGCATCAACAACTATTGGTTTTTGGAAAGTACCTTTATCAAAATAGATATAATCTTTCAGTAAGTCAAATGAAAAGAATGAACCTTGTGGTCCAACAACAGCTGCATCTTTAAATTTATTTAATGCATCTATCAAACTTAAAACGGTATTTTTACCAATTTTTAAATCAGAATTTAAAATAAAAGTATATTCGGTTCTTGAAATATTTAATCCCACATTCCAAGCTCGTGCAACACCAATATTGGATTTCATAATAGCATAATGGTCAATTCTCGGATGATTTTTAATTTCGTTTGCAACTACTTCATTATTAAAAATTATTATAACTTCTCCTTCGATATCTTTCAAATCTTCTAATAAAGTTTTAATATTAAATTCGCTAGCTGGTGAATAATCTAAAACTGGTACAACAAATGAAGCTTTTGGTAAATTAGTTTTTAATTCTGGTATTTTGTAATCTAACATATTTTCTTTCTCTACAATATTTGTTTCTGATAATTCTTTCAGCTCGTATGGTGAAAAAGTATTTTTCTTATTCCCGATTAAAATATTTGTCATATCAATTATTCTATGAATATATTGATGTGCATTATGTACTTTTTTTTGCCCATTTCTTGCAATTTCTTCTCTTAAACTTTCATTTTGCAAATAGTATTTAGCAATTGAAAGAATGTTATCATCATTATAAATTGCAAAATCTTTCTTATCAGTAAAAAGTATATCCTGAGCGCTATTTTGTGCTAAATCTGTAAGTAAAAAACTTCCTGTAGAAAGAACTTCAAATAATCTCATATTCAAATCTTTATTTACAGCATTATTAAAAACTATTTTACTTTTACTAAATACATCTGACATTTCAAGCCAGAAAGCTCTTTCATAGTGAAGATTTAATTCAGTTTTGAGAATATTTAATAATTTTTCTCTTCGAGAGCCAGGGAAAACTGAACCTACAAAACCAATATCATACAGTTTTTGATCAGTTGTTTTTTTATGAATATCAATATCACAAGCTAAAGGCAACCAATAGACATTTTTATTACCAGCTTGCTTAAAAGCATCAATATATTCAATCTGTGCAATGAAAACATAATCAAAAAGTCTTGCCCAGTGCACGTGCCATTCTAAATTTAAGTGACTATCAATTAAATAACAAACTTTTGGAATTTTTAAAGTATGTAAGTTTGTTGGGAAATAACCTGCAACAGATTCAACCCACAAATAAATATCTGAATTAAAAGTATTTTGAATTTCGGGAAATAATTTTTGCATATCCGGAGTAAAATCCGTAGGAATTTCCTGATCCAAAATAGGTAATTTCATATTTTGCAAATTCCAACTTGTAATTAGCTCAGCAGGCAATTTAGGACCAATAGTTTTAATATTGTGAATTTTTCTTAAAGCTCTTTCCCAATAAACTGCAGTTGTAACGGGATAGCTAACATAAGCCATTAAAATATTTAATTTTTCCATATGATTTTATTTTATTTTTTGTTATATTTATCAATTATTTTATTTTTATCTTTATGGATGATAAATCAAAAAATATAAATTATATTTACGTAAAAACGGTAATTGCTAAAACTTTTTTACTTCCAAGTGGACCATTAGCTCCATTTATAAAAAATTATTTTACTGAATATGATATTGAAAATTTCACTAATGAATTCATATCATTAAAAGCAATCCTTGAAATTTTAAACAAAATATATTTCCATTATGGACCATATTATTTATTCAAAATTGGTGAAATACTACCAACCTACATTAATTTTAAAGAAAATATTTTACCAAATTTACCAGTTGCAATTTTAACAATTAACAACGAATATTATCTTCATCATAATATAATTGATGATAGACTAAACATTAAAAAATCAGATGTATTAGGGAAATATGAATTATTATTATATGATAGTCAAAAAGTTGTTGTAAAATCTTCTACTCCATATCCTTGTGATTTTGATAAAGGAATTTTTTATAAAATTGTATCTTATTTCCATCCGTATATTACTATTAAAAATATTTATCACAATCCTAATAAATGCAAACTTTATGGTCAAGATTCTTGTATTTATGAATTTAATTTAACCAAATTTTAAGTGTTTTACAGACTCACCAGAATTTTTAAGCTCAAGCAGGGCTTCGATACCAATTTCTAAATGAATTTTTGTATATTCTTTTGTAACAACTTTATCAGATTCTTCAGTTTTAATTCCTTCAGGAGTCATTGGATTATCTGAAACAAGTAATAATGCACCATGTGGGATGTCATTTACAAATCCGACAGAGAATAAAGGTGCTGTTTCCATATCAATACATAAGGCTCTAATTTCGCGTAGATATTCTTTAAATTCTGAATCATGTTCCCAAACTCTTCTATTTGTAGTATAAACTGTTCCGGTATAATAATCTAATTCTTTCTTTTTAATGATATATGAAACTGCCATTTGTAATTTGAATGATGGAAGAGCCGGAACTTCAGGTGGCATATATTCATCACTAGTACCTTCTCCCCTAATTGCTGCAATTGGAAGGATTAAATCACCAAGTTTTAATTTTTTCTTTAATCCACCACATTTTCCTAAAAATAAAACCGCAGATGGCATAATAGCAGTTAATAAATCCATAACAGTGGCAGCCATTGGGCTTCCCATTCCAAAATTTATAATTGTAATACCCTCTGCAGTTGCAGTTTGCATAGGTCTATCTTCACCTAATATAGGAACTGAGAATTTTTCTGAAAACATTTGGACATAATTTTTAAAATTGGTTAACAAAATATAGTTACCAAAGTTTTCTAAAGGTGTGCCTGTATATCTTGGAAGCCAATTTTTTACAATTTCTTCTTTAGATGTTAATTTCATTTTTACACCTTTTAGATAATTAAAAAACGTTCATTAATAATAACTTAATTTTTGATATATTTAAAATAAAATTTTAAAATTTATGAAAATTTTACTTATAATTCCACCTTTTACGCAAATTAATACTGTATATCCTTCTATTCTACAGCTTTCAAATTTTCTAAAAAAAAATAATATACAATCTAAATGCTTAGATTTATCCAATAAAACATTCTTAAAGATTTTCTCTTCTCAAGGATTGAAAAAATTATTTGATAGTATTGAACCATATAAAATGGATGAATCATCTTTTCGATTATATAATTTGAGAAAAAAATATATTCACGTAATCGATTTAATTATAAAATTTCTGCAAGGCAAAGATAATTCGTTGGCTTATTATTTTATTAAACCTGAAAATTTACCGCAAGGTAAATCATTTGAAAACATAAATTATGATATTGTAGAAAGTGATTTTGGTAAATTAAGTGTTATTGATAAAGCTAAACATTTTTGTTCGTTAGTAATTGATGATTTAACATTTTTCATTAAGGAAAATATTAGTGAGCATTTTGAGCTTTCGAAATATGCGGAAAAATTAGCTGAATCTAATAAAACATTCAACATTTTATACAAAGAAACAACTCGCGATTATAATATTATCGAAGAAACTTTTATTTCTATTGCTCGCGAATATATTGAAGAATTTAAACCTAATTATGTGGCGTTCAGTATTCCATTTCCGGGAAATTTATTAAGTGCACTAATTATTTCAAAATTTATCAAAAAAAATTATCCCGGTATAAAGATTATCTACGGTGGTGGCTATGTTAATACTGAATTAAGACAAATAAAAGAAAAAAGAATTTTTGAATTTTGTGATTTTATAACATTAGATGATGGTGAATTGCCTTTATTAAATATACTATTGAATGAAAGTAGAGATGAAAAATTGTATATTCGAACGTTTTTTTTGAGTAATAACGCGATAATACATAAGGATAATGCGCCAATTAAAAATTTAAGCCATGGCGAAATACCTGCACCTGATTATACTGATATAAATCCACAAGATTATCCAGCTTTTTTAGAAATGTTAAATTCTATGCACAGATTATGGTCAGATGGTTTTACAAATAAATTGACACTTGCTCATGGATGTTATTGGGCAAAATGCACATTTTGCGATGTGACGCTAGATTACATTGGTCGTTATAATCCTGCTACTGCATCACAATTGGTTGATAACATTGAACAAATTATACAACAAACAGGTAGAACAAATTTCCATTTTACAGATGAAGCAGCTCCCCCCGCTCTTTTGAAAAATCTTTCTATTGAACTTTTGAAAAGAAATGTAAAAATAACTTGGTGGGGCAACATAAGGTTCGAAAAATCATTTACACCGGAGCTAACATATTTAATGGCAAAAGCTGGGTGTATAGCTGTAACTGGTGGGATTGAAGTTGCTAACGAAAGGCTATTAAAACTAATCAATAAAGGTGTTACTCTTGAGCAAGCAGCTAATGTCTGCAAAAACTTTAAAGATGCTGGTATTTTGGTTCATGGTTATTTGATGTACGGCTTCCCAACTCAAACAGAACAAGAGGTTATTGATAGTCTTGAAGTTGTTAGACAATTTTTCTATAACAAATTATTAGATAGCGCGTTTTGGCATCAATTTTCGCTAACAATTCACAGTCCTATATATCAAAATCCTGAGAAATTTAACGTAATTGAGTATGATAATAATTTGAATGATTTTGCAAATAATAATGTTAATTTTAAGTCGTTTCCTAAAATTAAATATGATAATTATACCTATGGTCTAGATAAAGCTCTATATAATTTTATGTTAGAAATTGGGTTAAATTGGGATGTAAGGAAATGGTTTAATTTTTCTGTACCTAAAACAACATTAAATAAGAATTTGATTACTCAATATATCTCCAAACAATATGAACCTAATCTAAATGGTAAAATTTTGCTATGGTTTGAATCTTTGCCAATAATTTATCGAAATAAAATTTTATTTCACACTAACGATGCAATTGGTGAATGGGATATTTCAATTGATGAATATAAAGTTTTTAAAAATATTTTTCATAAAATTGAACACAATAATAATATTGTTAATCTAATTAATTTTGATGAAAATGAATTAAGTTTTATAAAAAATAATTCTGTTTTTAGGGAATTTTTAAATGAAAAAATCGCAATTATCATATAGGTGAAAAAATGAAAAAATTTATATTTCTTCTTTCGTTAACAATAGTTTTATATTCCCAAACTAAACCTGAAATAAATTCCAATGATATAAAATATTATATTGAATATTTAGCATCAGACAAGCTGGAAGGTAGATTTACAGGCACTGTTGGTGAAAAGCTTGCAGGTGATTTTATTGCTCAACATTATAAAAAACTTGGTTTAAAACCGTTATTTAATGGAAATTATTTCCAAGAATTTGAGGTTTTAAATAAAATTGAAATTTCAAATGAAAACAAATTACAATTTATAATATCAAATAATTCTTTTGAAGCAAAATTGTATGAAGATTTTGTTCCATTAGTTTTTAGTGATAATCAAAATTCTTTTGCTGAAAATGGATATATTGCTGGTTTTGGAATTTCTAAAAAAGAATATGACAATTTAAAAGATTTAAACTTAAAAGATAAATTTGTTATAATATTTGACGGTTTGCCAAAAAAATATGAAAAAGATAGACAATTCTATGTTGATTTAAGAAGCAAAGTAAGGAATTTGATAGATAAAGGTGCAAAAAATATTTTAATTGTTTATGATGTTATAAATAATAAAAAATTACCGAAAAAAGTTGAGTTAGATAATTCTCCAGTTTACAAAAATACAGCTATATTTTATATAAGTAAAAATTATTTGAAAAATGTATTAAAAAATAACAAAATTGATTTTGATACTTTATTTAACGGATATCATTTTTCAAATAATGTATTACCATTCGAATTGAAGAATATTAATGTTAAATATACATCAGATTTAAGAAGGATTTATAGCAAAGCAAGAAATGTTGCCGCAATTATTGATAACAATTCAAATGAATACCTTGTTATTGGTGCTCATTATGACCATTTAGGTTGGGGAGAATTCAATTCTTTATATACTGGAGATACACCACAAATTCACAACGGAGCAGATGACAATGCTTCTGGTACAGCTGGTGTTATGGAATTAGCAGAATATTTTGCAACTCACAAAGAAAAATTAAAATATAATTTAATTTTTGTTAATTTCACTGGGGAGGAACTTGGATTACTTGGATCAGCATATTTTGTTAAAAATTCACCTATCCCATTGGAACAAATTAAAGCTATGATTAATTTTGATATGATTGGCAGATTGGATACACTAAATTCTTTAACAATCAATGGAACTGGTACTTCTTCCGTTTGGAAAAATTTAATTGATTCGGTTAATTATACTTATAAATTCAATATTAGTAAAATTGATGATGGCTACAGCCCAAGTGATAATACTTCTTTTTATGCTCAAAATATACCTGTTTTATTTTTCTTTACTGGTCTTCATAAAGATTATCACCGTCCAAGCGATGATGCTGATAAAATTAACTTTTCTGGTGAAAGTGTAGTATTAAATTATGCTAAGGATTTAATCCTATCAATGCAAAATAAAGAATTTGATGTAATTATTACACCGAGGAAAAAAGAAACAAGAATGAGTTATAAAGTTTATGTAGGTACTGTTCCAGATTTTTCTTTTAGTGGTCAAGGTTATAAAATTAGTAGCGTTACAAAAGATAGCCCAGCAGATAAAGCTGGAATTAAAGGTGGTGATATAATTGTTAAATTTGGTGAAGTAAATGTTGCAAATATTTATGACTATACATATGCGCTTAGTAAATATAATATTGGAGATGAAGTTGATGTTGTTGTTCAAAGAAATACTGAACAGTTAAAATTAAAAGTTGTATTAACAGGGAGATAATGCATAATTTTAAGGAAATAATTTCTGCTTCAAAAACTTTAAATAAGTTAGTTTTTGAAATTAAAAAAGAGCTATCACGAAAAAATTTAATTCATTGTAGTTCATTATTTGGGTTAACATCATTTATTTTAGGGGAAATACATAAGAACTATCCTTCAATTATTTTTATTTGTAAAGATGCATCGGAAATTGAAAGATATCGTATAGAACTTGAAGAATTAAGAGTTAATACCATTATACAAAATGATTTTGAAACAGAAAATTTAAATTCATTTGTAAGTACGATTATATCGAATAATAAATTTATTTTATTGACTACTAAAAAGGTATTAGTTACTAAATTCCCTGATTTAGAAACGGTTATAACTTCAACATTTGAAATATCGATTGGTGATAAAATTAGATATAACGATATTGTAAAGAATTTAAGAGAATTTGATTATCAAGAAATTTCAATGATTGAAGCGCCGGGAGAATATTCACTACGAGGTAGCGTAATAGATGTTTGGCCGTATGGTGAAGATAATCCAGTAAGAATTGAGTTCGAATTTAATGATATTGTTTCAATAAGATATTTTGATCCAATTAGCCAGCGTTCAATTAACGAAATAGGTAAAATAATTATAACAAAATCTTTTGATACTGGTGGTTCAGATGAACTACCGACGAAACGGATTTTTGATTTTTTGACAAATCCTTTAATTTTTATTTCAGAAGAGTTGTTGTTAAACAACTCTTCGTCACGCTTATACCCGTCTGAGCTAAATATAAATGAGAAAAAATTTGAAGAGATTCTCAATGATATAAGTATAGAAAAGGATGTGAAAATTGAGAGTGAAGATATAGATTATGAAGATTTATTGAAGTTTGCAAAAGTTGTTGTAATGAATTCGTTAGAAGCTGATTTTAAGTCGGAGGTTCAACCAGCACCGATTATTAAATCTAATTACGATTTGTTGTTTTCTTATTTGGAAAATTATTTAAGTAAAAAAGATTTAATTTTTATTATAAGTGAAAATGAAGTACGGAAAAATAATTTTGTTAATTTATTAGAAAATAGTTCTGAAATTATTCAAGAAGGCTTTTCTAGTGGGAAGATTAAAATTTTTGTAAATAATTATGCAGAGGGCTTTTATTTACCAGAGGATAAAATTCTTGTTTTTACAAGCTATCAAATTTTTGATAAACCATTTCGTAAAAGTAAATATAAAAACCTGAAGAATAAAAAATCTTTATTGACGTCTTATAAATCAATTAAAATTGGTGATTATGTAGTTCATGAGAAATTTGGAATAGCGCAGTATTTAGGGCTTACAAAGATAAAAATTGGAGATAATGAGCAAGAATCAATTAAATTACTTTATGATGGTGGCGATGTTGTTTATGTAAATGTAAATTATCTGCATTTGGTTAAAAAGTTTTCTGCTGAAGAAGGTATTAAACCGCAACTTTCTAATTTAAATAGTGGGCAATGGGATAAAACAAAATTAAAAGTTAAGAAAAAAATTACTGAGCTTGCAAGAGAGTTAATTACTTTATACGCTAAAAGAAAAACTTCTCAAGGTTTTGCTTTTTCGGATGATACTTTATGGCAAAAGGAACTGGAAGAAAGTTTTATATATGAGGAAACACCTGATCAATTGAAAGTTTGGGAAGAAATTAAAGCTGATATGATGAGCCCTAATCCTATGGATAGATTGCTATGTGGTGATGTTGGATTTGGGAAAACTGAAATAGCAGTTAGAGCTGCTTTCAAAGCTGTTCAAGATAATAAACAAGTTGCTGTTCTTGTTCCAACTACTATTTTAGCTGAACAACATTATAATACTTTTATAGATAGATTAAATCAGTTTGGCGTTAAAATATGTCAACTTTCAAGATTTATAACTGCTTCACAACAAAAAGAAATTATCAAACAAATTGCAGAAGGAAAATTTGATATTGTTATTGGTACTCATAGGATAATTTCAGATGATGTTAAATTCAAAAATCTCGGATTACTTATTGTAGATGAGGAACATCGGTTTGGTGTAAAAGCAAAAGAAAAATTAAAGGAATTAAAAGTTAACGTTGATACCTTAACAATGACCGCAACGCCAATCCCAAGAACTTTAAATTTTAGTTTATTAGGAGCAAGAGATTTATCACTAATAGCTACACCGCCACCCAATAGATTACCAGTGCAGGTTTCGGTTGAAGTTTTCAATATTAACAATGTGCGTCAGTACATATTGAATGAAATAAATAGAAAAGGGCAGGTTTATTTTATTCACGATAGAGTTGAAACAATTGAAAAAATTCGAGATTATTTATCTTATCATATTCCAGAGGCAACATTTACAATTGCTCATGGTAAATTAACGCCCGCACAATTAGAAAAAAATCTTTCATCGTTTATTAGTGGAAAAGTTGATGTATTAATTTCCACTAAAATTATTGAATCAGGTATAGATATACCTAATGCGAATACGATTATTATCAATCGTGCAGATAGATTTGGCTTAGCAGAACTTTATCAATTAAAAGGAAGAGTTGGAAGATCAAATAGGCAGGCTTTTGCTTATTTCCTTGTGCCATCGAAAAATGCTATAACAAAAAAAGCTCGCTTACGACTTAAAGCTATAGAAGATTTTTCTGATTTAGGAGAAGGTTTTAACATTTCTTTAAGAGATTTGGAAATAAGGGGCGCAGGTAACTTACTTGGTTATGAACAATCAGGCGTTATTGATAATATCGGGTTTGATTTATATTTGAAGCTAATTGACGAAGCTGTTAATGAATTGAAAAACAATGAGTTTAAGGAAATTTTTAGCAATATAATTAAACAAAGACATAAAATTGATACAAATATCGATACTTTTTTTGACATTAGTATACCAGATGAGTATATGCCCAACGAAACAGATAGGGTTATGTTTTATTCTGCTCTTTTTTCATTTGATAAACTTGAAGATTTAAATTCTTTAATCGAAGAAATGATTGATAGATTTGGAAAATATCCTGAACAAGTGGAAACTTTAATTAATTTAAGTAAATTAAAATACTATGCAAGTTATTGTATGTTTGACAAACTAATTATTCGTAAGGATTTTTATATTTTTGTTATGCCACCAGCAACAGAAAATTTTTATTATGAAAATTATTTTCAAAAATTTTTGCAATTTTTAGCAGCTAATTATAGCGATAAATACAAACTTCACCAAGATAATAAAATTTTGTCGATAAAATTCAAACATACACACAGAGATGATGTAAAGCAAATTTTAACTGATTTATTAAAATTTACTAAAGATTGTGTTTCTGTTCTGTATGAAGATATGGCATAATTTTTGATTAATTACTAAAAAAACATATTCCAATGGAAGAGAAATTACAACACATCACTTCTTTAATAAGAAATATAAAATCTGAAAAAAAACAAGAAAATATTACAATAGTTGCTGTTTCAAAAAATGTCGGGATAAACAAAATCAAAGAGGCCTACAGTTTAGGTATTAGAAATTTTGGTGAAAGCAGAGCTCAGGAATTAGTTGAAAAAATTAAACTTATAGATTACAAAGATATTAATTGGCATTTTATTGGAACATTACAAAAGAATAAAGTAAAATATGTAGTTCCAATTGCTTATCTAATTCATTCAGTCGATAGTATTGAATTATTAGAAGAAATCAATAAACAAGCAAATAAAAATAATAAAATTCAGAATTGTTTAATCGAATTCAAAACATCATATGAAGATTCTAAAGCTGGGATAGAAAATTTTGATGAACTCAAAACTATTCTAAATTATGCCCAAGAACTTTCTAACGTAAAAATAATTGGTTTAATGACAATTAGTCCGCTAACTGAAGATGTGGATGTAATTCGTCAATCTTTCAGAAAATTGTATGATATAAAAGCAGAATTAAATAATTTAGGTTATGCTTTAACAGAGCTTTCTATGGGAATGAGCGGAGATTATGGTATCGCAATTGAAGAAGGTTCAACAATAGTACGAATAGGAACATATATATTTGGTGAAAGAGATTATACGAAATCATGGCGTGAAACATTATACGAGTAAAATATGAAAATTAATCCAGTAAATATAAAATCACAAACATTTTCTAAAACATTTCGAGGATATGATACCACAGAAGTGAAAACTTTTCTATCTAATTTAGCAGATGATTTAGCTGAAATTTTACAAGAAAATGTAAAATTAAAAAATGATCTTGAGTATCATATTTCAAAAAACAGTGAGTATGTTCGAATAGAAAAAAATCTTCAAGAAGTATTACTAAAGACACAAGAAGATTCAGAAAAAGCTCTTGAAAAAGCAAAGCAAGAAGCCGAAAATATTGTACAAAAAGCCAAAGAAGAAGCAAATACCATAATAAATGAAGCTAAAGCAAAAGTAGATAAATTAAACGAAGAAATTGATATATTAGAAAATCATAAAAAACTTTTGCTTATTAAATTGAAAAACTTTGTATCTTTAGAAGCTAATCTATTAAAAACATCATTAAATTCTAATGATACAACTTCGAACAATGAAGATAAAATTGAATCCCCAAAAGAACAATAATTAATTTATAAGGTACTTTTTATATTTCGAATTAGTTGCAAAATCAATAATGATATTTGCAATTTGCTCGTGACCAACAAATGCAGTATTAAAAGTCATATGATAATAAATAGGATTATTTATATCTTTTTTGAAGTATTTTTTAACAAATTCAGCTCGGTTTTTATCCTCTTTATTAATAAAATCCATGGCTTCTTGTTTTGAAAAATTATAATGTTCTCTTATATGCTCGATTCGTTTATCTAATGGCGCAACAAGTCTTATATGTATAGAATTATCCAATTTGTAAGTTATAAAATTAGCTCCTCTACCCACAATTATTGAATATCCAATTTCTGCTATTTGCAAAATGGTTTGGCTAACTGCTTTAATAATTTTAGCCTCAGAAGGTTGCAGACCTAAAAGCTCATTGATAAAATTTTCCATTAAAGAATATTTTTCTTGATTAAAATATTCCATCAATCTTAAAGAGAGATTATTATCTGCAATAATTTTTTCAATGAGATTTTTATCAAAAATAGCCCATTGTTGATTAAATTTTTGATTAATAATTTCAACGATATTTTCGGCAACAAGATCAGATCCTGCTCCTGGTTCACGAGAAATTGTAATACATAGACCTTGCTTTTTTAATTGGTCTTTGTTTTGTTGTTTACTTTCAATATAAAGTTTCGCTTTTTCAAAACCACCTTTGATATTCATAGCACACCCCTAACGAATTTATATCATAATTTAATCAAATCAATAATAATAGTCAATAGAATAAAAAATTTATATTATTTTTTAACGATTTTAATTTTACTTGCTTTTTCGTGAACTATATCAGCAAGTTTAGTTTTATATTGAATGATTTTTTCAAGAATATTTTCATCATTTGTTGCTAAAATTTGAATCGCTAACAAACCTGCATTTTTTGCATTATTTAATGCAACAGTTGCTACAGGAACACCTGCGGGCATTTGTAAAATAGAGAGAATTGAGTCCCAACCATCAATTGAGTTAGAAGATTTTATTGGTACACCAATAACAGGTAAAGGCGATAATGAAGCAACCATTCCAGGTAAATGAGCTGCCGCTCCTGCACCTGCTATTATTACCTTAATTCCTCTTTTATGAGCATTTTTAGCATAATCAAAAAGTTTTTCCGGCGTTCTATGAGCTGATACAATATCAAGTTCATAACTTATTTGAAACTCTTCTAAAATATCAGCAGCCTGCTGCATTACGCTTAAGTCAGAATCCGACCCCATTATTATTCCTACCATTATATCCTCGAAATTACTTTTATATTCTTTTTAACTATATCCAATTTCTGAAAAATTTCTTCTACAGAGTTCCCAACAATATTTATATGCCCCATTTTTCTATATGGGAATGTATTTTTTTTTCCATAAATATGAACTTTTACTCCTGGAACTTTCAATATTTCTTCTAAACCTTGATAATAAACTTCGCCTTGATAATTTGGTTCACCAATTAAATTATACATTATTGCAGGTAAATATTGATAAGTTGACCCCAAAGGAAGGTTTAAAATCGCTCTTAAATGTTGTTCAAATTGTGAAGTAATTGTACTATCAATTGTATGATGACCACTATTATGCTTTCTTGGTGCTGACTCGTTAACAAATAAGTTCCCTTTATCATCAACAAAAAATTCTATTGCTAAAAGTCCTACCAAATTAAACGAATTTGCCAAAATTTGAGCAATTTCTTTAGCTTGTTTTGTGATTATTTCAGGAATTCTAGCAGGAGATAATATTTCCTCTACTAAATTAGCTTTTTGATTAAAAATCATTTCTACAGGTTCGTAAATGGCAATTTCTCCATTCAAATTCTTTGCTACTATTACAGCAATCTCTTTTTCAATACTAACTTTTTCTTCAATTATTGATTCCCCTTTCAATAAATTATCTAACTCATTTTCATTATTAATGATAGCAACTCCTCTACCATCATATCCCCCTTTTGTCAATTTTTGAACAAAAGGAAATTTTATAATTTTTCCATTAATTTTTTGAATAATCTCATTTTCATCCTTACAAAACACAAATTCTGAAGTTGGAATATAATTATCTTTATAAAATTTTTTTTGTTTGAATTTATCTTGAAAAATTTCAATAATTGAAGTTTGTGGGAAAATTTTAAGTCCTTCATTCTCTAATTTTTTTAGTGCATCTATATTTACACTTTCAATTTCAATTGTTAATAAATCCACATTTTTGCCAAAATTGTAAACATCATCATAATTTTTTAGGCTTCCTTTAAAGAACTTAGTTGCTATTTCAGATGCTGGTGCATTCTCATCGCTATCCATAACATAAGTTGATATATCGAATTTAGAAGCTTCTTGAATTAACATTTTCCCAAGTTGTCCGCCAGAAATAATCCCAAGTTTCAATTTTGGTTTGAAAAAACTTTCCATTATCACCTCAATATTAAGAATTATATTTATTAGATAATATTTTTTATATTGGCTGAATAGCAATTCATAACACGTCTAACACTTTTCTTAAAGTAGATGCAATCTGACATTATTTTAAGCAAACTTAAATATCTTAAAAGTTCAAAAAAAAGCAAGGTTGCTTTTGCTTCCTTGCTTTCTAATATGTAAATATATTATTTTTTAATAATTAAACAACCCGAAATAAATTCCAGCTACAATATTATAGGAATCACCATTAAATTTATCAGGCACATTATATAAAGTTCTGTTATCATCTTGCTTATATTCATTTTTAAATGAGAAATTATATTCGAAAGCTGTTCTGAACATAATAAAATTATTTAATGGTATCTCAATTTTTATATTTGGAGATAAAGTATAAAATTTACAAAGGATTTGACGATTTATAATGTTATTATCTTCCTGATTATTTCCAATGTCATTCCACAAAAAATAAGACTTGTTTTGGTTGATTGAAACTTTGTATTCACCGTAAGCTAAATTTGTACCAATAATTAAACCAAAACTCCTAATGAAAGGAAGTAAATAATCAATGGAAATTCCACCATTTGAATATTCTACAGCTACATTTTGAGAATATTTTTGGTTGTTAATATCAATTACTCGGTTATCTTCCTGAGAAGCAGAATATCCAAATCCACCAATTCTTAAATTAGGTACAATCATAAGAGAAGCAAATCCTTCTCCACCAATACCAAACATATTAGATTTTAGTTTTTTACTTATAAATTTATTAAATAACGCATCATTGATAGGATCGATATTAACATTTACAAAATTGAAATTAATACCACCACCAAAAGTTAAACGGTTGGCAACCATAAAGTAGTTTTGATTTGGAGTATCGTTAATATCTTCATCAATATTATTTAAGGTATCGCTTTGTGCAAAAATAAGAGTTGAGAAGAGCAGAAGGAATTTGATAATTTTCATAAAAACTCCGAAGTGATAAACAATAATAATAAATTTAATATAAAAACACAAAAAAAGAAAGTACTTTAAACAAAAAAAGGGATATTACATATCCCAATTAGAAGTGGAGGCGGCGGGAGTCGAACCCGCGTCCGAAGCTACCGCACTGCAAGCTTCTACATACATAGTTGGTTTTTATTTTCTCGCAGCTACCATTCCAACCAACAGGAAAAATAGCTGCCAGCTCCTATAACTTAATGTTACTTCTGGAGCACGAAGCAACACGCATCCTGTTTAAACGACGTTCTTTCAACTGCCAACAGGCAAGCAGCTGAAGAACGGCTGCTTATATTAAGCAGCTAAAGCGTATTCTTCGCCAGTTATTTTTTTTGGACCTTTTAACGTGCTTGCCCAAACACGGTATGCTACTCACAGCCCGTCATAGCCCCGTCGAAACCAAAGTTCGCCCCCAGATTTTAAAATAACATTTTGTTAAATATAATAAAATTTTTGCTATTTATCAAGCTTTTTGAAAATAAAATCCCCACCCTCATCACCTGTTTGGAAAACTTCACCATATTGCGGGATCTGATTTGTTGGACTATTCTTTACAACATTTTCTTTAATTTTAAAGTATAATTCCTCTGCTGGTAGATATTTTTTATTATTGTTTTTAAGTTCACGAAGCAAATACTCTATAAATACACTTTTATCAGGCACTGTTGTAAGAACACCCGATGTCAAGGCTTTTCTTGCTTTATACTTTGATAACTCTTCAATATATTTATTAGAAGTTTCGGTTCCTCTTGTTTTGAACAATCCACCACTAAAACAAGCATCAGAAACCACTAATACACTCCTTGCATTAAAACCTTTTAAATAATCCTTTATAATTGAATTTGATATCCATAAGCTTTTATTATTCAAATTAACATTGACTGGCAACCAATATCCTTGTTGCATTTTCCCGTCCCAATAACCGTGACCAGCATAAAAAATTAACAAATTATCATTTTCTTTTAATTTTTTTGCAAAATTATCTAATTCTTTTATTATTTGCTCATATGTAGCATTGTTCAAAGTTACAATGTTTTTTTCGTGAAAATCATAATAATTTTGCAAAACTTCTTTGAACGCTTTTGCATCTTTTATTGGATTATCTAATTTCCCAAGTTTTTTATCGCTATAATCATTACAAGCAATAAGCAAAGCATAATATTCTCCTTGAAAAGACTTTTCTTTCTCACTAAAATTATTAGAAACTACAATATTTCTTTGTGCGATAACATTCTTTTTATCATCTAAGGCTTTAATAAAAATTTCTTGCTCGTTTTGCTTTATTCTATAATTGTAATTAAATTGTTTCCCATCAAAAGGTATTTCTGTTTGATTTATTGCAACACTTTTGGCCACAAAATGTGGAACTACTTCACCTTTAATATAAATATTACCGGTAACTAATCTAACTCCTCTTGTCTCCAACGGTTCATATAGAATAATTTTAACTTCTTCATTTTCTTTATTTAAGGAATTTTCATACTGTTTTAAAACTTCTTTACTACTTAAATTTTGATTAGCTAAAACTAAATTGCTCAATAGCCCATTGAAATGGTAAAAAGTAACATTATTTTTTTCTTCATTAGAAATATCATTTATCCAAATTGGAAGTATTTTTTCATTTTCATCGTAAAAATTTGTACCTAAAACTAATCTTAAATTTTCTTCATTCAAAGGCTTTGCAGTAATTTTATATTTAGAATCTAGCTCCCCATTGATATAAATGGCCATATGTTCACTGTTAAAAGTACAAGTTAAATAACTCCATTGATTAGTTTCAATTGTTTTCTGAGAAATTAAGCTATGATATTTTGAATTAATAGAAAGACTAAAGTAAATTTTGAAACTATAGTTACTAATAGGTGAGAGCTTGATTGACCAATAGCAATTGTCATTATTTTTAGAATTTGTAACAATAGTGGAGTATTCATTTTCGCCAATTGTTAAGCCTAAAGGTTTAAACCAAAAAGATATAGTAAAACCTTTTTTATAATCAAAAATAAGATTATTTGAAATTGCATAATCATCGATACCATCAAAACTTAAGCAGTTACCCGAAATTCCTTTCTGCAGAAGTGGATTACCATAATAAGTAAAATTATCATCAAATGTATTAAAATTAGATTTTAATAAAATATTTTGAGCAAATAAATTACCTAAAATTAAAATGATAAAGATATTTACAAAAAAATATCTCATATATTATTTAACTAAAAGAATTTTCGAAACTGGCTTGCTAACAGCGTCACTATAATCTACAGCATAAACTTCAAATTTCCAATTCCCTTTTGTTGTATTTACTGGTAATGAAAGTATTCGGCTGTATATTCCATCTTTTGCGTTTATATCGCCATTGGAATAATAATTTCCATCATCAAACATTTCAAATTGTGTGCCGTTGGTTGTACCATCAGGTCTATAAGTAATAAAATAAACTTTTTTGATATCTTCTAAGCCGTCTTTATCAAGAATTTTAGCTGAAATTATAAAAATATCTGGAGCATATAAACTATCTGGTAAATTTAATTCAGTGCATTCGGGAACAGTGTTATCATTATTGTTAATAAATTTAAAAAATATTTGAGCTAACGGGCTTTGCTCTTGAATAATTTTATTATCTATATTTAATCCATTAACTTTTATAACATATTTCCCATTTTTATAATTATTATGTAAAATAATCGAAGTATCAATTATATTATTTTTAATATTAGCGTTAAATTCTTGAATTACACTTTGGTTAGATAAATAAATTAACTGAACTTTTACTTTGCTCAAATTTGTTGCAACTTTTAAGAAATCTATTTTAATTTTATATACTGAATCGTCTTTTATTTTAATTGAATAAATTGAATCAGCAGTAATTTTTTTAATAAGAGTTTGCTCGTAATTACCAACTTGATAATCAATAATATCTGAACCTAATTTGTCGCAACTAATAAATAAAGTCGAAATTATAATTAATAATAATATTTTTTTCATTATTTCCTCAAAAATAAATTGCACTTGGAGTAAAAGATAAAATAAAAATTATTAAAAGCAATATAGATAAAAATATTCTAAAATTTGATATTTTATCTTCATAAATCCAGATTGGGGGATGTGATTCTTTCAGAACAAATTTTAAAATTATTGCCCAAAATAACCAAACCTCTGACCCAAAATTTTGGAAAAATAAACTATTCAAACCAATTAAGAACAATAAAAAGATTAATAATTTTGATATGATTAGATGTCTTTTCCTACCTAAAACAGCATATGTTATATGTCCACCATCCAATTGTCCAACTGGTATTAGATTCATAGAAGTAATAAAAAGCCCAAACCACCCAGCGCAAAGAAAAGGATAATGATAAATTTCATTCATTGGAGGGATAAATTCTTTAAAATAAAATATCTTTCTAAAAATTATAAAAAGCAAATTATCACCAAAAGTTAGATTGAAATCATATTTCTTAAAGTTTTCAAAGTAATCAGGATGAATTTTTAATATGTATTCTTTACCAGGTAATGTGTAAAAACCATAAAAAAGGACAATAAAAGTTGCAACAAAACCAGCAAAAGGCCCCCAAGCACCAATATCAAAAAGAGCTTTTCGATTTGTTATCTGAGATTTTGTCTTTATTATAGCTCCCATAGTTCCAAAATTTATACCAAATAAATATGGTGGTATAGGAATTAAATAAGGTAGAGTTGAATCCACATTATGAATTTTCGAAGCAAAATAATGCCCAAATTCGTGGCTTAAAATAATAAACAAAATTGCAAAAGAATATTCTAAACCACTCGCAATTTGTGATAAAGTAAAAGGAGGGGAATAAAGTCCCCTCCACATTACTCCTGCTAAAGTCGTAGTAATAAATGTTATAATCAATAATATTACATTTATAAAACGATTATTAAGAATTTTCAATCTTGAATTCCTCAATTAATTCTTTTAATTTCTCAGATTGGTGAGAAACATTAACAGAACTTAAAGCAATATCATTTATAGCTTGAGCTGTTTCTTCAGCAACTGTGTTAATTTGTGCAGCAGATTCATAAATAGTTTTTATTGTAGCTGCTTGCTCTTCGCTAGCAGCTGCAATTTGTTCAATAAAATCCGCAACTTTAGTAGTGGAATTATAAATACTTTCAATAGATATAGCAGCAAAATTCGCTAAATTACTACCTTCTTCAACTTCTTTTTCACCTTTTAAAATAGTATCAACTGCTATATGAACTTCATTTTGTATTGTTTTAATCATTTGATGAATTTCTTTTGTTGCTTTGGCCGTTTTTTCTGCTAATTTTCTAACTTCATCAGCAACAACTGCAAAACCTCTACCTTGCTCACCAGCTCTAGCGGCCTCAATTGCTGCATTCAATGCAAGTAAATTTGTTTGGTCAGCAATATCATTAATAACATCAACAATTTCACCTATTTTTTGGCTACTATCCCCTAATCCTTTTATTATATTTGAAGAATTAATTACAGTTGTTGCAATTTTTTGCATACCGTCAATTAGTTCATAAATATTTTTGCTACTTTCTTTAGAGTTTTCACCACTTTCTTTTGCTAATTTTGCAGCTTGGACAATATTCTTTGAATTATCTTCTATTGATTTCACCATTTCTTCAATAGAAATACTTACTTGGTTTATTTGATGCCTTAAATCCATAACGCTGGCAGACATTTCCTCAGTTGTAACAGAAATTTTTTGAGACATATCAGCATTTTGGTTAATATTTTCTTTTACATTTTTGAGTAATTTTGCTACTTGACTAAGGGCAAAATTAAAGCTTTCGCATAATTTACCGATTTCATCTTGTTGTTCGTGATATATTTTTTTTGTTAAATCACCATTTGCAAATGTATTTACAACTTTCAATATTTTGTCAACACTATCATTCAAATACTCTTTTTCTTCTTCAATTAGTTTTTTTGCTTTTTCAGTTTCTTGCATTTGAATTTGAAGCATCTGTTGACTTTCTTCTGCAGCTTTTTTAGCTTGGTTAATAATTTCCATCTGTTGTTTTAATTCTTCTTCACGTTTTTTATGCTGCATTGTTTTCCATAAATAAAATCTATAAATAGCATAACCAATTGCTAAAATTACAAATAATTTAAACCAAATTGTCTGATAGAAATAAGGTGTAATATAAAACTTAGCTTCGGCTGGTATTTCACTCCAAACACCATCATTATTACAAGCTAATACTTTGAAAGTATAATGACCAGGAGAAAGATTAGTATAAACAGCAAATCTCCTATTACCAGCATCAATCCAATCATCATCTACTCCTTCTAATTTATATTTGAATTTAACTTTGGAAGGCATTATAAAACTTAGCCCGGCAAAGTTAATTTCTATTTTATTAGTACCCGCAACTAATTTTATTTCATCACCTGCATTATCTATTGTTAATTTATCGTCTGCATTTATACTAGTAATTGCAACATATGGTTTTACCTCGTTTAAACGTATTTTATTTGGATTAATATACGCTGCTCCCATCATTGTAGAAAAATACAAAGTACCATCTTTTGCTTTAAATCCTGCAGGTACACTACCACCGTTGCATTCTATAGTTTTCATTCCATCAGCTTTACCGTAGCTAGTGCATTGTATGATATTTATTTTACCGTCACAAAAATCATTCAACATTTTTACATCAACACTAAAAATTCCCTTATTACAACTCATCCAGAATTTATTGTTTCCATCTTTCAAAATAACAAATATTGTTTCATCATATAAACCATCTTTTGCAGCTATAATTTTAGTTTTTTCATTTTTAAACCTTACTAATCCACCGCCATTGGTACCAATCCAGATTGTCCCATCATCATCTTCATACATACATCTAATAATATTGGATGATGAATGTTCTTTATCGCCATTACTTAAATCATAAACTTTAAATGTTCCGTTTATGAATTTATTTAATCCTTTATTAGTTCCAATCCAAAAATTCCCATTTCTATCTTCAAGGAAATATTTAGGATAATCATTTGATAAGCCATTAGCTGTAGTATAAACAACTAAACTTCCATCACTTTTAATTAAATTGATACCGCCTCCATTAGTTGCTATCCATATATTTCCATATTTATCTTCTTTAATTGCTCTTATAGCGTCATTACTTAACCCATTAGCTTTAGTATATTTTTGTGCTATTTTACCATTTGTAATTTTAACGATACCACCATTAGTACCTAACCAAATATTCCCTTTACTATCTTCTGATATAGCACGACAAGCATTATGAGGTAGTCCATTTTGATCATTAAAAATTTTAAATTTCCATTCGAAAAATAAGTAACACCTTTATCATTTGAACCAAACCACATCCCACCTTTAGAATCTTGAAATACTGTCCAATTAAAATTACTTGCTAATCCTTATTAGTTGTAAAATGTAAAAATTTAGGTTCTCTCAATCTAACTAATCCACCACCATTAGTACCAATCCAAAGTGAACCCTCAACGTCTTCAATTATACTAAATATACAATCATTAGGTAAGCCATTTTTTGAGTTCAAAACATCAATTTTACCATTGTTATATCTAACTAATCCACCTGTTGTTGTTCCAAACCAATAAATGTTGTTAGAAGCTTGATAAATTACATTTACCGCATTATCAGGTAAACCATTATTTGTTGTCAAATTTGTAAAAAATCCATTTTCATAAATTGATATCCCATCTTTGGTGCCAATCCATAACCTATTATTCTTATCAGTGTATAAATACAGTATCGAATTACCTACCAATCCATCATTTATTGTAAAAATTCTTTTAACTCCATTATCAAATAGAACTAAACCATTATCCGTACCTACCCATAAATTATTACTTTGGTCGTAAGTTAAAGAAGTAACAATATCGGAAGGTAAACCGTCTTTCATAAAATAATTTTTAAATTTACCATCCTTAAATCTAGATAAACCTTTATTTGTAGCTAACCAAATTGAACCGTCTTTACTTCCAGTAATATAACTCACGAATTCATTACATAAACCATCATCAGTTACAAAATTTTGCAGTTTAGTTTTATCAATAACTGTTAATCCTCCACCAATCATACCAACATAATATTTGCCATCAAATCCCTCATAAAAGGCTGAGACATAATTATTTTTAATTTCCTTGTAAGTTATTTTATCAAAAACTTTAAAATTCACACCATCAAATCTAACGAGCCCTTCTTGAGTTGTAATCCAAATAAATCTGTCTCTAGTTTGGTGTATTGTTTGAACTGAGTTTTGCGGTAGGCCATTATCAGTATTCCAAATATCAAGAATATATTCAGTTAGCTTTTTATTAGGATCTAAAGTTTGTGTGAATATATTCCCAGAAATAAGTATAAGAATAAAAATTGCAAAAAAGAAAATTTTGTACCCCTTCAAAATTACCCCTCTATTTAATCTTTAAAAATTAAAATTTATGTTTACCCCATTATACTCATCATTATATTTATAATATTGGCCATGGAAATTTAATCCTTTATAGTAGCACCATGAAATTGAAAAATTATTTTCATTTAATTTACCAAATTTAATTCCCAATTGAAAATTATTATCACCTTTCCAAGCATTAACTTTATGAATTTTCAAATTATGGGCTACATATAAATGAATATTTTTGGTGATTAAATCTTTAAAATAATAGTCAAATCCCAAATGAAATAATTTATCACCTAAATATGACGGATCAATATGAAAAACATAAGTCATTCCACCATATACTCTTAAGTTATGGAAAAAATAATAATAAATCAACTCAAAAAATTCACGACTATAAACTTTTGCTGGTATACCATTCCGCCAAGTTAAAGGCTTTGTGGAATCATAATTCCTATAATTATCAATATGACCATCAACCATATGCGTACTAATATGACTTATTCTAAATCTTACACCACTTTCATTTTTATTATCATTTTTATAGCCAAAATTTACGCCAAATAAATAATCAATCGCATCAACAGGAAAATGAAAATCCTTTTCTTTTCTTAGAAGTGAATAAGTAAAAAAATCAATACCGAACGAATATGTTTGATTCCAATCCGGCTTATACCACAATAGATCCCTCGATGCACCTATATCCAATCTTAGTTCGTTTACATTTGTCTTAAATACAAATCCCATTCTTGGTTCTAATATATAAGCTGTAAAAGGTTTTATATTTAAATAACCAGGCATAATTATGGTAGTATCTTGCGCAAATAATGGAATAATAATCATTAAGAATGCAAAAAATAATTTTTTCATAAAAACTTCCCCTGCTTTAAAATTTTATAATAACCATATTTAAATTTGGACGCTATACTTAAGAATGAATAATAATTTGTAGGAATTGCAAATGAAGGTTCGAAATAACAATTTACCGTACAACCTTGACAAAAATTAAATCTGCCTTCCATTTTAAGATAGTGTTGATAAACATCAGTTTTCATTATTTCTTTTATAGGTCTATCAATAGGTATGGTTTGGTTCTTAAAGTGATAACAAGGCAATATTATCTTATTATCAGGCGAGATTACAATAACTCTTGATACAGCTTTACAAGAAGGATTATTTATGTCATTCCCTCCTTTCTTCCTAAGTCTAATGAATGAAGGGTTTAAATAAACATTCTTTTTACCTTTATAAAAATCTTCAATATAATTTAATGCTTCATCATTTAAGCCAGGATTTCCAAAATATGAAAACACTGGATTTATTAATAAAATTAAATTATATTCCAAAGCAATTTTATGCATCTCAGGTAAATATTTATAAGTATCGTTAGTTACTGTAAAAAGTAAATCCGGAGCTTCTTTCAATCCTTTTGCAATTTCGATAGATTTGAAAACAGAATTATAACAATTGACTTTTCTAATACGATTGTGCTCTTCTTCATAAGGTGAATCTAATGAAAAATGCAATAAATCAACCAAGCCTTTCATTTTTTCAGCATATTTGGGATACAAAAGTGTATTTGTTGTAACACTAGTTTTAATTTTTAATTTTTTTGCAAGTTGTAACATTTCAGGTAAATTTTTATTAAGCAAAGGCTCACCACCTGTTAAATCTATAAATTTTACACCTAATTCCTTTAATTCATATAAATTTCTTGTATAATCTTCCAAACTTGCATTTGGAAACTTATTAAAATACTCGTGATCAGCAAAATGACAAAATTCACAACTTGCATTGCATCTATATGTGACATAATAATTGCATAAAAGTAACATATTTTTCCCTTTCAATATTTTCTATCTTTCCAAATTACTTTACGACTTAAAAATACAACGATAGGCAATAGTATAACATAAACAATATAATAAATTTCAAAAGCCCAAAAATATTTCATTTTTTCTTCGATTTCCCATCTTTTTAACAATTGACGTAAATAGATATAATCAATTAAAATTTTTGTAAAAATTAACAATAATACATTAGTGCTCATAAAAAAGGGCGATAAAATAATAAATAAACTATTAATAAAACCAATTGCCATTAGCAAATAATCCTCAATTGGCGCTTGTAACCCACCTACACCCCATCTTTTTTTCTGCCAATAAAGAGTTTTCCAATCTTTACAAGCCTTAGAAACATTAAGCGCTTCTTTATCTAATGGATAAATAGCTGTAAATTCGCCCGTTTGCACAATAGATTGTAGTAATTTGAAATCTTCTGTAATACTAAACTCTAGATTTTCAAAGCCACCTACTCTGTCATATGCTTTCCTAGTAAATGCCATATTATTCCCAATACACGTAATAGGCTTGCCTAAATTCATAACTCCTGATGCAATTGATTGCAAAAAACAAAAATCCAAAGCTTGCATACCAGTAAATGCATTATAACTTTCTTGAGTTGTAAAACCAGCTACAACTCCAACATTATCCACAAAATATGATGCCATACTTTTGGCCCAATATTTTGGCGGCATACAATCCGCATCTGTAGTAATAATTATTTCACCTTTGGATATTTTTATTCCATTTGCTAAAGCATTCGTTTTTCCTTTAAGAGAGCCAATTTCTTCAGTTGTTGTAATACACTTAAATTTACTTTTCCCATTTATAAAGTCTTCTATAATTTCTTTCGTTCTATCTGTAGATTTGTCATCAACCAAAATAATCTCTAATTTATCATCTGGATATACTTGCTCATTTAAAGCAATTAAACAATCTTTTATATTTGCTTCTTCATTCCTTGCTGCTACAATTACTGACACAGTTGGTAAATCTTTATCACTTAATCGTTTAAATTTTTTATTTAAACCTATGGTCATAACAAAGGTTAATATTATATATAATGAAATGCCTATTAAAAAAATTATTTCAAACATCCTTTTACATCTCCAATTTTTAATTCTTTTTTATGTATTTCCTCAATAAAAAATTTTAATATTTCTTCTATATTATCTATTGTTTTATTATTGTCATGAAATACTACTATCGAATTACTTTTAATCTTTTGTTGAATTATTTTTTTTGTCAAATTCAAATCACCCAAGTAATCATAACTCATCAAACTCCACATGACATTTACTAACTTTAAGTCTTTCAATATCTTCATCAAGCTACAATTCAAAAATCTTCCATACGGTGCACGGAAATATCTTATTCGTTTATTTAATATATCTTCTAAAATGAGATTGTTTTTCTGTATTTGATAATAAACTTGTTTATAAGTCAAGTTTTGTAAATTTAAATGATTATAAGAATGTGAGCCAATTTCATGCCCATTTTGTGCAATTTCAAGTATCAACTCTTTATATTCATTACCTTGAATGCTGGCTCCATTACAAAAAAAAAGTGCTTGTATCTTATAATTATTTAAAATTTTGAGAATATTTTTAGTTGTTTTAATATTAGGGCTATCGTCAAATGTAATTAAAATTTCATTATTTTTTGTTACAAAATAGCTATTTGGGAATAAATACTTCGCAATTTTTGGTATTTGTAAATACTTATAAATCATTTTTTTAGAATTCTCCCTTTCCAATCAAATTTTCCAAAAGCACCACCAATTGCTGATAAAATTATATAAGGTATATGAAATATTTCAGCAATTATTAAATATCTTAATAATATTTTATCCTTTTTGTAAAATTTTAATAAACCTGTAAACATCACTAAACTTTCTGTTAGAATTTTTAACAACCATATGCTAATCAATAAGATAAAATAACTAAATGAAAAAATACTTAATCCACTTAGAATAATAAAATTAAAATAGAATAGAAATATTAAAAATAATTTAGCAATTAAAAATGAATCATTATAATATAAACTCTTACTAGCCCATCTTTTTCTTTGATTATAAAATTCTTTCAAGTTTCTTGTTGGATTAGTAGTTACAACACTTTTTTCATCAGTTAAAAATAGAATTTGATGTTTTCCTCTTCTCAATATTTTGTGCATTAAATAAACATCATCACCGGAAGAAATATTCAAATTTCCATCATATCCGCCAACTTCATAGAACAATTTTTTTCTATAAGCCAAATTTGCAGCATTACACATTATCGGTTCATTATTATTAATTAAAGCGCCCCCAGTGATAACCAACGACGCAAACTCTAATGCTTGCATTTTGGTAAACAAATCATCCTTATATTCAAATCTCACCAGCCCCGTTACAAAACCAATGTTTTTATCATTGAAAACTTTTACATAAGGTTGTAGCCAATCTGCATCAAATGTGCAATCTGCATCAGTTGTAACAATAATATCTCCACTAGATTGATCGATAGCATAAGTTATAGCTCTTTTCTTAAAACTTAAATTCTTATTTGCTTCAATTGTATTAATAACTTTTATATAACTTTTTGTTATATTATCTTTTAATAACTTATCCGAACCATCATCAGAAAAATCATTTATATAAATTATCTCTAATTTATCCTCAGGATAATTTAGTTTCTCACAACAATTTAAACTTCTTAAAATATTTTCTTTCTCATTTCTAAAAGGTATAATTACGCTTATTTTAGGATAAGATTCAATTTCAAAATTCTTTATATTCGTATCCTTTTTAATCCCGAAATAAAGTTTTGTTATAAAATAAAAATAATAAAAACTAGTTGCAGCAAAGTATAACTCAAGCATTAATTTCTCTTTTATGTTTGATTAAGTAAATAATACCTATTAATGATGGTATGAAAATATTTATAATAAACAAATAAACTCCTGCATTAAAAGACGCCTCATTACTAATTTGAAATTTTGATAATACATAAATGGAAGTTATTTCTCTTACTCCAATTCCTGATATTGATAAAGGAGAAGCTAAAGAAAGTACAAAAAACAAAATTGTACCTGCATACAAAAATGAAAAAAAAGAAAAATTATGAGAAAATGACATTACTAAAATTGCATATTGTGAAATTAAGCATATATAATAAACAGTTGTAAGTGTGATTAAGTGCAAAAGTGATTTTAATCTAATATTTTTAAATTGCTTTACATTATTTATTATAGTACCAAACTTTTTAATAAGAGATAATTTTTCAACAAAATATTTGAATATTTTTCGATTAAATATTAAAAGTAATAGAACTATCAATACTACCAAATATATCGTAATGGCAACATAATAAATGATATAATGGAAGTTAAAATATTTCATAGTAAATAATAATGACGATATAAAACCTATAACTAAAGTTAGTATTAAAGGAAATAATTTATCCACAAATGAAGCTAAGGAGAGCGTGTAAATATCAACATTAGAGTAAATGTAATTTCTTCCAACAATTTCGCCCAACCTCATCGGTGTTATAAATCCGCCAGCCAATCCAATCATCAAAGATTTGAAACTTTTAGTTTTATCGTTTATATGAAAAGCAATCCTAGTAATAAAACTCCATCTTAAATATTGTAAATATATATTTATAAATCCTAAGGCTAAAGCTAAAAGTAACAATAGTTTATCTGACTTTTTAAATAAATAAATAGCCAACTTGATTGAGACTAATTTTGTGAGAATAAAATAAATAAAAAATGAAATAAATAAAATCTTTATGATTAAACTAATTCTTTGCTTTATTTTTTTGTCAATAAAATTCATTCTATAATTCGAAAAAAAAGTAATTTATAAAATTACTAAAAAAAATTGAAGTGATAAAATATTATAACAGGGAAAATCAATTTTATATAGCTCAGACGGTTTAAGCATAAAGCCCGTGCGCCCCTGGCGCACGGGCGGGCTAAAGCCAAAATTTTCCCCAATACATTTCAATAAATTTTACCACTATATTTTATATTTTTACATTTAGCTAAATAACTAAATATCGTTAAACTATTTTTCTATGAATAATTAACTCACGTAAAAGTGAGTAAAACACATATCGCTATTACTATATATTAGTGCTTACGATATATTGGCAATTTTAAATAATACATTCGTATTTCCAATATAATTGTATATACGATATAATTACAAATTGTAAAAATATATTTGTATACATTATATAATTTTTTTACGCTATAATTACAAACGCAATTATATTATAAAGAAATTTGCAACAATTATAAAATTTTCAAGAGGAAAATTTTTTGTGAAGCAGTATCACACTGCATTCTGACGCTACATTTTGGGAGATGTGGAATTGTAAAACCGTTAAGCTACACTTTGTAAGGTAATAAAGAAAAGATTTTTAGCGGGCCTTCGGCCCGCTGTTATGCTTACACTGTCCGAGCTAATGAGAATAATTTTATAAAAAAAAAGCAAGGTTTCTAAAGCTCCCTTGCTTTTAATAACTTTTATTTTTATTATTTTAAAAACTCTTAACAGCTTCATCAACTGTTTCATACATCTTGAAAACACTAGCCAATTTAGTAATAACAAGAAGTGATTGAATTCTTTCTTGAGCACCAACTAGCCTAACTTGTCCATTTGCATTTTGTACAGTTGTATAACCACCAATCAATAAACCTATACCTGTTGAATTAACAAATTTTACTGATGATACATCGAAAATTATGTTCTTTTTGCCTTCATCCAACAATTTGTGAAGGAGATGATTGAAGTCTGGTGTTTCATCGCCAGTTAATGTTTCACCATCAAAATAAATAATAACAGCATTATATCGTTCTTCAGTATTAAATTTCATATTTTCTCCTGTTTAAAATTAAATGTTTACTTAGTGTAATTTACATAAAAATATAAAATTTGTCAAATAAATTATATTAACAATTCAATTTGTTTTTCTACAGCTTGTAAAATAACATCATTTTGAATTAGCTCTAATAATTTTTGTATATCATAAAATATCACCCTATCTTCTTCAATTGGTGGAATATTCTGCCTAATTGTTTTATAGGCAATAAAAGTTCCTTTGCCAGCTTTGTTTGGTTTTAAGAACTCAATTGCCTGTGAAGCCGTTAAAAACTCAATTGCAATCACATTTTCAACATTTTTTAAAACTTTGAAACATTTTTGAGCAGCAATAGATCCCATTGAATTATGATCTTCTTGATTAGCAGATGTAGGAATGGAATCAACACTTGCCGGATGTGCTAAAACTTTATTTTCCGAAACTAATGATGCAGCAGTATACTGAGCTATCATAAGACCAGAATTCAATCCGCCTTTATTTGTTAAAAATCTAGGTAATCCATAACTCAATGCCCCGTTTACCATTCTTTCAATACGTCTTTCGCTTATATTTGCAAGTTCAGAAAGTGCTATTGCCATAAAGTCCATAGCCAAAGCCATTGGCTGCCCGTGGAAATTTCCTCCTTCTAAATGCTCACTTGTTTCAGGAAAAATTAAAGGATTATCATTTGCGGAATTTATTTCAATTTCAACTCTCGAACATACATAATTAATAGCACCTTTTGATGCTCCGTGTACTTGTGGTATACATCTTAAGGAGTAAGCATCTTGAACTCTCGGATCATTATGTTTATGTGATTCACGAATTTGACTATTTTCAATGAGTTTTAACAAATTTTTTGCAGTATTAATTTGCCCTGGATAAGGTCTTTGTTGGTGAATTTTAAGGTCAAAAGCTTTATCGGTTCCTCTTAGTGCTTCGTGTGATAAAGCAGCAGAGATATCGCAAATTTTTGCTAACTTTCTTGATCTTATACAAATGAAACTTGCAAATGCTGTCATCATTTGTGTTCCATTTATAAGAGCTAATCCTTCCTTAGCTTTTAATTGTATTGGTTCCAAACCAAATTTTTTAAAAGCCACATCAGATGGGATAATTTCTGGCTGTTTATTAAATAAATCTTTAGAATTTTCAAAAATCTGAGCTCTTCCTTTACCGATTATTGCCAAAGCTATATGCGATAATTGTACCAAATCGCCACTGGAGCCAACTGAACCTTGTGATGGCACTACTGGAATTATGTTATTGTTTATCATATCGACCAAGAGCTGACAAGTTTCAAATCTAATTCCAGAATATCCCTTTGCTAGTGAATTTAACCTCAATATCATCATTATTTTTACTATGTAAGGAGGAATATTTTCGCCACAACCTACAGCGTGACTTAAAATTAAATTTTCCTGTAATTTGTCATTATCTTCATTGGGAATAAACACATTAGCAAATTCGCCAAAACCTGTAGTTACGCCATAAATGACTTCGTTTTTTCCTACCCATTTTTCAACTAACTTTCTACTTTTTTCAATTTGTTTTTTTGCTTGAGTTGAAAGTTCAATTCTCACATCATTTAATAAAATTTCTTCAATTAAATCAAGTGTTAGGCTATTTCCGTCAATTATTATTTTTTTCATTGTTTCTTCCATAAAATTATCATTAAATTATCTTTAAAGTAACAAAGTTTAATTTTAAATAAAATTATTTTAAAATTTGTCAATTTTTGATATTTTTGCAATCTTAAATTATTAATTATTTTTTAATTAAATATCATACTTTATATTTATCATAACTTAATACAAAATTCAATGGAACTAATATTCAACAAGAATTAAATCATTACAAATAAGTAAATAAATATTTTATGCGAAAATGTTCTTTACTGAGAAAAGAATTATGAAATGTAAAAAATATGTATATAAATTATTTCAGATCCCCTCGCAATATCTCTTTGCTATTTCTATAGCCTCTTCAATTACAACATTCATATCAAGGTAACGGTAGGTACCCAATCTCCCAACAAATGTAACCTTATCTTCTTTATAAGCTAAATGTTGATATTTTTCTAGTTTTTTTAAATCATCTGGCAATCTTTTGGGATAAAAAGGGAGTTCATCACGAACGGCTTCTCTGCTAAACTCTTTGGAAATTATAGTATCTTCAAAATTTTTCCAATATTCAAAATATTTATGTTCAATTATTCTTGTATAAGGAATATTTTCTTCACAAAAATTTAAAACACAATTACCTACAAAATCCCCTTTGTCATATTGATTTTCCCAATAAACTGTTCTGTACGATAATTCACCGAATTTATAATTATAGAAATCATCTAATTTACCGCTATAAAATATATGGTCATAATACTTTATCATTGATTTTTCAAAAGGTGTATTTAGCTGGATTGAAATATTAGGATGGTCTAAAAGATTTTCAAAAATTTGTGTGTATCCATTTGAAGGCATACCGGAATACAAATCATAATAATAATTATCATCATAATTAAATCTAACAGGCAAACGCTTCAAAATTGATGCTGGTAGCAATTTTGGTTCAACACCCCATTGTTTTTTAGTATATCCATAAAAAAAAGCTTCATATAACTCTTTACCAATAAATTTTAATGCCTGCTCTTCAAAATTTGCTGGCTCTTGAATTCCACTTACTGCTTGAGACTTTATAAATTCTTCTGCATCTTTCGGAAAAAATGTTTTCCCAAAAAATTGATTTATTGTTAATAAATTTATTGGTAACGAATAAATTCCTTTATAAGTTTTGGCTTTTACTCTTAAAGAAAAATTTTTAAATTCACTAAATCTATTTATATAATTCCAAGTATCTATATTATTTGTATGGAAAATATGTGGGCCATATTTATGAACAGTAATTCCAGTTTTTTTATCAACTTCAGTATAACAATTTCCACCAATATGATCTCTGATATCAATAACGTCAACTTGAGCATTAATTTTATCTGCTAATTCACGTGCAATTATGCTCCCCGAAAATCCAGCGCCAACACATAATATTTTTTTTTGCATAAATCTCACAAACTTTTATATTTAGTCTTAAAATATAAAGAATTAGAATGAAAAAATACACCTATTTTGCGATATTATTTTTAATAATTATTGGTTGTAAACCGAATATTATTCCTCCCAAAGTAAAAGGAATTTCTAAAATTGAAAATTATAAAATTGGTAAAGAAATTCAATTCGATACATATTTAAATGTTGAGAACCAAAACAAAAAAGAATTAAATATTCAACAAATCCAAATTGAAATATTCCTAAAAGACAATAAAATTGCCGATGCATACACTTTAACGCCTTTAGTGATACCAAATGGCATAAATGAGATTGGTCCAGTAACTATAATAATTCCATTTACAAATATACCTCATACATTAAATAATTTAAGTTCCAAAAATGAAATAACTTTTAAAGGCTATATCAGCGTAAAAGAATATGGTATTACTATCCCTTTCAATATAAACCACAAAATAGAATTTAGATTTAATGATATCTTGAAATTTAAATAAAATTTTGATTTTTTTTATTTTTTTATTATTTTAAAGAACCTAAAAAAAGAAAGGTGGTGAGAAAACGTGGTAGGTATTATTGTTCAAGAAAATGAAAATATTGATAGAGCTCTTAAAAGATTTAAGAAAAAATATGAACGTTCTGGAACTTTAAAAGAGTATAAAAAAAGAACGTTTTATTTGAAACCTTCTGAAGAAAGAAGAATGGAAAGATTAAAATCTAAGAGAAGAGCTCAAAAAGAAAACGCTGATAAAAATAAGTAATTGTGAATTTTAGGCTACCTTTTATAGGTAGCTTTTTTTTTGAGAATAATATGTTAAAATTAAAAAATTACATATATCTTTATTATTTGGGCTTATTTAGCTTATTTCTTGGCAGCTTAGATCCTCTTGAAGGCTCAATTTTAATACTGATGGGATTTATTTTCATCTCTATTTTTATGAAAGTAACCCACAATAAATTTGCAAAATATTTTATATTTGCAAGTTCAATTTCCGGTATAGGAATATTTTTTATGTTTTATTTTTCATTTTTAGGTGGTTTTTTTGGTAATTCTACATTAAATAAATGGTATCTACTACTACTCCTTCCTTATCCATTAGGTTGGCTTTTATTTATCATATTATTAGTAACAAATTTCTTTGAGAGTTTTAAAAAAAAATAATTAAATAAAAATTACTCATTAGCTCAGACGGTGTAAGCTTAAAGCCCGTGCGCCGTGCGGCGCACGGGCTGACTAAAGCCTAAGAATATTTTACTTATTAAACTATATCTTTTATATTATCAACCACTTACATTATTTACGTATCTACAAAATAACTATTTACTGAATTTTACAAATTTGTTGCAAACTTTAACAATATAAAAATATTTTCGTAAATACGATATAATAGTATTTTCGATTTATTGTTTTTTTAAAAAATATATATGTATTTGCAATATAATTGCATATACGATATATCAGTAATTTTTAATAATATATTTGTAAATACAATATAATTGATTTTACGATATAATTGAAAATGCAATTATATTATAAAAAAAATCGCATCAATTGTAAGCTACCACGTTTTTGGGAAAGATTTGAATACTAAGGCAAGAAAGCACTACACATTGTAAGGTGATAAGAAAAAGATTTTCAGCGGGCCGTTCCGGCCCGCTGCCCACGTGCGGCAACGCAGCACGTGGGCTAAGCTTATACTGTCCGAGCCAATGAATAAAAAAAGCAAGCTCGCTTGCGCTTACTTGCTTTCTTAGATAATCATTTATTTAGCATATGAAACTTTTCTAACTTCACGAATAACAGTAACTTTAATTTGACCAGGATACTCCATCTCTTCTTGAATTTTATTTGCAATATCATTTGCTAGTCTATCGGCTAAATCATCATCAATTTTTTCAGGTTCAACAACAACTCTAATTTCTCTACCGGCTTGAATTGCATAAGTTTTTGCAACACCTTCAAAAGATTTAGCCATATTTTCAAGATTTTCAAGACGCTTAACATATGTTTCAAGTGGTTCTCTTCTAGCACCAGGTCTAGCACCGCTTATAGCATCTGCAGCTTGAACAAGCACAGCAATTGGATGTTCCATCTCAATATCTTCATGGTGACTACCAATAGCATTTACAACAATTGGATGTTCTTTATATTTTTTAGCAACTTCCATACCTAAAAGAGCATGTGGACCAACTTCATTTTCAATAGTTTTTCCGATATCGTGTAAAAGAGCAGCTCTTTTTGCTAAAGTAACGTCTAAGCCAAGTTCAGCGGCCATATATCCAGCGAGCATAGCACATTCAATACTATGTTGTAACAAATTTTGGCCATAACTTGAACGATATTTCATACGACCAACAAATTTTATCAATTCTGGATTCATCCCATTGATTTGTAGCTGTAATAATGTAGCTTCACCTTCTTTATAAATTTCTTCATCGAGCTCTTGTCTAACTTTTTCAACAACTTCTTCAATTCTTGCCGGATGAATTCTACCGTCTGCAATTAATCTTTCAAGCGCGATACGTGCTACTTCTCTTCTAAACTGATCAAAAGACGAAAGGATCACAGCTTCAGGAGTATCATCAACAATGACATCAACACCTGTTGCGGCTTCAAAAGAACGAATATTACGTCCTTCGCGACCTATAATTCTACCCTTCATTTCATCATTTTGTATTTGTACAACAGAAACTGTTGTTTCAACTGAATGATCAACAGCAGTTCTTTGAATAGCTTGAACAACAATTTTTTGTGCTTCTTTTCTAGCTTCTAATTTTGCTTGTTCACGAATTTCTTTTACATATTTAGCAGCTTCAGCTTTAGCATCATTTAAAATATTATCAATTACAATTTGCTTTGCTTCTTCACTTGATAAGCCGGCAACTTTTTCAATTTTTAATATATAATCTTCTTGTAATTTAGCAATTTGTTGCTCTTGCTGTTTTAATTCTTCACCTTTTGCAATAAGAAGATTTTCCTTGTCAATAAGTTCTTTTTCTTTTTTTGTTAACAACTCATTTTTCTTGTCAACAAGTTCTTCTTTTTGTTGAAGATTTTTTTCAAGAGTTTGCAATTTAAGCTTTTTCTGATTTGCATCATTCTCAAATTCTTGTTTTTTACGATGCCATTCTTCTTTAACTTCTAAAAGCTTTTCACGTTTTAAGTTATTAGCTTCTTTTTCAGCATCTTCAAGAATTTTTTTGCCTTTTTCTTCAGCTGCGGTTATACTATTTTTGCCAATTTTAGAATTTATAACCCAGCCGATACCAAAACCGATAACCGTAAAAATAACTGCTATCAAAATAACCATTAACGAATCCAATTTAACCCTCCATTATTTTAATTAGCCCAGTGCCGGCTTGTATAAGGAAGAGAACCTTATACCGACAATGTGGGAATTTGCCAAATATTTCATGCTTCCTCCGTAGCCTATAACCCGCCCACTCAAGCAGCGGAAGCTAACCACAAAGGTTGAGGCCTGCAATCCATATTTCGAGCTAAAAACCCTGTGTTAAAAAAATTGACGTTCTCTTTTAACACGTACCAGCACCGGGATTTAATTCTTATTTTCTTTCTTCCTGCTGGGCTAAATCGTATGTTATGGCATTGTAGTTTAAGAGTATGTTCTTTAATTCGGTAAGCTCTAGATCAATTTTCTTTATTTTTTCTTTTAATTCTGCATTTTCTTGCTTTGTATTGTATAATTCATATGCCGAATTTATGCAAGCTCTTATAAGTACATTGGTAATTGGTTGATCAGCTATACTTCGTGATATTTGATTTATTAAAGTGTTAATATATTCACTGATCTCGTTTCCAATTAGTTCATTATCAACTAAAATTACGAATTCTTGATTTAATACTCTTAATACATATTTAATTTTTTCTGCCATAACTCGATACCCTACAGGATATTTCAATCAACAAGTTCGTCTAATTGTGTTATTACTTGTTGTAAATTTTGTTTTATTATGTTTCTATCTGAATTACTAATAACATAATTATTAGCTTTAAAGTTCTCAAACTCCTGCTTTACTTCTAAAAGCTCAGCATTCAGAATTGATTTTTCTTTTTCTAGATCTAATTTAACTGTTTCAACTTCTTCTAATTTTTTCAATAATATACTATTTTTTTCCTGTAAATCGTCTATATTCTTTTGATAATTTGTTAATAGTTCTTGTAAATCATTAATATTCTTTTGTTTTTCATATAGTTTTTCTTTGAGATTCTGATTCTCTTTAATTAACTTTTTTACCTCATCAATAATAAAATTAATGTTATTTGTTATGTTAAGTTCATCAATCACTTAACTTCACCTCTTAACTGAGCATTAAATTTATTTCTAACCTTTTCAATAATACTAACAAATTCTTTTTCAACTACTTCTTCGGTTAAAGTCATATTTTCATCATAAAATTCTAAACGTATGGCAATACTTCTATTATTTTTACCAAATTCATCACTTTCAAATATATCAAAAGGTTTAACAAATTTCAATATATTTTTAGAATTTTTGTAAATAAATTCTTCTAACTCAGCGTAGGTAATATTTTTATCCACAATAAATGCTAAATCTTTAATAACTTTAGGATATTTTTGTAATTCTTTGAATTTTCTAATATTAACTTTTAATGATTTAAGTATATCTAATTCTATTTCTGCGTAATAAACAGCTTGGTTTATATCAAATTTTTTCAGAATATTTGCACTTACTATTCCTAAATACCCTACTATCTTATTATTTACAACAATCTCAAATTGATTTTTCATATATTGGTAGTGATGCTCAGGTTTTGCAAAACTAATATCATTAAAACCTAATTTACTAAATAATTCTTCAACAATCCCTTTAAGATCGAAATAATCATATTGTCTGTTTTTATCATACCATACATCGTTGATTGAAGTACCTGTTAAAGCTACCATTAAATGTTCTTTTTCAGTAAAATCACTAAAAGCATTGATATTTTCGTTTATTTGTTTGAATACATGACCAATTTCAAACAATTTAAGACTTTTTTCTCCAACATTCAAATTATTTACAATAGTATTCAAACATCCTTGCAACAAAGATGTTCTTAAAACTTCCAAATCAGAACTAATTGGATTTAAAACTTTTACTGGATTACCAGTAATAACTGCTAACTCTTTCTTTTGCAAAGAATTAGAAATGATTTCATAACATCCTAAGGATGTCAATATTCCTCTTAGCTTATCATTATATTCAGATTCATCAACTGTAGATTTCATTGGAATAGAAATCTTTTCAACAACTGGAATATTATCATATCCATAAATTCTAGCAACCTCTTCAATTAAATCAATTTCTCTTTCAATATCAGGTCTAAAAGTTGGCACTTCAACTTTCAATGAATTAACATCAGAATTTAGAATTTTAAAGCCTAATCCTTTAAATATACTTTCGATTTTTCCCTTTTCAACTATAAAACCTAATATCTGTTTTACTCTACCCAATCTAAAATCAATTACTTTATTAGGAATTTTTTCAGGATATACATCAATAATACCTTTACAAATCTCACCACCAGCCAATTCTTGAATTAATTTAGCTGTCCTATTAACAACATAAATAACATTATTAGGATCACAACCTCTTTCAAATCTGTAAGATGAATCTGTAGAAATTTGTAATTTCTTTGCTGTTTTTCTAATCCTTGTAGGATTAAAATATGCACATTCGATTAAAACGTTTGTAGTTTTCTCACTTATTTCGGAATTCTCACCACCCATTATTCCCGCAAGAGCAACAGGTTTTTCTGCATCACAAATAAATAACGAATCCTTTGGAACAACTCTTTCCTTTGAATCTAGCGTTACAAATTTAGTATCTGTTTCAGCACTTTTAACAATAATAGTATTATCTTTTAGCATATTTAAATCAAAAGCATGCAAAGGTTGTCCAGTTTCATAAAGTAGATAATTTGTTATATCAACAATATTATTTATTGGTCTTAAACCAACAGCTTTTAATCTTTTTTTCAACCATTCAGGAGATTCTTTAACTTTTACATTTTTTACTACTCTAGCAGCATACCTAGGACAATCAATACTATTTTTTACAACAACTTTAGCAACAGTATTAACATCAATATCAGCTTCAATTACTTTATCATCAGGTAAATTAATTGATTTCCCATAAATAGCAGCCAAATCTCTGGCAACGCCAATGTGACTTAATGCATCAGGTCTGTTTGGAGTAATACCTATTTCAATGACACAATCATCCAGACCGAAATATTTACTTATTTCAGTTCCAACTGGAGCATCATCATTTAAAATCATAATACCATCATGGCTATCACTTAACATTAATTCTTTTTCTGAACACAGCATTCCAAATGATTCTTCACCACGTATTTTAGCTTTTTTTAATGTTTCACCAAAAGCTGGAATAAATGCACCAACTTTGGCAAAAACTACTTTTTTCCCCTGCTGGCAATTTGGTGCACCACAAACGACTTTAAATTCTTCCTTCCCATCACTCACAACTGTTACAGATAACTTATCTGCATTGGGATGTTTTTGTTTTTCTTTAACAAAACCAACTACAATATTGTTGTACATTTTAGAGTAGTCTTCTACAGCTTCAACTTCAAGCCCAACAGATGTAAGTTTTTCAATAATTTCTTCGTTAGAAACTTCCGGAATATTTATAAAATTTCTCAACCAATTTAATGATATTTTCAACTTTACCCTCAGATTTTTTAAAATTGACTTAAAAATCTAAAATCGTTATCAAACAAAATTCGTATGTCTGTAATACCGTATTTTAATAATGCAATTCTTTCAATTCCCATACCAAAGGCATAACCAGTCAATTCCTCACTATCATAGTTAACTGATTTAAATACATTAGGATCTACCATACCACAACCTAAAATTTCCAACCATCCTGTACCTTTACAAACACGGCAGCCTTTTCCACCACAAAGATAACAGGTAATATCCATTTCAGCACTAGGCTCAGTAAAAGGGAAAAAACTTGGTCTAAAACGATATTTTAACGAGCTACCATAAAATTCTTTAGCGAAATGTACTAAAGTTCCTTTTAATTCAGCAAAAGTAATATCAGTATCAACTGCCAATCCCTCTAATTGATGGAATAGGCAATAAGATCTAGCACTAATAGCCTCATTGCGATAAACTTTTCCTGGCATTATAGCGCGTATTGGTGGAGTATTGTTTTGCATAACTCTGATTTGTACAGGTGAAGTATGAGTTCTCAACAAAAATTTATCAGATACAAAAAAAGTATCTTGCATATCTCTGGCGGGATGATCAGCTGGGAAGTTCAAAGCCTCAAAATTATTGAAATCTGATTCAATTTCTGGTCCTTCGTAAATTGAAAAACCTAATTTTTTGAAAATGGACTTAATTTCATCTAAAGTTTGCACAATAAGATGCTTACTACCAATATTATAATGTCTTCCCGGTAATGTGAAATCAAAATCTACAGTTTTTTCTTGTTGAGCTTGTAATTTCTCTCTTTTTTCAGCTAAGGTATTTTCAATAAAAGTTTTTACTTCATTGAGAGCCTGTCCTACTTCACGTATCTTTTCTCTTTCAACACTTTTTAAATCTTTGAATAATTGTGTTAACTCACCTTTTTTACCAATAAACTTAGCTTTGATATCTTCCAATTCATTTAAATTTTTAATATTTTCTAGCGCTTCGTGTGCTTCTTGTCTTATTTTTTTAATAGTATCTAACATAAACCAAACCTAATTTTAATATAAATTATTTAATAATAAAAAGCCCTCTAATATTAGAGGGCAAACTTGAAGCCATCAACTTTATTTATTATTTTTTAACAAAGTTAACGATTTCTTTGAACGCTTCAGGATTTTCAAGAGCTAAATTAGCAAGGACTTTTCTATTTAATTCAATTCCTTTTTTATGCAAAAGGCCCATCAATTTTGAATATGATAAATCATAAAGTCTTGCAGCTGCGTTAATTCTAGTAATCCAAAGGCTTCTATATTCACGTTTTTTAAGTTTTCTTCCTTTATAAGCGTGAGTTAATCCTTTTTCAACAGCATTTTTAGCTATTGTCCATACATTACCGCGTGCTCCCCAGTAGCCTTTTGCTAACTTTAATACTTTTTTTCTTCTATGTCTTGAAGCGACTTTATTTACTGAACGTGGCATATACTATTCCTCCTAAATCATAACTTTAATATTTTTAGCATCGCTTGGCGCTAAGATTGCTGATTTTCTTAAATTTCTTTTTCTTTTTCTTGTTTTTGATGTTAAAATATGGCTTTTATAAGCTTTTGCTCTTTTAACTTTTCCGGTGGCTGTCAAAGAGAATCTTTTTTTAGCTCCTCTTTTAGATTTCATTTTCATCATATCTTATAACCCCTATTTCTTTTTCTTAGTTTTATTCGGAGCAAGTAGTACAGACATATTTTTGCCTTCCATTTTAATATCTTGCTCTACTTTTGCAATTTCGCCTATTTTTTCAATGAATTTTTTTAATAAATTTTCACCTTGTTCAGTATAAGCTAGCTCGCGTCCTTTGAATAGAACACTTACTTTTACTTTATTACCCTCTTCTAAAAAGCCGATTGCATGCCTTGATTTAAATTCCACGTCATTAGTATCTGTATTTGGATGCAATCTTATTTCTTTTACTACAATTTGGGCCTGATTTTTCTTCTGTAATTTTTCTTTTTTTTGTGTTTCGTATATATATTTGCTCAAATTCACAATTTTACAAACTGGTGGCTGAGCATTTGGTGCTATTTCAATTAAATCTAGCTCTAATTCCTCTGCTTTTTGTAATGCAGATTTAATATCCATCACTCCTAATTGTGTCCCATCAGGGCCTATAACTCTTACTTCTGGTGCTTTTATCTCTTCATTGACCCTATTTTTTAATTTTTCTTGGCTAATGTATCCTCCTGAAATATTAATAAAATTATTAAACTGAAGCTAAATATAATAAATTAATTTTAAAAATCAAAAATTTTAAAACAACTTTTAACCATCACATCCCATATCAGTCGTATCTATAAATTATTTCATTGTCATAAATTACTTGATGTACCTTTATCTCTTTTCTAACCGAATTTGTTAATATTATACTACTACTTTTTCTTAAATCTTCCAACGTTGTTTTTTTCTCAATAATACCTCTTTTTTTTATTAAAAATTTTCTATATACCCCATTCAATAAACCACTATGTAAACTTGGTGTAAACCATTGTTCATCTATTTTATAAAAAATATTCGTAAAAGTCCCTTCAGTTATCTCGTTATTTTTATTAATGATTATAGCTTCATCATAATTTTTACTTTTTGCAAATTCGAAAGCCTTATTGTATATTTCCCTTTTGGTAGTTTTGAAATAAAACTCTGGTTTTTGAGTATTTATTTTCTTATTATATACTACAACATCGAGTTCTTTTTTAAAATAATCTATTTG
>Ga0116168_1000091_pt1 | contig 90501 bp, 88 predicted proteins | sample AD_UKC129_MetaG_FD_89795 | JGI IMG/M metagenome (GOLD analysis project Ga0116168, IMG submission 89795) | Active sludge microbial communities of municipal wastewater-treating anaerobic digesters from Canada - AD_UKC129_MetaG | ecosystem: Engineered > Bioreactor > Anaerobic > Digestate | place... | reverse complement strand
CATTCTCATAGCAGGTATAACAATATTCGGGGGGCTGATGCACCGATCCTTCCTCCTTTTATGGCTTCTTGGATTATTCATAGGCCTGATCATAATCTCAAAATCCTTCCGGAGAGAATCAGTCTTCACACTTAAAAGGATTATCTTATTCATCCTAATAGTTATAGGAGCATTCAGCTCCATTGAATTAATTTCGAGGGTCCTTCAAATGCCCATTTTAAGCCCATATCTTAGGATAATAAGGATAGAAGAGAATGCCATCCCAAGCATAAAGATGGTGCTTAAGAACACTTATCTTATCGGGCACGATCCATCATCATCCTACTGGGGGGATGCATCCAAGGGTTTCGCAGATGGATACATTTCACTGCCAATATCCCTAATATTATTCTTTGGATTGCCATTACCAATATTCTATGGTGTACTAGTAAGCAAGAAGGATGTAATAGATTACATGCTCCCAGGGATATTTGGTTGGGCTTATGACTTCGGATACCTTACATTATTCTTTTTCCTGGTCTGGTGTATCGGTATCATAATACTAGGTTTCAAACTGCTTCGAATGTACAGGTCTAAGAGGGAAGAAGGATTAAAAAGTTATCTTGGAAGGGAGGCCCTACTTATAGGTTCCCTGACAGCATTCATATCCCAGGCTATTATAGGCCTTTTCATAGTTAATCGGAGTATAAATGGAACAGCACTTTTAACCTTCATATTCCTAAGTTCATTGATACTAGCCCATATAGTTAAAATAAAGGAAGTGTAATTGATGAAGAAAGTTTTAATACTCTTAGGCTGTCCCGAATCTCCTATACAAGCGCCAATAACCTTATACCTTTCATATAAACTCCGCGAGAAAGATTATAGGGTGACTGTAACCGCTAACCCAGCCGCTCTAAGATTGCTTGAAGTGGCAGACCCCGCCAGAGCATACCTAGATAAAACTTCAGATCTTGACTCCACCATCGATAGTCTCTCAAAGGCCGAATACGATCTTTTATTCGGTTTTATACACAACGACGCCGCCCTAACATATTTCATAACATTCAAAAGTATACTAGAGGTTCCATCCATAGCGATAATATTTGGAAGAGATGCTGAAATTATAGATACACTTGAAAAGGAGGTTAAAGAGAACACAGACTCTCATATAGTATCCGTAAGGGCTCATCACAACCCAAACCCATTGAAAGTGCGCATAGATAAACTCCTAGAGGAACTGGAGGATTAAAATGTCATTTTGTCTTGAAACTTACCTACAGCAATCAGAAGATTATAAAATTCATATTTCAAGGGCAGGTTACAGAGAATGTGCAAAGCTGATCAAGGAAAAAGCCGCGAAGGTCCTATATGTGAAGGCTGGTGAAAAAATCCTCGGAGCAAGACTCATAGGCATACCCCCAATACCCATTGGCATCAACAAAGAAAAGAAAACAATCATGATACCCTATACCAAACCCTGTTATGGGACGGCCGTAGTCGAAATACCAGTAAACGAGGGGGAAATAGAGAAGATAAAAAAGGTTGCGATAAAATAACCCCAATAGGGGGTGCACTATTATTATAACCACAGTAGTTGGAAGTTACCCAAGCCAACCATCCAAACCAAGAAACTGGAGAGAAAAACTACTCAACATAATAGGATCCTATGACCCCTACAAACATGCAATTAAAATAGCAGTTAAAGACCAGATAAAAGCAGGTATAGATATAATCTCCGACGGACAAGTACGCGGGGACATGATAAGCATCTTCGCATCAAAAATCCCAGGAATGAAAGTTGAAAATGGCACATCAAAGATAATATCCCGCATACTACCACCCCAGAACCCCATAGGCGCCCAAGACCTCAAATTTTCACAGAGAATCATAAAAAAACTCGGAGGCGGACAAAAGATCAAGGGTATAATCACAGGCCCCACCACACTAGTCCACTCCTCCAGGATCGAAGGCTTCTATGAAAATAAAGAAAAGGCCATAATGGACATGGCAGAAGCCCTAAAAAGAGAAGCATCATACCTTGAAGAAGCCGGAGCTTCAATGATACAAATAGACGAACCATTCCTATCCACCGGCACCGTCAACATCAAAACAGCCAAAAAAGCAGTTAAAAGGATATCAGATGTTATAAGCGTCCCAGTAGCCCTACACGCTTGTGGAGATATAAGAGAAGTCTTCGAAGACCTTCTAAAATTCAACGTGGAGATAATAGATTGTGAATTCGCAGGAAACCCAAAAAACCTAGAAATCATCAAGGACGCCGAACTAAAAGACAAAAAAATAGGATTCGGATGCATCGACACAAAAAGCCAAAAAATAGAAACTATAAAAGAAATAAAAAACCTCATCAAAAAAGGTATAAAAGTAATCGGAGAAGAAAAAATCATCATAGACCCAGACTGTGGGATGAGAAAACTCCCAAGGAACGTGGCATTCTCCAAACTCAAAAACATGGTGGAGGCGGCTAATGCCCTACAAGATAACAGCCAATGAAATCAAAGACGGATGGCAAAAACTAATCAAAAAAATACTCAAAGAAGGCAAACCAATAAAAGACGAAAGAGGCACAAGGACGTTAGAGATCCTCAACGCAATAGTAGAAATCCAGAGACCATTCAGACCAAACTTCTACCACATAAACGAGGAAATAGAAACCCCAAAAGGGTACTTCTGGAGTGGTGAAAAACTCAAAGAGTATGCAAACCAATTCCTCAAACCAGACAAAAAAGGATTCATCTACACCTACGGAAACAGACTAAGAAGCCACTTCAAAGTCGACCAAGTAGAAGAGGCCATAAAGCGTTTAAAAAACTTCAAAAAGACGCGAAGGGCCACAATGATAACATGGGACCCCCAAGTCGACACAAAAGAAGATGAAGTACCATGCATGATACTAATAGACTTCAAAATCAGAGGCAACAAACTCTACACAACAGGTGTCTGGAGGTCCCATGACATCTACGGAGCATGGTTCCCCAATGCAGTAGGCCTAGCACACCTTGCAAAATATGTTGCAGAAAAAACAGGGACAAAAGTGGGCCCCATAACAATCCACAGTATAAGCGCCCACATATACGAGGTTAACTTCGAAGAAGCCAAAAAAATGATGAGGTGATAAAATATGGTAAGTGTAAATTTAAAAGCTAAAAAAATCCTAGATGAGATGATATCAAAAGCGGACGATCTTAAAATAAAAGTGCAAAGACTGGATAATGGTTCAACAGTCCTGGACTGTGGAGTGAACGTGGAAGGGAGTATAAAAGCCGGTGAACTCTACACCAAAGTCTGTCTTGGAGGGCTTGCAGACGTGGGCATATCAATACCAGCAGACCTCTCCAAAAGATTAGCCCTACCATCCGTAAAAGTGAAAACAGACTCCCCAGCCATCTCAACACTAGGATCCCAGAAAGCGGGATGGGCCGTAAACGTTGGAGAATTCTTCGCACTAGGCTCAGGACCGGCCCGCGCATTATCAAAGAAGCCAAGTGAAACATACGAAGAAATAGATTACGAAGATGATGCCGAAATCGCGATAATAGCCCTCGAAAGCGACAAACTCCCAAGCGAGGATGTTACAGAGAATATAGCAGAAGAATGTGGGGTCCCAACCGAGAATGTTTATGCCCTGGTAGCCCCAACAGCATCAATTGTAGGTTCAATACAAATTTCTGGCAGAGTCGTTGAAAACGGCACCTATAAGATGCTGGAAGCCCTAGATTTCGATGTTAAAAAAGTGAAATATGCTGCTGGGATAGCACCAATAGCACCAGTAGACCCAGACGGACTAAAGGCAATGGGTAAAACAAATGATGCAGTACTATTCGGGGGCCGGACATACTATTATATCGAATCAGATGAGGGCGACGACCTAAAATCCCTTGCAGAGAATCTCCCATCATCAGCCTCCAAAGACTATGGCAGACCATTCTATGAAATATTCAAGGAGGCCGACTATGACTTCTATAAGATAGATAAGGGGATGTTCGCCCCAGCCGAGGTTTTCATCAACGATCTTCGCACAGGCGAAGTATTCAGGGCAGGTTTCGTCAACGAAGAACTGCTCATAAAATCCTTCAACTTGTAAACCAGCCCATACTCGCATATGAGATTTGTCTGCCCTGATAGGTGATCCTTTCTGGCGGTTTATGCCGCCATTACCTCCCATCTTTTGGGAGCTAATTTTTTATAATATTCAGAGCAAACATTCAAGACGCTACTATATATTTTTTGCAAAAATTGTATATGTGAGCAAAAATTTTTTGTCTGAAAAAGAGCATAGTGGGGGGGCGTGTCGAAATTTCCGGTTGTTGATTTTTTGCTTAGATTTTTTTGAGCTTTTCCGATTCTATTGCTTAAACAATACCTGACCAGTTATGTTCTAGTGCAATGAAATCGCTTATATTATTTCAATAGCCGAACCACATTATCCTTTGTAGTTTTGGCTCTTCTTTGTTATACCAGTGTTTGAAAAGATTTTAAATTGTGTGGTGACAATTCTTTTGGATATTCTTCAATTGAACTCCGGAAATCCAACTCCAAACTCTTTTGCAAAACCCCCCAAAAAATTATAGCATTATCTTCCTCCTTACTAGTATATGGTGTATCCACAATTTGAACAGTAGCCGTATGGATCCCTATAGCCAGCAGTACCAGTGGCATGGTAGGTATATCCTCCACAGTTTGGACAGACTAATAGGCCATCATCGTCTCCATATCCACACCATGGACATCTTGTACCCACATACCATGGGTAATATCCACAGTTTGGACACTCCTGGGCTCCTGAGGACCTTCCTGAGTCTCCACCATCAGTTTTGATAACTAATGGCGGATTTGTAGTAGTATTATTCGCTGGTGGATAAAATGGCCATTGAATGCATCCAAAACAGGAAGTTAAAAGCACCATCACAGCAAAGATAGAAATCAAAAACTTTGTATCCATCTTCTACCCCCTCTAATATTTTTTTGTGAGCATGACGCTCATTCTAGGAGGGATTTCTAGGGATGATAAAATCATTCTTAGAAGTACCCCCCCATCTTCAATTTTATTTTTATGTAGGATGTTATTATACTTTTCCTAGTGTGGCCCCACTCCCATTTAATGGTGGGATTTTATTAGCAGTCAGTGGTAGATCCTATTGGTGAACTACCCCTCCATGATGGGAGGGATTTCCTGTTTCAATGATGAAACTTGCCCAGCAACCACGACCGAAGCAGGGGATGCTGAGTAGGGGGTTTTTCGCGGGCTTGGGGGGCTGTCCCAGCCCCGAGTCGAGTATTCTGGTGGCGGATATGTGGTCTTGGTATGGGTTATTGGGGGTTAGTCCTTTGCTTGTGCCCTTTGGGTTTACTTTCACTGCTCGTTTACCAGCGTTTTCAGCTTTGTAAGCGAGCATGTTGGAGGAATCTACCCTGACTACCAAGTTTTTGCGTATCATAAAAAGTTAGTTCCCGCCCTTCTGCCCTGGCCTTTTTCTTGGAGTGGGCGGTTGTAGAGCCACCTGCAAAGGTCAAGATCCTGGAGTAGTTTAGCTTCAACTGTTTTAGACGGGTAAAGACGAAATTTGCAGCCGAGCACTCTTTGCTCCCCACACACATAAATATAGTGATACTGGAAAGCATATCACATGCAACCCATGTATCACTATAAATGTTTTTTCGGTTTTCATCCCCGTACGGGGAGTTCCCATCGAGAAAGTTAGATCCAAGTGTATGGGTCGAATTCTGAGGGTGGTATGTACATTATCTCGGCATATCCTCTTCTGAGCAATTCTCTGTTTAAGTTCATACCATCCACGTAGACTACAGCAAGTACTCGACCATATTTGTCATAATTTTCAGCATCATCAATGTCTAGGTAGACTGTTTTACCTAGGCACATTTCCTCTACAAAATCCTTTGCTTCTTGGTATCCCGGCTGTCCACGTTCCGGAGTGTTAACGCCAACGAGGCGTATGCGTCCAACGCCTTCAACATCTATTGTATCACCATCCACTACATGATAACAGTAGCCACTCGTCTCATATGTGTTCTGTTCACTATTATTAGCAGGTGGGGTGGTTTCATTCTCATCAACGTTAAAGGTGATGTTCTCCTCAGTATCTGTTGAATCGGGTAACAGGCTCCCGATAATGACCAATATTAGAATCCCAAGGCAACATACTCCAATTAGCGCGGCTAGTATATTATTGTCCTTTTTGGATGCCATTATAGACCACTATTCTCCGAGTCTTTCGGCTATTGTCTTTGCGAATTCATCAGCCACATTAGGATTCTTAGCAGTTATTATATTCCCAGAGACCACAACATCCCTCTTCACATATTTAGCCCCATTTTCATTTAATATATATTCAAGGCCGGGGTATATTGTGGCTTCTTTACCATTAAGTATCCCTGCTTTTGCTAGTATTGCCGGGGCTGCGCAGATTGCACCTATAATCTTACCCTGCCTATTGGCTTCCTTAACGATTTCAATGACCCTTTCCATGTTTGGATCATCTATTTTCCCTGTCACCCTATCATATACTCCGCTTCCACCAATGAGTATTAGAGCATCATATTGGCCAATATCCTTTGGGTTCATATCTCCTATGTAAATGTCATAATCTCTGTTTATCCTGTCAGCGGCTATGATAGTACAATTTCCGCTTATCTTATTGGCAGCCTCTAATTCTATGGGATTGTACCTGTCAAATATTATAATAGCAACGCGCTTATCAGTTAAGGGTTTCTCACTGGTCATGTGAAATGCTAGAATGGCCAGGACCGCAAAGACCGCGACAAGTATTATAAAGTATACCTTCCGCATCAAAACCCCCACACACACAAACGATTATTATATTGTTTTTTATCTTCTGATTGATAAATTTGAAGGTCATAAAACTCTTGGATGATAATTATACTCATTTTTTTATGCATGGGAGATTATGGGTTAATCTTTTTTATGATACTCTGGTAAAATATAATACAAACGATTTTTATAACAGACTTCTCCAGGTGATCATGTGATAGCCAAAACCACCATTGGTGAAAAGATAAAAAAGCTTAGAAAGGACAAAGAGATAAGCCTTAAAGAACTTTCCAAGAATAGTGGGGTTAAAGAGGATCTTATAAAGGATATAGAAGAGGGTGAGATCATACCATCACTCGCCCCCCTCATCAAAATCTCAAGATCCCTCGGGGTCAGACTAGGAACACTATTAGATGATACAATAGAAGAGGGGCCAGTTATCGTAAGGGAGGGAAAAGCCGGGAAAATCATACACTTTTCTGGTCAAGAGGATGAGACCAGTGAAAGCCACCTTGACTTTTATTCACTCGCAGCCGGGAAAGTTGACAGGCACATGGAACCATTCATAGTCCAAGTTGAAGCACACAAGGATAAATTCAAACTCTCATCACATGAAGGCGAAGAATTCATATACGTACTCGAAGGAGAAATCGAAATATTATATGGTAAGGAAAAATATCACCTCAAAGAAGGGGACAGCATCTACTATGATTCCATAGTCCCCCATCATCTACATACAAAAGACAATAAACCAGCAAAGATACTAGCAGTAGTCTACACACCATTCTAACAGAGAAGATGGAGGGGACGGATCCTATGGTTTTCACAGAAGATACAATCGGCGAATTCCTAGAAAAACAAGTACAAAAGTACCCCAACAAGGAATTTATAGTCTACCCTGATCGAGATCTGAGATTCACCTATAATGAATTCAATGAAAGAGTTAACCTATTAGCGAAGGGGCTTTTAGCCATAGGCCTCAAAAAAGGTGACCATCTAGGTATTTGGGCGACTAACGTGCCTGACTGGTTAACCTTCCTCTTCGCCACGGCAAAGATAGGAGTCGTGCTCGTCACAATAAACACAGCCTACAAGAGCCATGAACTAGAATATGTGATGAAACAATCTGATATGAAAGCCATAGCCATCATAGACGGCTTCCGCGACGTTGATTATATAAGGACCATCTACCAGCTCGTACCCGAACTTAAAAGTCATGAAAGGGGCAACCTTAAAAGTAGGAAATTCCCCCATCTTAAAAGTGTCATCTATATCGGGGCCGCCAAGCATCGTGGAATGTATAACATACATGAATTGATGCTACTCGGCAAACACATCCCAGATAGTGAACTCGAAGAAGTGAAAAAAACCCTCAACAACAACGATGTTATAAATATGCAATATACCTCCGGTACAACAGGATTCCCAAAGGGCGTGATGCTAACACACCGCAACATCCTCAACAACGGCTACTATATTGGTGAAAGGCAAAAATTCACAGAAGAGGACAGACTATGCCTCCCAGTGCCGCTCTTCCATTGCTTTGGGATAGTGCTCGGCGTACTCGCCATCTTAACCCATGCCGGGACCCTCGTAATCCTAGAAGAATTTGATCCACTACTAGTATTGGCTGCAGTTGAAAAAGAAAAATGCACAGCACTTTACGGCGTCCCCACAATGTTCATAGCAGAATTCACACATCCAATGTTCGACATGTTCGATCTTTCTTCCCTCAGAACAGGGATCATGGCAGGATCCCCCTGCCCCATCGAGGCCATGAAACGTGTTATCAATGACATGCACATGAAGGAGATTACCATAGTCTATGGGCTTACAGAAGCATCCCCAGGTATTACACAAAGCAGCGTGGATGATCCCATAGAAAAGAGGGTTGAAACCGTTGGGAAACCACTCCCACACATCGAAGTCAAATTAGTGGATCCTGAAACAGGCGAAGAAGTTGGACCAGGACAGATAGGTGAAATATGTTGCAGAGGATACAATGTGATGAAAGGCTATTATAAGATGCCTGAGATGACAAAGGAAGTCATAGATGAGGATGGTTGGCTGCACAGTGGCGATTTAGCCGTCATGGACGAAGACGGCTATTATTCTATTGTTGGACGTATCAAGGACATGATCATAAGAGGCGGTGAAAACATTTACCCAAGGGAGATCGAAGAGTTCCTACACACCATGCCAGGGATCAAAGACGTTCAAGTGGTGGGAATACCAGATGAAAAATATGGTGAGATCGTCGAAGCCTTCGTCATAAAAGAGGAAAACGCCGACATAAAAGAGGAGGATGTTAGAGATTACGCTATAGAGAGGATAGCCCGTTACAAGGTGCCAAAACACGTTTTCTTCGTGGATGAGTTCCCATTAACAGCCAGTGGCAAAGTTCAAAAATTCAAATTACGAGAAATGGCAATCAAACTACTAAAGAAGAGAGAAAATGATAATATTAAATAGGAAAAAAAGGATAGTCGAATTACTACCCATAGGAAAAGCCAAAGGAGCTTTAAATTCTCGCAGAAGACCATTATTCCAAGGTTACATTCGCCTAACAAAAACAGCCAAGGGGCCCAGGATAAAACGCTTCATCATAAAAAAGGGAAAAAAAGAAAAACCAACACCCCCAGCAGAGGCTATAAAACTTCTCAGAAAACAGCTAATATTCCTCCCAGGGAAAGACGAAGAAATAGAAGAATTCCTAAAATCCCTCAATATTAAAAACCGTTATGCCAGGATATGCCACCATTGCCTCCTTGAAGGGTACGTTACAATCATCAAAAGAGGATTCAAATACCATAACCAGTGGATATGCAAACAATGCGCCGATGAAGTGATAAAAAGAGAAATCAAATATAATAGGATGGACAAGAAAACATTCAAAAACTTCAAAAGACTCCTCCAGAGGACACAGGACCTGGAAAAAGTCCTAAAGGTTTTCGAACCCCGCTTCGACCCCCTAAACGAGCCCAACCTAACATTATATGATAAGATAATATCATCAGAGGACGAAAAAAACCCAATTTCTGTAGACGAACTACAAATACCCCCCAAATTTAAATCCATATTAAAAAAGCATGGTAACAGGCAACTTTTACCCGTGCAAAGACTCGCAATAGAAGAAGGCCTCCTAGAAGACGAAAACCTACTAATAGTATCAGCCACCGCAAGTGGAAAAACCCTAATAGGAGAACTGGCAGGAATACCCAAAGCCCTAAGGGGTAAAAGGTTCCTATTTCTAACACCCCTAGTAGCCCTCGCAAACCAAAAATACCACGACTTCAAATCCAAATACTCCAAGATAGGCCTTAAAACAGCCATAAAAGTTGGAATGAACAGGGTGAAGGCCAAGGGAGAACTCGTAATACCAGACACCGACATCAAAGGCGCTGATATAATCGTGGGCACATACGAGGGTATAGACTTCATACTAAGATCTGACAAAGCTAATATACTAAAAGAGCCCGGTACCGTGGTCATCGATGAAATACACACACTAGATGATGAGGATAGAGGTCCAAGATTAAATGGTATGATATCAAGGTTAAAGAGGATATTCCCAAAAACCCAAATCATCGCATTATCAGCCACCATCGACAACCCAGAAGAGATAGCATCAACATTCAATCTAAAATTAATTGAATATGATAAAAGACCCGTCCCATTAGAGAGACACCTCACATTCCCAAGAAACGAAGAAGAAAAAAAAGATCTCATCACAAGATTAACCACCAGAGAATTTAAAAACATTTCAAAGAAAGGATTCCATGGTCAGACCATAATCTTCACAAATTCCAGGAGAAAGACAAGACTAATCGCAGATTACCTCCAAAGAAGAGGGATCAAGGCAGAAGCATACCATGCAGGGTTACCCTACCGGCAAAGAAGAAAAATCGAAGAAAAATTCGCATCCCAACAATTAGCAGCGGTAGTCACAACAGCCGCACTAGCAGCAGGTGTTGACTTCCCAGCATCACAAGTAATATTTGAAACACTACTCATGGGTAACAGGTGGATAACCCCCAACGAGTTCTCCCAAATGCTTGGAAGAGCCGGAAGACCCTTATACCATGACAGGGGCATAGTATACCTACTACCAGAAGTGGGAATGTCATTTGATGGGGAAACTGAAGAATCAAAGGCCATAGAATTACTCGAGACGGGCCTAGATCCCGTTAACGCCCATTACACCAAAGAGGATGCCATGGAACAATTATTAGCTGATATAAGTTCAGGGGCTATTAAAAACATCAAAGATCTTGAAAAGGACCCAAGATGGCCTATCAGCCCAGAAGAGGCCCTGGAAATTCTGGAATCATATGATCTCATAATGGAAGCTGATGGAAGATTAGAGGTTACAGACTACGGGATGGCGGTCTCCAAATCTTTCTTAAAATGTGAAGAAGCCGATTATATAAGAGAAAACCTGGATGATATGGATCCCCTTACAATAACCCTTTCCATGGAACCCTTTGAGAATGCTTACCTTTCAAATCGCTTACACAACCAATTAACCCACAGGTTAAAGGTTAAATTTTCAAATAAACTATTCGCAGATTCAACATTAGACATAATCTCCAATGGCGACAACATCATAAAACTAGATGAAAAATTCCAAGAGGCCCTCCTCAATATCCAAATTGACTTCCTATCCTGTGAATGTAAAGAAAGACCATTCTGTGATTGCATACAAGACAAACTTTCAGAATATATTGTTAAAATGAGACTAAGAGGGAAAGACCCCGCTGACATAAGCAGGCTACTCCTTAAAAAATACCAAATCCAAGCATACTCTGGTGATATATTCAACTGGCTCGACTCAATACTAAGAATACTCGAAAGTATAAAGAGGATAGCATCAGCATCCAAAAAACATGATAAAGTGAAAGAATCTTCCAGGATATTACAGGCGATTGAAACAGGTGAAAAAATTCCACAATAAAACTTTTTGGGTGGTATCATCTCATGGATAAAAATAAACTGACTTATATTATCCCTTCATTTTTTATCTTCATAATCTGCCTTTGGACAACCCTAAAATTTAAGTGGCCACTTGGTTGGGACATTTTTTATCATATCCACCTTACAAAGATTTATATGACTCATGGTTTCACATTCTTCGACCCCATCTATAATGCACCTGAGGGCAGGCTTATCAACTATCCCCCACTCTTCCACATTTTCTTGGCTTTTTTCTCCTCGACATTGGCTCTGAGCCCATTTGAGATTGCGAGATTCATGCAACCATTCCTCGCGGCCTTTATAGTCTTATCAGTTACTATAATAGGCGCCCGCTTCTATAATAGGCTTGTCGGGGTTTTCGCTGGGATTCTTTTAATCTCGGCTTTTATAGCTACGAGGATAATTTTACCATTACCAGAGAATATGGCATTGATATTTTTACCAGTTAGCATCTATTTTTATTATAAGTCCATTAAGACTTCCAAGTTAAAGTTTGCATGCGCCTCAGGAACTCTAATGGGGATTATCGCACTTATACACCCAGCAGCTACCCTTTGCCTTTTCATTTCAATCACATTCATAACATTCACATTACTGGTAGCCTTCAAGAGGAATATTGACTTTTGTTTTGCCTATTTCGTCTGTGTAGGGTTCGCCTTTTTCATCGGCAGTAGTTGGTGGTTGCCCTCCTTATATATTAAGAGTCTTGGAGCCCCTGGAGGAGTTGCAACATCCCTTCCAAGTTCAGTAGGGACTAGCATTTTGAATTATCCGAAGGCCCTGGGCTATTTTGTCTGTGGCTTCGCTATTATAGGATTGGCCCGGGCTTATAGGAGGTTTGGTATGTCATATAAACTTTTCGGGTTCTCATCCCCTTGGGGGGGCTTCCCCGCCTATAAAGTTAAAGGATCTTTTTATCATATCATGGATCCTTTCAATGTTTATTCTCTCAAAAGCTTATTACTTTGGGATTAATGTCATCTCTTATAGAGTTCTCATTTATATCCTCTTACCGTTATCTATACTTGCAGGTTCTGGTTTGGAATTTACCTTCAGAACCCTTGGTAGGATGGATGGGAATGTTGCCCGCATCCTTTTAATTTTAGTTCTTTCGTTTTCTCTTTTCCAGGCTGCTGAGAATTTTTCAAATTCAAAGATTGCCGATTTTGGCGCTTTAACAGTTTATGGTAGGGTTTCTATTGCACCACCCACGGGAGGGGAGGTGGAGCTCGCCGAATGGTTTAAGGGATTAGAGGCTGACAAGGTCGCATCATTTTCAAATTATTATACCGGGGTTTTTGTCATGGCATATTCAGGCCAATCTATCAATCCTCTATTGGAAGATTTCCAGGGAATCCCAGGGAAGGATGAACTTTACAGGGAGAATATAGGCTATCTTGTATATGATAAAAGGTTGAAAATGTATGATGACGCTCCATTTATCTCCTCTAGGAATCTGCTATACTATAATCCTAGCATGGTCAATTTAAGCGACCTGGACTATGATTATCTAGAGAAGGTCTATGAGAATGGGGAGTTTGTAGTTTATAGGCTGGTCTAGTTTGGACAGGTCATGTCACGGCATGTGCCAGCATATTCGATAGATTCTGGGAACTTTAGAACTTCTCTCTTTTTACTCCCGTAACGGTAGACTGTTATACCCTTGCATCCAAGTTTATAGGCTGCTTTGAAGATCTTCTCCACGTCCTTTGGTTTTGCACTTGGTGGGAGGTTCACCGTCTTTGAAACGGCATTGTCCACATGTTTCTGGAATACGGCCTGGATTTTCACATGGAAGATCGGATCTATTTCATGGGCTGTTACAAAAAGGCGTTTTATATCGGCTGGGATGCCCTTGATCATCCTAATTGATCCTTCCCTAGCGATTCTTTCCATGAGTTCTCTATCATAGAATCCTCTTTTTTTCGCCTCCGCCTCAAAGAGTGGGTTTACATCTACGAGTTTTCTGTCAATAACCTCTCTTATGAATGACACGGCGAATATGGGTTCTATGCTACTTGTAACACCTGCTATTATACTAAGTGAACCTGTTGGGGCTATGGTTGTGAGTGTGGCGTTTCTCATACACTCAAAACCTTCATGATACCATCTACTATCTTTGAACGCTGGGAATGAACCCCTTTCAAGTGTCAGTTCCATTGAGGCCCTTTGGGCTTCAACTTTTATATGGGACATTATCCTATCCGCTACCTGGAGGGCGGATTTGGAATTGTAGGGTATGCCCAATTTTATTAGCATGTCGGCGAATCCCATAACACCAAGCCCTATCTTACGGGTCTTTTTTGTAGTTTCTTCGATCTTTTTGATAGGGTAAGTGTTAACATCGATTACATTATCAAGGAAATGAATCGCTATCTTAACTGTTCTTGATAATTTTTCCCAGTTTATTTTACCATTCTCTGCCATGAGTTTGAGGTTTATTGATCCAAGGTTGCATGATTCATATGGTAGCAGTGGTTGTTCCCCACAATTGTGGACATAGAATCCGTTGGCGTCAAAGGCATTTATACCAGGCACTTGGATGTCATAGACTGTCTCTATAGTATCTGGTATTATGTCCTTGACAGTTGCAAAGGCGCCTTGGGGTTTAACCATTTCTAGCCGGTATTCGCTTGTATCTTCATGTATCTTTGTGTATATCCCCGCTCTTAGGAGCATCCTTTGCAGGGTCCTTGCGGTTTTAAGATCTCCCTCAAATAGTATCCTATTCGATTTGGAGTCGAGAAGGCCTTTGGATAATCCCCTGTAGAATCTTGAGGAGGCTTTCTCCATTTCATCAGTGATCTTTAAGTTTTCATTATTGATTGCAAGGCCGGTGAGGTAACCGTCATCTTCTGTGAATTCACCATCCCATTCTATGCTTTTGTGATCATTTAGGATTATTTTATCCCCTATTTTCAGTTCTGATAATCTTCTCCATTCAACTTCTCCATTAGAGGATAATCTGAGGATCCTATGATCTGCTGTGAGGCGTAAGTGGAAGCCTTCGACTGTTTCCAGCCTATATAATCGTCTTATGCCGGTTGGGAAGAATCCACCATATGATTTCCAGCCTCTACTATTTAATATTATCTTACAGGTTTTTCCTATTAATTCTTTGACTTGTCTTGGACCATTTGACGTCATTACCCATGTTTCTGGGCTGACACAAGGGTTTGTGGCTTCTATACTACCCAGGGCTGGGGTGGGGTTTGCCCTGTTTATCGTGTCCTTGAATAGTATCCCCGGGTCGCCCCTTTTCCATGCCATTTTAACCATTCGATTAAATATCTCCCTGGTTGGCACTGAACCCGTAACTTCTCCTGTACGCGGATTTATGAGTTCATATTCCATATTAGATTCTATTCCATCCATGAAACTATCAGTCACCATCACCGAGAGGTTAAAGTTGCTGAATGCGCCCTCTTCTTTTTTTGCTTCTATAAATTCGATGATGTCTGGATGGTTAACATCTAATATGCCCATGTTGGCCCCTCTTCTCCTACCACCCTGTTTTATAACTTCCGTTGCAACGTCAAATATTCTCATGAACGATACCGGACCCGAGGCAACTCCCATGGTTGAGCCTACAATATCACCTTTAGGTCTGAGATGGGAGAATGAGAAGCCAACCCCCCCACCTGATTTGTGGATGAGAGCCATATATTTAAGCGCGTCGAATATGCTGTCCATCGAATCTTCTATTGGTATGACAAAGCATGCAGATAATTGGTTTATTGGCGTGCCAGCATTCATTAGGGTCGGTGAATTTGGGAGGAATTCCAGTCTCCTCATTATCTCATAGAATTTCTTTGCAGTAGTTTCAGTGTCGCCACCATACTTTTCCTCTGCCTGTGCAACTGCAATGGCAACTCTCCCGAACATTTCCTCAGGGGTTTCTACTATTTTACCCTTTTCGTCTTTGAGTAGGTACCTTTCCTTAAGGACTTTCAAGGCATTTTGGGTTAATCTCATAGGGGGCACCACTAGCGGGTTCAACCATCTAATAATAATTTTATGTCTTTTATAATATCCTTTAGGGCTTCTTCTAGCAGCGACCTTCCAAGTATCGGATCTGCATAAACACCCTCATTTTCTAACTGTCTTGCACCTTCATCTATCTTCTTGTCACGTTCACGGGCTTCTTTTAAGCCTATCATCCCTATCTCAGGATATTCTTCAATGTTTTCACATTCTCGGAGTCTCTTGGGGTCTGCTATTCCTAGGATCAAGCCTATTGAAACTTCACCGGAGCCGGCGTGTGGACCTTCTATCTCAACTATCTTATTGTTTAATTTTATCTCTACCCCGGTTTCCTCCGCGATCCTGGGCAGATATTTCTTTATTCTTGTGTTACCCCCATGCCCATTCACTATAAGGGCCTTTCGGATCTTCAGGGACTTTCTTGCACATTCTAGGATCGGTTTTAAGTGTCTGTCTATAAGTTCTACAGGTTTTATGTGTATTCCATGTTTTATATAGGGGTGTTCTGTCGCTCCATAGACTATACCCAAGAATTTCGCCCCCGTCCTATTACTTGCCTCGAGGGCAAGATATGAGGCGATTTTAGCGTCAGTGTCTATGGGGAGTGCCGGGCCATGATTTTCAAGGTGCGAACCCAGAGCGAGTATTCCTATCCCATGAATGGCAGGTGATATAATATTACCCGAATCATAATTTAATCTTATACTTCTAGGTTCCATATTTTATCTCCAATATAATGTATGTTCTTTATTGCTTTCCCTTTTCTGTTTCTGACCATGGAAGGGCCATCTATTAAACTTATTCCTATTGTTATGGGCTTTTTATATTTTTCATCTACCACTATCACCAGGTCTCCTTTTTCTATCCTAGGGTCGGCATCAACTATACCAGGACTCATAACATCAGCACCCTTTACAAGGAATTTAACAGCCCCCATATCAACCACAACACGATTAGATTTTATACTAGTTTTGAGAGCCCCCTTGAGGGTGGGAAAAGGTCTTTTATTGACTAACATGACTAACGGTTCACCATCAACTAATACTAGGGGATAAGGTTCTACTTCAAGGAATTCTATTATCGCCTTTTCCGGGATTAGACCAGAATAGTCAGCTAACCCCTCTTTTATCCTTTTAACTTCCCTTTTTTTCAAATGATATCTTCTCTTCACCTTCAAAGGACCTCACCAATTGAGTAATTGATAAGAGGAAATATTTACCCTTTATTATAAGCAGAGCCAAACACTCAATAGGAAGATCACCCCCATATTACAAGCCTTCAATGATTAATGGATTTATACTCTCCCACAAAAAGGGATGAGTTCAAAAAGAGCAAAGTTTAATAACATGCTCTTTTTTGAGACTGAAAATAGCCATATGAAAAAACAATCCCCCAAAAAAGTTTATTAAAATGCAAAAATTATACATCAAACCAAAGTTATTGACCCCCCCAAAACCCACAATTATAAGCCCACCATCAAATGGGGATAGCTTCGTCTCCAACAAGACATTAATCAAAATACTGGACAGGTATCAATGACGCAAGAAATCTTTGTACTTGGATACTACGGCTGGAAGAACACCGGCGATGATGCAATGCTTTATTCCCTCCTCGAAGGACTTAAAGAGGTATTCTCTGATTCAAGATTCAACATAACAGCTGCCTCATGGCCCTCCACCCCAGCGGATGTCAACGTAAATCTGATCCCACCAAGGGTTAATCCCAACTTCATAAAGGCCCTTTTAAGATCATCCATATTCATACTGGGAGGCGGTACCCACTTCTTTGACTATGGAAACACCTTTAAAAGAATTATCAGGCTAACACAGATCCTCCTCTTAACACTCATCTCGAAGATCACTGGAAAGGATATCTATTTTATGGGAGTGGGAGTAGAACCCCCTTCACATGTATGGAGCAAGTTCATCATAAAAAATACCTGTGCCATGGCCACCAAGATATTCGTGAGGGACTCCATTTCAATGAAAGTTCTAGGGAAGATGGGTATTGAGGAGAATGTTGAATTATCACAGGACCTTGCATTCTTCCTTGAATATGAAAAGTCCGTTAAAACGAAAGGACTCCTTGGCGTCTCAGTGATGCCCTACCATGAAATCTATATGGGTGATGAATCAGGAGATGAGATTATCATAAAGGAATTCACAAGAGCCATAAGGGAATGGCTTGAAATAAACCCCAATAACAGTGTTAAATTGTTTGTTTTCAATGGAAAGCCTCCAAATGATGATGAAAGAATCAGCAGAAAAATCCTGAACATCCTAGATGATGAAAGGGTTCAAATTGAACCATATAACAAAGATCCACAAGAAACCCTCAGAAAGGTTGGATCCTGTGAGGCCTTTGTGGCAATGAAATTCCACGCAGCCCTCTTCGCGTATCTAAATGACCTACCCACTATTATAGTGGAATACGCCCTTAAGAACCGTGCACTCGCCCATGATGCAAGATTCCCCAAAGGATCCCTAATAAGACTTGAAGAACTTGATGGCAAGCGACTGAAGAAGACCATCAGAGACCTTCACATGAACCCCGACAATTACAAGGCAAAAGTAAAGCCATCAGATTTAAGAGTATCATTCCCTGCACTGATAAGGTGATCATCATGAGAGTGCTTAATGTACTTATGCAAAATTACATTGGAGGCCCACAAATAAGGGCCGTCTCAGTTGCCAAGGGACTCCTTGATAAGGGTGTTGAAACAGTTATATGCGCCCCAGCTTCAGATGAAAATCCACTAAAAGATTACGCTACAAAAAATGGACTTGAGTTTGAATCCATCTTCATGCCTAGTTTAAGGGAATTTAAGGGCATCAAAGACGTCTTCATTAACCTGATATGGATTCTCAGCATTCCACTGACGATAATCCATGCAGTCATGATCATCAAGAGAAGGAACATCGACTTGGTCCATGTGAATGGAATACTGAACTTCCAGGCAACAATAGCAGCCTACATATGCAATAAGAAGGTTGTCTGGCACCTCATGAGCTCACTCTACCCTGCGATAATCATAAGGGTCATGATGCCAATTATAAAAAAAATAGCAGATGAGATCATCGTCATCGCAAAAGGCCTTGCAGAGTATTACATGGGCGCCAGTGATGAATACACCCTCATCTATGAACCCGTTGACTTGGAAGTCTTCAACAGAAACCATATCAGCAAGGACGAAATTGAATCCCTAAGGAGTTCCCTTGGCCTGTCCCCTGAAGACACAGTGGGAGTATGTGTAGCTAACATAAACCCTGTGAAAGGTTATGAGTACCTCTTAAGGGCCGTTGCCAAGGCAGTGGACACAGCTCCCAGATTCAAATTCCTCATTGTAGGTGACGTCCCGACCAGCCAGAAAGAATACTTCAAGAGGCTCCTAGAACTCGTAAAGTCCCTTAAAATAGAGGACCAAGTCCTCTTCCTTGGAAGAATGGATAACATTGCAGAGATACTCGCAGTTTCAGACTTCTTCGTCCTCTCCTCCATTGCTGAAGGAACACCCATATCCATCATCGAGGCCATGGCCATGGGTAAGCCAATCATTGCAACAGATGTTGGAGCCATAAATGAGCAAGTCATCCATGGAAGGAATGGTTTCCTTGTACCACCCGCTTCATGGGAAAAACTTGGGGATAAGATTATAGAAATGGTGCTCAACGAGGATTTAAGGAATTCAATGGGCAGGGAATCCATTAAACTTGTAAAAAAGTTTTCACTAGATAAGTGTCTGGAGAAGCACCTCAAGGTCTACATGTCATGATGGAGACATGTTAAGAGTCCCTAATACCATGACACAATCTCTGGTTTCTGTATATTCTAAGAATAGTTAAAAAAAAAGAATTTTTCATAAAACTACCGCCTGAATTTCCTTATCATGCTGTAGACCGACTGGTTCTTCATTAACCAGAAAAGGATGGGTGTTATGATCAAATTCTTCAATGCCGCGTAGACCGCATGTGCATGGTACCCATGTTCCCAGTAGACATAGAACCTGGTCCCAATGTTCTTTAGAATCTTCCGTGACATGTTGGATGAATGTATCCTCCTAGCAGTCAGAATACCTGGTGTTCTTCTGAACTCGGTTATCTCTGAAAGATCCATGAGGAAATTGAGGTCCTCATTTGCATGTAAGTCCTCCCTGAAGAAACCAACCCTTTCTCCAAGTTCTCTCCTGAAGAGTATGCTTGATGCAGTAATATAAGTCCTTTTAAGCCACAGCCGGAAGTCCCATTCAGGTGCCACTGACTCTGCAATAACCCTGCTCTTCTCGTCAACGATAGCCACATCGGTGTAGGTTAAACCATAACCTGAATTTATGGTTTCAACCTGTCTTTCAATTTTTTCAGGATAAAAGAAATCATCACCATCACATAGGGCTATCAGATCACCGGACGATGCCTCTATACCCATATTACGTGCATTTGAGAGACCAACATTTTTCTCTGCTTAACATGTCTGAAACCGTGAGTTTTATAAAAAGGATAGGTCTTGTCAAGTTGACCCACAGTGAATCTGCTCATCAGGATAATACTTACCTGTATTCACAAGGGGGCAACCCCCTTGAATATTATGGTTGTATGGGTTCAATTCAATGCATTACCCAGCCTTGACCTGCTTGTCCTATTCAGTGTTCCAGGTTCAGTTACAGGGAGCATAGCAATGGACAGGCTCATATCCCTCTGGTTTGTAACCGTCCTTGGAACGGTATTCTCATCTTACTATGAAGGAACATCCTTAAAGAGATCAAATCAAGTATCCCTGATGTTAAATCGTGAGTCTTTACTTTTTCATGACTTGTTAAGGCAGATGCCCGAGATGAAGCCTTTATTTTCCTATTATTGACCTCATTATCTGAAGGTCCACATCATCAACGGCCCTGAAGATAAAAATCCCCACTATATAAACAATCAGAAAGCCCACAGTTCTTATAAGAGGGTCTGCTGGGATCATCAAGATAATGACAGATATCAAAGACGGTACTGCAAGCCTCCAAGCACTCTTCAAGTCATCAAGGCCAGGACCATAACCCATACCCATAACCACCCTCAGGAAAAGAATTGTCATCAAAAGTTCAGTGAGAACAGTAGCGACACTGGCCCCCATGAAACTGAAGGCAGGTATGAGCAGTAGATTAACTGCAACATTGAAGAGGGCGCCGAGACCCGTTATCTTTGTAACAGTCACCTGTCTGTCGGCTGACCCAAGAAGATTTGAAGTGACACCATTAATGAACATGAAACCTGATGCCAGTATGAGTATCCGGAGGGCTGGAACAGACTTCAAGTACTCTTCTGAATAGATGATCCTGATTATCTCAGGGGCCAAGAAAAACACAAGGAAGATCAAGGGTATTGCAACCATGATAAGATACTTAATAGACCTCCTGTAAGTAAACTTGAGAGATTCCGAACTTTCAACATAGAACCTTGACATCACAGGAAAAACAGCAAAGAGATAGACACTGTAGAGTGATGTGATAACTGTGAGGAGACGGTAAGGTGCACTATAAAGTCCCACAGAAACCTCACCCTTCATGAAGGATAGCATGACAGAATCTATCCAGAAGTATATCAGTGCAAAGACACTCGTTATACCAAAAGGCAGGGATTCCCTCAGCATCCCCAAGTCAGATGATATTCTGGGGGTGAAGAAACGTCTTCTAAAGATGATAATAGAATAAAGCAAGGAGAATATGGCTGCAAGTAAATATGCTACGGCCACACTGACAACATCACCACCTAACCATACAACGCACAACACGCCCACAAGTATGAAAAAACTGTTGAGTATGTTCCAGATAGTCTGATACTCCATCCTCTGAAAGCCCTGGAATATGCTGTTGAAAAATGAACCGAAGGACGATACAAGCATATAACCTGCGATGAACATGACCACAGCCGCAGCAGCACCCCTATAAATTCCTGTAAGTGGAAAAAGAAATATGAGTATAAGAACTATGAAAGAGAGTATAAGACGGTTACCAAGACCCGCACCTGCCAATTCAGGGGCCCTTTCAGGGTTCCGCGCAATCTCTCTTGTTATATAAGTCCCTGTGCCCAAGTCCGCCAATATACTGAATATCCCTGTTAATGCAAGGGCCGCTGAAAGCACACCAAATCCTGCAGCACCAAGGTACCTTGCAAGGTACACATTCCAGACAAACGCAGCAACATTTGTGAATATGGTCGCTGCAAGTAGAAAGAGCGTGTTTCTTGCAATTGTCTTTTTTGGATCCATTCTATCAACCATCAGAAGGTCATATATGCTTTCTGAACCACTCCACCTTCCTCGACAACCCCCCAAAGGGTTACCCCTTAGACTGAAACCCCCCCACATCCACCAACTTTACCCGCTGGATTACCCATAGGGGGGTGAAAGGCGAAAAAGTACCTATTGACGTGGGGACAGTCCTCTGAGCCCGTGGAGATGAAACCTCTAAAAGAACTAACCCACCTTCCCGCAAGTTCCACCATTGAAACAGTAAAACCCCCTCTATCGAATGGGGGAGTATCCACTGTGTCTGGGTGGGAATGCTTCACGTCAATTGGCTTCTCATCAAATGATCCAATGATCTGGGACATGACTTCAAACAACCATGTTAAATCTGGGGGATCCTCCCCATTGATGATGGCATTTATGAATCTGAGTATGAATGTAGCATGCTGGGAGTCGGATCTCTTCCCAAGAGCATAGACGTTGAAGTATCTCAAGGAAACCGTATCAAGGTCATATCTACTGAATACCATGCAGTAGTACCTATCAGGGGCCTTGAAGACAGCGCAGGATAAAGGGGGTATTGGTCTTGCATCCTCTGATAGTAGCATTTCAATGCTCCTCCCATATACAGCTGATGTTGAAACATTTATCACTTTCCCGACTTTGACGTTGAATGCTGCCACCAGCAACTTGAAGATGCCAGTTGCATTAGCCCAGAGCAAATGGGGGTCCCCCACACTTTCAGGGACACCTACCATGATTTTCTGATGGAATACAAAGCCCTTACCCTCTGAAGATCGCCCCAAACTCAAATTCATTTGTACCCCCTATATTATCTCAAGGTTTATGATTAGGTTTCTGAGGTTCCTGTTGAGAAAGTCATCAATGACTGTGACAAAGTTTCCCATCTCAAGGAATCTATCACCGTGAATCCAACCCCTCCTATTGTGGCAACGTCCATATCGATTTTATCAACCTACACTGATAAGGTGCAATAACCTGTAGAATTTTTTCCCTTTTTCAATCACTACAAAGTAAGAATTCCACTCTTTTTAACCGGCTTCGTAAAGGTGAATTTTATGGGTCTTTTCCATCTACTCAGCATTAAGCTCCAAAATTTTCAGCATGATAATAGGATATCCTCTCTGTGAATGTTATCTATCCTCAGCATTAAGCTTTATGGTTTCATTCCTTAAAACATCTCCTCTGATTTTACAACATGAATCATTCCTGTAGTCCCCCCTTTAACAACGCCAACCTTTAATCATATTAAACGGGTATTTGAGGTTTTTCTATGGTGGTATTGTTTCAGGCCCCCGGAGGCTTCCTTCAACTTTAAGTAGAAGCTTAGGATGTGTTGAGAGAAAAGAAGAGGCATGTAAAGGGAACTTTGACCGTCCCCGGCTACTACTAGTACAAATGCGACAACAAGGAGGATTTCAATCTCCGCAAACTGTTATTCATGTTACAATAACTGCCCCCATCATCTTTACAATGAACCGGTACCCTTAAGGCACAAAAACTGTGTATGGTGCCATATGTGAAAAAAATGTGCCCGAAGAAGGTTATGGAAGTTAAAGTGGTACTTGAAGATAGAAGGTATGGCCCTTTACAGACCCCAGTGGGATGCAGCACAGGTCAATTGAGGAAACATAAGCTCAGGGGCTACTGTACCGTGAGGTGCATAGCAACCTTTGATGACCTTGTTATTGTACCGGCACAGGTTTCAAGGCCATCCAATAGACATTATAATAGGGGAGAGGTACGTTGAGAACCCACTAGAACTTGAAACTCCAATAATGACAGCCGTGATGCCATCCAATGCCTTGAACAAGGAATAACCATTTGCAATGGGCGCCACGCATAGGAACAGCCACAAAAACCTCAACATTGCAAGTGTATCAGCGGATCTTGGAGCCAGAAGCAGAAAAACCCAAGAGAGCACTCTCCTATCCAGACCACCTAAGTGAGAGGGATCTCTAGGGGTGATGAGATCACCAAGTATGCAACCATCGAAGGGGAAATGCAGAAGACTGCAGACATCCTCCCCATTGTAGGATCAGACTACAAAATCTATGATGAACTTGCGAAGAAGCACGAACTTATAGATACCTATACTGAACGTTTATTTTTAAGTTGTGATTCTTGCCATGATTGTCCTGGCTTGCCAATAACCATCAAGCTTTTTTAAGATTTATTGTAAAATGTGGGGGGTTCAAAAAATAGAAAAATGGAGAGAACGTTTATTCTTGTGGCATTTCTATCTCTAGATGTGCGAGGCTCCTTGCAATGATTATAGTTGCAATAACAGCGAGTATAGTGACAATAATCGCATATACAAAAAGGCCGATGAGAGCATTTCCTGCTTTGAAAATCATGTTTATCAATGCCTTAATGGCTTCATTCCATGCGAGGGCTGCTATAAGTCCAAGCTGTTGTTATAAGAGCCGCCATTGTCTTAATAACCTCTTTTTTTATTTCGCCCATCAAATTCACCTCCTTTCAATTTTCAACACAGGTATAGGATCCCCCTAATCTAATATCCTTAATATAAAACAGCTTTCAAAAAGTGTCCTTTAAATTTTATGGGGTTGTATACGCATAATCATCCAAAAAAAATCTCCGTTGATAGAGGATCATGTGATGATCCGCAGTCTCCCCGACTCAGAGGGACAATAAGGTGTGCAGACTTCAACTTGTATCAGATTATACACGTAGCCTACAATTTTCGACTTGTAAAAAAATAGTCTGCTCTCCAAAATACAAACACCCCACTCTTTGGGGTGGGCTAACTTTCTATACAAGTGAAGATTAATATCACACTAAGAAGATAACAATACAATAATACAGACCTTAAATTTATAATCAGGTGCCTTTTACATGAGGAGAACAGGTCATGCTAATCTACCACTTCACCATGGTCATGCCCCAAGATGGCTCTTTAAACGGATGGTGAAACTCGCCAAGGCCATAACTTCCATCATAATAGACGAATATGGTACTCGAGAGTTTTTATTGCGAGTTTCCGACCCATTCTGGTTCCAATCCCTTTCTTGTATACTTGGCTTTGACTGGCACTCCTCAGGGACCACCACAACTACCTGCGCGGCCTTAAAACAGGCCATTAGCCCAGAAGAACATGGAATCCTAGTAACTGGTGGGAAGGGTAGAGCTTCGAGGAAAACCCCAACAGAGTTAAAGAGTGCCGAGAAACTCTTTGACGTTGAAGCCCAGGATTTGATTCGTGCAAGTCGCCTCGTGGCAAAAGTCGACAACACATGCATACAAGACTCATACCAACTATACCATCATACTTTCATAGTAGACGAAGAAGGCGAATGGACAGTGATACAACAAGGACTTAACGACAAAAAAGCCTATGCCCGCCGCTACCACTGGTCAAGCCAAAAACTAGAAGATTTTATCAAAAACCCACATACAGGCATCACAAGCTCTAGCCGAGAAAAGAAAGTTTTGAACATGACCGCCACCGAAAGTAGAAACTCGAGGAATATAAGCTTAGAATTCGTATGTGACGGGCCAGAACACCTGAAGAGATACATTACAGGGCAGACAACACTTTACAATTATAGCGTGCTTGAGATGCCATCACACCACGAAATACGGCGAATAAACCTCTCAGAATCAGACTTCCAAATACTGCAAAAGGCCTATGAAATACAACCAGAAAACTACGAAAGCCTAATCCTAGTCAAGGGCATGGGGCCTAAAAAGATAAGAGCCCTAGCACTCCTTTCAGACCTTATATATGGTGAACCTCCAAGTTGGGAAGATCCCGTAAAATACACCTTTGCCCATGGTGGCAAGGACGGCCACCCATATCCAGTAGAAAAGGAAGTATATGATAATACAATCCAATTCTTCGAAGAAGCAATTAACGAATCAAAAATAGGCAAGGAGGACAAACTACGGGCGCTCAGATCCTTGGAAGATTTCATATCAAAAAACAGATAACATGAATATAATCTGGGGGATGATTTGGAATGGGAAATATAAAGTTGATCTTTTATTTTATTCTTGGTGGTGTGGTTGTGAGTTTAACAACATACTTTGGGAGCAGAGAGAAGGGTGTTTTAGCGGCTTTTATTGCCATGTTTCCATCCGTAACTGTCCTCACATTGTCCACGATCTATTTGGAGGCTGGTATGCGGCCCGTGCTCTCATATCTCAAGGGTTTACTCTTTCTAACGCCGATTTGGATTCTATACCTTCTCTGCCTGGTTTATATGGTTCCCAGGCATGGTTTCTGGCCGGCTTTAGCCTCTGGGGTGGTCTTGTATCTTATCCTAGCCTGGTTGATAACCTTTGGATTCTAGGATTATTTTGGAGTTTATACTCCTCCTACTTCTAGAAGTTCAAAGAATTCTTTTATGATCTCCTTGCTTATGGGGTCTATAGTACTTGTAAAGCCTATTTGGGGTTTGTATATGCGGTTTTCACCCTTCTTGGAGGCGTTTATGATTATTTTTTCCTCGCCCCAGTGGTGTGATGGGTCTATTACGAGGATATCAAGGCCCTTATAGTATTCTATGTTCACGAATCCGCCGCAGCCGCCAGGATATATTATGGTGGTCCTTAGTGGAGTTTCTGCTATTTTACATGCTTCTAAGAAATCGTTGAAAGGTTCGCCTTTACTTAGGGTCTTCCTGAGAGCCTTAATTATCTTGGTTTTCATCTGACCTACCCCTTATAATATTTTGTGGAACCATAATATTATCTTTTGGCACTCTAGGGGAGAGTCTCCGCGTTTTTATTAAAACCACACAATTTGTATTACTATTCCCATCTTTTATATTTTAATTGTTAATACTCTGGTGGTTGTTTATATACCTCATCTCCTCATAATTTCTAATGGTGATATCTATGAAATTTTCAGCGTTCCCATTCACGGCCATAGTTGGACAAGACCATCTTAAAAAAGCTCTCATCTTAAACGCAATTGACCCTACAATAAGTGGAGTGCTCATAAAAGGGGATAAAGGCACTGGGAAATCCACCACTGTCAGGGCGTTCTCAGAACTATTACCAGCAAGAGAAACAGTTGATGGCTGTCCATTCAACTGCAACCCCAATGAACATTTCCTCTGCCAAGAATGTGAGAAGACCCTTCAACGTGAAGGCAGACTACCCACCTCCAAAAAGAGAATGTCAATAGTTGAACTTCCAGTCTCGGCCACAGAAGACATGGTAGTAGGATCACTCGATATCAAAAAAGCCCTCAGGGAGGGTGTAAAGGCCCTGGAACCTGGTATATTAGCCCGGGCCAATGGTAACATACTCTACATCGATGAAGTGAACCTCCTAGATGACCACCTCGTGAATGTACTATTGGATGCCGCTGCAATGGGAGTTAACATCATCGAAAGGGAAGGAGTCTCAGTATCCCATCCATCCAAGTTTATACTCGTCGGTACAATGAACCCAGAAGAAGGTGACTTAAGACCGCAGATACTTGACAGGTTCGGACTCTGCGTAGAAGTTAAAGCTTTAACAGACCCCCAAGAAAGGCTCAAGGTAATAAAATATAGGATGGAATTCGACGAGAACCCAATAAGGTTCCAAAAAAGATTCCGAAGAAAGCAGAAAAAACTGCGGGAAAAAATAATGAAAGCAAAAGAACTATTAGATAAAGTTGAGATTTCAGATGATATTCTGGAGCTCATAGTGAGGATATCAGCAGCGCTCGGTATTAAGACGCATCGGGCCGATATTATAACAACAAAAGCCGCCACAGCAATCGCAGCATTCAATCAAAGAAAAAAGATAAAAGAAGAAGATGTGAAAGAAGCCGCATTACTCGCACTTAAACACAGAATAAAACAATTACCCTTCGAAAAAGGACAAGAAATCGATGAAAGGCTAATCGAAGAATTAATCGAGGAAGCAGAGGATGAATTCGAGATTGATAAAGAGAGAAAGCTTAAAAAAGAGATAAAAGTCGCTGAATTCACAGGAACCATACAAGGCAAAAATTCTGCCAACATCACAGGAAAACGGGGCAAATATATCAAAGCCAAAGAAGCCCAAAACCCGGATAGTGTCGCGATTGACGCGACAATAAAAAAGGCTATACGAGAAAACCCAGAAAATCCCAGGATCCTACCAGAACATCTAATGGAAAAAGTTAGGATAAGCAAAGCAGAAACACTATACATCATAGTCCTGGATTCATCATCCTCCATGAAACTCGACAAAAAAATAAAATTTGCCAAGACAATAGCATGGCTACTACTCAAAGAATCCTATGAAAAAAAGAACAAAGTCAGCCTAATATCATTCAAAGGAGATGAAGCCCAGATAATAAGTGAACCCACAACAAACCTCACAAAATTGAATGAAGTACTCGAAAACTTGGATATCGGGGGTAAAACACCCCTAACACCCGCACTCATGGAAGCAGCCAAATTAGCATCTAAATACAAAGAATTGACCCCCACAATTATAGTGATTTCCGACGGGCGCTGTAACATCTTCATAGGATCCAACCTTGAAGAAGACCTTAAAATACTCTACCCAGAACTCAAAAAATTGAACCTAATTTTCGTGGACGCAGAACCCAAAGGACGCAACATAGGAGTCCTTGAAGAAATCGCAAACAAATTCAATTCACCAATATTCTACCTCGATGAAATACTCATCTAAACTTTGGAGGCCACCCCCATGAAAAAGGTTTTAGCAATCACCACAATAAACAATACAATATCCCTCAAAGAAGCGCTGAAAAAGATAAAGGACAAATATGGGGACATCCTAGAAATCAGAAAAGTATACCTCGACAAATACGAGGACCCTAAAACTCCACTAGACGATATAAAAAAGGAAATCAGCGAATCAGATGTTATACTAGTCGACATAAGGGGCGACGAACGACTTGGCAGAGAACTACCCCGCCTATTAGCCAAAGAAAAAAAGACAATCATTTCACTAGTCTGGGGCAGCCACAGGATACTCAGCCTCACACGGATCGGAAAATTAAACATGGCCGAACTCATCAAGGAATTCCAAAAGAAGGGAGTAAACATCAACCCCCTTATAAAAGAAGGCGAACTTAAAAATATAATAGAAATCCACGGTTCAGATGAAATCAAAGAAGATCTCAGAAAATGGTTCAGAATCCTAGAATATTATAAGCAAAGCGACCCTGAAAACCTTAAAAACATGCTACTCTACATACTAAGAGAATACTGCAACGTAAACATAGGCAAAATAACTAAACCGGTGAAAATGCCCAAATACGGACTATATCACCCATACAAGGGCATATACAAGGACTTGGAAGAATACAAGTCAGCAATAAATTTCAAACCAGAACTTGACACCGTCGGTATACTATTCTATGGTGGAATGCATTTCGATGATACAAGACCACTTGTAGAAGCCCTATACGAAAACCTCTACGGGCGAGTAAATTGTATAATGGTATTCTCAGACGGCATTGACTACAACATCAAAGCCATCAAAGAATACATGATGAACATCGACCTCTTTATAAACTTACAATACTTCCAACTCCATGGAGGCCCATACGGAGGCGACCCCCAAGTCACTTATCAATTATTGGAAGAGATCAACGCCCCATACCTTATATGCTTGAGAGGCCATGAAACAGACCTCGACGAATGGGAAACCAGCGATGATGGTCTTAAACCAATGGAAATAATATTAGGCGTGACCCTCCCAGAAATGGATGGTGGGATTGAACCATTTTTCACAGCAGCACTACGCACAAAGGATGACGAAGACCTTGGAGAAGTCAGGATAGTTGAAGTACTCCCCGAAAGGATGGAAAAATTCTCCAAGAGAATCCTTAACTGGTTAAAACTCAAAAATAAAGACAATCACGAGAAAAAGATCGCAATTATCATCTATAATTATCCTCCAGGTGAAGGCAATCTTGGAAGCGCAGGATACCTTGACGTCTTCAAAAGCCTTAAAAGATTCCTCAAAAAACTTAAAAGACAAGGATACGATCTCAAGATACCAGAAAAGAACCTCAAGGATCTCCTCCTAGACAAGGGGATTATAAACACTCCCAAATACCTTAAAAGGTCGGGTCATTACCTCGACATAAAAGAATATACCAGATGGTTCAAAAAACTCCCAGAAAAGATCCAGGAGAACATCATAGAATACTGGGGCGAACCACCAGGAAATATAATGACAGACAAAGAAAAGATCATATTACCCATACTCGACCTTGGAAAAATCTATATCTGCGTACAACCTGCAAGGGGAGTCCACGAAGACCCGGACAATTACCATAGCAAAGAACTCCCCCCACACCATCAATATCTCGGATTCTACCACTACATCGAAAATATCCTCAAAGTAGATGCCATAATACACTTTGGAATGCATGGAACACTTGAATTCACCCCAGGCAAGGAAACGGGCCTTTCAAGCTCATGTTACCCAGACCTCCTAATAGGAACAACCCCCAACCTATATTATTATTGGGTGGGTAACACTTCAGAGTCAACCATAGCCAAGAGAAGATCATATGCACTCTGTATTTCACATGCATCCCCTCCAATGAAACCATCAAACCTATACGGAGAATATTTGATACTCGAAGACCTCCTAGGACAATACAAAGAAGACAAGGATGAAGAAACCCTCAAGCTCATAGAAGAAAAAGCCAAAACCTTAAACATGCCCACAGAATTGGAAGAAATCGAAAAAGAACTCCACAGGATGAAAAAACGCCTAATACCATCAGGTTTACATTATATGGACAGAAAATGGAACCTAAAAGAGAAAATAGATCATCTACTGGGAATTTTAAAATTTGACAGGGAACATCCATCAATATTCAAAATAATAAGCAAAGAAAAATTCAAAAAAAGACCACAAGAAATAAACCCCGAAAAATTGGAAAAAGAAGCCAAAAAAGTACTAAAGAATATCCTAAAAGGTAAAATTCCAGATTACCTACCAGAAGATTACATAGAATGGGTGCAAAGACTCTACAAAAACACTGACTTCTCATCAGAGAGCACATCCATCATAAAAGCCCTAAATTCCGAATACATAAGACCAAACAAGGGTGGAGACCCAATAAAAGACCCCCAAACATACCCCACAGGTTATAGTATGTTCGCATTCGACCCAATGAAAATACCAACAGTATCATCAGAAAACAGGGGCCGCAAAGCCGCTGAACTCCTAATCAAAGAACACCTAAAAGAGCATGGAAAATACCCCGAAACCATAGGAATAATACTATGGGGATTCGAAACACTTAAAACCGGCGGAGACACAATATCAATGATACTAGAACTTTTAGGGCTCCGCCTAACAAGGAAATACGGGCCATGGGTCAAAAAGTTCGAAGTAATCCCCCTCAAAGAACTTGGAAGGCCTAGAATTGACATTATAGTGAACATCTGTGGAATATTCAGGGACACACTAGGCACCCAAATAGACCTACTAAACAGGGCTTTCAAACAAGTAGCAGAACTCAACGAGCCAGAAAATATGAACTACATAAGAAAACATTACCTAGAAGACAAATCCCTAGCACGGATATTCGGACCCCCACCAAGTGAATACGCCACCAACCTACCCCAGATCATCGAAAACAGTTCCTGGGACGGGGAAGAAGAACTATCAGACGCCTACAGAGATTGCATGTCCTATGGATACCTACCAGATGGCATAAAAAAAGAAGATAAAACCTTGCAAAAGCTCCTAGCACGCGTCGACATTGTAACCCAAGAAAGGGATAATGTTGAATATGAAGTCACAGACCTTGACCATTACTATGAATTCCTCGGCGGACTTTCAAGTTCAGTCAAAACACTCAAAGGCGAAGAAGCCAGTATAAAAGTCATAGATTCAACCGAAGAAGAAATATACGTTGAAGACCTTGACAAGACAATTGAAAGAGCCGCCAGAACCCGCATACTCAACCCCGAATGGTTAAATGGCATGCTAAAACATGACTTCCACGGTGCAAAACATATCAAAGACAGAATAGAACATCTACTCGGATTTTCAGCCACCACACAAAAAGTCGAAAACTGGATATATGAAAATGTAGCCGACAAGCTAATACTCGATCCCCAGATGAGAAAAAAACTACTAGAAAACAACCCATTCGCCACTATAGAAATAGGTGAAATATTACTTGAAACTGAGAGAAGAGGCTACTGGAAAACATCAAAGGAAAAAACCCAAAAGATAAAAGAAATAATCCTATCAATAGAATACGAACTCGAATAAAACCACACAGACCGGTAAGCTACCAGCATTCAAAAAAGATTCCACACCCCCCAACATCCCCTACCCACCATTGAGGCAAGCCACCACTTATAAACATTCCCAAGTCACATAACCCAAATGAACATGGTGAACCACCCCCTCCCTGATTGGAGGGGCTTCCTGCTTCAACGACGGGACTTGCCCAGCAACCACAGCCAAAGCAAGGATGCCGAGTAGAGGTCTCATCTCCAGGGGGTGAATTCGGGTCGTCCCAAACCCTACCCATCCACCCTGCAATTTTACAGGATGATGAGGACACCGCATCCCAACCTCCTAGTGGAGGACAAAAAATGTATTAAATATATAAAACTTTTCGGCTTTCATCCCCCATGGGGGTTCCCGCCGAGAAAGTTAAATACTATGAAGTAGTATCCACTTTTCTAGCTAACTAGGTCTTATATAGGGATAGATTCAGGAGCATGGAGAGAGAGTATGATGAAATTCACCTTCAAATGTACTATAGCATATATGTTTGGGAGATTAGCTCGTCTCATAGTCAAACTTGGAAAAGGTATGGGTAGAAGTTTCCCAGGGTACCTATTCCTAAGGATAGGTGGACTTGATTGTCTAAGAGAACTTTCAAAAAGGTCGAAGATAGGGAACATACTCATAACAGGGACAAACGGTAAAACAACCACCACAAAAATGTTATGCCTACTCCTAAAAAAAGATTCTTCAGTCTCATGCAACTTTGACAGTAACACAATAAATGCTGTTGCAACAGGACTACTAAAAAGGGAATCCGATCTAGGAGTGTTTGAATATGGTATCAGAACATCTAAATATTCACTCCCAGATACAGTCTGTAAATACGTGGATCCCATTGGCGTCATCTACACAACAATCTCTAGAGAACACACAATAGTCGCAGGAGAGAAAAACCCATTCAAAGAATATTTCAAAGCCAAAAAATTGCTCTCAGCACCAATGGAAAGGGGTGCTATAATCTGCAATGCTGATGACCCAAGAACGGCCTATATTGGGATGAAAAAAGAAAAAGACGTCCAAGTAGCCTACTATGGTCTTGAGGTGGGCTTGGAGGATGAAACACCCTTAAGTGCACCAGTCAATTGTCCAATATGCGACGAAAAACTAGAATATTCAAAAAGGTACCTGAACCACCGTGGGATATACAAATGCAATTGTGGGTTTTCAAGACCAGAACCCAACGTCAAAATAACAAGAATATCCGAAAAGGACAAAAAGTGGGAAATAGAAATTAACAGTGAAACATACAATTATACAAACCAAAAAAAGATCTCATCAAAATTCAAATTAAAAATTCCAAAATTTGGCATCCACAACCTATACAATTTCCTCTGCGCATCCACAGCCTATATCACATTCACACCCCACCCAGAAAACATAAAAAAGACCATGATAAAAACAGCCCAAGAACTTGAAAAATTCACCCTACCACCCGGAAGATTCGAAATATTCAAATTAGATGACAAGACCGTGGGGATAGGCCAAGGAGACAATGGAGACGCGTTAAAAGCCAACCTACAAATTCATCCATCACAAGACATGACACTCATCTATACAACCCCAGACAAAAACGAAGATGAAATATTCCAAGACCACCTAAGAGTTATCAAATCCGCGAAGCCTAAGAAAATCCATGTTTTCCCAGGGAGAGAATCAACCTCCGCCGCGAAAAACTACTATAATACCATCAAAGAACATTTCAACGCCAGCTTCCATCCAACATCAAACAAGCACATGGACAAGAAAATAGATGAAATACTCAAAATCATAGAAGAGTCCTCCACAGAATCCATCATAGTCACTGGCTGCGGGCCAGAACACCTACTCTGGGCCAGACTAAAAACAAAATTCAAATCCCACCTTAGATGATCCTTCATCTTGCGAACCACACGGCCCCCCCATTTGTTTAATCCCCCACCCCCTCCCTTGCGAGAAGAAGGTTTCTGATGATCCTCTCCTTTTTCGATTCCTGTGAAACCTCCTAATTCTATGAACACTTATTATCAGGATATTTTTTTGTCATGTATGTTAAGTGGAGGCCGCCAAGGCCTCCTGATGGGGCTGTGAAGTTCCCTGGGGGTTGGAGCATATAATAAGCGTGGGGTGAAGATTCTTGGATAGGAGGAGGGTTGCCTTTTCTCCTGTGGATCCGATCTGTATCCTTTTCTTTTTCTTGAAGCGGGTGAAGTTACTATCCTTGATAGGGTATAATATGGGGATAACAAAAGGAGAAGATGACCCAAAACAGTAAAAAGAAGGATCCCTTAGGTTATATTATGGGGGTAGCCGTGGACTGTGAAAATGTCAAAAAAAATCATCAAAGAATCGGCGCCGGTAGGGTGGCCTGAAAAGGCCAAAGAAAGCTAAGAATGGAGTTAGTATAGGGGCGTGGCTAACACTCCTATGCTTACCAGTTGCATTGTCCATAGCATCTGGTAAAGGGAGAAGATACAAGAACTAGACATGCGAAAATACCAACCTACACATCCTATGTTTCACTTAAACCAGTATATGTTGTTTTGTGTGTCTTTTTTGAATTGTACCTACACCATCCTATGTTTCACTTAAACTGGAGGGTCTATAATAGGCTTCTCGGATTCTAGTGGAATAGAGCACATTTCAACCTTCATCTAACAACCACCAAGCATACCATAAAACAGTAACATGATAAAATTTTTTAAGTTTTATATGGGGGAAGCCCCCAGTGGAGATGAAAGCCTATATATTGTTGAGAAGACAACATTTTTTAGCAACAACCGGGGCAAGTACCCTTAATATCCGCTACCAGGATACTCAAGCCGGGGCTGGGACAGTCACCAGACCAATGAGAAAACCCCTCTACGAGAACCAGTCCATCATTGAAACAGAAAAAACCCCAAGGGGGGTAGCTCACGGCTAATATTAAAGTATTTATCTGTAGATAATCTATTTTCTTGGATAGGAGGAATAAACATTGAAGAGAGTATTTATCACTTGTGCACTTCCATACGCCAACGGGCCAACGCACCTTGGACACCTAAGATCAACATATATACCGGCGGACATATACGCCCGCTACAATCGGATAAAAGGAAGAGAAGTATTATTTGTATGCGCAACAGACGAACATGGAACCCCAATAGCTGTCAAGGCCGAGAAGGAATCAAAAGATCCCCTGGAGGTGGCCACCCATTATTATAAGATGATCCGCCGCGACCTCGAAGCATGTGACATATCATTCGATAATTTTTCACGTACAAGCAAACCCCTACATTATAGGATAGCCCAAAACTTCTTCCTAAAACTCTACAAAAAGGATTTCATCTATGAAAAGGATATAAAACAATTATATTGCAGTGAATGTCAACGTTTTCTCCCTGACAGGTACGTTGAAGGTGAATGCCCATACTGCGGGGCTGAAGGGGCTCGAGGAGACCACTGCGAAGCCTGCGGCAGACACCTTGAACCCCTACAATTAGTCAACCCCAAGTGCATGATCTGCGGCTCAAAACCAGAGATCAGAAAATCTAGACATTATTTCTTCAGGTTGAGCAAATTCCAGGACAAACTCCTTGAATGGATAAAATCAAATAAAAACCTGCCCGCGAATGTTAAAAACTATGCACTACAGTGGGTGCAGGAAGGCCTGAAAGATTGGATACTTACAAGGGACATGGAATGGGGCATACCAGTACCACTCAAAGAAGCCAAGGGAAAAATAATCTACGTCTGGGGGGAAGCATTCCTAGGTTATATTTCATCAGCGGTTGAATGGAGCGAAAAAACGGGCAAAAACTGGAGAAAATACTGGGACGATACAGTAGTGCACTTCATAGGCAAGGATATAATCTATCATCATGCGATCTTCTGGCCAGCCCTACTCATGGCATATGGTTGCAAACTCCCAGATAATATCATAGCAGGAGAATACCTCTCCCTCGAGGGTAAGAAGATGTCCACGAGCAAGAATTGGGTTATCTGGACATCAGAATTCCTTGAAAGGTTTGAAAGCGACATCCTAAGATATTATCTTACAATAAACGCGCCCCTAACAAGGGACACAGACTTCTCATGGGAGGATTTCCAAAGGAGAGTGAATGATGAACTAGCAGACATCCTAGGCAATTTTCTCCATCGCACATTCTCCTTCACCAACCGCTTCTACAACAGTAAGATACCAGAAGCCAACCTAGAAGATCAGGACATCAAAATCATAGAGGATATTAAAAAGGCTAAAGAAGATATCGAAGATGCCATTGAAAGGTTCAATTTCAGGGAAGGACTCGTAGAGATAATAGGCTTGGCAAAGAAAGGTAACAAGTACTTCAACGACCAGGAACCATGGAGGACCATCAAAGAAGACCCCAACAGGGCCGCGGCTTGCATATTCACTTGTAACCAGTTAGCCAAGGCAATAGGAGTGCTCCTAGAACCATACATGCCTAGGAAATCCGCCAGGATACTGAAGATACTCAATTTAGAGGATGCCTCCTGGGATGATGCCACCACCCCAATAAAGGCTGGCCACGAAATCAGAAAAGCCAAACCATTATTCGCCAAGATCCAAGACAAGATCATAGAAGAAGAAAAACGCAAACTCCACCAGAAAACAAAAACCCAAGAATATATTAGCATAGAAGATTTCGCAAAATTAGACCTCAGAGTAGGCAGAATATTAGAAGCCTCCAGGATCAAAGGCTCAGAAAAACTGCTAAAATTGAAAGTTGACCTAGATGATAGGACAATCCAAGTAGTGGCCGGTATAGGATCAAAATATTCAGCAAGTGAACTCCCCGGGAAAAAAGTTATAGTACTAGCCAATATAAAACCTACAAGATTATTCGGCACAAAATCTGAGGGCATGATACTCGCAACAGCAGAAAAAATGAGCCTACTAACAGTAGAAGATGGTGAAATAGGTGAAAAGATAAAATAGACCCCACACACATAATATCGTTGATAAAATGGAAGAACCAGCCCTCATAGCAAAATCTGAAAGATTCCTAGAAAGTATAAAAAGCCATAGGATAAACCCAGATGATCTTATAGACCCCAAAGGTTTCATCCGAACATACTCCTATCTACGATCCAATCTAAGAAAACTCCAAAAAATAAAAAAGAGGATGGAACTGAAAGGATTCAAAACACCATACCGGTCAGTGGCGATCTACGGGCCCCCACTAAAAGGCGAGCTGAAAGCAGAAGACCTCCATGACATAAGAAGACAAACACAATACTTCAGGATGAAAGCCTCACTTAAAAAGAACATCCTAGACAGGGTAAACTCTGCAATAGCATCCCACAAAATAGCATTAGGCCACCTAGAAGAACACGCCACCTTAACCTGTGAAAGATGCAAAAAAACCTTCAGACTCGGCGAACTGCCAGAAGATAAACCTAGAGAATGTGAATGCGGCTCCACCCTCCAAGTAAAATTCGAGGAAGGAAACATAAAACGTCCCCAGATAATACCATACCTCCCACTTTCAGGAGATTATATGGTCAAGATCTCCCAATTAACCCCATGGGCCAGAGAATCCTTCAAAGAAATTATAAGACTCCTAAAGGATGAGAAAAGTGGGACCATAACCTCGGCGACAATGATCGTTAAAGTCCCCAAATCCGGGCGCTGGATCAGAAAAAGGATGACCATCGAAGACATCGACCACATCGACTATGAAAAAAAAAATAAAACAAGAATACGGACCCCATGCAAGGATAGAATTCATACAATTTCACCGTAGAAAATCCACAATAATCAATGACAGACACATTAGAACAGCACTAGCACTAGCCTACTCCGGCTTCATCCAAGATTTCATAGTCAACAGAGAAGATGAAATCCTCCAAAAAAGATTAAAAAAACCACAGTTAGTTAAAAGATATGATGAAATACAGGAAGAAGCCAGAGAATACTCCCCACCCTTTATAAGAGAAGGTAAAGAGCTTGAAGAAATCCGAAAAAGAAGACTAGAGGACCTCCTCATCCAGGAAGGTCTGGCAGATGAAAATGGAAATTTAAAACCAGACCTTAAATCCGACCTAGAACTGAGAGAGAAAATAGTCAAGAATATCTTCTCAAGAACCCCCACAACACTAATACTATGGGATATCACCTGCTACTATCTCACAACATCATATGATAGGAGAAGTAAATATGCAGGTCCATTCCCCGGACTGGGACCGGTCCTAGACTTGAGACAGGCAAAAATATTTAATAGGATGGACAGAGAAGCTGTTAAACTCCTCAGAGAATATGGGGAGAAAATATTCTATATAAAAAATCCTCAAAAATTATTATTGAAAAAATTTGAAATAGAAGAAAAAACAAAAGGCCTGCACATGAAAATCAACCAAAGAGCCTTCGGAGCCGCTCTAATCAACCTAGAATCTGATATAGATGAAAAAACATGTGCCAGTATATTTTCTGTTACATTAGACGAGTTAAAAAAAGAAAAAGAGAATATAAAGACCCTCAGAAAACCAGCCGACAAGGCCAGGCTCTTCATGGAAATGATCAAATAAACCCCACATCACATGCTAACATTCACAGTTAACCCCCCATCCTAATATAATAAGGAACCCCAAACAGTGACCATGTTATTAAAAAGGGGGAGAAAGTGATCACATTGGCTAAAAAAATACATATAAACCAGCCATTAACCTCACGTAGAATAATAGAAGTCCTTGAAAAAAACCCAGACCTTGAAAAGATCACATGCCCACCCAGCCTATATAATAGAATCCCACCAAAATACCTCAAAGCCCTCAAAGACCTAGGAATAAAAGTAGAACCTAAAAGACGGCGTAAATATGCTGAAAAGGACGTGAAGATGATCAGAAAACTTATAAGCGAAGGTAAAACCCCAAAGGAGATAGCGAATATAACAAAGATGCCCATCAAGACAATATACTACCTTAAAGGGGATATGAAACTCAAAAGGGGTCCCAAGCCTAAATATGATAAAATCACGAGAATGCGCGTGCGGAAAATGGCAGAAGAGGGCGTGCCCGCGAAAAAAATAGCGGAAAAGTTTAATATACCCCTAAGGACAGTCTATTACATAATCAAAAAAGGGTGATCAGAGTTGCTGACAGTCGAATTTAACACTATAATAACAGTATCCATTATCTGTTTCACCGTGGCGTTTTCATCAACCTACCTTGTAATGCCAAGATTAATAAACAAACTAAGGAATGCTAACGTTGTCGGGAAAGACATCCACAAAATCTCCAAGCCGATAGTCGCCGAAATGGGTGGCATCGGAATACTATTCGGATTCATAATAGGAATGTTCATAGCAATCTGCACATTCCCAAAACTCCACTATGAATTCATAGTAACCCTACTTGTCATCATATTAGTCGGCCTCGTGGGCATGGTAGATGACCTTGTAAGGCTTTCATCAAAGGAAAAACTATTCCTCTTATTCTTGGCAGGACTCCCACTCATATGGGTAGCCCCCCCTAACGTGGGTATACTATATCTTATAAGCATGCCAATAGCAGTTTCCATAGCCTCAAACCTCACTAACATGCTAGCCGGCTTGAATGGGATCGAATCAGGATTGGGATCTATAGCCATGATATCACTCACAGCATCCTGTATAATAATGGGAAAATATGATGTTTCACTCATCACAATGACAATGTTAGGGGCTCTCCTGGCCTTTTTAATATACAATCGTTACCCCTCACGCGTATTCCCAGGAGATGTTGGGACACTTATAATAGGAGCATGTATAGCTGCTGTGGCATTCATAGGACGTATAAAAAGCATAGCATTCATCGTATTATTGCCGAATATAATAGATTCTCTCCTAAAATTTTATAGTGCTGGTGTGATGGAGAGGCATCAACACGCCCCCACAAGGGTGACAGAAGATGGTAAACTTGTAGCACCCCCAGAGGGGTTTAATTCGCTTATAAGATGGATACTAAGAAGGCCGATGAAGGAAAAACATGTTGTGCTCATTGTATGGTTTATAGGGGTACTATTCGGTTCCCTTGGGATACTACTAGCTTTTATACTACCCCTTGACCCGATATAATAACCTACAAATATCCGCAACAATCTTAGAAGCCTCAAGATCGTCTGAATCCCTAAAAAGTTCAACTGCACTTTTAAAATTATCTAAAGCCTCTTCTTCATCCCCTCTAATGAAATGTATGACGCCCAGGAAAACATTCACAATCCCAAGTGACAGCTTATCCTCCCTCTTAGTGAATATCTCCTCAGCCCGTTTAAAATAATTGAATGCCTCATCATAATTTTTATCTTCGAATGAACGGCTTCCAAGGATTAGGAGGATGGAAGCTTCACCCGATTCGTCGTTGATTGTAGTAGCTATATCTAGGGCCTCTTTCAACTCCTCAATGGTGCCCGCAGATGGTTCATATACTGATTCTAAACGTCCAAATAATGTTCTCAATTTTGGTAGTATCCTGTCAATATCAACTTTGAACTTCCCCGGTTCAGGGGTGGGGGTCTCTTCAAGCCTTTTACGCAATTCAGCCATTTCTATGGCTTCTCTCATCTTCTCAACTTCGTTTATCTTTTCTTTCATCTCAGCCTTGTGGGGTGATTTAATTGAAGAATAAATTTTGAATGCTTCCTTAAAATATTCAATGGCAATATCTAACTCCCGCTTATCCAGGTAAACCTCACCCATAGAATTTAATACGAGGGCTTCGAGTTCCTTATCATCCAATTCAACAGCTACTTTAAACGCCTTTTCAAGATATTCCATAGCATCCTCATGCTCGCCCTCATCAAGATAATACCCTGCTATGGATAAAAGGATATCGAATTCCTCCTCCCATAATTCCTGGAGGCGACGGATATAATCCTCTAATGACTTTCTCCTTCCAAATAGGTCAAATATCATTTTATCCCCCAAAATTCAATCCCATTATCTGTTATAGTGTATTGGGCAGACCTTCTCCCTGCTGAAGATTCTATTTGGATTTTCTCCCCATCAAAACATAATTTTAGATCAGCTAAATCCATCAAAGAAGTTTCAATCGAAGGTTCAACAGTTCCTATTGTATGCACCACAACCCCTATACCCCTAGCCTCACTTATACGAGTCTTATAAGCCTTCACAAGCCTCAACACAAGGCTTGGGGGGTTAAATGCGAACATCATTGTGAGGGAATCTAATACACTCCTAAACTTGGATGATTTCCTGAATAATGAACGTGTACCCACACCCACCTTCACCATAAGATCGGTAAGGTTCTGGACCGATGAAAACCTTAATGTCACCGAATCCTCAACCTTAACACCAGCCAAGCGGGTTAAAAGATCTATTATATAAACGTCACCACTTTGAATATATGGTCGTAGAAACCAATTAAATTCCATCATCCTCTGCTCAAGCTGCCTTGAACCATAATCAGCCACTATATACAAGCACGGTTCGCCACCTTCAAGGCCGGAATAAAGAAACTGATAACAGAATATGGACTTACCCACCTTAGGAGGGCCATGGACTAGTATAAGATCCCCTGGCGCCACATCCTCGAGGAGATCCTCCAAAACCTTCACTTCCTGGTCTTTCATGAACATCACACAAATCTAGTCAACTATTATACCCTCACGGGTTATATCATAATGCGCTTTTATCTTACCACCCCCAATCATGGCCTCTATGGTGAGATTCTCCCCATCAAGGTGGATTATATTATCCACTATGGCCTTTAACATGTTCTCGACCTTGCAAGAAGCTGAACCTTCAGTGTAAGTTACAATGGCCGTCCCCCCACTCTCTTTTATACGCATTATGTAAACTGTGAACACCCTTACAATCAAGACCTCGTCATTGAACGCCATGAGGGTTGTTAACGAATCAAGAACTGATCTGAAACGGGACGCCTTTGATGTTATCTGGCGTATGGCCATGCCCAATTTTACCATGATATCTGTAGGATTATGTACAGATGCTAGGAAATAGTTGGGTTTACTTTCAACTTCCACGCCCGCAATTGTTGATATCGCATCTATAAGATAAAAAGTTTCATTATCGATATACTCATCAAGGTTCCAACCGAAATTGGCTATATTCCTTTCCATGTCCTTCAGACCATAATCGGTACTGATATAGAGGCATGGTTCATCATTACGAAGACCTTCATATGCAAATTGATAAGAGAATATGGATTTACCCACTTTTGGGGGGCCGTAGATGAGTGTAACAGTGTTATCTACAAATGATCCACCACCATCCCCCATGAGCTCATCTAAACCTGGAATTCCTGAGGAGATCCTCACAATCAATTCAATCACCATAGAGCAGTCCTAAGAGGGCTTCAAGGGCATCAGTAACTCCTTTCCCCTCTGTTACTATCGCTGGTATGATAGGGATATCCTCGCCGAGTTTCATCTTTTCACGTATTTCCTCGGGTGAAAGCGCCCCTGGTAAGTCCTGTTTATTTGCGACTAGAACCTTTGGTATGGCTTCTGCCTTCGCCTTCCTTATCATCTCCTTGGCCCTCGCAAATGTTTGCGAAGCTGTTGAGTCAACGATAATAAAAGCACCAACTGATTCCCTGCCTAGAACATCTAATAGCAGGTCGAACCGTTCCTGGCCAGGGGTGCCGAATACATCAGCTATAAAACCTTTATATTCAAGATGTCCTATATCCAATGCTATCGTGGTTGGGAAAGCCGATAAAGCCTTCCTATCAACTGAAACAGACCTCTTCGATATCTTCTTCACGAAAGTCGATTTACCCGCATTATATGGGCCCGTGACTAGTATCTTGGGTATGTATACCTTAACTCCTCCCGGTTGCACCACAAAGAATAAGACCATAGTATCTGATGGTTTAGACCATGAAGAATGGGCCACCATAAAACCTTGACCTATTATAACCCTTTCCTCTATTGTTTTAATCTCAACCACACAATCCATGGATTTCTTAAGGTTCTGGACCAGATCGAAGTTATAATCCCATTTTGTGAAGAGATAAACTAGGCTTGTATTATATTTTTTGCCATGTAGGTTCCATTTTTTTATAATGTTTATTGTCTCATCTTCTCCAAGATAATCTATTAGGGTTGAAAGATTATTTATAACACCTATACCATCTGGCACATCCTCTATAGCTTCCAGGATCGCCTCTTCTACCTGTGAATAATCCTCGATGGAATATTTAGCATCTGATGGCAATCCCATGAATGGCGAAGTTCCATCAACAAAAAAAGCCCGATTATCTTCTAGGAATTTTTCAAGATTCCAACCATAGGATCTGAACTCGTATATTATCGTTTCAGGTTCGGCTACATTCGTGAACACGAAACCCTTATCCCCATCCCTTAATCGTCCATTTAACATCTGGTAACCAAAAGCCTCATAATCCACACCAGGAACGGCAGAAAACATTACAGAAGCGTTATCGATTATGCCACCACCAAGTATATCGTCAAGTTTTGGGATGTAAGTCCTTTTCATCTTCACATCTCCTTGAGGATTTCTTCAACCTGCCCTGCTCTAGTTTCCATTTCAACGAGTAAAAGTCCCAATTGGGCGTCTGGTTCTGCGAGTGCCGTTAATATGGCCTTCTCACCTGCAGGTTTTAAAATTATTATACCCCCTTCAGTTCTTACAGTGATCTCATCCACTGCACCAGTGTTCATCTGACCAGAGGCCGCCTCCGCAGCCCCCATGATAGTGGAACATAAAGCTGAGAAGATCCTCGCATCCACATCAGGGGGTGTGCGTGCATTTATAAGAAGACCTTCTTTGGATACGATCCCACACGCTCTTATCTGCCCAACTTGCATGAAACCTGAAAGAACATCATCCAATTTTTCCTTTTTTGTTTTGGTCATAAATCCACCCAACCAAGAATTTTCAAATTATATATAACCTCATGTGAAGCCCCCACATATTATGTGAGTGTCTACCCAAGCACGTAAATTATGATAAGTTGTTTATAATCTTATCATACTAGTGGTTTTCGATTTTTTTACACCCATTTCACATCTGGTGTTGTGAACATGTAATTGTATGAAAAGGCCGGATTATAAAAATCATTCGTCATATTCTCTGTTTTAAATGTTAAACAAATGTTTCTCCGCATATAATAGTTTATCCTATCTCCTAGTGAATCTTTACAATCATCTGAAACATCCCTTTCCAGGTGAGCATATGCTATAAGATTGATCTTATATTTTCTATAAGTTTCATTGTATCCTTTCCTTATAGCCTCCACTTTAATGATCTGGATAGAAGATGGTTGTAAAAGCACAGCCTTCCCCGTCTCATACTTATAATATGCATTCCATGGATAAACTGCAAGTTCATTCATGTCAGCCCCTTGGATGGCACCATCCCTCGCAGCAGCAATAGCAATATCCAATTCTAGATTATCCTCCAAAAAATAGGATACCGGAATAAGTGTTAGGATGATAAACCCTAACAGGAGAATATACTCTCCTGTCATCTGCCCCCCGTCCATCCTATCTCACCTCTTCTATCATAATACTCCCATGATCCCCTCTAAAGCTTCTAATCTTATAAGTGAAGCCGGGCCTCAATATGATCGTCCTGGGATTCCCATTAGAATCGACTACCATACAAGGGTAGATGGGGGATTTACCATACCTGCCATTAACCATACCATATACTCCACTGGAATTGACCCTCAACTGGTACCCTGAACCATGAAGATTAGGAGGGGCTGTGAAGATTACCTCATGCCCGGGCCACCAGCCAATACAAGGTTAATCTTACCAGCCAACTCATCCATTAAAACCCTTAGATCAGTTAATATCCTCTCATCATTAGCATAATCTATCCTATAATATGCCATGGCCATTGAATAGGATATTATGGAAAACAGGCAGAGGAATGAGATCAAAAAAATCCGCTGTGAAAACTCCCCTTTTACATCCAATCATAGGCTCCACCAATAGTATGATAATATGATAAAATGTTAATATAATTTTCCCCCTATGACTTTTATAGTAGAACCCCACACAAGATATATTATAATGGGGATAGGAATGTATAAGATAATATTATTCAGCGGAGGCCCCTACAGGTTCGAGGAATTCGAAGAATATGTTGAAGACATTGGAGGTTTAGTGCTTAAAAAGGATCGTTTCAACGTCAGCAGGGGAGAATACTTCCTAGCCGAGGAAGTTAAAGCCCTGACAATAATACCCGAAGAAGAAGAGGAACAATTAAAGACGCTTGTAACAGGTATAAAAGGGTTCATCCAAGAATTATCATTTGACGAAGACCAAGAAAGGAGAATACTACTCTGCATACTACTACATGACTCATTAACTAGAAACCCTCAATGGATGGGAGAAGAAGAAATAGAAGAAAAACTAATCTGCCCATGTGAAATTAAACTCTGCGAAAATTCACCAGAATGCTTCAGCGACCTGTCAAGAGTACTAGATGCAATGGTGGAAATGGAACTATTAGAAAAAAGAGATAATAAAGGCGCAACCGAATATAGGAAAAAGATTATCCACTAAATTCAATCGGGGGTCTGATAAAACTTGAACACCAACTCACTGATAATAGTTGGGATAATCCTCATAATCCTAGGTATTTTCATTATATTCGCTGCTAGTATCATGAGCATATTTACCAAGACAAAGGAAGGTGCAGAGGTTAAAACAGGCGGGGTTATAATGCTAGGACCCATCCCCATAATCTTTGGAAGTGACCGGGGGATGGCCATCATAGGATTCCTAATGGCCATAATACTAATGATAGTGGCTTACATATTATTTTATAGGAGTATACTGTAACGTGGGAATGTTCCTATGAAAGGGAAAGTGTTTTTTATTGGTGGAGGGCCTGGAGACCCGGAACTTTTAACTTTAAAGGCCGTTAAGATAATCAAAGATTCTGATATTATAATATATGCAGGTTCCCTTGTGAATAAGAAGATTCTAGATTTTGCATCTGATTCTGCCGAGATCTATGATAGTTCATCCATGACATTAGATGAGATAATAGATGTTATGGTGGATGGTGCCGATTCTGGGAAGATTGTTGCCAGGATACATACAGGTGACCCGTCTATTTATGGGGCTATAATGGAGCAGATGAGGGAGCTTAAAAAGAGAAACATCCCCTTTGATATCATACCCGGGGTGAGTTCGCTTTTCGCTGCCGCAGCCGCCCTTAAGAGGGAGTTAACTGTACCAGGGGTTTCACAGACTGTTATAATCACTAGGCCTTCTGGGCGGACGCCAGTACCCCTTGGAGAGGATCTGGGCGATCTTGCAAGTCATAATTCTACCATGTGCATATTCCTCGGAGTCCACAAAATTGGAGAAGTTGTTAAAAGTTTAAAGGAACATTATAATGATGATACACCAGTAGCCGTGGTTAAGAGGGCTTCGTGGGATGATGAGGAGATAATAAAGGGTAGACTCTCTGATATAGAAGATAAAGTGAAGGAGAGTAATATTAAGAAGACCGCCATCATCATAGTGGGTGATGTTCTCGAACCTGGAGATTTTGAAAGTTCGAAGTTATATGATGCCAGTTTTAGTCATGGATATCGTAGGGCTAGATTATTATAAGTTTAAGGTGTTCCATCTTCCCACAGTTTCGAAATCTAGAAGTGAGTTCTTTTATTTTTTCGGCTTCGCCTTCTAGGATGAAAATTTCGAGGCAATTCTTATTTTTCAGGTGACTATGAATCTGCGTATTTATGATGCTCTCATAGTCATGTTTGATATCGTTAACCTTATCTTCAACCTCTCTTTTGTGTATTAGGAAAATCACACCATTAACTTCACCTTTTATATCCATTTGTTTCCTTGTATCATCTATTAACATTCTGGAGGCTGTTCTTATAATGTCTGAGCGGCTTGAAAACCCCATCTCATCCTTCAAAGCGTCTATTTCCTCTAGGAGTTTTTCGTTTATTGAGATGCTGATCACGGTCATAACCAAAACTATATTAATAAACATTTAAAAAGATTATCATAAAAATTATTAAAAAGTCTTTGTGTTATTAATAAAATTTTTTAGGGAGGAAACCAATAAAAATCTACCAATGAAAAAAACCAGAATATTCATCCTAACCATAATCGCCATCATAATATGCACACTATTATATACAACAAGTAAAATGGGAGAAACAAGCCCAGAAGAAAAAATAATAGTAGCAACATCAATAATGCCCCAAAAAGAATTCATAGAAGCAGTAGGTGGAGACAAAGTAAAAGTCATAGTAATGGTACCCCCAGGAGCAAACCCACACACCTACGAACCCCAACCAAGCCAACTAAGAGAACTATCAAAAGCAAGAATCTACTTCCAAATAGGCTCAGGAATAGAATTCGAAAAAACATGGATGGAAAGACTAAAAGAACAAAACCCAAACATGAAAATAATAAACTGCTCAAAGGGTATAAAACTCATGAAAGAAGACCCACACATATGGACATCACCACGAAACGCTATCATAATAGTTGAAAACATCTACAAGGCCCTCATAGAAGAAGACCCGAACCACAAAGAATACTACACTGAGAACAAGGACAAATACGTTACAAGGCTCAAAAAATTAGATGAACAATTCAACCAAACCCTCACAGGAAAACAAAACAAAAAAATATTAGTATACCATCCCGCCTGGACCTACCTCTGCAGAGACTACAAACTAGAACAGATCACAATAGAAAGAGAAGGCAAAGAACCATCACCCCAGACCCTCGCAAAAATCATCCAAGAAGCCAAAAAAGACAATATAAGGATTATAATAGTATCACCACAATCCAACAAACAAAGCGCCCAAGCCATAGCAGATGAAATAGGTGCAAAGATAGTCACCATAGACCCACTCGCAGAAAACTACATAGAAAACATGGAAAAAATGCTACAAACACTCAAAAGTATCTGAATTGGATGATAAGATGGATAAAGCGGTTAAAATTAGAAAACTCTACTACAAAGTCGATAACAAGACAATATTAGAGGATATAAACTTTGAAATTCACAAGAACGAATTCCTAGCCATCATAGGCCCAAACGGTGGCGGTAAGACAACCCTACTCAAGCTAATAGTAGGTCTCCTAAGACCAACCAGTGGAAACATCAAAGTATTCGGCCTTAAACCCGAACAAGCAAGGGAAAAAATAGGCTATCTCCCACAAAGACGCCACTTTGACACAGATTTCCCAATAAATGTCTTTGAAACAGTGCTTATGGGATGCTACCACGCCCCGCTCCAAGGTTACACCCAAGAAGACAGGGAAAGGGTGGAAAAATGGCTTGAAAGGTTGGATATCATCAACTTAAAGGATGAAAGATTGGATAATCTTTCAGGGGGCCAATTACAGAGGGTATTCCTTGCAAGGGCTCTTGTGAGGGAGGGTGAACTTCTATTATTAGATGAGCCGACAAGTAGTGTAGACCCCCTATTCCAGGAAAGATTCTACGAATTACTAGATGAACTTAAAAAGGAAATGACTATTGTAATGGTATCCCATGATATAGGGACAGTCGCAGCCCATGTTGACAGGATCGCATGCTTAAACCAGAGATTATTCGCTCACGGACCCCCAAAGGAAGCATTGGAATCTATTGAGGATGTTTATAAGTGTCCAATAGAACTGATAGCCCATGGGATACCCCACAGGGTTCTAAGGGAACATTAAGGTGACTATTATGCTAGGTCTTGAATATCAGTTCATGCAAAACGCGATCATAGCAGCAATACTCGTTAGCATAGCCTGTGGAGTAGTCGGCACCTATATCGTAATTAAAAGGATAGTATCCCTAAGTGGGGGTATATCACATGCAGCATTTGGGGGGGTTGGCCTCGGTTATTTCCTTGGCATCAATCCAGTGGTTACAGCGATACCATTTAGTATCATAGCAGCTTTCCTCATGGGATTCACCACGAGAAAGGTTAAGATTAGTGAGGATACTGCTATTGGGATACTATGGTCAGTTGGAATGTCCCTGGGTGTAATATTCATAAGTTTGACTCCTGGTTATGCCAGTGACATCTTCAGTTATCTTTTTGGTAACATACTAACGGTTACTAGAGCAGATCTTTGGATGATGCTAATATTAGACCTGGTTATAATATCAAGTGTACTTTTATTTAATAGGGAATTCACCGCCATATCCTTTGATGAAGAATTTTCACAGGTTATAGGAGTTCCTGTGAACCTTTTTTATCTATTGCTTTTAACACTTGTAGCTTTAAGTGTCGTGATCCTTATAAAGGTGGTTGGTATAATCCTCGTGATAGCACTTCTCACCATCCCAGCTGTAACCGCAAGACAATTCACCTTCAAAATCCTCCGGATGATGGTCTTATCATCAATAATCGGGATAATATTCACACTAACAGGTTTATGGATTTCATACATCCTTGATGTATCCTCTGGGGCCACGATAGTAATAATACTAGCAATATTCTTTATCGCCGCCTATATTGGGAAAAGGCTAACACTTGATTTTTCATTTTAGAGTTCTATTATCCCATCCCTTGTACCTACTATCACTCTGTCAACGCCCCTCGAGAATATGCCGTTCTCTAGGACCCCTGGGATATTGTTTATCTCATATTCTAGTCCTGGTGGATCGTCAATAGGCCCGAAATCTGCGTCGATAACGAAATTTCCATTATCAGTGATCAGCGGCCCATCTTTTGCATCGGACATTCTGATCTTGACTTCAGCCCCCATAGAATTTAGTTCTTCACATACGAGACGAGAAGATGCCGGTATAACCTCTACTGGTACTGGCCTTTTTAGTTTATCTGTGAGTTTAGAATCATCCACTATAACAATAAATTCACTTGCTGAATAATCTATGATCTTTTCTTGTGTATGGGCCGCCCCACCACCCTTAAGAAGGTTAAGGTTCTTGTCAACTTCATCAGCCCCGTCAACGGCCACATCAACATCATGCTCCATTATACTGGTGATGGGGATCTCCCAATCCCTTGCAAGGAATAATGATTGATAGGAGGTGGGTACTCCTAGTATATCTAGTTCCTCTTTTTCTATGCGCATACCCACCCTTTCTATGAAGTATCGTGCTGTGGAGCCCGTGCCGAGACCAACCACTTGCCCGTCTCTTATCTCCTCGGCGACTTTATATGCGACCATTTTTTTCAAATTCATCATGATCCGACACCATTTTTATCTGGAAATGATTTCAAGGAGGACCTTGTTCAGCTTGTAGCCTTTTTTGCATTTATCGAACCTGCCAAGGTTCTTTTTGATTTTACACTTATTTGAGGATTTTAAACCTTCTGGGAAGCATAAACTCCTCATATTACATTCTTCATCACATTCAGGGGCTTCAAATAATATTACAGACCCTTCAAATGCCATTTTAGCATCTATTAATGCTTCTATGTTAGCCTTTTCAACCTCAACAACTTTGACTTTTCCATTTTCATGTATTGGACATGTATGTTCCGTTTCCTTCACCTCTTTTATCTTGTAGATTCTGCCGGTCTCGAGGGGGTCGATACACACTGATTTATATCTGCAATCTTCACAAGCCTTTGCCGGCCCATGGTATATGAAGGTTAAACCTTTCTTTGCAAGCTTTTCTCCTATTAATGTTATCAACTATATCACTTCCGTTTTTTTCGCGAGTTTCTCGGCAGCCTCCCTTGTAAGTCCCCTATCCCCTAGGATAGTATATCTCTCCTTGCGGATAGTATGAGCTTTTGTAAGGGCCTCTATTATATACTCTGGTTCTATGCCGAGCTCATAGGCTGTTGTGGGTGCGTGCATTTTTTTCAGAGCATCTTTTATGAATCTCCAATCCCCCCCGTGGAGGTGCATCATCATTATTGTGCCAACTCCACATTGTTCACCATGAAGTGCTGGTTTAGGGGCTATCCTGTCAAGTGCATGGCTGAATTTGTGCTCGGAGCCGCTTGCGGGTCTGCTGGTACCCGCTATACTTATAGCTATACCACTGCTTATAAGAGACTTGACAACCAGGCGCGCGCTCCTCTCAAGACCCTCCTTTATCGCATCAGCAGATTTGATAATCATCTTAGCCGTCATGAGTGAAAGTGCCGCCGCAGATTCACTATAACGTTCATTAAGGAGTCTGTGGGCCAATTTCCAATCTAGTATGGCCGTATAATTAGATACTATATCAGCACAACCCGAGGCAAGGAGTCTAAAGGGGGCTTTGATTATTATATCCGTATCTGCTATGACGCCGATAGGTGATGTTGCCTTCATGGAAACCGATCCTCTTTCACCATCACGAATCGACGCCCTAGGAGAGGCTATACCATCATGAGAGGCTGCAGTAGGTACACTTATAAAGGACAAACCTGCGAGGGTTGCTGCCATCTTAGCAACATCTATAACTTTACCACCACCTACGCCCAATACTAGTGACATGTCCTCAAGGTTTTCCTTGACCATCATAACGGATTCCATTGAAGCTTCCTTAACCTTCACATATTCAGTTTCGAAACCCTCGGCTTCAAGGCTGCCTATAACATCCTTGGCAGCTATATTAAAAGTCTTATACCCTGTGACAACCATAACCTTACCCTTGAATCTGAGATCTTTACATATAATCCCTGTATTTTTTATCACACCCGGACCAGTGTGTATCTCCCTTGGCAATTCTATCTTCCTTGGATTCATTTCCATCACAAACAACAGCTTTAAGTAGTGAGATAAAATAATCTTTCACCATTGAAGATCTTTATTTACTGATAAAAATATTTTTGGAGAAAAAAAACTATAGGAGTTTCCAAGACCCTCACATTAACCTAGAATGGTGGATGAAAATGACAGATTTCAGTGAATGGTTCCATAATATCCTAGAGGAGGCAGAAATAATCGATTCAAGATATCCCATCAAGGGCATGAATGTATGGTTACCCTACGGTTTCCAGTTACGGAAACACACCCTAGAAATTCTCCGAAACATCCTAGACCGGGACCATCAGGAAACCCTATTCCCACTCCTAATACCCGAGGACCAGCTTGAAAAGGAATCAATACACGTGAAAGGTTTCGAGGATGAAGTCTACTGGATAACCCACGGGGGACTCACAAAGTTAAACAAAAAACTAGCACTCAGACCCACTAGTGAAACAGCAATGTACCCCATGTTCTCATTATGGATAAGATCCCACACAGACCTCCCCCTGCGGATTTACCAGATAGTTAACACTTTCAGGTATGAGACAAAACATACAAGGCCACTTATACGTGTAAGGGAGATCACAACATTCAAAGAAGCCCATACAGTACATGAAACAATGGAAGAAGCCGAAGAACAAGTCCAAGAGGCTATCAGACTCTACAAGGAGTTCTTCAACACCATAGCCATACCCTATATTATAACAAAGAGACCACCCTGGGACAAATTCCCAGGATCTGACTATACAATAGCATTTGACACACTACTACCAGATGGTAAAACATTACAAATCGCAACCGTCCACAACCTTGGACAAACATTCTCCAAAACCTTCAATATAAAATTTGAAACACCCACAGGTGAACATGAATACGCATACCAAACCTGTTACGGATTATCTGACAGGATAATAGCATCCATAATAGCCGTCCACGGAGACGAATCAGGCCTGCGCCTACCACCAGAAGTCGCACCATACCAGATAATCATAGTACCAATAATCTTCAAAGAAGAAACGGAAGAAATTATGAAAGCTTGTGAAAAAATCAGGGACAAGTTAAAGGATGCTGGTTTCCGAGTGAAACTAGATGACCGGGATATAAGGGCCGGGAGAAAATATTACGAATGGGAGATGAAAGGAGCGCCACTCCGCATAGAAATCGGCCCAAGAGACCTTAAAAGGAATGTTGTGGTGGTTGCAAGAAGGGATACCAAAGAAAAAATTGAAATAAAAACAGAAGACCTAGAAGAAGAAACAGATAAAATACTTCACGATATTACTAGGACGCTAAGAGAAGAAGCATGGAAAAAAATGCAAGATAATATAAGAACAGCCACCAACCTCGAAGAAGCGAAAAAAATAATAAAGGAAAAGAAGGGTATAATCTCATTCCCATGGTGCGGAGATGAAGAATGCGGGAAAAGCATAGAAGAAAAAATAAAAGTAGACATCCTCGGGATAACCGAAGCTGAGAAAAAAAGTTCCTGTATAAATTGTGGAAAAGAAGCCGAACATAAAGCTTTCCTAGCTAAAACATACTAAAGGAGAATAGACCATGAACTTGAGGGTCCTGATCCTAATAAGCCTCATAATAATCTTCGCAGGAGGCCTAGGATCCCTCTGCTACCTCCACCATGGTGGTATAACCCTCAAAGAAGCATATGATAAAGGAAATGTTAATATAACCCAGATAACCTCTGCTGGTACAATCCCCCACCAAGTACTTATCTCCACCAACAGTGAAGAACCAGTAAGAGTGGAAAAGGGGACCATCCTAACCAACCCAGAATCAGAAGATCTTGTAATCGCAAGAGACGAGATAATACCTCCAAGGAGTAACAGTACAATACCAGCCTATTGTATCGAACCAGAACAAAGCGCCATTAAAGGAAGCCAACTAAACGTGTCAGATAAAGCCCCGGAGATGATACAGGAGGTCATAGAATCATCAAACCCGGAAAACCCCTCAGAAGCATTTAACACACAATTAAAAATATGGTTACTGGCAAGAGGATCCAACTTTGACATATACCGTGGAGAAGTCTACTATACAGTAAAAGCAAACAACATGTATTTCTACCAATTCAAGGAAAACCTTTCATTTACAAAGGCAGAGCTCATGGCAAAATTCAACCTAACCGAAGAACAATTAAATTCCATAAACATAAACAGCACAATCCTTTCAAGTGGCAAAAACTGGCTAGACGAAATCATGGAATTCCTCAGACTAAAATAAAACTAGAGGAGACCAAAGAACATGAAAATTTATGGAATCATCCCAGTCTCAGCATTCGCACATGCAAAGACAAGACTCTCACCAACCCTCTCACCATCAGAAAGAGAGAACCTCCTAAAGGTCATGTTAAAAGACGTTACAAAAAGCCTGAAAAAAAATGTAGATGAATTAATTGTCATAAGCGCCGACAGGGAAGTTCTCCACTTCGCCAACGAATTAGGAGTCCAAACACTTAAAGAAAAGGGCCAAACAGACCTCAACGGGGCCCTGGAACAGGCAGTCAAATGGTGCGAATCCAAATGTGATAAAATCATAATAGTACCCTCAGATGTGCCGCTCATCGGCAAAACCAACCTAGAAAGCCTAATCCAAGACGCGAGAAAATATGATATGATAATAGCCCCTGCCAAGGGTGGTGGGACAAACGCCCTCTTATTCCCCCCCGGGACTATAAAATTGCGCTTCGGGGACTGCAGCTTCTTCAAACATATAAAAGAGGCTAAAAGGCTGAACCTTTCCATCAAAATCTATGATTCATTCTACCTATCATTAGATGTTAACACAGCCGAAGACCTCGGGGAGATAATACTCCATGGAAAAAACACCTACACAAAATCTTACCTAGAAGATCTTAAACTAAAAGTAAAACCATCCCGGGGCGCTGAAAGACTCCAAATAGAAAAAGAAGGGTAATTAGATGATCGCATTAACAATCGCCGGATTCGACCCATCCGCCGGCGCTGGCATCCTAAACGACGTTAAAACATTCTCAGCCCTCAAAGTTTATGGGACGGCTGCCATAACAGCCCTAACAGCCCAAAATCCTAATAGAGTCGCTGGCATACACCCCCTACCTCCAAGTTTCATAGAAGAACAAATAGACCTAATCATGGAATACCTACCCATAGAATATGCAAAAACAGGAATGCTATACTCAGAGGACATAATAAAAACAGTCACCCGGAAGATACGAGAATACAAGCTTAAAACAGTCGCTGACCCTGTGATGATAGCAGAGTCAGGCTCGCCACTAGCAATGAAAGGGATGATAAAAGCCTTTAAAAAACACCTACTCAAAGAATCTATACTAGTAACACCCAACCTACAAGAAGCCGAAGCACTATCCAATATGAGTATAAAAACAATCAAAGACGCCGAAAAAGCCGCTAGGAAAATAGGCAGAAAATGCAATGTAATAATCACAGGAGGCCACCTAGAGGGTAAAAACATATTCTTCGATGGTAAAATCAAAATCTTCGAAGAAAAGTTAATAAAAAGCAGGAACACCCATGGAAGCGGGTGCTCGTTTTCAGCGGCTATAGTCGCCCACCTAACAAGAGGCTATAGCCTAGAAGAGAGTATAAAAATGGCTACAAGGTTCGTGAAGGAAGCCATACGCCATGGCAACTGGGGGACCCTCAACCAATTCTGGAGATTATAAAAGTTCACTCCTCAAATCAATAGTATCCTCAAGATCCGGGCCAGTGGATATTATAGTCACCGGAACCCCCGTAGCATCCTCTATCTCCTCGATAAACCTTTTAGCATCACTTGAGAGCTTGGAATATTCACGGACCCTTTCACATCTTGGATATAGACGATCAACACAAGTAACCGCTATCTGGGTTGCACCATTTATCATGCATGATTCCCTTGCCATGTCCATGTCAAAAAGGCCTATCCTCCTCCTCCTACCAGTAACAGTACCATACTCTTCCAAGCCCATCTTCTCGGCTTCTTCCTGGCTTATCTCCGTAGGGAACGGTCCCTTACCCACCCTGGTAGCATATGCTTTGAATACCGTGATAACCTCGTCTATACGGGTTGGCCCGACACCCACATCAGCCGCGGCCGTGCTTGCGGTAGTGTCCTTACTAGTGACATATGGGTAGGTCCCATAATAGAGTGAAAGGCCAAATCCCTGTGAACCTTCAATGAAAACATCACTGCCTTCATCAAGGGTCTTGTTTATTTCAAGGGGGACGTCAGTCAAATATTCTTCTAATTCAGGTATTTCCCTTGCAAGTTTAGCTGTTCTCATAACCCGTTCCGCATTTGCAGGACCGCAACCTGTACCTGTACTCCCTATCTTCTTTGACAGGTAATCAGATGATCTGTCCTGGATTTTATGCTTTTCTTCGATGATGGCGCATCTATGATCTATGAAGGTTCTCCCCTTGACATTATACTTGTTCAGATTTTCCATTTCAGAGAGGAAGACTTCGGGGTCTATTAGTACACCAGCTCCAATTAACAGCTTAGCATCTCTATGAACAAAACCGGATGGTGTAAGTCTTAAGGCATACTTTTCGCCTTTGAATTCTACTGAGTGCCCTGCGTTGGGTCCTACACCAGCCCTGGCGATTATGGATGGTTTATCATGGTAACAAAGGTAGGTTATACATTTCCCTTTACCTTCGTCACCCCATCCGCCACCTACTAGCACAGTACATGTCATGTTCATGATCTCCCAATTGTTTTATTCTGCCTCTCTTATATTAGGGAGATGATTAATAAAAAATTTTCCCATCCCAACAATTATCCACATCTCACAGTCACCATGATAAAAGAGGTAAAATAGCCTTAAAAATTTGGCTTTATACCCTCAGTCTAAAAAATAAAGAAGAGAATAGTGGATTCCTATTTTTGCATGTGTTATTTATCCCTTTAAGTGTTTTTTCATAAAGTTTTGGATTTTCTATTTGTCTTCCTCTGCTGTCTGTTAGGAAGTGTTTTATCCCTATACCGGTGGCTTTTCCTGTTTTTTGGCAATGGCTCTGGCTTGTCTTCAACTTGGAGGATCACGAACCACTTTTCCTGTTCTCTCACGCTTTATAATCACGCCTTTTATCATTTCCTTTTTTGGTTGGTGTAGTTTAATTTTTATAGCTCCAATTTTTGATAAAATAAGCTTATTTCCTTCAAGCTTGAACCCCGATTGATTATAATTCATGGTCTTGTACCATTTTTCCTTTGTAGCCTAATCTTCCCACCTTTTTACCATTCCTCTTCAACCTAGAAAGGACTCTGATATTGCTCCAGAGCTGATAATTTACCATTTGCAAGACTTTACTGTAGACTTTTTTAGGTTCTGGTTTTTCTTCATTTTTTAATTTGACTATGAGTTTTTGTGTGTCATTGGGGGTTGGTTTCTGTTCTGGTTTCGTTTAGTTCTTGGAGTAGGCGGTTGTAGAGCCACCTGCAAAGGTCAAGATGTTCAAGTAGTTTATCTTCAACTGTTTTCGATGGGTAAATGCGGAATTTGTAGCCGAGCATTTCCTTGCTTCTCCACATACTTTACGCATTGCACAAAATGATACTGGAGAGCATAGACAGAATACGCTCCCCTATCAAGTTCATATTTTTTCATGTTTATAGTATTATTTTTACAACTAATAAAAATATAGGCTTTCATCCCCCTTGGAGGGGGACTTCCCGCTAAAAAAGTTAAAGCCAAATGAGATGATCACCTTCTTTAAAAATAACTTCCAAGAGGCATCATATACTTTTTTTAACTAAAACTGCGAAGTTTAAAGCCATTTTGGTAAGGCATGTACTCTTTTTTATTCTTCTTTTTTTTTTTGAGTTTTCTGTGATGTTCCACTATTTTTCATAAAAAAGAAGGAATGGGAATAGAATTAGACGTTTATGGTGGTCTTGTAGATAGTTGAATCTTCATATCCACCTGAGAAAGGAGTGTCAGATATCATTATATCGACCTTCGCTGGTGTACCCCCCTCTACGTATGATGATGCGCTGAACTTAATAGTTTCCCCTGCCTTGGCATTGTTAGTGTTCCATGCAAGCGGATCAGTTCCTACGACTTTACCTTCTGCATCGTACCATTTAAGCACGATCTCGAGATAATCAAAGTCTGTTGAGGGTGTTATTTGACCGGTTACAGTATAAAAGCCATAGCCTTTCGGCACTACTTTAAGGTCTTCTACTTTTAAATTGCTGGTCTCTTCTGATGTTAAATTGCTGGTCTCTTCTGATGTTAAATTGCTGGTCTCCTCTGATGCACATCCACAAGCAGCCACTACAAGCACCAATAATACTAGAGGCGCTAGTTTCTCCATAATTTCACCTCCTTATAATGGCTAAAATACCACTTATACCTAAAAATACGGTCCCTGGGATCGCGAATGCTGATATGCTTATCAGGAGCCATATAGCGCTTACAATCAAGATTATACCACCATTCCTTGGGTTTTCACGCACATAAACGGCCCCTATTATACCCAGGATAGATGCCATCACTGCGCTTATACCAAGATAGAGCACCTCTGATGCAAACACCGAAAAAAAGATTGCAAAAAGACCGCCAAGGAGTCCGAATATGCTCCCAATTATCCCAAGCACCATTTCAAGTATCCTAGAAGTCCGCATCTCTTCAACCAATTCAATCACCCTCTACAATATCCATCATATTGTACATACAAAATATTAAAGTATCTAGTATATAAATGTAGTTATTATCAAATAATAAAACAGTATGAATAAAAAGGCAATCATGTCCAATATTAATAACCAATATAAAAATAAAACAAACCGATACCAAATACGGATACACAAAGCAACTCTTATATATTCACCAAAAACTTAGAAATGTTAAAATATCATATTCACACCCCCAAAGCATAATGAATATCAAAAAATAGGAGAATATAATGCTGTTAGAGAGGATACAATGGACATACTAGCCCACATATTCATACCCCTGACAATAGCATATTTCCTCAAAAAAGAACTCAACCCATACTATACCTTCACCTTAGCCTTTCTAGGCCTACTACCAGACCTCGACAAGGTCATAGGATTGCCCGGCATCCTACATTCCATTATTACACTAACAATCATCATATTACCAATCCTTATAATCGAAAAAATCACCAAAAGATCCTGGACCTATACGAGTATAATAGCCTTCTTCATACTCTCCCATCTCCTACTAGACCTCCTAGACGCCTCCCCAATATTCCCACTCTACCCATTCACTAACATCGGCCTAATAATAGAATTCCCCCTGAAGATATCATTCACCAACCCCAGTTTTTCATTCACAGGCCCACCTATACAAGTAACCTACACCAGACTCGAAACAGGTTTTAACACATACGGAGGGATCATATCAGGCTTTGGGATAACATCAATGCTCCTTTTCATCACACTACTTACAACAACCAAAAATAGGGAGAACACACAATAATCCTGAAAGTCCCACAGTTGCTGTGTGAAATTTCTCCACACAAAAAATTATATAATATAATTACTCCCAGATACAATAATATGATATTCATTGTCGGTGGTGCAGGTTACATCGGATCCCATGTTAACAAACTCCTATCAAATGAAGGATATAAGACACTAATACTCGACAATCTTAGTAAAGGACATGAAGAATTTGTCAAATGGGGGAAATTCATAAAAGGAGACCTTAAAGATAAAAGACTACTTGCGAGGATCTTCAAAGAATATGACATAAATGCAGTGATGCATTTTGCAGCCCTCACCGACGTAAGAGAATCCATCCAAGACCCCGGATCCTATTACAAGAACAACGTCAAGAACACATTAAACCTCCTAGATGCCATGCGAGAAAATGTTAAAAAATTCATCTTCTCATCTACCTGCGCAGTCTATGGGAACCCACTGGAGATCCCAATAACCGAGGATCATCCATGCAATCCCATAAGCCCCTATGGTCGCTCCAAACTCATGATAGAAAACATCCTAGAAGATTACAGTAGAGCATATGATTTCAATTACGTTTCACTAAGATACTTTAACGCCGCTGGCGCAGACCCCCAAACCGAGATAGGGGAATGGCACGAACCAGAAACCCACCTAATACCAATAATATTAGATGCTGCAATCGGTAAAAGGGAAAACGTTCAAATCTTCGGCACAGATTACCCAACACCAGACGGCACATGCATAAGAGATTACATCCATGTAATGGACCTTGCAAATGCACATTACAAGGCCCTAAGGCTCCTAGAAGAGGATAAAAGCGAAATCTTCAACCTAGGCAATGGAAACGGGTTCTCAGTGAAAGAAATTATAGAAACTTGCAAAGAAATCACAGGAGAGAAAATACACACAATAGAATCAAAGAAAAGACCAGGAGACCCCCCAATCCTAATTGGAAGCTCAAAAAAGGCCAAGAGAATCCTCAGATGGAGGCCGGAATTCGCCGATATAAAAGATATAATCGAAACAGCATGGGAATGGCACCAAAAACTTAACAGGGAGACTATTTAGCCTTCAATGTTAACACGAGCCCCACCACCAAAAGTAGGATGAATAATACAAATGAGACCATCATAAGAGCCCGGAAAGATCCACCAGCCACAGATCCCCCCACAAGATATACATTAACCAGAAGAACTATCAATGCCATGCCAATAAGTTGACCTAACACCCTAAATGTTACAAGGGCCGCTGATGCCACCCCCCAAAAACCTTTTTTCCACAGCCCCCATGAGAAGTTTACTATTCGGGATGGAAAAAAATGCAAAACCCACACCCATAAAAACCAAACCAATAACAATCCAATAAAGAAGACTTGAAAATGAAAAGATAACCATGGCCAAGATTATAATAAAAAACCCACCGCGGCGATTATTTTTGGACACATCCTATCTGAAAATCTCCCAGCCACCGGCGACGCCAATACTATGAAAAAAGCCTGAATTGAAAGTATAACACCAGTCATCCAAGGATCCAAACCATGAAAGTACTGAAGATACAAACTCAAAAGGAAAATCACAGGATACCCAGCAAAATAACTTATAAAAGTCGTGAACCCATTCCATGCGAAAGCTCTATTCCTGAATAAATCAAAATCAAATAAAGGACTATCACACCCACACTCATACCTATAAAGAAAATATAACAAAAACATTCCCACGACAAAAATAAAAAACCATAAATTGACCTGAATGATAAAAAACCCACCAGGACAAAAACTAATGAGATGGCCATCAAAAACGCTCCTAAAAAGTCAAATTTTTCACCCTCAGCCTCCCTCCATTCAAATCTTATCCTACCAGTCGCATATGCACACAGAACACCCAATGGCACATTAAAATAGAAAATACTCCTCCAACCAAAATATTGGGTCAAAAAACCTCCAAGGGTGGGGCCGAAAAATAATCCGAAATATGTTCCAGTAGCGGACCATCCAAGAGCATAACCCCTATCAACCGGTGGGAAAACAGAAAATATAATAGCCGAAATGTTACTAAAGATCATAGCACCCCCACACCTTGAATAATCCTAAAAAATAAAAGCATCTCCGCAGAAATAGAAAATCCAGCGAACACAGATGAAACCGTGAAGAGTATGATGCCAAACTGGAATATCCTCCTCCTCCCATAAATATCGGCAAGACGGCCCATGGGGATAAGTAGAACAGCTACCGCGAATAAATAGATGGTAGGCACCAATGAGAGTATAAAAGGATCCATACCAAGCTCAGAGCCCAAACTTGGAAGAGCCACATTTATGGATGAAGCCACAAAAGGCGTTAAAAAAGATGCCAAGATCGCCATAAGAAGAGCATATGACCGTGGATCCTCAATAATCCTCATATGGATAAACTCTATAAAAGCTATTATATGAAATTTGATAAAGTGATAAAATATGAAAACCATCGTAACCGGGGACGTCACCATAGACTGGATACAATGGCCCATAAAATCCCATGAAATAACTGATTATAGTGAAAACTGGAAAACACATCTAGGATTCCACAGAAAAGCCCTAGAAGGAAGGGCTCTCTTACTCGCTAAAATGTTGAAAGAAATAGTCCCAAGAGTCGAACACCCACAAATATTGGGCAAACCCGAAAATACCAGTCCAGCGGAGTTTGTACATTCATTCGCCGACCTGGAATTATATAATGGAAAATATCTCATAAAGAGTTTCCTAGGATACACAGGACCCGAAAAAGGACTCCCAAAATTACCATTCAAATTCAAAGACACGAAAGCAGATATCATCGTTATAGATGATGCCGGCAACGGCTTCAGAGAACTAAAAGAAAAATGGCCATCATCCATTATAGAAGATAATCCGCTCATCATCCCCAAAATGTCAGCACCACTCTTTGAAGGCAAACTATGGCACCACCTCCAAAAAAACCACCAAGAAAATCTTATAGTCATAATCACAGTATATGACCTCAGAGAATTAGGCGCCAATATAAGCCGGAGGCTTTCATGGGAACGCACAGCAGAAGACTTCATCTGGCAGATACACCACAACCCCCTACTAGCCCAGCTTAAAGAACTGAAACACCTCATAGTAAGAATAAACCTAGAAGGTGCCATATACTACCAGGCCGGGTCAAAGGCTAAACTTTTCTACCATCCACAACTCTTTGAGGGCGACCTCAACGCCCAATCTCCAGGTAGAATGCAAGGCCATGGCTGCGCATTCACAGCAGCTTTCACAGCAACCATACAAAAGGGGTTAGAAATCGAAGAGGGTATAATAGAGGGTATAAGATCCTCCCAGAAACTATTAGATGAAGGTTTCGGTTCAAAACCGGATTATCCCACTAGCAAGGTATTCTCTGGTGGCGACGAGGCCAACATAGGCATAGTAGAAATACCACCAGTTGAGAGATTAGAAGGGTGGACCATAGCCACTTCACCCCCACACTTCGACATAAAATCAGTATCAGAGCATATTGTCATAGAAGGTTACAAGGAAAAGAAGTTCCCCCTACCAATAGCCCATTTCGGGAAACTCATAACTGCTGATAAAACAGAGATAGAAGGATACCAGAGTATAAGGAATATAATGATAGAATACCTTAAAAATGAAAGAGTTGAAAGAACGCTTTCTATAGGAGTGTTCGGACCCCCAGGAGCCGGTAAATCATTCGCAGTATCCCAATTAGCCGCTAGCGTGGACCCAGAGAATATAAAGACCCTCAATTTCAACATTTCACAATTCCGGGACGAAAATGATCTCATAGGCGCTTTCCACCAGATAAGAGATGCCGTATTAAAGGGTAAGATACCCCAGGCCTTTTTCGACGAATTTGATTCCCCATATAATGGTAAAAAGCTCGGATGGATAAAATATTTCCTATCCCCCATGCAAGATGGAGAATTCAGAGAAGGAGACACCACCCACTAGGAAAATCAATACTCATATTCGCTGGAGGTACCTGCAACACATTTGAAGAATTCGAATCCCAAGACAAGAAACTCCTAAAGGAGGGTAAAGTCCGAGATTTCATAAGTAGACTGCGAGGTTATGTTAACATCATCGGCCCAGATCCCATAGACAAAAAGGACAAATTCTATATACTGAGAAGAGCCATACTACTAAGATCATTATTTGAAAGGAAAACACCCCACCTTCTTGACAGCAAAGGCAAGCTAAGGATAGACTCAGGTGTCCTCAGAGCCTTCCTCATGATACCATCCTACAAGCATGGTGTAAGATCAATAGAAGCAATCCTAGAAATAAGCCTACTAGAAGATGTTAAGAAATTCGAAAAAGCATCATCGCCACCCGCAAGCCAACTAGACCTACACGTTGATGGAGAACTTTTCCACAAACTACTAACAAAATAAAAGACCAAAGCCCTTGGAGGTAAAATCCGTTGAAAAACGACTTTGAAAAACTTCAAGTCAAACTCCTAAAATACGCCCATAGAGGAGATCTTGAAGGGACGGCGAAAACACTCCTAAAACTAGGCGAAATCTATCAAAAAAATAAAATGGAAAACCAAGCCCTTGAAAGTTATGAAAACGCCAGGAAACTTTATAATAAATGCAAGAATCCTAGAGGCGATGCCCAAACAATCCTCAATATCGGGAAAATCTATGAAAAGAAGGGAGAACATGGAAAAGCCCAAAGAATGTATAAAAAAGCCGCTGAGAAGTTCAAAAAATTCAATGACACTAAAAACCAAGCCACAAGCCTCTACCATCATGCCAGACTATTAGAAAAAAAAGGCAAATTTGAAGACGCCCTAAAATCATACAAGGAATACCATAGACTCGGCACAATAATGGATGATAAAACAATGCTATTAGCATCCTATGCTAGTATAAAGCGTATAGAAGAATATTTAGCATCCACTAGTCCGGTCAATCATTGGCTCCTACTTTCGGCATACATTATTGGTTTATTCTTTGCGGAAATTTCAACATCATATCTGAATGTGCCCACCGGTCTTGGGATCCATGCCATTATATTGTTCATATTATTTTTACATTCTTCATTAGCCCCCAATGAAAAACTTAAAAGGCTCCTAAACTCCATGATGATACTACCACTACTCAGGATTATAGGACTATCAATGCCAATAGTAAAGATCCCCCAGCTCTATTGGTTCATAATAATAGCAATACCACTCTTCGCAGCCTCATACACACTAATGAAAATCCAAGGACTGGGGATAAAAGATGTTGGCCTAACTCTAAAAAGGCCTATTTCACAATTCTTAATAGCCTTGACAGGAATCCCACTAGGTTATATCGAATTTAAGATACTACACCCAAATGCTCTAATACCCGAAGCAAGCTTACAATATCTTCTATTGGGTTCTATGGTGTTAATAGGCACAGGATTTGCGGAGGAGATATTCTTCAGGGGGTTACTCCAGAGGAATTCGGAGGATCTCCTCGGGGCATTCCCGGGCCTATTATACACGGCTATACTTTTTAGTATATTCCATATCGGGTGGAAGTCAGTCCATGACCTTATATTCGTATTTTTAGTCGCTATTTTCTATGGTTACAGTTACCATAAAACAAGGAGCATAATTGGTGTAACATTGTCCCACGGATTATCCAATTCAATACTATTCCTCTTCATGCCATTCCTCTAATAATCCTTTGATATAATCTATAAGTTCTTCGCGTATACTTTCATCCCATAGGGCGAATTCAATTGAACTTTTAAGCCAGTCGACCTTGTTACCAATATCATAGGTTTTACCATCGAATAGGTAGCCGTAGATTCTATCAAGGCGTCTCATTGCATCTGTCAATTGGATTTCACCACCAACACCAGGGGGGGTATCCTTTATATGATCAAATATTTCACTTTCAAGAAGGTATCTTCCTATTATAGCAAGATTGGATGGGGCCTCATCTGCTGGGGGTTTCTCAACCAGATCCTCTACAAGATAGAGGTTTCTAGTTATGGGTTTGGGGTTGATCACACCATACCTTTCAACTTTTTCCATCGGAACTTCTTCCACTGCAATAACTGATGAACCATACTCATTATAGATGTCTATGAGTTTTCTGATACATGGAATCTTTGATGATGTTATTGTATCACCGAGGAGTACTGTGAAGGCATCCTCACCATCAATGTGCTTCTTGGCGCAGTAGATAGCATCCCCAAGGCCCCTCTGTTCCTTCTGCCTCACATAATAGATATCCGCGAGTTCAGAGATTGCCTCAACCTCCTTGAGGAAATCTCTTTTACCATTCTTTTTTAGGAAATATTCGAGTTCGAATGATCTGTCAAAATGATCTTCAATTGATCTTTTACCCTTACCTGTTACAATGAGTATATCATCTATGCCAGAGGCAACAGCCTCCTCAACCACATATTGGATGGTTGGCTTGTCATATACAGGTAGCATCTCCTTTGGCTGAGCTTTAGTAACGGGTAAGAACCGGGTTCCAAGACCAGCTGCTGGTATCACCGCCTTCATGAAAAGATCCTCCTCCAGGAAAAGAATGTTACTTTCTCATTTGGTTTGATCTAAATATCCGCGTAGAGGTTGGTTATCGTCCCATCCACTTTTGTGACTTTTTCTATTATGACGACGGAATGAGTCCAATGTCGCCTGCGTTATTCTCTAGGGTGAGTACTGTGGGTTGCGCAACCCTTTGTGTTGGTGGTTTCCATAAAATAACAGCAACCGCTATTATGATAAGGGATACTATGATCATAATCCATGCTTTTTTTTGTCCATGTTTTTCACCCTAGAGTATTGTGATCACCTTATAGGCTACTATGGTCGCGAATACGATTAACAATGGTATTATGACAATATTAGATTCAGAGACAAATGACCTTATCCTGTGGTTTGTGGTTTCCTCTGAGCCTAAAATTTCCTTTAATGCTAAAAACAATATGAGTGTGCTCACTGCTATTATACTACATGTCTGTACTGTGGTTGTTGTTATGGTCGTTGTTGTCGTCGCAGTTACTGTAGATATCATAATATCCCCCAGTTTTTCTTTTTGAAACAATATAGTATATATTTTTCTATTTTATTTTGAGTTTTTTTATAAATTCAGCCTTCTTGATCCCTTTAATTTTTAGGGTTTTGTTCCGGCTTTTAATACCATTTATAATTTTAACATCCCTGGATAGTATCCTGGAAAATTCTTTTATAAGTTCCTTGTTGGCCCTTCCTTTCGATGGTGGAGACTTTAATTTAACCTCTAATCGTCTTCTCCATGGATTATACCCGCCAATTTCAAACTTTAAAGACCCCGGGGAGACTTCTATATCAACTAGGAGATCTTCACCATCCTCTTTTATCCCATTCATTTCTCATCACTGGACTCACACATCATTATTAGTTTGCAATCCAAAAAATTTATATGACAACTCATTGTATATTAAAAATAACATTGCCCCCACATGATATGCAGGGGTGGTCGAGTGGTCAAAGGCGCTAGGTTGAGGGCCTAGTGGGGGAGTCCCTTCGCGGGTTCGAATCCCGTCCCCTGCATTATAATAGAAAAATTATCCATCTTCTGGGAATAATCCCATCTATGATTCTTTTATTATTTCTCCCTTGAAAATAGGATAAGAGACCATATAATAGAGGGGATATGAGAGGGTGGGAGAGTCCAAGGACGCTTCTTTATCCATGATTATCTGATATCATTCACATTCCATTGCCTTTATAAGTTTAGAGATGATCTTGTTAGACAATATAGGATCGTTTAGAGCTCAAATTTTTAAAATAATCTCCAATAATTTAAAGCAACATCCTAGATGAATGAAAACTTTTAATAACGTTTTTTACTTTTTAAGAAGCTCTAAAATCATCTTTTTCCCAAAATTGGACCAAAATATTTATATATGAGGTCCATGTCACAATGTTATATCATCCCAGCACCCCCATATGAGTGCTGGGATGTGGAGGCGGTAAAATTTCGATCAAAGGGTTAATCTACATTCTAATGGCATGCCTCCTTATACTAAATGTAGGAGCATGTCATGCACAAGATAACATAACAGCCAATAATACCCAAACAGATTATCAATCCGAAAACTTATATGCTGCAGCCGGGGATGCCCAGACACCCGTTACAACAGGAAATGTGATAACCGCGGCTAAAACCGTCAAAGATTATGCAGAGAAAAATAATGCAATTCCATCAACCGTCCAGGTTGGAAGTCAAAATGTGACAAAGGAACAATTCACATACCTTATGGCACAGGCCATACTAAACATCAACAGAGATGGTAAAACAACAACCACAATAAGCCCAGTAACAGTCTCACAAGCGCCTAACTCAACAGGAAAAGCAACAGGCACCCTAAAAAAATCAAATTACATCACATTAGCATCTTCAGTGGCTAATTTCATAAAAACAAACGGCAGATTACCCAATTATGCAACTACCGTTATTGGGAAGATAAACCCAGAGAGCATAGCCTATACTATGAGCAGAATACTCGCATTCTATAATGACAACAAGAGATTACCCAATTATGTTACAGTGAAAAATATCCAACCAACAAACTCAGGAAGTTCATCAACAACCCAAGGAGACACATCAAATTCCGGACTCACCCAGTATCTTGTCGCCACGGCAAACTGCCAGGTAAACGATCCCAGTATCCAAGCATTAGCATCCCAATTAACCAAAGGCCTTGCAAGTACATGGGATAAGGCGAAGGCCATCTTTAACTGGGTCAGGGATAACATAGACTATAACTTCTACTATAATACAAGGTATGGTGCTGTTGGAACCCTAAAATATCGGACTGCCAACTGTTGTGACCATGCACATCTTGTCGTGGCACTTGCCAGGGCGGCCGGTTTACCGGCACGTTATGTGCATGGGATCTGCACATTCTCCAGCGGAACCTACGGGCATGTCTGGGCCGAATTATACGTCGACGGTAAATGGTATAGTGCAGATGCAACAAGCAGCAGAAACAGTCTAGGTGTAATAAACAGTTGGAACACAGCAACAGCAACAATATTAGGAACATATGCAAGCCTACCATTCTAGGCACGCCCCTTATACTTTTTTATTTTATCTTTTTTACAAAAGAGAGGATGACTAGATACTCTTCTATTATGCTATTCCGTGGAGGACAACATCAACTACGATAGAAGAAGCATCAAATTCACGAAACTGTTTGTGGGGAGATGTAAATTAGCATAAGATGTAGTGGAACCAGCATGTGAAAATTGAGACTTTTGCCTTCTCCACGGGAAACTCTTCACGAAGTCCCCTCCAAGGGGGTGGGATAATCCACTATTATCTCAACCTTGAGTTTAGAACCCTGTTTTAGATCATCTATCAGTTCTTTTTTAAGGTCACAGGCGGCCTTATCAGCTTTTATCATAAGGGTTCTGTCGCATATATAATCGCTTTTACGACACACAATATCCCTTGGATGATCCAGGGTCAGACTTGGATGACCCCTACCTGTTATTTCATCCTTTGCATTCTCTGTTTCTAATACAACTTTGATCATGGCATTTTCTTTTGCAATAGCCTTTTTAAGTTTCCTTGGAAAATCCTTCATGGAAACTGATGAGTCAACACCTATAATACAATCAGCTGTTTTCCCAATTTCCTCGTCCATGGTAATCTCAAATGTAGACTTATGCTTGGAAGTCACATTAGGATGGCCCCTAGCATAAAATGTATATTTCATGATATCATCCCCAAAAATAGGTTTTTAACTTTATCGACGGGGAAACCCCCATCTGGGGGATGAAAACCCAAAAACCTTATATACATAAGATAATATATACAAAGGTGCTCAGTTATAAAATCTTCACTTGTCTTGTTCCACAAGGCCTGGGAGAGCTAGCAAGACAATCTGTGAAGATAAATGTGGACACTCAAGACGGGAGCTGGGGACAGACCCCTCTGAGCCCGTGGAGATGAGAAAACTCATTGAAGGGGAAACCCCCAATGGGGATAGTATACATCCTGTAACATATTAGAGTGGTATGAGAGGAACCTATTGCTTGATTATTAGGATAGGGAAAACTTTATCTTTGAATGTTGGGGCCCTTGGTAGGGTTAAAATAGAACGTGGATATTATGTATATGTTGGTTCTGCTTTTAATTCATTAAAGGCGAGGATTAAGAGACATCTTTCAGGTGATAAGAGGATCCATTGGCATGTCGATTATCTTCTAGCCCATGAAGATGCGATGATAGAGGATGTGATATTCACAGCAGATAAAAGGCAGCTTGAATGCCTGATATCCAATGGATTAGAAAATCAGGGGTCCATATGGGGTTTTGGATGTTCTGATTGTAAGTGCAGATCCCATCTACATTATTATAAGGATCTTGGGGTTGCGAAGAATGCGATTTTAAATGTTATGGGAGAATTAGGCGTCAAGGTCATGTTCCTCGAGGATCTAAAACTCTAAAAACTCCCATTTTTGAGTTCTTTGAAGAATTCTTCGAATTCGTCCATGGCGAGTGGCTCTGGTACTGTGAAATCCTTGTTTTCATAGATTCTCCCAGCAAGCTCGTGATAGACCATGGCCTGTTTCGAATTTGGGAATTTTTCTATAACAGTCATTGCCTCGATTTCGCTTTTAGGTACAAGTTCACTCCTTGGTATGACCCCTATAACCTTCGATCCTATCCTTTCTGCGAAAGATCCCACGATCTTGGCCTCATCCCTGATACCCTTACAGTTGCAGATTATCCCCCCGAGTCTGCTTTTGAGTTTCTTTATACCTTTAGCTATATTATTAGCTGCATAGAGTGACATGTATTCTCCTGATGTTACAATGTAAACTTCATCTGCGAATTCTTCCCTTAATGGTACTGCGAAGCCCCCGCATACAACATCGCCGAGCACGTCATATATGATTATGTCAAAGGATTCCTCAAAGACGCCAAGTCTTTCAAGGAGGTTCATGGCAACTATAACCCCACGGCCGGCGCAGCCAACCCCTGGCTCGGGGCCGCCGCTCTCGACACATGATATATTATTATAGCCCCTGTACACTACCTCCTCAGGGTGGGGTTCTTTGTTTTCCCTTAGGATGGATAGTACTGTGGGTATCCTTGAACCGTATAGTGTCCTTGTGGTGTCGGCTTTGGGGTCGCAGCCTATAACGAGCACGTTATATTCTTGGGAGTAGGAGGCTGCTATGTTGGCGACGATGGTTGATTTCCCAATACCGCCTTTTCCATAGATTGCTATTTTTTTTGTCAATTGGGGGACCTCACAGGTTCTTATGTTTTTACCAGCGCTCCTATGATATCGCCCCTTGTGATGATGCCTATGAGGTTGCCTTCATCGTCTACTACTGGCAGTCTCTTTATTTTATGTTTGTCCATGAGTTCGGCGGCGTCTGATACTGATTGTTCTGGTTTTATCGTGATGGGTTTTCGTGTCATTATCTCATCAACTAGTGTTAGTGCAGCCTTTTTTATTCCCTTCACTATTTCATCATATTCATGTTTCATTCTGATGGGTAATTCTATTAGATCCAGGGGGGATGGTAGTATTAGGTTTAATTTGGGGGAGTGGACTTCGAGGAGTCTTATGATGTCCCCTTCACTTAATATGCCAACTAGTCTATTGTTTTTGTCTAGGACTGGGGCGCCGCTTATCCTGTTCTCCCTTAATATTCTAGCGGCTTCTTCTATCCTCATGTCATTTTTGATTGTTATAACATTTTTTTGCATCGCATCTTCTACTTTTATCAAATTTATCACCCATTATTCCCTTTTTCCATTATCTTATATACGAGGTCTCCGGGTCTTACCCTATCTGTTACTTTGACCCCCACCCTACACTTCTCGGCCTTTTTAACGTTTTTTCCATTTATCTGTAATGATTTCACCTTCTCTGTTATTGAGCCTGTGGTTTTCCCCTGGATTATTATATCATCTCCTATTTTGAGTTTGTCCCAGAGTCTGATTTCAGCCGCTCCCGCTTTCCTGTAATAGTTTAAGACTTGGCCTATGTCCTTTTTAATATACTTGGCCCGGTTTTGTGGGGGTCCCTGTTTTGGATTGTTAAAATAAAATCCTTCATCAAATCCTCTGTTGAATACTTTTTCAAGTTCTCTGATCCATTTCCTTTTAAATTCCCATGAACCGTTGAGGTGAGAGTCTATGGCTTCCCTGTAAACACGTGTTACTGTCGCAACATAGTCTGCTGGTCTTGCTCTTCCCTCGATTTTGAGGGCATGTATCCCAGCATCAATAAGGGATGGTATATGTTCTATCATGCAAAGGTCTCTTGGACTTAGAATATAACTTTGGATGTTCCCTTGACCAGCCTCTAATATTAGTGTCTCACCATCTTCTGATATCAGTTTCCAAGCTTTTCTGCATGGTTGGAGGCATTCCCCATGATTTGCGCTTTTACCATAAAGGTGATAGCTTAGGAGGCAGCGCCCCGATATTGCCATGCAAAGGGCTCCGTGGACGAAGACCTCAACCTCTAAGGGAGACTTTCTCACGATTTCTTTTATATCATCAAGTGAAAGCTCCCTTGATAATATAACCCTTTCAGCCCCCATCTTCTTGAGCACATCTAAACTTCTAGTATTGGATATGTTGGCTTGAACGCTTACATGGACGTTGAGTCCATTATCAACGGCTAGGTCGATGGCTCCAAGATCTGATACTATTAGAGCGTCCACTTCAAAACTGTGTAGTGATGGTAGCTTCGATTCTAGCTCCTTAAGATCCTTGTCCTTGAGGATGGTGTTCGTACAAACATATACTCTTTTATTGTTGTCATGGATCATCCTCGTGGCCTCTTTTATATCCTCTAGACTGAAATTAGAGACATTAGCACGTAGGTTACATCCTTCCATGCCAATATAGACTGCATCGGCACCATTTTTAAGGGCTGCAGAAATTGAGGGGAAATCTCTAGCAGGTGCTAAAAGTTCAACCATAGCCTCACCAGCAAGGAATCATATTCCATGTTTTAATGGTAGTGGGGTGGGATATTCCCCATCAAGGCATCCTGTGCAAAGATTCTCTTTGCTGATGCCAATAGCCTCTACTAGGGATTCTATGCTCAGATAACCTAATGAGTCGACGCCTAGTATGTCTCTTATCTCTTCGATTGTTTTGTTAGATGCTAGAAGTTCCTTTTTTGTGGCCATTGCAATACCATAGTAGCATGGTGATGTTATCGGAGGACACCCTATCCTAAGGTGTATTTCCCTTGCTCCAGCCCCTTTTAGGACGTCTATAAGGGCCTTTGATGTTGTGCCCCTAACTATACTATCATCTATGAGCACTATCCGCTTGTTTTCAAGTTCCGATTTTATGGGGTTCATTTTGAGTTTAACCGCGGTTTCTCTTTCTTCCTGGGTTGGCATGATGAAAGTGCGGCCCACATAACGGTTCTTTATAAGGCCTTCACCATAGGGTATGCCTGATTCTCGTGAATATCCTATCGCAGCTGTTATGGCAGAGTCTGGTACTGGCATTACAACGTCCACATCTGCTGGGTGTTCCCTGTAGAGTGCTCTTCCTATCTTTAGTCTTACCTCGTAGACGTTTCTGCCATCGATGATACTGTCTGGTCGTGCGAAGTATACGTATTCGAACATGCAATGGGCCCTTCTCATCTTCTCGGAGCCTTTGATGATATGCGACTCTTCATTGTTTAGGTGGATTATCTCCCCTGGTTGAACGTCCCTTTGGTATTCGGCGCCTATAACATCGAATGCCACGCTCTCGGATGCCACCATCCTAGTCCCGTCCTTTTCTGCTAATGCTAATGGTTTTATCCCCAGGGGGTCCCTAACAGCATATAATCCATGGTTGAAGAGTATTACAAGGGAATATGATCCTATGAGATGCTTCGAAGTCCTTTCAATGGCCTTCATCATATTGTTGTCCTTTTGGTATTCCCTCCTGATCAAATGACTGATAACCTCAGAATCTGTGGTTGATCTGAAGGTGTACCCTTCCCTTTGTAATTTTCTTCGAAGCTCCCATGAGTTTACTATGTCACCATTGTGGGCTATGGCAATATCCAGGCCGTCTATTCTACTGTGAAATGGTTGTGAATTCTCTATCCTGGACTGTCCTGTGGTTGAATATCTTACATGGCCGATTCCAATGTTACCCTTGAGTTTTTTCAATTTTTTGCCATTGAAGACCTCATATAGTAGTCCCATCCCCTTGTGTGTGTAGAATTTTTTTCCGTTAGAGGTTGAGATTCCTGCAGATTCTTGTCCGCGGTGTTGGAGGGCGTAGAGTCCATAATAGATGTGGGGGGCTATATCCTTGTTTTTGTCAAGGGAGTATATGCCCACGATACCACACTTGTCCTTCACCTTAGATTCTCCCCCCACCCCTTTTTTACTCTTCTTCTGTTCTGCTCATTAAAAACAGAATCGTCCTTATGGTCCTCAGGCAGGTTCTCGCATCCTCCTTTGAAGGTGCTGCAATATAACCTTGTCCTATGATGAGATTCTCAGTCTTAAGAGTATCTGCCACTTGTACTATCCTCTTTTCATCTTCAAGTTCTTCATCAAAAAGTTCTTTCCATAATTCATGGAGGGGAAACATTTCAAGGAAACTCTTACTTTTAAGTTCCTTGTATTTTTCCTTAATTTCATGGTGTTCTTCTTGGAGGTTGGTGAACTTCTCCTCTAATTCTTCTAATTTGGAGTTTAATTCCTCCTTTTCTCCTTTGATCTTCTCCAATTCATTTGATAATCTATTATTCTCATCTTTTAGTGTGCTGTTTTCATTGACTAGTTCATCTATCTCGGACTTGAATTGGAGCACCCTTTCTTCAAGTTTTCTCAATTTTCTTATGTTTGCGATTGAGGATAAACCGGCCCTTATAATAGCATTTTTTATCTCTTCCATCATGAGTCGGGGGTCAATGTATTCCACATCATGGCTATAGGGTAATTTCACCCTTTCAACGTGCCCCACACTCTCTTTGAGGTTCCTCTGGAACTTCTCTGCAAGTTCTCTGCCAGTTGCGTCAGCATCCGTGGCTATGAGGACTATATCAGCGCCTTCAACAGCCCTTTTAGCTATTTCTAGGCTGGTGGTTGGTATTATGGAAGAGATTGTGATATGATACTCAGAACCCAAGGAAACATCCTGAAGAGCCTTCGAAACACTCTCCACATCAGATGCCCCCTCAACGATTATACGAACATCAATGGGGCCGCGATTATTTAACATTTATTTCAACCTTCGACCATTAACTTTCTTATTCTGCCAACTATAACGTCTTATCCTCTTGGATCTTCCGAAGCCGCAAGCGGCACACACCCTCTTACGTATGTGATAAGCGTTCCTTCCACAACGTCTACATCTTATATGCAGACTCTTATTCCTTTTACCGAATGATGGAGTGCCTTTCATCGTCTAATCCTCCTAAAATAAGCTTTATAACTATTATTCTATGAATACTATGGGGATATATATACTATGTTATCTCCTCTAATTAATACTGTTCCGAGTCTCCTGGTAACTTCACCATTCTCCAGTTCCTCGGCATCATTCAACACAAGGTTCATATGGAGGTCGAAACTCTTCAGAACACCCCTGAATTCCCTGTCACCTTTCAGTTTAATGAGGACTGGAGAATTCAATGAATTACCCAGCGCATCAAGTGGTCTTTGTATATTACCTTTTTGCGGATTCACAATTATCACCCTAATACTTCAATTTAACTAAGAGCATATTTAACCTTATCGGCGGAGAAGTCACTCCATACCCCCCAAAGTGTGGGATGAAAATCCCACATTTATATATGTACAACAGATGAAAAAGTGGCTACCCACAAGATTAAACAGGTAACCCCACCACGTGCAAGTAGGGAAACATCCAAATCCCTTTTTAACTGCGAATAAAAACTATGAGTCTCACAAAATTTTAACCTAAACTCACCTTCTCCGGAGCCTCTGGATATAAAGTCGCGCCCAAATGTATGCGATCATACTACCAACTATATCACCCGCAACTATACCCCACCAAGCCCCGGCCTGTCCAAAATTCAAACAAATAGCCAGCAAGTATGTGAATATGACTATGAAGAGCAATTGTCTTATCACAGTTAATATGAGTGAGGTTATGCCTTTCCCCACCCCCTGGAACACGGAATTTGACATGAGCCCTGGTGGCATGAAAATATAGAATAGGCACATCACCCTAAGAAACTCTGTTATAACCGGGGCTAGATGACTTGTCCGAGGGGAATAGGTGAATATCCTAGAAATATACGGTGCAAAGATGAAAGTCAAGACACTCATGATTGTCGCTATAAGTATGCCTAACTTTATGGAATAACTGTGGGCTATTGATAGATTCTCGTACTCCCTGGCACCATATGCGACACCAGCAACCGTTATGGTGCCAGTGCCGATTGATATAATAGGTACTAAGCCTATCATAACTATCCTCCACCCAGCAGAATAAACTGCCACCGCATCCGTCCCAGCCACAGTGACAAGTATTATATTCAAGATTGCAACACCACCAGAGATCACTAAAAATTCTACACTGGCAGGTAATGCAACCCCTAGGATCGATTTCGCAACCCTAAAATCTGCCCTGTAATATTCTAATGACAGTCTTGTGAATGTGTCCCTCTTTTGGAAGAACCAATATAGTATGACAGCTGATACAATAAACTGTGATGCTAAGGTTGCCCAAGCCGCCCCAGCAATCCCTAATCCTAATAAGTAGATGAGTATCGGATCCAATATCATGTTAATTATGGATGAGATTATCATGGCATACATTGTACGTTTAGTGTCCCCTTCACCCCTTAAGATCCCATAAGCAGACCCATTAAATAACATGAAAAGTGTACCAGCAAAAACTATACGAGCATATACAACAGCAAGACCAATAGCATCCTTAGCCCCTAAGATTAAAAGCAGATCCCCTAAGAAAAATTCTAACATTACTGTTATAATAGCTGAAATGATTATGGTCAGTATTATCACATGTATTGCGCTGTTGTTCATCTTTCTTGTGTCCCCAGCCCCTATACACCTTGAAATAGTGGAGGCCGCGCCAGCCCCGAGACCATTTGATAAGCCGACCAGTATCATATAGAGTGGTGTGACGAAACCTATAGCCGCGAGGGCTTCACCTCCAAGACCGGAGACCCAGATAGCATCCACTAGGTTATAAGTTGACATTAGAAGCATTGCTATGATAAGATGTCCCGAAAGCTTCCAAATGGCCTTCTTAGGATCCCCTGTGATGATCGCAACACCCGTTGTTTCATTCTTACTTTCTTCCGGTTCTTCTTTTTTCATGAAACACCACTGATTTAATATTATACAAGAAGGAGAGGAAACCATTAGGCTTTCTATTTGGGAAATACACCCCTCAGATCACGCTCTTTATAAGATGTTCCACTCCTAAAATTTTTTATGGGGGGGACAATCTCCAATATTGTAACCAGGATATTTCTAAGATCCTCCTGGCCTTGAATGGGAATTTGGAGGGCGGCCAGCATTAAAAGAATTTAAAGGATATGATGAGATAATATATCAAAAATATAAGCCCCCATGATATATAAAGTTACTTTTATAAGAATTTAGAAGCGAAAAACCGCTAGAATGTGTGGGTTGATATTCTATTTTCCGGTTTAACCCCCTACTAATATTATTTACCAATTCTTTGTTGCCCTGACAAATTCTATGTCATCTTCACACTCATCAATTAATCCCGACTAAATAACCTTTTTATCCTCTCTGGATAGCCCCCCAAAATTAGGTGCTCATCTTTGAATGTAGGTTTAACGTTTTCCCATCCTCGTAGGATGAATGCCTATCCTTATATTGTAATATTTTGCTCTGTGATCGCCACCATTAGGTTTTTTTGATCTGTTTTAGGAAATTCTGATTAATGGGATCTTTGTAATGGTAAGTTCATCAGCTTGGAAGGTTAAACTAACATTGAACGATCCGAGATTAATGGGATGTTTGTACTGGTAAGTTGCATTGCGTGATAATCGGTGTAGCTGACTTCATAGGCACTGCCTTCTTCTTCCCACACTTCCTTTAATAGTAATCCCGTTGTCTTGTCATAATATCTTCTGACTGGATTTTAACGCCTCCCTCTTCTATGATGGTAGTGGTTTCCCAACAGTTGACAATTTTATCCATAACATTTATGGGTGCAGAGCCCACTATGGTCTCTGCTCCAGTTTCACCCTCTGATCCTCTGACTGGTATTGAGTCCCCTCCCCGTAACCTCTAGGTAAGAATATCATGGATGAGTATGTTCCATTATTGTCTTCGAGGGTTTCAGGGTCAAATACCATGGATTGGCTGGGAATAGGCTCCTGATATACTGATTCAGTCAGCCATACTGTTTCACCACTCATATTTATGATTTCTTCTATTTGCCCATTTGTTGCATTCCTATAGGTAACATTAACAGCCTGGTGGTAGGATTTGTTGTTAACTTGGCCACTTATTTCATAGTTTGCATATGAATTAGGGTTGGGTATTATATTTACTGGTCCCACGCGGCTGGTTTCCGGCTCTGAAAAAGGATCCCACAAGCTACTATACTCTAAAATCTCAGGTTTGTCTTCAACGTCAAAGACTAACAGGAAGCTTCTACTTTCCCCCGGGGGTATTCTAACACTCTCAGGAACATCTGTATCCTGGCCATAAAAGTTTGAATAACTCATATATTCACCGTCACCGAGTAAATTGAAATCAAGTGCAGAGACGGTTACAGGACCATCACCCTTATTTTCTACCGTGACATTCATTATAATAAACCTACCATGATTTGGAGAATTATCAATGATACTATCCACAATATATGCTGAATTCACCGTCACAGCCACATCCGCGTTAATCAAGAGACAGCCAATAGCATAAATCGCTAAAACAACAATCAAAAAATACCCAAAAGATGCTAAAACCATCTTCCAAAGCGTGCCAGACCTAAAACCTGGTATTCTAATCCTACGCGTAGTTCCACTCTCTATCCTCGGCTTTAAAGGAGATCCGCAACGCTTACAAAACTTTGCGTATGGGTGGATGTTTATCAATAAATAATTTCGGGTTCACATTGAGGAGCTTCTCCACCGATAAAGGATAACCGTCTATCACCCATTTGGGGGAGAATGTATAATATTTTTTTTTGAATTACGAACTACCATCGCCCTTACGCACATGGCCCTGGGAGGAGCTTGGTGGAATTCCACCCCACCTTTTATACTCACCAATAGAGTTCAGCCCGCCAACATCCCCGTGGATTCTGAACCCCCCTCAATGGGCACAAATATCAAGGTTGACACTCTCCACGGTTAAAACCGGGAGATTCTGGGTTTGTCGCTGATGCTAATCCTGCCCAGTTTTTGGGCACGTGTCAAGGCGGCCCCTCCCCTGGACATGTAGCCCAGGGGTTCGTTAGGCATTTAATCCAGTACTTCCTAGGATGTCGAGAGCCTCTCTCATTCACGATAGGAATTTCTACAATTTTTTTATCGGTACAAAGGATTAAGTTTTTTTTCATCTCGTGCATGAGCTTTCTTGTCAATTCTTTTGTAACTATCCCCCTATACTTCACACATATGCAGTTTTTGCAAGCAATAGAAAGTATAAAAAAATATGCTTTTCAGTTACAATATCAATTAGGAGGGTGTATTTGGTGGGAGGTTAAGGTCATGAAGAAGGTGCTTTTTGTCTGTAGGAACAATTCTGGAAGATCTCAGATGGCTGAAGCCCTCCTCAAGAACATTTATGGTGAATATTATGAAGTTTATAGTGGAGGGGTGGAACCAAAGCCCATAAACCCCTCCATAGTGAAGGTTATGGAAGAGATCGGCATTAGCATGAAAGGTCATAGATCAAAGAGTATTAAAGAGTTTCAAGGAAAAAAATTTGATATAATAATAACTCTTTGTGAAGATACATGTCCAATATTACCAGAGGCTGGAAAGTACATCCATGTTAAATTCCCAGACCCTAAAAATGCAGATATTGAAACATTACGCAAAATTAGGGATACTATCAGTAAATGGATCAAAAAGGAACTAAAACCTTGACTAATAAACCTCTAAAATTATTTTAGCGGTATTCTACCATCATAGAACCCTTGGAGGATCCGGGCATAGGGTTGACCAATTTCTATCGAAATTTTAAGATCATTCACATTATAATCTCGCGGAGGGTCTGCGAGGACTATCTGGCCCAGAACTTTATTATCGTATTTCACGGCCACTGATAAAAATCTTCGGATAATTTTATGGTCCTTTGGTATTCCATGGGCTATGGGATGATTTGTAGGATCGTTAGTGAAGAACGATTTTCCAGTGTCCATAGAATAGCCTAGCAAACCCCCATATTTTCCATTTTTTTGGACTTTAAACCTCGCCTCCCCCATACTATTATAATATGCGCATTGACTTGTAACCTGTGAAAACTTTATAGCAACACTATCACCATTTTCCGGGTCTATATATGTCACATAACAGTATCTGCTACCTGTTAATCTTCTCAATTCCTCAAATATTATGTTAGCGGCCTCTTTAACCGTGGATGCTTTTTTTGATCTTTTCAGCTACAATTTTCACCCTGTCCATGGCAGATCCCAGATATTTAAAGTTTTTCGAATCCGACATATGAGAGTACTTTTTCTGTGTCTTCGCCTAGTATATCTCTTGAACGTCTTTGACATTCTCTGATGACTGATTTTAGGTTTTCTTCACCTTTCCAGTACTTTTCAAGGTAATTGTAGCCGAGGTCCTGTGCTATCTTTTCTATTATGAGTGAGCAGAGGAATATGTCATCAATGTAACCGTGTGGTCCATAAATTTCCTCGGGTAGAATGTCATAGGGGGCCACTAAATATCCTAGGGTGGCGCATATCATAAGACGCGTTTTGGCCCCGATCTTATCATCATTTAATAGGTCTGAAAGTAGTTGGAAGATGTCTGGGGCATAATCTACTATCATCTCATAATCTCCCCTGTACTTGTCCAGGTTTTCCCTTAGAAGGTCATAGAATCCTTTAAACTTCATATTTTATCCTCCATGGATCCCGCATATACCCTGGAATATGCAGAATCTGCAAAAGTAAGTTTCCTTTGCCTCGAATTTTCCCATCCTTATAGAATCCACCATGTCCTCGATCTCATACTTTATCTTATATTCTGGGTCTGGTTCAAAACTTGTCCTTTTATTATCTGCTATGGTATATGCGGTTAATTTGTCAAATTTGTATTTGTCTGAGAGGGCATACTCATAGGTTCGAAGTTGGAAATCTACACCCATATATTCAATGCCACTTTTTTCCCTTGCCTTGAAGTCTATAAGTTCTATCTCACCATCCCTGTTTTTTATTATGAGATCTATCCTGCCCTTTATTATTATATCATCTTTGGGGATGGAGAACGGCTCCTCAACAGCTATAACCTCCACTATATAATCCCTGTTTTTCCTGTAATAATCTTCTAGTTGTCTTTCCACTCCTTCGATCTTTTCAGTGCCGCAGGTTTTAACGATCTCCTTAATATCTACCTCTTTTTCTTCTTTCATCTTCCTGTGCAACATCTCTAGGCAATTGTGGAGTATCTTACCATAAAGTTGCATTTGAGTCTCGGGGTAGACGAAACCATAATGGTAGATCATCATATACCTGAATGGACACTCCTTGTAGGTGTAAAGGGATGAGAAGTCAACGGTCATGATCTCATCCTCTCTGAGGCTTCTTTCAACGCACTTTTCAACCCTCCTGCAACCCCATTCAAGTTCACATTCCCTTACAAGCTCTTTTATGAATGGTGAATGGCCAACTTTCCTACTGCGAATCCTTGGGGTCGTTGATATTATTAGGATGTCCTGGGCCCGCGTCATGGCAACATAGAAGAGGCGGCGTTCCTCATCACCATCCCCGTTCTTGGAAAGTTTAAGATTCTCTGGGATCGGGATGAATATCCTCTGATTCCCCTTTCGGTATGGGAATCTCTCATTTGCCACGGAACAGATGATTACAACGGGGAACTCAAGGCCCTTGGCCTGGTGTATTGTCATTATCTTCACAGAGCCTGGAATGTCAAGGGTTTCACTATCATATTGCATATGCCTTGGTAGAAGATAAAAATACCACATGAAGTCCTGGACACTGGGCTTGGTGTGTGTCCTTTCATACTTATCAATTATTGAGCTGAGCTTTGCAAGGTTAAGGAGTTTCACCTTACTCTTATAACTATCATCTTCTATTAGACGCCCCAGGTAACCGGTGATATCAAGTATCCTATAGAACATATCAAGGATCTTCATGGGCTCATGCTTTAACTCATTTCTGAGTTTGTTCAAGGCACAGAGCTTCTCTATGTCGGCAGGGTCTGTTATCCCAACTTTTTTGAACGATTGCTCGTCTAGGAGTGATGATATTTTAAACGTTTTATCGAGTTTGTCAAGGGCCCTCTTTGTTTTTTTGCTGAGGCCTAGGAATTCTCCTTTGAACATTGAAATGTTCCACCAATCCCACCGTTTAAAATTATGGCGTGGGGGACTAAGATAGCCTAGGAAGTATAGTATGCTTTTTATTTCATCCCTCTCGAGGAATGAGCCGTCTCCGCGTACTATATATGGTATGTTTTCCCTTTCAAGTTCGGCTAGGATTTTGCCTGCATGATATTTCACACTCTTAAAAAGTAGTGCGATGTAACCATAATCTGGGATTATACCATCCCTTTTAAGATTTTTTATGAGTTTAACAATCCTCCTGGCTTCGTCTTTAGTATCCTTGCTTTCTATGATGATAACGTCATAGCCGCCTTTTCTTTTGGGTTTTATCCTTTTTTTGTGGTGGCGGTTTTTCTTCATGAACTCGTCTGCTATTTTTATGATACCGGCCCTTGACCTGAAGTTTTCATCGAGGATTATTTTATGGGCGTTAAACTTGTCCTCAAAGGATCTGATATTTTCCACGGTCGACCCCCTGAAAGCGTAGATGCTCTGGTCTTCGTCACCGACTACGCAAATGTTCCTAGAGGCTAGGAGTTCAAATAATCTTTCCTGTATTGGGTTAGTGTCCTGGTATTCGTCAACTAAGATATACTTAAATCTACTTTTTAGATCTTCTCTGATATTCTCATTGGATTCCAGGAGTTTAACTGCGAGCCTTTGAAGGTTTGGAAAATCCACCTTCCCTTCTCTTTTTAGCAAATTCAAGTATTCCTTGTAGCAGTCGCAGAGGCCATGATACCTTTTATTCCTCGGATGTTCCCTTTTTAGGGTTTCTTTGAGTTCATCTGGGTCTACAAGGTTTTCACTGCACTCATTAAAGAAGCTTATAACCTCTGGGACTTCTTTCATTTTAATGTATCTGTTCAGCCCTATCCTGTAGAAGTGGGATCTTATGAAGATGAGCTGGCTGTCCTCGTCTAGGATGTCAAAGTTGGCGCCTAGATCGTGATATTCGCCATATTCGCGCAGGATTCTATTGCAGAATGAATGAATTGTGGAGGTTTGCATCCTTTCAACATCTAAGCCTATACATTTTGTCAGACGATTTTTAAGTTCCTGGGCGGCCTTTTCAGTGAAGGTTATAAGGAGTATGTTCTCTGGATCCGCTTTTTCCCTTTTTATCAAATATGCTACCTTTTCGATGAGTACTCGGGTTTTACCAGTTCCAGGCCCCGCTATTATAAGTAAAGGCCCTCTATTATACTTCACAGCCTCCTCTTGGGTTTTTGTACATTCTTCCCGGCTATCACATAATGACCTGATCATCCTAAGGTTTGGGGATCTTTCATGAGAATATTAGGATGAAGAATAATGATTCTATTGTGAAGTGTAGGGCCCTGTGATAAAGCCACCCATGTTCTAGGCCCGTGATTTGATGATAAACATCCACCAGTAAATGTATGAGGGCTGCTAGTATGCCTATCTCAAATGATAAGAAGACCACCGAAAGTACTATGAAATGGAATAGGGCCTCGAGGCCTTCATGTATGAGCCATAATCTTACGTTGGAGTGGACAATCTCCCTTATAATACCAGCTAATATTATATAGAAGTCCATGAAGGTTGTCCATAGTATCCTTGTGTGTAGTTCGTCGCTTATCGCGAGGAATACCGCTATATAAAACCATACAAGTTCCATTAACATCCACCAATATTATGGCTAAAGGATGTTAACTGGCCCATAGAATCATGGCCGCCATTAACATCCACCAATATTATGGCTAGCTTCTATTATTAGTAAGTGATATATTATTTGGATACCAATTGTCTAATAAAACTTTTCAATAATACCCGGGCTTCAAAGGGGGATATTGCATGGACAGTGAAATCCCAAAGGATTATGATCATAGGAAGGAAACCGAATGGCAGAGTAAGTGGGAAGAACAAGGATTATACAAGTTCGAGGGTGATGAGACAAGGCCACAGTATATAATTGACACACCACCACCCTACCCAACCGGTTCAATACACATGGGACACGTCCTAAATTGGGTTTACATGGACATAATCGCCCGTTTCAAGAGGATGAGGGGATATGATGTTTTATTCCCACAAGGTTGGGATTGTCACGGGCTCCCAACAGAAGTGAAGGTGGAGGAAACCTACAATATAAAGAAGAGCGACATAACAAGGGAAGAGTTCAGGGAACTCTGCATAGAACTCACAACAGAAAACATAAAAAAGATGAAAGAGCAGATGAAAAGATTAGGCTTCAGCCAGGACTGGAGCACAGAATTCGTTACAATGACACCAGAGTATATGAAAAAAACGCAACTCTCATTCCTCAGAATGTATAAGGATGGTCTGATCTACAGGGGTGTGCACCCAGTCAACTGGTGTCCCCGCTGCGAAACAGCCATAGCATTCGCAGAAGTAGAATACATAGAAAACGAAACAAACCTTAATTATTTAAAATTCCCACTAGAGGATTCAGGCCACCTTGAAATCGCCACAACAAGACCTGAACTCTTAGCAGCCTGCGTAGCGGTCGCAGTACACCCTGAAGACGAAAGATACAGGGGACTGAAGGGCAAAACTGTCCGCGTCCCCATATTCAACCACAAAGTCAAGATTATAGAGGACAAGGACGTGGACCCAGAATTCGGGACAGGAGCAGTCATGATATGTACCTTCGGTGACAAAACAGACGTGACATGGGTCAACCGCCACAAACTGGACATAATAGAGGCCATAGACGAAAAAGGACAAATGACAGAAGCAGCAGGCAAATACAAGGGCCTCACCATAAAAGAGTGCAAAGAGAAGATAATAGAAGACCTAGAAGCTGAAGGGCACCTAATAAAAAAAGAAAGGATAAAACAGAACCTCGGCGTCTGCTGGAGGTGTAAAACACCCATCGAAATCCTCATAAAAAAACAATGGTTCGTGGCCGTGAAAAAACTCATAGACGATGTAATAGAAGCCGCGGAAGAAATGAAATGGATCCCCGAGCATATGAAAATGAGACTATTAAACTGGACAGGATCCATGGACTGGGACTGGTGCATATCAAGACAGAGGGTCTTCGCAACACCCATACCAGTATGGTACTGCGAAAACTGTGGCAAGGTTCACTTGCCAACAGAGGAAATGCTACCAGTAGACCCCACCCAGACCAGCCCAGACTTCCAATGCGAATGCGGCAGCAGAGAATTCACCGGCGAAGAAGACGTCCTAGACACATGGATGGACAGTTCAATATCCCCCCTAGCCCTTGCAGGCTGGCCCGACCCAGAATACAAAAAATTATTCCCATCCAACCTAAGACCACAAGGACATGACATAATACGCACATGGGCATTCTACACCATACTAAGGTGTAAAGCCCTCACAGGCCAAAAACCATTCGAGGAGATAATAATAAATGGCATGGTCTTTGGCGAGGATGGGCATAAAATGAGCAAATCAAGGGGCAACGTGATAACACCCGAAGAGGTCCTAAAAGATTATGGTGCTGATGCACTCAGACTATGGGCATCCAACAGCGTCCCAGGATCAGACGTCCCATTCGCCTGGAAGGACGTGAAATACGCTTATAAGTTCCTCAGGAAATTCTGGAACGCATTCAGGTTCATAAGCTTCCACCTCGAGGACGTGAAAGAAAAACCCAAACCCCTAGACTTATGGATACTATCCAAACTCAACAGGCTAATAAAAGAGGTTACAGAAGCCCTTGAAGATTACAACTTCGCAAAGGCAATAAATAGTATACAAATGTTCATCTGGCACCAATTCTGCGACGAATATATAGAGGCGGTCAAATACCGCTTATACTCCGATGATGATCCCAAGTCAAAAAAAGCAGCCCAATGGACCCTTAAAAAGGTCCTGGAAACATCCTTAAGATTATTAGCTCCCATGGCACCACACTTCACAGAAGAAGTCCACCAACACATAGCCCAAGACTCCATACATAAAAAAAGCTGGCCAAGCGTCCAAAGAGAATACATTAATGAGGAAGCCGAAGCCAACGGAGACCTTGTAATAGAGATCATAGGAGCCCTTAGAAGATTCAAATCATCCAATAGGATACCATTAAACGCCCCACTAGAAAAAGTGAACATTTACACAAGAGAAAACCTTCACAGGATAATAAAAGACTACCTAGAGGACATCAAAGGCACAATGAACATACAAAAATTAGAACTCATAACCGGCAAACCAAAGATAAAAGAACGTATCATAGAAGTCAAACCAGTCATGGAGAAGATAGGGCCCAAGTTCAGGGCCGACGCCCCACTGATACTATCATCTATAGAATCCGCAGACCCCGAGGAGATATACGAGAAGCTGGAAACAGAGGGGATGATAGAAGTCGAAGGCCACAAACTAACAAGAGAATATCTTAAGATTAAAAAAGAGGTCCGTGGAGCCACAGGAGAAAAAGTAGAAGTGCTACACCTAGATGATATAATACTAGAGATTATAAAGTGACCCTATATGGAGCTTAAAATCCGGAAATCCCCCATGATCTATGGTACGGTGGATGCACCACCATCCAAAAGTTACACCCACCGTAGCACCATAATAGCATCACTTGCAAAGGGCACATCCACCCTATACAATCCACTAGAAGCCGAAGACACCCTAGCCTCGGTTCATGCCTGCCAGAAATTCGGGGCCCAGATAAAAAAGGAAAAGGGGAAATGGACAATAGAGGGCGTGAATGGACGGCCAAGCACGCCAGATAACGTCCTAGACCTTAAAAATTCGGGTACGAGCCTGCGCATATTAACCTCAGTAGCTGGGTTGGCAGAACATTACACCATCCTCACTGGTGACAAATCCCTTCGTTCACGTCCAATGCAAGACCTCCTGGACGCCCTCAAACCACTAGGTGTTAAAGCAATATCATCCAGGATGAACGGCAAACCACCCATCATAGTAAAGGGGGGACTTGTAGGTGGTAAGACCAGCATAGCCGGTGGTGTGAGCTCACAGTTCATATCCTCCATTCTCATAGCAGGACCATTATCAAAGGATGGTGTCCAACTTAAAATCCAAGGGGATTTCATCTCAAAACCATACGTGGATATGACAGTAGATGTTATGAGAAAATTCAATGCCAGGGTAGAATTTAACCCGGAAGAGAGGACATTCCATGTTGAACCAGGAGAATACACCGGCCGTGATTATCAAGTAGAGGGTGATTATTCATCCGCATCATACCTCCTGGGGGCTGTTGCCGTCGTGGGCGGGAAACTAACAGTCAAAAACCTCCCAGGGGATTCCAGACAAGGTGATAGGATAATATTGGACCTATTAGAGGGTATGGGGGCCACCATCCACAGGGGAGAGGATATGGTTACAATAGAAAGTGATGGTAGACTACATGGGATAGAAGCCGACTTACATGATAGCCCCGATCTACTACCCACAGTGGCCGTCCTCGGAGCCCTCGCAGATGGCACAACCAGGATAAGTGGAGTGAAACATGCCCGTTTCAAGGAGACTGACAGGATAAAAACTTGTACAATGGAACTTTCACGCTTAGGAGTCCCAGTAGAAGAAAAAGAGGATGGTATGATCATAAAAGGTGATAAAATAAAAGGTGATACAGTATATTCCCATGGCGACCATCGTCTTGTAATGGCATTCACACTCATAGGCCTCAAGACAGGGTTAAAGATAAAGGACGCCGAAGCATACAAGGTCTCATTTCCAGGGTTTATCAAAACCCTACTAGGACTGGGTTGTAAGTTAGAGGTAGGTGAAAATGGGTAAAAAGATTGTAATATTTGGGGACTATGATTCTGGGAAGACAACAACACTCGAACAGTTATGCGAAAAGACCGTGAAGGTTGAATATAATGGTATTACGGTGGCCCTTGATTATGGTAACATGATAATAGATGGTGAAAAAATACACCTTTTCGCCACACCAGGCCATGAAAGGTTCAGGTTCATGTTAGAGATAATAGCCAGTGGCTTGGATGGGGCTATAATAGTGGTTGATAATAGTAGGGGTGTTACAGGCGTCGAGGAGCGTATAATGGACTCATTGGAAGAGTCGGGGATACCATATGTTGTATTCGCGAATAAGCAGGATTTGGATGATTCCACCCTTGAAATCGGCAGGGAAGTTGATGTCATCCCCACAATAGCGACCAAGAATGTGGGACTCCTCAAAGGCCTTAAAATACTCCTAGGTAAAATTTTATGAAAATAGTTAAGATAATCAAAACCCTCAAAGGATTTTATAATCCGCGCGTATTCGAGGAGAGGGACCCCTATAGGGTTCTTATAAGGACAATATTGTCCCAGCGGACAAGGGACGAGAATACCGATGAGGCCACTAGCAGATTATTCCAAGAATATCCGACAATCAAGGATGTTTCAGAGGCGCCAACCGAAAGGATAGAAAAGCTTATAAGACCGGCTGGATTTTATAGGGTGAAGGCTAGGAGGATAAAAGAGGTCTCAAGGATCATATTGAAAGAATATAATGGTAGAGTGCCCAGCAGATTGGAGGATCTACTAGAGTTGCCTAGTGTTGGTAGGAAGACCGCCAATTGCGTCCTTGTATACGCTTATGGGGAGGCTGCCATACCAGTTGACACCCACGTCCACCGTATAAGCAATAGACTGGGCCTCGTTGATACAAAAACACCCGAAGAGACCGAGAAAAGGCTGAAGGAGATAATCCCAAGGGAATATTGGATTGAACTTAATGATCTTTTCGTACAATTTGGCCAGGACATTTGCAAGCCTATAAACCCAAAACATGATGAATGTCCGATAAGGGAATATTGCAGATACTATAGGCTATCTTCCTCATAGTTTCGCTATCTTCTCGGCGAATCTTTCAAGAACCTTCTTTGAAAGGCCCTCCACATATTTAAGGGAACCTGCACATTCATGTCCGCCACCATCAATTGCAGCCTCTGGTATTTCATCGGCAAGCTCCCATACTATCTCGTTTAAGTTGAATCCGAAATTTTCATGGACCGCATCCGTGGCCCTTATAACGCTAAAGTCTGGTCCATAGGCTAAGGTTATTATGGGCTTGTCCTCCCCATGCTCCTGCACTATATGATCATGTATGAGGCCACAGGTTTTACCCGGAGCTGGGAATGTGAAACGATGGGAATATTTTTCAACATCCAGTACATTGAGTAGTATGCCATTTGGCAACTTTTTAGATTTTACATGTGGCAGAGCCGCTCTTAACTGTGATTTCACCCTCTTCTCATATTCCATGTAGAGTGTTTCAACGAGCCTTTTGTGTTTCTCGAGGCTCCCAAGGCCTAGTATTGTGTCTATTATCCCCCTACCATTCATGAACCTGAGATAAAATGCTTCAAAATCTATGCAAGCCGCGATCTTCTCCAAGTCTTCTCTTGCGTACCCCTTCTTTTCTGCGAGTTCTATGTATTTTTCCGCTTCTTGAGAATTTGCATGATCTCCTACCACTGCAATCCCTGGGAGGTGTAGTATGCGCTCTTCTATTTCGGGGTTTATCATCTTGGCCACCTCCACTGAGAGGGCGCCTGCTGTAAGCTGCGAGTCCCCACCAACAAGGTATGGGTTCACATGAACATCAACATAATCATCTACCTTTACTCTACCCTCAACTACTTCCCCAGGATAATGATGGTCTATTACCACGATCTCAATATCATATATTTTAGCTTTCAATAGAGCTAATATATCCTCCTCAGTAGAACCATTATCCAATAATACTATCAGGGGCAGTTTTTGCCCAAACCTCTCCATGTCCTCAAGAGCATATGTCAGATCTTTCACAACATCCTCCAATTCATAGAATGGGGCCTTGCTCGGTTTTCTCTTGAAGTAGTGCCATTCTGCTTCTATGTTCGGGTTCAACTCCCTAAGTAATGGTATGACAGCCTTTTCTATCGCCACTCCAGCACATATACCATCAGCATCGGCATGATGCCTTACAAGGATTGACCTACCATCGAATATAGCCCTCCTTATAGCCTTAGCAGCCTCTATCATCCTAGGCCTTAACTTCTCCAAGATTTCGCTTTCAATGAAGAGGTCCGTCTTCTCTGGTTCCGCCCTACGATCTATGGCCTCATCGATCAACCTCCGAGCCTCTGAAGCTTCTTTACCTATAAGACGCTCCATAACCTCTGATTCAATCTGTATCCTCCCACCGTGTTGGTTAACTTCCCCTATAACCTCTACGATGTGTCCTACTTGTATATGGGGGTGGGCTCTTATGCCTGGCTCGTCGAATGCTGCTACCGATGTTGTGCCTGTCTCATCAGAAACCGTGAAGATCGTGGGGCCTGTTGTCTGCTGGATCTGTATGACTTCCCCGACGATACGTATGGTCTTCCCCAGGCTCTTATTGTCTATATTCGCTATCCTAGTCCTTGGGATGTCCTTTTTTAGTTTCACAATCTCGTAGGAGTCGCCTACAGAGCATGGTAGGAGATCCACCTCACCCTTATAGTGGTTTATCTGGGCCACCTTCACGAATACCTCATCCCCTATCTTATAGTCTGGGAAGAGGCCGCGCATAAGCCCCCATACTTTATTGTTTAAACTCACGAAGACCCCATAATCTTCTATCCTCGTTATTTTGCCCTTGTAGATTTTATCCCTTTGCAGGTCTTCTATGGTGCAGGCAGGGTGTAATATGTAGACTTTATCCTTTTTCTGGCATTCTGGACAATATTTGCCCGTCCCCTTTATTATTTTACCACATTTGGGGCATATGTTTATTTCTCCTTTACCATCACATGCCCTGCATGT
>Ga0116168_1000087_pt1 | contig 92733 bp, 79 predicted proteins | sample AD_UKC129_MetaG_FD_89795 | JGI IMG/M metagenome (GOLD analysis project Ga0116168, IMG submission 89795) | Active sludge microbial communities of municipal wastewater-treating anaerobic digesters from Canada - AD_UKC129_MetaG | ecosystem: Engineered > Bioreactor > Anaerobic > Digestate | place... | reverse complement strand
TCTTTTCCAAATCAGGATCCCCTGCTGTTATATATGGTATAAATGCCTTTTTACCTTCTTTTTTTAATTGCCTGAACTTTTTCACTATGTTATTCATATTATCCCTTCTCATATTTAATAACAGTTAAGAGGTCTTTATCCCCCCTGCCTGATAGATTAACAACAACGAGTTTATCCTTAAAATCCATGTGATGTTTTATCAGATATGCTAAAGCATGGCTACTTTCAAGGGCAGGTATTATACCTTCCTCTAAGGATAAAATGTTAAAGGCCTCTATTACATCATTATCCATTGCATAACCGTAACTAACCCTTCCTATGTCCTTAAGATAGCAATGTTCAGGCCCGATACTTGCATAGTCAAGCCCTGCAGAGACAGAATAGGTGTTTAATATCTGACCGTTTTTATCCTGAAGGACAAAGCTCTTTGCCCCCTGAAAAATACCTACGCGACCATTGGCAAACCTTGCCGCATGCAAGCCTGTTTCAATACCTTTTCCTGCTGCCTCAACGCCTATTAATTTGACCTTCTTGTATTTTATAAAAGGATAAAATATGCCCATGGCATTACTGCCACCACCCACGCAAGCAATCACCGCATCAGGTAAAACACCCTCCTTTTTTTTAATCTGAAGGATCGCCTCCTTGCCGATTATTGAAACAAACTCCTTTACCATGGTTGGATAAGGATGAGGACCAAAAACAGTCCCTAAGACATAGTGGGTATTTCTTACATTTGTTACCCAGTCTCTCAATGCCTCGTTTATAGCGTCCTTTAATGTTCTACTTCCTGATTCCACACCAACTACCTTTGCACCGAGCATATTCATCCGCGTTACATTTATTGCCTGCCTTTCCATATCCAAAACACCCATGTATATAACACATTCAAGACCGAGTAAGGCCGCTGCTGTGGCAGTAGCCACCCCATGCTGACCTGCGCCTGTCTCTGCTATGACCCTTATCTTACCCATCTTTTTTGCAAGAAGCACCTGTCCTATGGCATTGTTTATCTTATGGGCACCGGTATGGCAGAGGTCTTCTCTTTTCAAATATAGTCTTAATTTATATTTTTTTGAGAGATTTTCTGCGAAATAAAGGGGCGTAGGTCTGCCTACATAATCTTTTAAATAACCATAAAACTCCTTTTTAAAATTCTTTGATTTCGCAAGGGAAAAAAATGCATGTTTCAGTTCTGTTAAATTGGGCATCAATGTTTCCGGTACAAATTGACCTCCGTATATACCAAAATAACCTTGCTTTTTCATCATCAAAACCCCTTTTCATTTAATATATTAAAAACCTGTGCCACCTTTTTAGGGTCCTTTATGCCTGGCGCTGACTCACAGCCTGATGCAATGTCAAGGGCATAAGGTTTTAAAGAGAGGGCAGATTTAATATTTTCAGGGTTTATCCCTCCTGCAAGGATAAAAGGTCTTCCGAAATCTTTTATCAATGCCCAATCAAAACTAAGACCTGTACCACCGTATAATGATTCATGAAAGGCATCGAGTAAAGGAAATGCCCTTGACCTTTTTGCCCTCATTATATCCTTTTCATCTTTTATCCTGTAACCCATAATAGTAATATTTGGATTAAGTCTTTCTAAAAGCCCTTCATCGTAAATCTGAATCCTGTCAAGCATCACAAACCTCTTTATTTCCATAATCTCCTCAAAGGGATTGTCCACGAATACACCTACCTTTGAAACAAAAACAGGCAGTTTTTTTACAATCCCCCTCGCCTTTTCAGGTTGAACATACCTTTTACTAAATTTATAGAATATAAAACCTATTGCATGGGCACCCATATCTGCTACAAAAAGGGCATCTTCGATATTTGTTATGCCGCATATCTTAACTTTCGGTACCATCTCCACCTCGTAATTCAATAATCTTTTTAAAGGGATCTTCGGCCCTCATAAGGGCCGTTCCTATCAAAAAACCTGAAACACCTTTCTCCATAAACATTAAAACATCCTTCCTCTTTTCAATCCCACTCTCAATAATAACAGGCACGTCAATGGGGATATAATCAAGCATTTTAAAACCCTTTGAGATGTCTACCTTTAAAGTCCTTAAATCCCTGTTGTTGATACCAAGGATATAACCACTCAAATCAGCAATTTTTTCAAAAGACGATAGTTCATGGATTTCGCAAAGACAGTCTATATTTAGCTCTTTTGCCACATGTAAACAATCTTTAAGGAGTTGTTTTTCAAGGACTTCACATATGAGTAGCACACAGTCAGCCCCAAAGGCTTTACTTTCATATATTTCATACACATCGACGATAAAATCCTTTCTTAACAACGAAAGGGAAACTGTGTTTCTTACTTTAGGGATAAAATCTAAACTACCATTAAAATACCTCTCCTCTGTAATTATTGATATGGCTTTTACACCTGCAGAGTAATAAACCAATGCCCGTGTTTCAGGTTTTGTATCCTTTGCCAGTATACCCTGAGAGGGGGATGCCATCTTTATCTCCCCTATAATCTTTACATCTTCTGGAAATCTTTTCTTGAATTCTTCATAAAAAGGTCTTTTTTTAAAATTCGAGGTAAGATCTTTTATACTCTCCATAGGTCTCTGCCTCTTTTTAAGCCTTACTATTTCCTTTTTTTCTTCCACCACCCTTTCGAGAAAGGTCATCTTTTTGCCACCTCTAAATATTCTTCTAATTTTTTTATGGCAGAGCCTGAATCAATAATATGCATGGCGTATTCTATACCTTCTTTTATCTTCGAGCATACCCCTGCTATATAAAAACTTACCCCTGCATTTAAAAGCACTATGTCCCTTTTTGCCCCATTTTCTTTACCAGATAAGATATCTTTCAGGATACGGGCGTTTTCCCTTTTATCCCCACCTTTTATCTCATCTGGGGTATATCTTTTAAAACCAAAGTCTTCTGGTCTTATGGAATAACGCCTTATCTCTTCACCTAAAATTTCCCCCACTTCTGTCTCATTGCAGATTGAAACCTCATCCAGTCCGTCTTTGCCATGAACTACCATTGCCCTGGTAGTGCCCAATCTCTTTAATACATGAGAAAATAATTCGCAGAGTTCTGCCTTAAAAACACCTACAAGGATATGCTTTGTAAAAGAGGGATTGGTAAGGGGTCCCAAAAGATTAAACACAGTTCTTATCCCTATTTCTCTTCTTGGTAATGATGCATATCTCATGGAGGCATGAAACCTTGGCGCAAAAAGAAATCCAATACCTGTCTTTTCTATATGGGTTGCTACCTCGTTTGGGGTTGCCTCTATATTTACCCCGAGTTCTTCCAGCACATCTGCACTCCCGCATCTACTGGAAACAGACCTGTTTCCGTGTTTTGCAACCTTTACACCTCCCGCTGCAACCACAAAGGCCGCTGCAGTAGAAATATTAAAGGTCATGGAACCATCTCCACCAGTTCCCACAATATCCATAACAGTCCTGTTATCGTTACTTGATGGGAAAATCGTTAATTTTTCAGCCTTTTCTCTCATCACCTTTGCAGCAGCCACCAATTCTTCAACAGTTTCACCTTTAATCCTCAAGGCAGTTATAAATGCAGCTATCTGAGATGGCGTTGCCTCCCCTGCCATTATGGATTCCATCACCTTTTTCATCTCTTCTTCTTTTAAATCTTCGAGATTCACAACCTTTTCAATGGCTTCTCTAATTGTCATCTTTTCTTAATCCTCCCTTTATGTTAAGAAAATTCTTTAAAATCCTCTTACCTTCTTCTGTTAAAATGGATTCAGGATGAAATTGCACCCCTTCAAGGTTAAATTCCCTGTGTCTTATAGCCATTATCTCATTGTCTTCACTTGTTGCAGAGACTTCAAACAATTCCCTTATCTTTCCATCTTTTAATGCCAGTGAGTGATACCTTGTTGCAAGAAAAGGTTTTGGACACCCTTTAAAAATACCCTTCCCATCGTGGAAAATGGGGCATGCCTTTCCGTACATTATCCTTTTTGCAGCGACCACCTCTATTCCAAATGCATATCCTATGGATTGATGACCAAGGCATACACCAAGAATCGGGACCCTACCTGCAAAATGCCTTATTGTATCCACAGAAATACCTGCCTCTTTTGGTGTACAGGGGCCTGGTGAAATAACAATTTTATCTGGTGAGAGTCTTTCGATCCCAGGTATGGTTATTCCATCGTTTCTAAAAACCACCACATCCTCACCGAGCTCACCGAAATACTGAACGAGGTTGTAAGTAAAGGAATCGTAATTATCAATGATTAAAAGCATATCACCCTATTATCTCCTTTATCTCTTTAATAGACTTTATAAGACCACCGGCCTTATAAAGGGTCTCCATATATTCATTTTCAGGGACAGAATCTGCAACAATCCCAGCACCTGTTTGTATGTAGACTTTATTTTCTTTTTTAAGAAACGTCCTTATGGTTATACAAAAATCCATATCTCCGTTGTAAGAAAAATAACCTACCGCACCTGCATAAAATCCTCTTTTTATCTTTTCAAGCTCCTCTATTATTTCCATTGCCCTTATCTTGGGCGCACCTGTTACAGTGCCTGCAGGGAATGTGGCCTCAAACACATGGAAGGCATCAAGATTGTCCTTTACCTTGCCTTTTACAGAAGAGACAAGATGCATTACATGGGAATATTTTTCAATGTTCATAAGGTCAGATACAATGACACTTCCTGTCTCTGCTATCCTTCCCACATCGTTTCTTCCAAGGTCTACGAGCATGGTATGTTCTGCAAGCTCCTTTTCGTCTGTTAAAAGTTCCCTTGCAAGTTTTTCATCCTCTTCCTTTGTTTTACCCCTTCTTCTCGTGCCCGCGATGGGCCTCACCTCAACCACACCCTTTTCCATCTTTACCATGGTCTCTGGTGAAGAACCGATAATGCTGTATTCAGGAAATTCTAAAAGAAACATATACGGAGATGGGTTAACCACCCTCAATGCCCGATAAAGACTTAGGCTGTCTACATCTGCCTCCATTTCAAACCTCTGGGAGATTACCACCTGAATTACATCACCTCTTAATATGTATTCCTTTGCTTTAAGCACTAAAGCCTCAAATTCTTCCTTTGTAAGAAGATGTTTCATTCCTTTAATTTCAAAAGATGGGCCTTCTGTTAATTGAACGGGCGAACGAAGGAGCTTATACAATCTGTCTAACTCTTTTTGAACTTTTGTGACATTTTTTGTGGCATTTAATGAATCGAGTAAAAGAAATGTGATCCGCCTTGTAAAATTATCGAACACGATAAGCCTTGCAGGAAACACAAAATACATGTCATAAGTATCTATGGTTTTCTTTGAAAATGAAGGTAGTTTTTCAAAAAATCTTACCACATCGTATCCTGCATAACCCACTGCACCACCGTAGCAGGCTATATCGTTACCGGTCACTGTCACATGAAATTTTTTAAAAATTTCTTTCAAAACAAGAAAAGGATTTTCTGTTTCGAAATGGTCTTCGATTATGCCCTCCAGGATCACCTCTTTTTCTATGCTTTTAAAAATCAAAAAAGGTTCAAATCCAATGATAGAAAACCTGCCTAACCTCTCTTTCTGTTCAACGCTTTCTAATAGAAAGGCAGGTTTTCCAAAAAAGGCCTTTTTCATCTTTATATAACAGGAAAGGGGTGTATCGAGGTCGCAGAGGGCCTGTTTTGAAAAAAATACGAGCCTGACCCTATCTTTTTGTTGCATAAATTCTTCGTATGAAAAGGTTCTCTTGTTCAACACCGTCTCCTTATCCAACGTTTTCTCTCAATTTTTTCAAAAATGAACTCAATTCCTCCTGGTCCTTTGCCATGATTATATGTCTAAGATATTCGAGCCTTCCTGTAATCAAATTGAGTTTGGTTATCGAATGCGCATTGAATAAGATCTCGCCGAGAAGACTATCATCTTCTTTTAAAAGTTTTCTTGCAATTTTGAGATGCCTTTCAAAGGTTGTGCCAGGCACCACGTCTTTTTTAATAGACCCGGCAAATGCCATTGAACATAAAAAAGGTAGTGTAAGGGAATTTGCCATCATCTCATCGTGTTCTTCAAAGGTATATTCAAAAAACTTAAGATGATATCGACTGAAAAAATCCTTAAAAAAGGTTATGCCCTCTTTGCAAGAATTCTTGATAAAGATAATGTTCTCGTTCTTTAAAGAACCCATGTTTGCAAAGGTGGGACCAAACATGGGATGCATGGAAACAAAATCAAAACCGCATGTTTTATAAAAATCCTTTAGGTCTCCCTTTATAGATGCAATATCAGCGATTATGCATCCTTTTTCAATAAACGGCATGGCTTCTCTGAATGCAAGGACCGTATTTTTTAATGATACAGCATTTAAAAGCAGTTCTGGCTTAAAGGTTTTTATACTGGATAGTTTGTCAAATGACTTGATCCTTTCTATGTCCTGCTTTTTATTAGGCTCTTTGTCGTATATGACAACATCATTGGTCCATGCAAGCTCTTTTGCAAACCATGAACCCATTTTTCCTGCGCCTATTATCATTATCTTCATTTTTTTACCTCAATTTGAAGTTCTATATTGCCCTCAAAATTAAATGCTTTCTTTTGTAATGACCGACTCTCTTTGAGGATAAGTCTATAAAGCCTTTCTGAAAAATCGGGTCTTATAAGGTGATGGGATAATCTTCTCACATTTTCCAGCACCTCCTGCTCCCTTTCAAGGTCTAAAATATGTTCTTTATACGTTCTCGTTTTAAGGACCATCTCCATCCTTTTGTTCAATAATTCGATTATTCTTTTGTCTATAATGTCTATCTGTCTTCTTATATCGTTTAATGTCTTGCCCTTCATCCCCATATCCTTTTGATTCTCTGTTCCAAAAGCATAAAATCGGCAGTAACTATGGCAGAAATTGCCTCAACTATCACTGGAATCCTCAAGGCAATTGCCACATCATGCCTGCCTTTAATTGAAATTTCCGTAGGTTCATTGGTTTTTAAATCTATTGTCTTTTGCGGTTTTGGTATGCTTGAGGTCGGCCTTACGGCAACTCTAAAATAGATTTCATTTCCGTTTGTAATACCTCCGTTTATTCCTCCAGCATTATTGCTCTTTGTCTTTCCAGTATAATCAAGAATCTCATCGTTATATTCGCTTCCTTTCATGCCTGCACACATAAATCCGCAGCCGAATTCTATTGCCTTTATCCCTGGGATGGAAAAGACTCCATGACTTAAAACAGATTCAAACGAATCAAAAAATGGTTCACCAAGCCCTACGGGAAGGTTGTATAATCTACATTCAACTATACCCCCTATAGAATCTCCAATCTCTAAAGCATGTTCCACAGCACTATCTATATCTTTGCTACCCCCTATTTCCACAAGCCCTGCCTTTACCTTTACTGGCTCTATAATCTTCTTTGCAATAACACCGGCTGCCACAATACCAAGGGTGAGTCTCCCTGAGAAGTGTCCACTACCCCTATAGTCGTTAAAGCCACCATATTTTTTCCACGCAGCAAAGTCAACGTGCCCGGGCCTTGGTTTATGTTTTATATCTTTGTAGTCTTTTGGCTCTGCGTTGAGATTATTAAAGGCAATCATTATAGGTGCCCCTGTTGTCCTGTCATTAAATACGCCGCTTTTTATAATGGGAAGGTCTTCTTCAATCCTCTGGGTTGTGCCTTTTCTGCCAGACCTTCTTCTTTCCAAGTCCTCAATAAAATCGTAAAGAGAAAGCAAGACCCCAGAAGGACAACCGTCTATTACAACCCCTACACAGTCTCCGTGGGATTCTCCAAAGATGGATATCCTGAATATCTTTCCAAAACTATTCATCTTTCCTCCATACATTTTTCAAGGTTTTGAAAAAACAAGGGGTAAGACTTGGCCACACATTCTGGATTTTTTATAATGATTTGGCCTTCTCCAGCAAGGCCACATACAGCGCATGCCATGGCAATTCTATGGTCGCCGTGAGGTTCTATTACAGCGCTTTTTACTTTTCCCCCTTCAATGACAAGCCTTTCCTTTTCTATGTATATATTTATACCCATTTTGGAAAATTCTTTTATCAATGCATCGAGGCGATTACTCTCTTTGATACGCAATCTCTCTATACCGCCTAAAATCGTTTTCCCTTTACAATGGGCAGCAAGGGCAACTACAGGGGGCACAATGTCAGGGCAATCTTCTGCATTAAATTCAATTGCCTCTAATTCACCCTGTGTGACAGTAACCCTATCAGCCTCCACATTTATTGAGGCCCCTGCCATTTTAAGCACATCCACGATGACTCTATCCGCTTGATTTGAGTTAATGTTCAAACCTGTTACGGTTATAGAGCCTGAGATGGCACCTGCAACGAGCATAAAGGCAGCACCTGACCAGTCTCCTTCTACCGCATATTCCGTTGCCTTATACCTTTGATTTCCCTGTATAAAAAATCTGTTTAATCTATCGTTAAAGTCACAATGCACACCAAACCTCTGCATCATCTCCAAGGTCATCTTCAAATAAGGCTTACTTTTTAAATCATCTACATAGATTTCTGAATCACCATCACACAGAGGTAAGGCGATCATGAGACCTGTTAAAAATTGAGAACTCTTTGAACCATTTATCCTGTATTTTCCTGGGGATATTGGCCCTTTTATTTCAACAGGAGGAAAACCATTATTTGTGATGCAGTATGCGCCTAATTTTGTAATGTCTTCTATCATATTTACTGGACGTAATTTAAGTGTGCCTTCACCTTCTAAAATAATCCTTTCATCTGATAGCCCTGCAATGGGTGAAAACATCCTTATGCAAAGCCCTGATTCACCACAATTAAGGATTAAGTTATTTAAAGACCCCTTGCTGAAATCTGGATTACCTGCTATTAAAATATAATCAGCGCTTCTCTCCATTATTTCTCCACCCAAGGCACAGACAATATTTAAGGCAGCTAAGGCATCGGTGCAGTAAGTAGGGTTCTTTATAAAGGTTTTCCCATGGGCCAGAAGCGATAATGCCACGGCCCTTATCATGGCGCTTTTTGAAGAAGGTGCACAAAGGGTGCCTCTAATCTCCGATGCTTTTATTAATCTCTCCATAAATCATCCTCGCAATCTCGTGAGAGCTTTTATTTTCCGTGTAAAGGATTATATCTGCCACATCACCGTATAAAAAGATTCTCTTATCCACCATGGTTCTAAGTGATTCAATGCTGTCTATGCCATCTATAAGGGGTCTCGTTTTGTCATAAACGATTCTTTTAAATATCGTTTCAGGCCTTGCCCAGAGCCATATTACAGTGGAATTTTTTCTCAAAACATCCCTGTTTTTTTTGCTTATCACAGCACCTCCACCGCAGGAGATTACTTTTTTAGTTAATTTTCCTGCCTTTTCTATCTCCTTCTCCTCGATGTCTCTAAAAAATTTTTCACCCTTTCTTTTAAAAATTTCATTAACAGACATACCCACTATTTTTTCAATCATTGAATCCATGTCCAAAAACTCGAATCCTGTAAGACTTGAAAGATGCCTCCCTACTATCGATTTTCCAGAGCCCATAAAACCTATAAGGGAGATATTTCTTCTTTTATTTACATCTAATGGTTTCTCCGTGAGTGCCTTTTCCATTATATGAGGTGGTGAAAATTGCCCTGTAAAGATTTTAAACGATGCCTCTGCCTGATATAAAAGCCAGTCTCTACCATCACAGGCACAATAACCTCTTTCTTCAGCGCCTTTTACAATCAGAGAATCTATTGAATAGTTGGCATCAAGCACAAAGGCATTTTTCTTAATATGTTTAGGATTAACAAGATAAATATCTCGAGGAAGACATTGAACGAATATATCTGCATCAAGGACTTTTTCGTTTAAATCCTCGAGCGGGATTACCTTTAAGCCCAAATCTTTTGCAATATCTACTGCCTTTTTGTATGTGCGGTTTATAACTGTTACATGTGCACCTTTTTTCTTTAAGACAAAGCACGCTGCCCTTGCAGCACCACCTGCACCTATAACCATTGCCTTTTTATGGGAAACGTGCAGTTGATTTTTTGCAAGCACCCCTTCTATACCGTTAATGTCAGTATTGTATCCGTGTAAGATATTGTCTACATTTATTATGGTATTTACAGCACCTATCCTTTTTGCATCACCGTGAACAATATGGATGTGTTTTAAAACCTCATCTTTAAAGGGGGATGTGACATTGACGCCTTTTATGTTTATCTGTTTTATTAACTCTATTACCTCTTCTGCCTTATAAGCAAGTATACGGGTATAAACCGCATCCATTTTCTTTGATAAAAAGACGCTATTGAATAAAACAGGACTTAAGCTGTGTAGTACAGGATTTCCTGCAACGGCAAAAATTGCCTTTTTTTCAGACACCGGCCAGCACCTCCACAATATGTTTTAGTTCCCTATTTTCAATCTGGCCATCTGCGGTCTCTTTTCCCTTTTCCATTGATGCATATGTAAATACCCCCCCGAAAAACGATGCAATTGCCCTTACAAGCCTTCCCTTTTCGCCCATCCCAACAACAATTAATCTATTCTCAAAGTCCTTATTTCCTAAGATGCCTAAAAGTCTTGCTGCATCGGATACAGAATTTATCTTGCACGCTACCTTTGCAATATGAGCACCTTCTATCAAACATAACCTTACAATCCCATTTAGGGCATCCTGTGAAGGCGTTTTATTGTAATCGTGGTATGAGATAATGATTGTGCATCCTTTTTTACGGGCTAAATCAATCACCGATTTTTTAATTCTTGAATCAGATTCTAATTCAATATCTATAAAAGATGAGCCTGCCTCTATGGCATTTAAAAGATAAGATAATCTTTTATTTTCGCTTAAGTATCCTGGTCTGCACGTGGCAATCAGTTTTTTTGGCTGGGAAAAGATCTCTTTAATATCTGTCTCTGTTAAGTCCATCCTATCCATCCTTATCTCTGCAAATTCAATGTTGTTAAGGGATTTTAAAAAATTTAAATCCCATCTTTCATCAAGACTAATGCATATCATATAGCACCCCCCTTATCTCTTTAATGCTTATCTTTTCTATAACGGCATTTCCTATACCCTTTATCAAAACAGAATAAATTTCATTGCCATCCTTCTTTTTGTCCTTTGTTATGGCATCCATAAGGATATGTCTATTAATTCTGCCCATTTCTGTGGGCAAACCAAAGTAGTTAAGAAGTTCTTTTATACGTTTTAATGCCTCTTTTTCCAAAAGCCCCCTTGATATGGATAGATTTGTCTCGAGCATCATGCCTATACTTACTGCTTCGCCGTGACTTAAACCAAACTGTGATTCAATTGCATGACCATAGGTATGACCAAAGTTTAGTTTTCTCCTTTCGTGCCTTTCAGTTTCGTCCCTTGTTACGATATCTACCTTTATTTTCATTGATTTGACTATGAGAGGTTCAATACGGTGTAAGTCTAAATCTAAAAAAGCCTTCTTTTCTTTTTCTATTTCATAAAATAACTCTCTATCACCTATTACAGCATGTTTTATGAGTTCTGCCATACCATTTGATAATTCATGGGCTGGAAGTGTCTTCAATGTTGAAAAGTCACAGATTATAAAATCAGGCTGATTTATAGTGCCCACCATATTTTTATAACCGTTAAAATTCACCCCATTCTTTCCACCTATAGCAGCATCCACCTGGGCAAGAAGGGTTGTTGCCACAAAGCCAAAAGAAAGTCCCCTTAAAAATGTAGATGCCACAAAGCCAGCAATATCACAAACCAAACCACCACCAATACCGATAATTACTGTATTATTTCTCTCACATCCGAATTTAAGAAGATTGTCATAAACATACTGCACTGTATTTAAAGTCTTATGTGATTCACCACAATCTAATATGACCTTTTTTACACCTTTAAACCTATCTCCATACAACAGGTCTACATTTTTATCTGTAATAACAACGGCTTGTGCTTTGTTGCAGAGCTCAAAGACAATATCCATATCAGCACCCACAAAAATAGTGGAGGTCTTATTTTTAGTTAAAAGCATTATCTTTCTCATTGATTTTCCTCAATAAAGGCATAAAGGCTACGAATCTTTTTCATCATTCGTGCAAATTCTACTGTATTTAAGGTCTGATTTTTGTCACAGATGGCATCCTCTGGTTTTATATGGACCTCAACAATCAGACCATCAGCCCCTGCTGCAACTGCTGCATATGACAGATATGGCACAAGGTTTGCCATGCCCGATGCATGGGATGGGTCGACTATTACCGGTAGATGGGTTAATCCTTTAAGGCAAGGGACAGAGCTAATATCGAGGGTATTTCTTGTATATGTCTCAAAGGTTCTAATACCCCTCTCACAGAGAATAACCTCTGGGTTACCCTCGTTTAATATGTATTCTGCACAATATAGCCATTCCTCAATAGTAGAATTCATACCCCTTTTTAGCAGCACCGGTTTTCTTGCCTTGCCCACCTCTTTAAGAAGGGAAAAATTTTGCATATTCCTTGCGCCAATCTGTAATACATCGGCATATTCACTCACCCAGGGCACATCCCTTGTATCTATTACTTCTGTCACGATGGGGAGACCAGTCTCAGCTTTTGCCTTTTTCAATATCTTTAAACCCATAAGTCCGAGACCCTGAAAGGCATAAGGTGATGTTCTCGGCTTAAAGGCACCGCCCCTTAACATATCTGCCCCTGCCTTTTTAACTGCAATGGCAGTTTCTATGGTCTGTTTTTCGTTTTCTACAGAACAAGGACCGGCTATTACGCAAAAACCGTTTCCTATTGCCACATCATCTACATAAATTATGGTTTTTGAATCCTCCTTTTTTATTGCCGCCAATTTTATGTCTCTCATGGCCTGCCTCCGAAAAAATCAAAATAAAAAAGGCCATGGGTTTTGCACCCATGGCCTTTTAATAGACCTCCTGATGGTCACATAGACCACGGGTGCAAAAATACATAAAAATACCAGTAACCATAATTGATTGTGTTGTTATTGATTTTCAGATTCATGTCTTGATATATGTGATTAAGTTCCATTGTATTAAATTAAATACAAAAATAGATTGGTGTCAATAAAAAAATTAATATTTTATTTTTCTATGGTCTCTCTAACCTTTGAGGATAACTCGTGGAGCGTAAAAGGTTTCTGGAGATAGCTTATCCCGCTCTCAATTATACCATTGTGAATGATGGCATTATTCGTATATCCTGACATGAAAATGCATTTAAGGTCAGGCTTGATGCTTAATAACATCTTTGAAAGCTCTTTACCGTTCATCTCCGGCATAATCACATCTGTTATCAGTAAGTCTATTTCATCCTTGTGCATTTTAAACTTATTTATGGCTTCAAAAGGGGTTGAGGCTGATATAACCCTATATCCCAATTCTTCAAGCATGGATACGCATAGTTCGAGCACATCTTTTTCATCTTCCACAATAAGGATTGTCTCCCCTTTACTTTGAGGATATGCCTCTGTTTCTGCTATAATATGCACCTCTTCTTTCCCTACATAACGGGGCAGATAAATCTTAAATGTGGTGCCCTTTTTAGGTTCGCTGTATGCATTTATAAATCCGTTATTCTGCTTCACAATACCGTAAACAGTGGATAAACCGAGGCCAGAACCCTTTTCTTTCTCCTTTGTAGTATAAAAGGGTTCAAATATATGTTCCAAAATGTCCTTTGTCATACCAATGCCATTGTCACTTATGGCAAGCATTACATATTCGCCAGGATAAAAGCCTAAATGATTCTTGCAATAAGCTTCGTCTAATATTATATTTTTGGTTTCTATTGTGATCCTGCCCACATCGGCGATTGCATCCTTTGCATTGACTACAAGATTCATCACCACCTGGGTAAGCTGAACAGGGTCAAACTTTGTCTGCCACAGGTCTTTTCCTGGTATCCATTTTAGTTCTATGTTTTCACCTATTAACCGCATAAGCATCTTTAGCATATCTTCAATAGCACTATTTAAATTTAGCACCTTGGGGTCAATGGTCTGTTTCCTTGCAAAGGCAAGAAGGTTCTTTGTAAGTTCAGAGGAACGCTCACCAGCCTTTTTTATCTCTTTGAACCTCTGATATAATGGATGGCCAAGGTCTAACTCGAGCATACCGAGATTTGCATGGCCCAGTATAACTGTGAGCATATTGTTGAAGTCATGGGCAACACCACCGGCAAGACGTCCTATTGCCTCCATCTTCTGGGCCTGTAAAAACTGCTCTTCCGTTCGTTTATAGTCAGTTATATCAAATGCAGTGGTTATTATTAGATTGTATTCCACAAGTACCGTATTGAAATTAATAACCTTAATGCTTCCGTCTTTACATGTCACATTAAATATCCTTGGAACCTTTTTACCTATCTGGATGTCTTTCATATCTTGTTTCCAGGTCTCTATAACCATCTTTCTGTAATCATCATCAGGGTATGCCTTTTTTAACCAAGATATTCCATCTGGTATCTCATCCAGGGTATAACCAAAAAGCGCTACCCATTCCTTGTTTACATATAAAAACTTTCCTGTTTCGTCTATGAGAACCATCCCGTAGGGCACCCTGTCTACGAGGAAAGAATATCTCTCCCTTTCATACATAAGCTGTGTCTCGGCTTTTTTACGCTCTGTTATATCCCTTACTATTGCCTGAACAAAAGTTTCTTTGCCTATTTTTAAAGCGTTTAAACTTACCTCTGTATAAAAATCCTCTCCGTCAAAGGTTCTATGGACCCATTCAAAGTATTGGGGATTTCCTTTTAATGCCTCCTTAATCTTTTCAATTGCCTTCTCATTTGAATTTTTACCATCTGGCTGTTTGGGAGGAGAAAATTCATAAGGTGTTTTTCCAATAATATCCTCTTTTTTACATTTAAAAATCTCAAGCGCCTTTGAATTGCAGTCAATGAATCTATCTTCTTTTAAAAGAAAGATGCCATCATTTGCATTCTCAAAAAGGCTCCTGTATCGCAATTCACTCTCCCGGAGGTTTTTCTGCATATTTTCCATTTCAAAAAAGTTCCAAAGACCTTGCATCAAAAGTCTTGCATGGGCTTCGTCTTTTTCATCATAAGGCTCTTCCTTATTTGCAAAACATCCCAGTAGTACAACCCTATCCCTGTATACAACAGGAATGCTCATAAATCTCTTTATCCTTATATGACCTTCAGGCATGCCTCTCTTTGATAAATCCGGTGAGTCATAATCGTTTATAATGAATGATTGCTTTTTTCTTGCCGCCTCTGCCCATAACCCACCTGTTTTTATATTAAGTCCAGATATTCTTTCTTTCACATTGCACTGCCTGCATGTATCCTTTGGAAGCAATACGATGTGTTTTAAAAAACCATCTTCATTGACAAAACCAATGTATGCAGTCTTACTTTCTGTAATATCCATACATTTTTCAGCAACAAAGGATATAATCTTTTCAAGGGGTTCACCTAACATCTGATATAAATCGAGTAAAATTTGATATATTAAATCGTTTATTCCGTCTTTTTTCTCAACACTTATCAAATCTTCAATCTTTTCAAAGGTGCTTACAATATAGATGGCCTTTTCCTTTTCATCTCTTATAGCCCTTGAATTTACAGAAAGCCAACACAAGGTTTTGTCTTTCCTTTTTGCCTTTAATTTGAAATTATCTAATTTGCCTTTTTCCCCTATAAGTTTCAAACATGTTTTAATTTCTTCAGGGTCAAAATACGAATCATTGTCTATGGATTTAATGGAATCAACCATCTCTTGGGGAGATTCAAACCGAAATATCTTTGCAAGGGTTTTATTTACAGCAATTAATCTACCATCAGGGGTTATAAGAGACAACCCGAATCTAACATTATCTAAAATGAGTTCATTAATATGGCCTGGTATTCTATTTTTCATTTTTGTCTATCTCTTAAAAAAACCTTTCTAACTCCTTTTATACTAAAATGAGTTAATTTGCTTTTATATTTTATCGCATTTTAAATGCCGGTTCTTAAGTTGGTTATCCCATTCATGTTTAGTATCTGAAAAAATAAAACTAACTTAATCTGCCTTAATCTTCATATGCTATTACATAGAAAAACAGGCAAGATAAAAGACTGTTTAAAATTGCAATAGTCTATATGAAAAGCGAATTTATTTCAAGACAACAATTTTGGTGTGCAATAGATAAACCTCTATAAGCCTATACTATTTTATAAAAGAGGTTACTCCTGATTAGGCGCCTTTCTACCAAAGGGGATTGAGAGCTTTCTCATCCTGTGTCTTAATGTACCTGGATTTATACCAAGAAGATTTGCTGCACCATCTTTGCCCTCCACTTTGCCCTTTGCTGCCTTTAGTGCCGTTATTATGTGTTCTTTTTCTACTTCTTCAAGGGTTGGAAATATGTTTGCATTAAAATCAGATAGTTGTTTCTTTGATTCACTGCCTGTCTTTAATATATCTTTAAAATCAATGGGTCTACCCTTGGATAGTATTATTGCCCTTTCTACAACATTTTCTAATTCCCTTACATTTCCAGGCCAATCGTATTCTAAAAGTGTCTCTATAGCACCCTTTTCTAAGACAGGTATATCTGGAAGGGCCATCTCTTTGAATTTTTTCACTATAAAATGATGAACGAGTGCTGGTATATCACCCTTTCTCTCTCTAAGGGGTGGGATGTGGATAGGGAAGACATTTAATCTAAAATATAGGTCTTCTCTAAATAAACCTTTTTTAACAAGCTCATTGAGGTCTCTATTTGTAGCAGATATTATCCTTACATCGACTTTTATAGGGTGCGTGCCCCCTACCCTCTCAAACTCCTTTTCCTGCAAGACTCTAAGCAACCTTACCTGGGCGTTTGGAGGCAACTCACTTATCTCATCAAGAAAGATTGTGCCCTTGTCTGCCCTTTCAAATCTGCCCTTTTTCTGCGATATTGCCCCTGTGAATGCACCTTTCTCATGGCCAAAGAGCTCACTGTCTATAAGTGTATCAGGTATGGCACCGCAGTTTAATTTAATAAACGGACCGTCTGACCTTGGAGAGAGGTTATGTATGATTTGGGATATAATCTCCTTTCCTGTGCCTGTCTCACCGTAAATTAAAACAGGGCTCGTAAGGCGCGCCACCTGATTTACCCTCTCCATTACCTTTCTTAGCCCAAAATCTGCCCCTATTAATTCGATTTTAGCTGCCTTTTTCAATTCGTTTCTGAGGTAGTTTCTCTCTTCTGATAAGGCATCCTTTAGCATTAACAGCTCTTTGAATTGCTTGCAATTATTTAATGCTATTGCTACAGGTTCATTAATGGACTCTAATAATTCCAGATAATTAGTAAAATCTTGAATAGGGGTTTTTAAAACTATTATAAATGCACCCATATATCTTCCTTCAAGGATAAAACGGGTAACAATTGCCTGTAAATCTATAAAACCAAGTATGTCTGCAATACCAAAAATAAATGGGTCTTTAGATATATCTTTTATGTACCTTATCCTTTGAAGATCCTTTACTATCTCAAGTTCATGCTGGAGTTGTGTTGGGATGGGGACCTTTATATCCCTGCTGTATCCTTTTTCATAATCAGCTATAGCCTCTATGTTTATGGTGCCAATCTTACTTTCATAGGTAATAAGGACAAGTTTTTCAACGGGCATGATATCCTTTAAAAACAAAAAACAACTGTGAAGCGCCTTTGCTATATCGAGGCTACTACATATCCTGATGGTCAGTTCTCTAAAAAAGTGCCCTTTATCTATATTTAAGCCCTGCAACATATAATAGATATACAATTAAACTGAAAAATTTAACAGTTTTTTCTGTAAAATTTGTCAGTTTCATCATCTTATCATTGTAACTCTTTAATATTGTTGAAAAAAAATTTGGCATAACATTTGCTAATTAAAGATTGAAATGTATCTCGAGTGCATAAAGGTCAGGGTAAATTTGAACAAGGAAAAAGAGTTAAAGTCTTTTCTCGATGGCGTATTTAACAATTTAGAACAATATGGGGGTCTTGTAAGATTTGAATTCTATAAAAACAGTTTAGTTCCTTTGGATTATATCATCCACCTCTACTGGAAAGAAGATATCAACATCACTTTAGGTAGCCCCCTGTCTTACTATATCATTGAGGGACTACAGAGGATTGGCCTCATAAACCATACCATGTGGGTTGAGGAGACAACTATTGGGGATATGGAATATAACAAAGGTGATACTTCTGAAGATACAAAAAACTACCCAGATTTTAAAAATAATGTAAATAAGGAGGAAACAATGGCAAAAAAGGATGAAATTAAAGACATGCCAAATAAGATTACCCGTAGGGGTTTTCTAAAGGCAGGAGTAAGTGCAGGTATGCTTGCCGCTGCAACGGGTCTTGCCCTGGATCTAACCAAAAAGGATGCTGAAGCTGCAGTGAAAACCCTGCCAAAAAAATGGGATGAAGAGATTGATGTGGTAGTTGTAGGTTCAGGATTTGCCGGGCTTGCAGCAGCCAGTGAGGCAGGCAAAAGGGGCGCCAAGGTTGTGATATTAGAGAAGATGCCCACATACGGTGGAAACTCCATTATAAATGGTGGTGTTTATGCAGCATGGGACAGTAAACTCCATCTGAGGCAAAAATTAAACCTCGGTAATGACAGCCCAAAACAGCACTTTGATGACACATTAAAAGGCGGAGATTATTACAATATACCTGTCCTGGTCAAAAACTTAACAGAAGGTTCAGCAGATGCCCTTAACTGGATGATAGAAGAAGGTGGGTGTAAACTCCGTGAGGCCCTAACAAGGGCAGGCGGCCACAGTGCATACAGGACCCATACCGTTGCAGAAGGTGTTGGCAGGGGCTTTACAGAACCACTTAGAAAGATTGCCGAGAAATACGGTGCCAAGATAAGACTAAATAATGAGATTACATGGATTTGGAGAAAGGATACAGAAGGGCCTGTCTTAGGCGTTGAGGTAAAGACACCAAAAGGAAAAAGAAACATAAAGATAAAAAAGGCATTAGTTCTGGCATCAGGTGGTTTTAGCAGGGACATCAAGATGCGTCAGGCATTTAATCCATCTGTTGTGCCAGAATATAACAGCACAAACCACCCCGGTGCAACGGGTGAGTGCATCAGGTTTGCCCAGGCCATAGGTGCTGATACCCTTCATATGGCCTTTATACAATTATATCCCTTTGCAGAACCAGAAACCGGTATCCTTGATAACCCTGCTGTCTATCCATTCAACGGCGTGGGATATGGTCTTATATATGTTGACAAAAACGGTAAGAGGTTTGTAAATGAACTTGAAAGAAGGGATGTCTGTTCCATGGCGCAGATTAAATTAGGTCAGAAGCCTACCTATTCCATTTTTAATGAAGAAATGGTAACAAAGATGGGCGGAACCATGGAGGAGATAGAAAAAGGCATTGCAAAGGGTCGTTTTATAAAGGCTAACACAATAGAAGAGCTTGCACAAAAACTAAAAATGCCTGTAAATAACCTTGTGGAGACAGTAAAAAAACACAATCAGTATCTAAAAGACGGAAAAGACCCTGATTTTAATAAACCTATTACAAAGGCAATGATACCCCTTGAAAAAGGTCCTTTTTATGCAGTGGCCCAGTGGCCTGCAGTCCATCACACCATGGGCGGTATAAGGATAAACGAGAAGGCGCAGGTAATAGACATATGGGGCAAGGTGATACCGAAATTCTATGCAGCAGGTGAGGTAACAGGGGGTGTCCACGGTTCAAACAGGCTTGGCAGTAATGCAATTCCCGACTGTGTTGTTCACGGCCGTATAGCCGGTATCAATGCAGCCCAGGAAAAGGCATAAAAACAAAAAAGGGGTCTTATTGACCCCTTTTTTTAATTTTTGGGAGTTGTTGTATGAAAAAGCCTTTATTGTTATTTAGTTTTATTTTTGTGATTTTATTTGCTATTACATTGGCTTTTACAAAAGGGGATGTTTTTGCCCAGGCAAAAAAACAAAAGGCAAAGGCACCTTCTAAAAATGTCTCCTGCCTTAGCTGTCACGATAAGATATCAAATGTCCTTCCAAAGAATCACAAACCTGTAACTGGTGACACTATAGCATCGTGTAATACATGTCATAGACCTGATATGTCCATAAAGGCAGAGCCAAAACCATATGCAAGTACTATCCATAGGGCACATATAAAAGAAGGAAAGGGTGCTGACTGCATGATTTGTCATACCCACGCCAACAATAGATTCGGTCTCTATAAATCTGGAGTCTCTTTTGGCAGGTTAAAAAAGGATGAATTAGAAAACATAAAAAACATATTCATATCATGGGCACAGTCAAAGAACATAGATGCCACCCACAGTAAGGTTGATATTATGTGTAGTTCATGTCATGATAAAAAACTGCCTTTAACAGGGGATACAGTAGAAAACGACCGTTGCCTTATTTGTCATGGCCCCCTTGAGGACCTGCAGAAAAGAAGTGAACCAAAGGACTTTCCTGACAGGAATCCCCACAAATCGCATCTTGGAGACATAGCATGCACTGTCTGCCACCACAGCCACAAGGCATCAACAGTTTACTGCCTTGGCTGCCATGGAAACTTTAAGATGAAAATCCCTGGAGGGTAAAAGCAATATCGGGCATAAATGCCCTTGATATATCATAGCTGTGGGGTTTTTTCTGACCTCACAGCCTTTTCATTTATCAATATCTATTTAGCTAACTTCGACCATGTATCTTTCAACGACACGATCCGATTAAAAACAGGTCTTTCTTTGGTAGAGTCCTTTGGGTCTAATGAAAAATACCCTATCCTCTCAAACTGGAATCTGGCACCAGGCAGAGCATCTTTTAGATTGTGTTCTGCAAAGCAAGGATAGAGGATTTTGAGTGAATCGGGGTTTATATAATTTAAGTAATCATCTCCTTTTGAAGCAGGGTCTTCTACAGTAAATAATCTATCGTAAAGTCTTACCTCAATAGGTATTGCATGGGATGCTGCTACCCAATGAATAACGCCTTCCACTTTTTTGCCATCCAAAGAGGGTCCGTCTTTAGTAGCAGGATCATATGTGCAGTGTATTTCCTTTATCTCGCCTGTGGCACCATCCTTTATAAGATGTGAAAATTTTATTACATATGCGTTTCTGAGTCTTACCTCTTTGTCTGGACTCAACCTTTTATATTTTTTTGGAGGATTCTCGCTAAAATCGTCTCTTTCAATATATAACACTTTTGAAAAGGGGACCTTTCTTTTACCTAAAGATGGATTCTTAGGATGGTTTGGACATTCTATTTCCTCGGTCTGACCTTCAGGATAATTATCAATAATTACCTTTAAAGGTTGTAATACACACATGGCCCTCGGTGCATTCTCATTTAAATCATCTCTAACACATGCCTCAAGCAAAGCAATATCTACAAGATTATCCTTTTTTGCAACGCCTATTTTATTACAGAATGTCTTTATAGCTTCTGGGGTATACCCCCTTCTCCGCATGCCTGCAATTGTTGGCATCCTGGGATCATCCCAGCCCGCCACATAACCCTTTTCAACAAGTTCAATGAGTCTTCTCTTACTCAAAATTGTATAGCTTAAATTAAGCCTTGCAAATTCAATCTGTCTTGGTTTTTCACCTTCTATAAGCTCATTTACGATCCAATCGTATAAAGGACGGTTATTTTCAAATTCCAAGGTGCAAATGGAATGGGTTATACCTTCAATGGCATCTGAAAGACAATGGGCAAAATCGTACATAGGATATATTACCCATTTTTTGCCTGTTCTGTAATGGGGGGTCCTTTTTATCCTGTACAATACAGGATCCCTCATGAGAATATTCGAAGATGCCATATCTATTTTTGCCCTGAGCACTCGACTTCCATCGGCGAATTCACCGGACTTCATGCGCCGAAAGAGGTCTAAATTTTCCTCTACAGTCCTATTGCGATATGGACTCTCCTTACCTGGCTCTGTGAGTGTCCCCCTGTATTCTCTTATCTCATCTGGCGACAGGTCGCACACATAGGCCTTTCCCTTTTTTATAAGCTCTTCTGCAAAATCATATAATCTTTCAAAATAATCGGAGGCAAAAAAAAGCCTATCCTCCCAGTCAAATCCGAGCCATTTAACATCATTTATAATAGATTCTACATACTCCATTGTTTCACCAGCAGGGTCTGTGTCATCCATCCTTAGATTGCATGTGCCTTTATATTGGGCTGCTATCCCAAAATTAAGACAGATTGATTTTGCATGACCAATGTGAAGATAACCATTTGGTTCTGGTGGGAAACGGGTTGCCACCCTTCCACTATTTTTATTTGTTTTTATATCTTCCTCTATAATTTCTCGAATAAAATCTATAGGTTGATTAACATTAGTTTCCATGGCAATCTCTTGAAAATAGTTTTTAAAAATTAACATAAAAAAGGTGCAGTTGCAATAAAGGGATTAATTTATTGTGGAGAAAATCCAAAATAGGTTGTATTATATTTAGATTTTTAATTCGGCACACCATAAGGAGGATTAATGAGCGGTATATTCGGCGTTGTTTCAAAAAAAGACTGCACATCTGATTTACTATACGGCACAGACTATCATTCTCATATGGGGACTGAATATGGGGGCATGGCTGTTTACGGTAAAAAACTCCATCGCCACATTCACGATATTAGTAAATCACAGTTTAAATCAAAGTTTTTTGAAGAATATAAAGAGATGGAAGGGAATATAGGCATAGGGGTTATAAGTGATAAAGACCCCCAGCCTCTGATTATAAGTTCAAAATTTGGGACATTTGCCATCGCATCTGCAGGCCTCGTTGAGAATACAGATAAGCTTGCCCAAGAATTACTTGAAAGCGGAGAAACATTCAGCGAAATGTCAAGTGGAGGTTTCAACTCTGTTGAACTGATTGCAAAGATTATAACCCATAAAAACACAATAATAGAAGGCATCGAAAGTGTCTACGATAAAATAAAAGGCTCAGCAACTATGCTATTGATGACAAAAGACGGGATATATGCGGCAAGGGATCGCTTTGGAAGGTTACCCCTTATTATAGGTGAAAACGATGAAGGTTATGCTGTTGCAAATGAAACCTGCTCTTTTCTTAATCTCGGGTATAAAATTAAAAAATTCATTGAACCTGGTGAGATTGTCTTTATAGGGAAAGACGGCTTGGAAGAAAAATTTAAAGGTAAAGATAAAAATCAGATTTGTGCATTTCTATGGATATATACAGGTTATCCTGCCTCAAGTTATGAAGGAATAAATGTTGAGATAGTCCGTGAAAGAAGTGGAAGACTCCTTGCAAAAAGAGATAATGTCAAGGCAGACCTTGTGGCTGGTGTGCCTGATTCAGGTGTGGGTCATGCCATAGGTTATGCTATGGAATCTGGCATTCCATATCGCAGGCCCCTTGTAAAATATACACCAGGCTATGGCAGGAGCTATACTCCACCGGCTCAGGAAATAAGAGACCTCGTTGCAAAAATGAAGCTCATACCTGTCAAAGAAATTATAGAAGGAAATAGAATTATTCTTTGCGAGGATTCGATTGTCAGGGGGACACAGCTTAAAAATTATACTTTGAAGAAATTATGGGAATCAGGTGCAAAGGAGATACATATAAGACCAGCATGCCCACCACTTATGTTTCCATGCAGATTTGCCTTATCTACGAGGTCTACAGAAGAACTTATTGCAAGAAGGGCCATCTGGGACATAGAGGGTAGGGATTTTAATAATATCGAAGAATACCTTGATGAAGATTCAAAAAAATATAAAAAAATGGTGGAATGGATTGCAAATGAACTCGGAGCCACAACCTTGAGATACCAGAGAATAGATGATATGGTAAATGCCATAGGCATACCGAGGGAAAAGCTATGCCTTCACTGCTGGCTGGGATATGAAGAATGATAGTCCCATAGAAAGTATTAGATACAGAAGATAAATGGAAAAGATAAAGGTAGGTATCAGCAGTTGCCTTTTAGGTAAAAAGGTTAGATATGACGGTGGACACAAGCAGGACAGGTATATAACAGATACACTGGGTAAATACTTCGAATATGTGTCTGTCTGTCCTGAAGTAGAATGTGGGCTACCTGTGCCAAGGGAGGCAATGAGACTTATAGGATCACCGGAAAATCCAAGGCTTGTTACTATAAAAACAGGTATAGACCATACGGATAAAATGCTTAAATGGTCAGAAAAAAGGCTCGATGAACTGGAAAAGGAAGATCTATGCGGTTTTATTTTTAAAAGTAAATCGCCAAGTTCAGGCATGCAAGGTGTAAAGGTATACTCACAAAGAGGAATACCTGAAAAAAAGGGGGTGGGTATATTTGCAGCTACTTTTATGAAACGATTTCCCCTTTTACCAGTAGAAGATGAGGGACGATTAAACAATCCTGTGATAAGAGAAAATTTTATAGAAAGGGTCTTTTCGTATAAAAGATGGAAGTATTTTTTAAAAAACAAGGACAAGATCAAAGGCCTTATTGATTTTCACACAGACCATAAATACCTGATAATGGCACATAGTCCAAAACACTTAAGAGAATTAGGGAAAATTGTTGCAAATATTAATGATCATGAAAAAGATGTGCAAAAATATATAAACATCATGATGGAGGGCTTAAAATTAATAGCAACGAAAAAAAAGAACACAAACTGTCTTTACCATATTATGGGTTATTTTAAAAAAGACCTTTCCAGAGAAGAAAAGGAAGAACTCACAGGTATTATAGAAAATTATAGTAATGGACTGATTCCCTTGATAGTGCCTGTTGTGCTTCTCAATCATTATGTAAAAAAATACAATAAGCAATACCTTAAAAGGCAGGTTTATCTAAATCCCCATCCCCTTGAACTTATGTTGAGAAACCATGTATAGAAAACAATTTAACCTTAAAATGGTGTCTATCGAAGAGATTAACATAAATGACAGGAGTTTTTGCATATCCTATCCTGATTATAATGAAAGACTTACGGCATCGATAAAAAAAATAGGCATTATTCAACCCCTAATAGTCAAAAACCAGTCCCCTTTTGTTGTGGTCTCAGGTTTTAAAAGGCTAAAATCTGCAATTAATCTTGGCATGGAAAGAGTTTCCTGTGTCATTTTTGATATTACCGATATTGAGGCCTGTATAATATCTATAAATGAAAATCTTTTTAGAGAAATGAATTTAGTAGAAAAGGCACATTCCATTAATATGGCTTTAAACTTTGGTTTTTCTATGGAAGAAATATACGATGTTATGGAACAGATAGGAATGGGTAGGCACGAAAATATCGTAAGAAAGATGATTAAAATCGCAAACAGTGAAGAGATGTTAAAAGACTATATTGTAGAGCATAATGTTTCTTTAAAAAATGTAGATTATTTACTCTGGTTCGAGCCTGAAGACAGAGAAAGGATTATGAATTTAACAGGAAAAATCCATTTTACAGAAAGCCTTTTGAGAGAAATACTCCAGATGCTGACCTTAATCAAAATAAAAACAGATGATTTGCCTTATGAAGAACTAAATGCCCTAAATAGTCCTTACGAAATAAAGGAGATGTTAAAAAAACGCATAAATCCTGGCATAAAAAAACTTGAAGAAGAGTTTAAAAATCTCGTCCGTGATTTTAAGCTACCAAATAATGTGAATATAAAGATAGACCCTTTCTTTGAAAAAGAGTATATTGATATTATGATTAAGGCAAAGGACACTTCAGAACTTGAAGGTGCTTTAAAAAGCTTAATAGAGCCCTTAAAATCAAAAGACATGGAGGCAATTTTTGGGCTTACAAAAAATAGAATTCCTGAATAAAAAGGGAAATTTTGTAAGAGATTGCCCTGGAACAAAGAATCACATATGCTGTGGTTACAAAAATATAGACCTCATTGAAGGATGCATACTTTCGTGCTCTTATTGCATCTTAAAGCACTATATTAAAGAAGAAAAGATTAAAATAAATCTAAATGTAAAGAGCATAATTGCGGAGGTCGATGATTTAATAGAAAAAGAACATAACCACATATTAAGGTTTGGAACAGGTGAATTATCCGACAGTTTAGCCCTTGATAGAAGATACAATTTGAATAGACCTTTAATAGAATATTTTGGTGAGAAAAAAAAGGCAATATTCGAGCTTAAATCAAAATGGGCACAGATCGAACATTTAAAACCCTTTTTAAATCCTTATACTGTGATTTCTTTTTCCCTTGCACCGCAAAATATAATAGATAAGGAGGAGAAAAGGACAAGCCCGTTATACAAAAGACTAAAGGCGCTCAAAAAGGCACAGGATTCAGGTTGTTTTGTAGGGTTACACTTAGACCCTATAATCATATATGAAGGTTTTGAACACGATTACTATTGGTTAATAGAAGATATAGGAAGGATATTAGACCTTGATAGAATAATCTGGATAAGCTTAGGTCTATTAAGGTTTCCTGCAAAAATGATGGATGTTTTCATTCAGGAAAAAAGAAAAAACCTATTATTCAGTGAATTTACAAAAGGTGAGGATGGAAAATACAGATACATCAAAGGTGAAAGGATAAGAGTTTACAAAACCCTCTATGATTTGTTAAAAAACAAAAATGAAAATCTTTTTATATACCTTTGTATGGAAAGAAAAGATGTGTGGAAAGAATCCTTTGGTATAAATATAAACAAAAGTGAAGACCTTATCACACTTTTCGACAAAAGGATAAAATATCTTTATGGAGGTATGATATGATGTTTAGTGAAAAAGTCGTTTTTATAACAGGGGGCACAAAAGGCCTTGGAAAGGCAATGGCAAAGGCCTTTCTCGATGAAGGGGCAAAGGTGGCAGTAAATGGCAGAAATAAAGAGGCAGTGGCAAAATTCGAAGACGAATTCAGGGGGAAAAATATCCTTGCCTTTGAGGCCGATATTTCCGATTACGAAAAGATGAATCATATTGCAGACAAGGTTTACAGTGAATGGTCGAAGATAGACATATTGATAAACAATGCAGGCATTGTAAATCAGCTCATGCCCGCAGAAAAGATAAAAAAAGAAGACTTTGACAGGGTCATTGATGTAAATCTTAAAGGAACCTTTTATACAACCCAGATATTCGGGAAAAAGATGATAGAACAAAAATCAGGAAGGATCATAAGCATCGCATCTCAGGTGGGATTTTTCGGTGAAAAGGGGTTTTTGCCCTATTCTATAAGCAAATCTGCACTTATGATTATGACCCGTTCTATTGCCCATGAGTGGTCAAAATACAATGTTACGGCATGTGCAGTGGCGCCGGGTTTTATAAAAGGTGGAATGAACGAAGGGCTTATAAAAAAAGAGGTATTCGTTAATTTTCTCTCAAAAAGAACACCCATAGAAAGGATGGGAGAGGTTAATGAATTAATATCTTTAATCCTATTTCTCGCCTCAGACAACGCAAGATATATAAATGGAGAAACCATTACAATAGATGGCGGCATGACAGGTTATAACCAAGAATCCCTTTTGGATTTCATAATGAAAGGAAAGTAAAAGTAAGTGGAACTCTATCCCTTTATTCAATTCACTTTAAACTCCCGCTTTATAAAAAGATGGTTAATAGCAGGACTGATTTTTTTTATCCCCTTTCTCGATTTTTTTTCTGTAGGTTATCTATCAAGGACAATAAGGACCATGATGTCCGGTGGTATGGGTCTGCCCACATGGGATAAAAAAGGTGAAATATGGATTGAAGGTTTAAAGCAGGTATTTTTGTTTATACTATACGAAGCAGTGCCTTTTTTTCTATTTTCCTTTGGCTTTTTCCTTACAGCCCTTCACCCTTTTACGGCCTTTTTTGGTCGCATAATTACCTTTCTCGGCTTTGTTGCCATGTTTATCTTTTCTTTTTTTATGCCCTTTGCCTTTGCACTTTTTGCTGAGAAAATGGATTTTAAAAAAGCCCTTGAGTTCGAAAATATACTGATGGCAATAAAAGAGGTCCTTATACAGTATATTGCAGGCTACATAGGTGTTTTGTTTTTATTAGGTATTTTTTATTTAACAATTTTAAGGATACCCTATTTCATTGGTTTTGTTATGTTCAGCATCCTTACATACTATGTTTTGATATTAAGTGCATACTATTTTGCGCAGCTCTTTATTCGAACTTCTCTATCTACAGTAAAAATCACCGAAGATATTTTAAAGGATATTTAATCTTAACAGTATTCCAATGCCTAAAACTTAAAGGATGCAAGCCTCTTCATTGCTTCTTTTATCTTTTTTTCATTTATTGTGAGGGATATCCTGAAATACCCTTCCCCTTCTTCCCCAAAACCATTCCCTGGTGTTACCACAATACCTGTTTTTTCAATAAGCCTTTCACAGAATTCTTCTGATGTATATTTTTTAGGGACTTTTGCCCATATATAAAAAGTAGCAAGGGGTTTTCGCACCTTTATGCCCAGTGATGTAAGCCCATTTATTACCATATCCCTTCTTTTCTGGAATCTCTTTTTCAATTCCTCAAGACTCGTCTGATCGCCAGTTAGTGCTTCTATCCCTGCTTGCTGGATTGCCTGGAATACACCGGAATCTATGTTTGTCTTTAATTTTCCAAGATTGTATATGGCATCTCTGTTGCCTACTGCAAAACCTATTCTCCATCCTGTCATGCAATAGGTTTTTGAAAGGGAATGGAATTCAATGGAATATTTCTTTTCCGGGTCAAATTCGAGAAAGCTTTTAGGCTTATATCCTTCATATGCAATTTCACTATAGGCTGCATCATGGCATACAAGGATATCGTATTCTTTTGCAACATGGATGACCTTTTTAAAAAAATCATCGTCTCCGTGGGCACCGGTGGGATTATTGGGATAGTTGATAAAAAGGAGTTTGGCCCTTTTAAAGACATCCTTCGGAATCCTATCGAGGTCAGGAAGAAAGTTATTCTCTTCTTTTAGAGGCATAATAAAGGGTATACCACCTGCGAGAAGTGTAGATATTTTATACACAGGATAACCTGGCGATGGAACAAGCACCACATCACCGCTATCCACATATGCCCATGGCATATGTGCTATGCCTTCTTTTGAACCTATCAGTGTTACTACCTCTGTGTCAGGATCTAACTTTACAGAAAACCGCTTTTTATACCAATCTGCCACAGCCTTTCTGAATGCATACATACCTTCATAACTTGGGTATCTATGATTCCGTGAGTTCTCTACGGCATCTTTCATTTTTTCAATAATATTAGCCGGCGTAGGGATATCGGGGTCTCCAATGCTAAAATCGATAAGATCAATACCCTTTTTTCTTGCCTCTTCCTTTTTCTTATCAATCCTTGCAAAAAGATATGGTGGAATCTTTTCAATTCTTGATGATGCCTTTACCATTTTCTACTCCTAAAACAAGCTTTCTTTCTCGAAGTTAAGAATATACATATACAAGGCTCAAAGTAAAGGATTTTTTGAATTTCCTTTTTTAGGTTAAAAAATTTGGTTTTCATTTGAAAAGGCCATCCCATGTATGTAAAATAGAGGCTATGGATAAAAAAGCAGATAGAGAATTTTTAAAAAAAATACCTGAAGACTTTCCTCTGACCATAGTACCATACGATGAGCTGGCAAAAAACTCGTGTATGGACACAGATGATTTAATAGAAAAGTTGAAGGCCTTAATAAAGGCAGGCACCATAAGAAGGGTAGCGGCAGTGCTTTATCACAGAAATGTCTCTTATACACATAACGCCATGGTGGTCTGGAGCGTTAATGAAAAAGATGTTGATGAAATGGGAAAGAAAATGTCATTGTTTCCAGAGGTAAGCCATTGTTATGAAAGGGACACAGGTGGCTACTGGAAATATAATCTTTATACGATGATTCACGGAAAAAGCAAAAAAGAATGTTTTGATATAGTTGACCGCATATCCAAACACACAGGTATAAATGATTTCAAGATCCTTTTCAGTAAAAGGGAATTCAAAAAAACTTCTGTGAAGGTAACAAATGAATAGGGAAAAATCTAATCATCTATACGAAAGGGCAAAAAAGGTGATACCAGGAGGGGTAAACAGTCCTGTAAGGGCCTTTAAATCAGTAAACGATACCCCTTTTTATGTAAAAAGTGCGGATGGGGCATACCTCGTTGACGAAGACGGATTTAGATATCTTGACTATGTTTTGTCCTGGGGTGCAATCATCCTTGGACATGCCCATCCAGGGTTGATAGAAGAGGTAAGTAAGGCTATATCAGTTGGCACGAGCTTTGGTGCATGCCATAGATACGAAATTGAGCTTGCAGAAAGGATAGTAGAGGCATTTCCTTCAATAGATATGGTTCGGTTAACGAGTTCAGGCACAGAGGCAACCATGAGTGCCATAAGGCTTGCAAGGGGTTATACAGGTAAGGAAGGTATTATAAAATTCATAGGTTGCTATCATGGGCACGTTGATGCCCTGCTTGTAAAGGCAGGCTCAGGTTTAGTCACATTCGGAATACCAGACAGTAAAGGCATAATAGCCGACTATGCAAAACATACCTATATAGCCGATTTCAATAGTATTGAAAGCGTGCATAGGATAATAAAAAATAATAAAAATATTGCCTGTGTTATAATCGAACCTGTTATGGGGAATATGGGCGTGATTTTGCCTGAAGAAACATTTCTTAAAGATCTGGAGAGTATGTGCAGGGAAAACGAGATTCTCCTTATATTTGACGAAGTGATAACAGGTTTTAGACTTATCTACGGTGGTGCCCAACATATATACAACATAAAGCCCGATATAACATGCCTTGGTAAGATTATTGGCGGTGGTTTTCCCATAGGTGCCTTTGGTGGAAGAAAAGATATTATGGACATTTTGGCACCTACAGGTGATGTGTATCAGGCAGGCACCCTTTCCGGTAATCCTGTTGCCGTGAGGGCAGGTATATATACCCTTGATTACCTTAAAAAAAATCAATCCATCTATAAACAGATGTATGAATACTCGACAACCCTTGAAAAAGAGATTTTAGATTTAGCAAATTCATACGGTATTCCTTATAGGATTAATAAAATAACTGGTATGTGGACAGGCTTCTTCGCAGACACAGACATCCATAATTACGCAGGGGCAATAAAATCGGATAGACAATTATACGAACGGTTTTTTAAGCTCATGTTAGAAGAAGGTATTTTTTTTGCCCCAAGTCCATTTGAGGCATCCTTTTTAAGCCTAAACCATAAAGAAGATGAACTTATAAAGACCATAGATGCATTTAAAAAGGTATTTAAAAGATTAAGCCATGGATAAGATAGAAAATTCCCAAAGGGCCGTCCTTTATATAAATCTCGGTTTCCTCGAATATAACTACAGGGCAATTAAATCATTACTACCGGAACATGTAAAAATACTCTGTGTAATAAAGGCCGATGCATACGGTCATGGCGCAGTAAGGGTCGCACAAAGACTAAACTCAATTGGTGTTGAGTACTTTGGTGTGGCTACTGTGGATGAGGCTGTAAATCTGAGGAAAAACGGTATTCAAACTCCACTTCTTATAATGAGCGGCATATTACCATGGGATGACCCCATGTCATTTCTCGAATATAATCTCACACCCGTTGTATACGACCCATATACATTAAAAAGGATTGCAGATGGACACGACAAATTTAAAACACCTCTTAAAATCCATATTAAGTTTGATACAGGTATGGGAAGACTGGGTTTTATGCCCCATGAGGGACAATATATTATAGAAACGTTGAAAAATATAGATAATATCCACATAGAAGGTGTTATGACCCATTTTTCAGCTTCTGAAACAAGGGATGAATACGGATTAAATCAGATAAAAAAATTCAAAGACGTCCTCGAATTTTTAAAACATAATAAAATAGAACCGATTTATATCCACATGGCCAATAGCGGTGGAATTATAAATTATCCTGAGGCCCATTTTAATATGGTAAGGCTTGGCATAAGCCTCTACGGTTCTTATCCAGATACGTCTTTAAAGAACAAAGTTAAATTAAAACAGGCAATGCAGTTGACCTCAAAGATTGCCTTAATCAGAGACTTTTCTGAAAAAAATTTTTTAAGTTATGGAAGGACCTTTTTAACCCAAAGAAAAACGAGGATAGCATATGTGCCTTTAGGTTATTCCGATGGATACCCAAGGGCCCTTTCCAATAAAGGTAATGTATTGATTAATGATAAAAGATGTTGTATTGTAGGAAGGGTCTGTATGGACTGGATTTTAATAGACATCACCGACTGCCCGGATGTAAAGGTGGGAGATGAGGTTGTGCTTATGGGATATGGAGCCAATGATTCCATAACGGCTGATGAGATAGCAGGGCTTGAGGGAACAATACCCTATGAAGTTTTGTGCAGATTATCAAAAAAAATAAAGAGGTGTTATATTGATTAACCTTTTTAGTCTTGACAGGATTTATCACCCGGCAACAAGCGTATTAAGACAGTTGGGTGGCATGGCACTTATGTTTTTTAGTAGCATATTCTATGCCTTTAGAAGGCCCTGGAAACTCAACTACATATTTAAACAGATGGAGTTTATTGGTGTAAAATCCCTTGGCGTTGTCCTTATCACAGGAACATTTACAGGTATGGTCCTTGCCATCCAGACATACTATGGATTTAGAAAATTCGGGGCAGAAGGGCTTGTAGGCGCAACTGTAGCACTTAGCATGACAAGAGAGTTAGGTCCTGTGCTTACAAGTCTCATGGTGACAGGCAGGGCAGGTTCTGCAATAGCTGCAGAATTAGGAACAATGAGGGTTACAGAACAGATAGATGCCTTAATCGTTATGGCCTTAAACCCCATTAAGTATCTTGTGACGCCAAGGGTAATAGCCTCTTTTTTTATGTTGCCTGTGCTTACCATTATCTCTGATTTTGTGGGAATTGTAGGTGGCTGGCTCGTAGGGGTCAAGCTACTCGGGATAAACGAGGGGGCATTTATAAATAAAATGATTAAATATGTTGACTTAGAAGATATATACGATGGACTTATTAAGTCAGCGTGCTTTGGTATAATTCTAAGTGTTGTGGCATGTTATAAGGGATTTTATACAGCCGGTGGTGCTGAAGGTGTTGGAAGATCAACAACAGAATCTGTGGTTATAGCCAGTGTTTCTATTCTTGTTGCCGATTATATACTTACTTCGCTGATGTTTTAGTTTCTAATAATTATGGACAAAGATACAGCAATAAAGATCGTTGACCTATATAAAAATTTCGGCAGCCAGAATGTGCTCAATGGTATAAACCTTGAGATAAAGCATGGGGAGATTACCGTTATCATAGGCAAAAGTGGTGGTGGTAAAAGTGTGCTTATGAAACACCTTATTGGTTTACTTAAACCAGATATGGGGGAGATATGGATAGACGGTGTGGACATAACAAAACTAAAAGAGAGAGAACTAAACGAAGTGAGAAAAAAATTCGGTATGCTTTTTCAGGAAGCAGCCCTTTTTGATTCCATGAATGTGATAGATAATGTGGCCTTTCCACTGAGGGAACACACAAAACTTCCAGAAAAAGAAATAATCAGGCTAGCAGAAGAAAAATTAAAAAATGTCGGTCTTTCAGGATTTGGCTATAAAATGCCTTCTGAACTATCAGGGGGCATGAAAAAAAGGGTAGGATTGGCCAGGGCATTGATAAACGATCCTGATATCATACTTTTTGATGAGCCAACAAGCGCCCTTGACCCAATAATATCCCTTACCATACTCGATTTAATTAAAGAGACCCAGGAAAGATTTAAAAAAACATACGTTGTTATAAGCCATGATATACTCGGTATGTTTAGAATAGCCCATAAGGTTGCCATGCTCTATAACGGAAAGATTATAGAATACGGGACTCCAGAGAATGTGAAAAAAAGCGAAAATGAAGAGGTAAAAGAATTTTTAAAAGCAACAGGTATTCCAGGATTTGTAGGAGGTGTTTTATGAAAATAAATAGACTCTCACCTGAATTAAAAGTGGGCATAGTTGTTTTAATCGGTTTTATAATACTCTTTTATATGTCATTCAAGATTTCTAAATTTGGTATTTTAAGCGAAAAGGGCTATGAACTTCAGGTTTATCTTGAAAATGCAAACGGTATTGATCCAAAATCTCCTGTTTTAATAGCAGGTGTTGAAATAGGGAGGGTAAAAAAAGTAAAACTCGATAATTTTAAAGCCCTTGTTACTTTAATCATTAAAGAAGGGGTCCAGATACCTTCAGACAGCACCATAGCCATTAAAACCCAAGGTGTCCTCGGTGATAAATACCTTGAAATCATCCCCGGTAATGATAAAAAGATACTGGCAAAGGGAGAGATGATAAAAAATGTGAAAGCCGCCCCTGATTTTGATGAAATGTTTTCAGAGGTAAGCACGGCAGCAAAAAAATTCGGCAATACCATAGGAGAGTTTCAAGGATTGTTAGGTGATAAAGAAAAAACAAGTATCAAAAAAAGTATCGAAAATATTCAGACCATAACAGTGGAATTTAAAGATATAATCAAAGAAAACAAACAAAGCATAAACAGTATGATAACCAATGCAGATGACACATTAAAGGGTTTAAAAAAAATAGTTAATGATGTGGAGGCAGGCAAAGGTTCACTGGGCATGCTCGTTAAGGATGACAGACTTTATATGGATGCAAAGGAAACCATGGGTGCATTAAAGTCAATTTCAAAGGATATTGAAGAGGGAAAGGGTTTGTTGGGAAAGCTTGTAAAGGATGATTCCCTCTACAACGATGCAAAAGATACGGTGAAGAATTTAAAAGACCTCACAGATGGTATTAAAAAAGGAGATGGAACATTAGGAAAGCTTGCAAAGGACGAAAGTCTTTATATAGAGACAGAAAAGGCTATGAAAAAGCTTCAGAAGGGCGCTGATGGTCTATCGGAGATGACACCTATTTCAATACTTGGAACTATTTTCAGTTTTATATTTTGAGACGGATATTATTAATCACCATATTTATTATAGCTTTTTCTATTCCATCTGTTGCCTGGTCGCTCTGGCCTTTGTTATGGGAACTCGATGGAGAAAAAAACTTCATAGGCCCACTTTTTTCCTATAAAAAGGATGAAGGAAAAACTACTGTAGCGGTTAGACCCATCCTATTTTCCTATGATTCTAAAGAAGAGGGTATATACAGATATCTTTTTCCTTTAGGCAAAAGCACAAAGGACATGTCCTATTTTATTCCATTTTATGTAAGAAAAAGTGGAGATGATACTGGAAATACCGCTTTTTTTCCTTTTTTCTGGGGAGAATCAAAAAAAGGTAGCTACTTCGGTATGTTTCCTGTATACGGAAAGCTCTATGACAGATTCAATAAAGATGAAATGGGGTTTTTTCTGTGGCCTTTATACAGTTATTCAGAGATAAAAGACGCAAAAAAAACAAATATCCTTTGGCCATTTTTTACTATCTACTCCGGCAAAGAAAAGGGCATGAAGTTCTGGCCTGTATTCGGGTTTAGAGAGATAGAAGGTGTCAGTAATTCGGGGTTTTTTCTGTGGCCTGTGTTTTTTAAAATCGAGCGGGGTCTAAATACCGATGACCCTTTCCGTTCATTCTATGCATTACCTTTTTACATGGATGCTGAATCGAAAAAAAGCAAGTTTAAATCCATTATGTGGCCATTATATACGATAAGTAAAACAGAATATAAAACCCAAACAGACATAATATGGCCAATATTCAAAAAAATAGAAGGTGAGGATAGAGAAGGATTTGGCTTTTTCCCTTTATTTAACTATGAAAAAAATGAAAAAGATGTGAAGTATTCAATACTATGGCCCATATATAGAGATTCTGAGTGGTTTTTAGGTGAAAGAAAATATATTAACAGGTCTTATTTTATATTAAACCGATATATGGAAGAAGAAAAAGCCACTTTTTTAAATATATGGCCTTTTTTTGAATATAGAAACACTGGCGATGATCACAATTTCTATTTTCCTTCAATACTGCCCTTTAGACACGAAGGGATAGATATAATTTTAAAACCACTCATTACCCTTTTTCAAAGAAAAAAAACAGGTGATAAAGTCACAAACAATCTTTTATACGGTCTATTCACTAAAGAGGAAACCGAAAATACATGGAAAACACGCTTTGCCTTTTTACTGGAAATTAAAAAAGATTTAGATGGAATAGGTTTTGAATTACTCTCCGGCATATTAGGCATTGATAAAAAAAGGATAAAAATCCTTTTTATCCCATTTGAAAGACATGGAAGAACGGACGATGGTCAGTAAAAACTATTCCTTTGATTCAAAGAGATAATAAAACCTCTCTTTAAATGCCTCTGGTGAAAGGTTTGTTACCCGGGCAATCTCTTTTAATCTTTCCGGTTCAAAGTCTTCCTTTTCAAGCCTTATCATATAATTTCTAGCTACCTCATAAGACTTAGATGTCATATCCACATATCTCACCTTTGCCTTGCCCGTGTTATAATCGAATAACTCTACAAAAGGAATGGGTCTTATATTTCCTTCATAAAATGCAATTACTGCACCTGTTCCACCCCTTAAAAGAAAATGGATGGCACCGTAACCTAAATTTCTCGTGTATTCGATGTCAAAAGGTATGGGCTCTGCTGCCCTCAATTCATAACCTATATTTTTATCAACAATGGTGACATTAATACCAAAGGACCTCAGTGTTTCTATAACAAAATTTTTAAGCACCCTTCCTAAAAGTATATCGGACAATCTAATACCACCCTTTTCGTCTGTCTCAAGGTCTTCGTATCTACCCAATTCATCTATGTCAAATTTCTCTGCTATGCCTTCTGCTATAATGGCAACGCCATGGTCCCGGCCCATGGACAATCTCTTTATTATAGAGCCTGTCAAAATATCGGCAGCCTTTTTAAAAGATAATCTTTTTTCCATAAATTCTTCAGGGATCAAGGTAATCGTTGCCCCTGCTGCCTTTCCAATACCCAAAGCGAGATGACCTGTATAGCGACCCATTGTGGTTATAAAATACCATCTACCCATGGTCCTTGAATCTTCCATAATATTTTTTACTATTTCTACGCCTACATGCCTTGCTGTTTGGTAACCAAATGTAGAAAAACCACCTGGCAACGGAATATCATTGTCTATTGTTTTTGGAGTGTGGACAACGTTTATCGCACCCCTTGCCTCCTGTTCTATCCACTTTGCCATAAAGAGGGTGCCTTCACCCCCAATTGTTATTAGGTCTGTTATGCCTATCTTTTTGAGTGTTGCCATCAAGGTCTTAAAATTCTTTTTTACATAATTAGGTGCGTCCCGGGATGTTCTGAGTATTGAACCGCCTGTTGTATGGAGACGGGAGACAAGGTCTATGGTAAGGGGAAGGACGCTTTTTGTATCCCCTTCAAGAAGAGGCTTAAAACCACCTACAATTCCTACTACTTTTTTGCCATGGTTTATGGCCTCAATAGCAGCCGAGCTTATTACACCGTTAATGCCAGGGGCTGGCCCTCCTCCTACCACAATTCCTATAAGACCTTTGTTCATAATAACCCCTCTCTTCAAAACTTACTTTTTTATTTTCTTCTCTGGTGTCTTGTTCTTCTTCTAAGTTTTTTATATTTGTGTTTTCTAATTTTTTTTCTCCGCCACTTTAAAACACTTCCCATGAGACTCTCCTTTTTTAGAATTAATTTTCCTGTATCTTTTTATAATAAAAAATTACGGTGTCGTTATATTACAAAAAAAATCGTTTGTAAGCAATGAAATAATGTAATGAATTTCTCTTTGATTTATAATTCTATTTTGTTAAAATTCTTACGAATTCTTACGAATAAGGTAGATAAATGAATGTGGTTTTATCAAAAAAAGAATTGGAAAGATATAAGAGGCAGATAATTATACCTGCAATTAGTAAAAATGGACAGAAAAAACTAAAAAAATCAAAGATTTTCATTGCAGGCTTTGGGGGTCTCGGTTCTATATCCTCTCAATATCTCGTTGCAGCAGGCATTGGTAGTATAAAGATCATAGACAAAGATGTGGTGGATATCTCAAATCTTAACCGCCAGATTATCCACTGGACTGATGATTTGGGCAAAGAAAAGACAGTTTCCGGGCTTTATAAACTAAAAAAACTTAATCCCCATTGTAATATAGAGGCTATAACAACAGAATTGAACGAAACAAATGCTTTCGACCTTATAGGTGATGCCCATATTATAGTCGATGCCACTGATAATATAAAAACAAGAAAGATACTTAATAAAATATCCATTGCCAGATCCATCCCATTTATTTATGGGGGTGTAGATAGTTTTAATGGTATGGTTACCACCTTTATACCCCCTGACACGGCCTGTTTTGATTGCATATTTCCAAAGGACGTAAAAAAGACAGAAACAGTTGGAGTTATAGGCCCTGCACCAGGTGTTATTGCATCTATTCAGGCTATGGAAGCAATAAAAATAATACTGGGCATTGAAGGCACATTAAAGGGAAGGTTACTTTATTTCTCAGGTATGGATATGGAGTTCAAAGAACTAATTATAGAAAAAAACCCAGAATGTCCCACATGTGGCAAAAAAATTTAGGGTTAATTTTAAAAATCACAGGTTTTCTTATTTTGCAGGAACGCATCCTTTATCCCTGATTTCCTCTCTATTCTTTTTTTAATGGCCTCTATAAATAACTGCTCATTGCCCCAAATCTCAATGCTTCTTTTTGCCCTTGTGATAGCAGTGTATATTAATTCCCGTGTAAAGATCTCAGAAGATGTGTCAGAAAGAATAAAAACAATATCATCGAATTCTGAACCCTGGCTTTTGTGCACAGTTATGGCGTAAGCTGTTTCAAAATCAGCAATCCTTTGTGGCGCAATCTTTTTTAACCCTTCTTCTGTTTTAAAAAAAATCTTTAAAAAATCACTATTTTCAGGGTCTTCAAAGATAATACCTGTATCTCCGTTAAACAATTTCAGTGAGTAATCGTTTGCAGTTATCATAATGGGCTTTCCCCTATACCATTTTTTAAAGGCCCTGATAATCTTTTTATCTGATAATGCCTTTTCTATAAGGTCGTTTATGGCGAGAATGCCAAAAGGACCGTGTCTTAATGCGCACAGCACATGAAACTTATCGAAATGTAAAAAGGCCTCTTCAATACTGCTGGATGCGTCAAAAAAAGAAGTATAACGTTCAACAATATAATTTTCTATCATCAATCTTAGATGACTTTGGGATTCCACTTCACGCCAGCTTATATTTTCCAGTCTTCCTTCCTTTATAAGATGCATTGCCTCATGACCATTACCTTCTTTTATAAGTTCCGCCAATCTATTGATTCCACTATCTCTGCCAAAACGGAAATTTTTCTTTAATATTACTATCATGTTTGGCATATCCTGAATCGTCTCACAGAGTTCACCAAATACAGCACCAGGCTCCACAGATGAAAGCTGGTCCTTATCACCTACGAGGATGATCTTTGTGCTATCTTTTGTTGCCTCCAATAATTTTGACATAAGGGGCAAGTCAACCATAGATCCTTCATCAACTATAACAACATCATATGGAAGGGGATTTTTTTCATTAAACTCAAATCTCCTTGTTCTATATGATAATCCCAGTAGCCTGTGTATGGTATAAACCTCTTCAGGCATATTTGCCCTTACATATTCTGGACAATCTATTTTCATCTTTAAATCTTTTATCATTGCCTTGAGTCTTGCCGCTGCCTTTCCTGTGGGTGCTGCAAGGGCTATGGATAGATTCCCTGAACCTGCCTCTATTAATAGGGCAAGTATCTTTGAAATGGTAAATGTCTTACCTGTTCCAGGTCCACCGGAGATGACGAGAAAATTGTTTTCCACTGCATTTATTGCCGCCATCTTCTGCATATCTTTATCATCCTCATCTGTTTCAGGAAATAGTCTGTTTATAATGGGCATTATTAAGGAATTATCCAATTTGGCAGGTTTTAAACTTATTTTTTGTAACATCTTTGCAACAAAAACTTTTTCGTACTGCCAATATCGATTAAGGTAAAGCATTCTTTCGTTCCTTAGTATCAAAGGCCTAAATTCATCTGATGTGCCTACTACTTCTGCCTTTTTTAATGCATCTATCCATGTTTCTAAAGAAGGGCACTTGATGGAAAAGGATGTCCCATCTTCATCTATGGTAAACTCTCTTTCTGCAAAATCTTTAAGATCAATACAGATATGACCTTTTTTTACAAAATCAACTAAAAGGATTGAGGCAAGCCATAGATGATATTTTTCTCTTTCCCGTAGATTATCTGATAAAGAAACCATAAAATCTGCAAAATACTTTTGAATGCCTTTAAAAGGCATATTATTCGTATCGAACATTTCAATGCACCGTTAAATAATTTTCTAATTCTTCAATAACGGTTTTTTCAGGTAGATCGAAAAATATACCGTTTTGGTCTGCGTTGTAGGTTATGCCGCGGATAAAAATATAAAAAATTCCACCGAAATGTTTTTCATAGGCATAATCCCTTTTTTTAAAGGATAAAAACCTATGTAAAGCAAGGGTATAAAGGTGATACTGGAGAAAATAATACTCCTCTAACATCACTTTTTTGATATTTTCTATGTCATAATCCTCAATTCTATCACCAAGAAAATTTGACTTCCAATCTACAATATAGTATCTGCCATTATGCTCAAATACCATGTCTATAAACCCCCTCATCATACCACACATAGCGGTAAATCCAAGGGCTTTGATAAGTGCTTTTAAATCCAAACTACTGGAAAAAGGCCTATATTTATCAAAGATTTCTCCTAATCCGCTGGCATCAATCATGTTTATGGGAAGATAAAACTCCAGTTCACTTAATCTTTTTTTATTATCCACTATTGATAAGGTAAAGGTATCATGGTTTGATTTTAGAATCTTATTAAATAATTCCTTAAGTTTTTCTGAGATTACACCAAGCCAATCTTTCTCAAAACCATACTGCCATAGTTTTTCATCAATAAGCCTTAAAAAACCTTCATAGTCTTTTAAAGAAAAATCTAAATGTTCAAGGACATCATGGATAAAAAGCCCTGCCTTTGTGCCATAAGGAAAGTTAAATATATCTTTTTTCCCAACAGGTTTTGGAAAAGGCAAAAGATGATGCATAATGTCTTCATCCCTGTCTGCCAGTTCTGCAGATTGAGGCCTTTTTGATACGAGGGATGAAAAACTTACAACTCCCCACGTTTTATCAATGGTACCTTTAAATGTTTTAGGATTTAAAAATTCGACTTTGGTGGACATGGGTATATACATTTTTCCATCATATTCAGGCATAGGTATAACCTCAATGGTGCCAAAAGACCTTTCAACAAGACTGTTTAAAATAGATTTTACACCTTCATCGGTTAGATTTTTTCCATGATGCCCTTCTATGAAAAAGTCTTTATTGTTTTCAGAAGGAGAATAAATAACATAGGCAAGTCCAGAATCGTCTGCTTTGTTAATCCTGCCCCATACAAGATAACATCTCTTTTTTGCCCTCGTTAAAGAAACATAGAGTAACCTGATGTCTTCTGCGAGTTCTTCTATCTCCATGTGCTTTTTCGATGATTCATCGGGATTTGGACGAATATCAATCGTTAAAGAGTAATTATTTTTTTCATCGTGAAACACTGTTATTTGATTACTGTTTGACCCTGTCTTCCTCCAGTTAAAGGGGCAGAACACAATTGGAAATTCGAGGCCCTTACTCCTATGAATCGTTAAAATCTTCACTGCCTCTTCATCGGTCTCAAGCCTCATCTGATATTCTTCTGATTTTGAGCCCTGTTCCCTCTCTATCTTTTTGTTGAGCCATTTCAAAGCGCCCTCTATGTTTAACTTATGCTCGGTGCACGCCCTGTGTATGAGTTCAATAATATGTAAAACATTTGTTAGCTTTCTCTCCCCGTTTTCCATTGATATAAGCCTGCTTTTTACCCTTTCACTGGAGATGAAAGACCTTGCCATTGTTATAAAACCTGAAAATAACCATAGATTCCTGTAAGATTCGAATTTTTCTAAACAATTATTCCACTTTTTTTCGTCTTCCATGATTTCCAAAAGTCCATCACCAGTATAACCCATTATCTCTGTTGCAAGGGCACTTTTTACCTTTGATTCATCGTTCGGCTCGTTTATAGCAGAGATGATCCTAAGTATCTCCTTTGCCTCATCGCTTGAAAACACACTATCTGTAGTATATATAACCCCTGGTATGCCTACTCTATTTAGGGCATCTTGTATCTTACTTGCCTCCTCGTTTTTTCTTACAATCACCGCTATATCCTTTGCTGTTATTGGTTTGTTATCGATTAGAGCCTCTTTTTTTTCTCCCATATACAATAAACTTACAATCTCCTGCGCAACTGCCTTTGATATTCTATCTATTGCATCGTTCACCTTTATGGGTTTTTTCTCTTTGTTTTCTAAAAACCATATCTTTAAAGGTGATGGATCCGTTTTCCCCTTTACTATTAAATCACCCTGATTGTCTGTCTCTGCTGCCTTAACTGGTTTAAAGTCAAGTTCCCTGAATATAAAAGGATTTTTCACATTTTCGAAAAGTGTATTTACTGCCTTTATAAGCCTTTTGGAAGACCTATAGTTAAATTCAAGGGTCCAGCGTCCATTTGCATCATTGGCTGCCTTTATATAAGAAAATACATCTGCACCCCTAAAACCATATATGGATTGTTTAGGATCTCCAATGATAAATACAACGGTCTTCCCTGTGTGATAAATGTGTCTTATTATTTCATATTGAAGGGGATCTGTATCCTGAAATTCATCGATAAGTATTGCCCTGTATTTTTTACTTATTTCTTCTTTAAGGGCTTTTCCATAAAAGCCAGATATTGCCCTGTGCACATCGATAAGAAGGTCATCAAAGGAACGGGTATTTAGGATTTGTTTTCTTTTGTCCAGTTCTTTTTTTAAATAATCGAGAAACATTTTTTTTAAAAAAGAGAGCTTTCTGTCATAAAAAACAGAAAGGTTTTCTATTTTTTCCATGAAAGGTTCCAGTAAAACAAAAAAGTTATTTATACTGGTTAAGCTACTTTCATTTTCATCTTTTAGAAAATCATCTGAAAAAGGATTTTTAATTTTTTTCGGCATTGGAAGAAGATAACCTGATTTAAAATATTTATCTATTTCTTCTAAACTTTCCTTAAATTTTTCAATCTTTTGCCTTTTTCCCTTTGGCGATTTGATACTTTCAAAAAAATCAAGTATTGATCTTTTTAGTTCCCCCCACTGGGAAGAAAGCCTCTCAAATAGCTCAATACATTCTAATTCGAACTTTTTCAGTTCAATTTCAAAATAGCCTTTATCCAAATTCGATTCGACCTCTATTATAAAGGCAGAAGGATTTATAATCGTCTTTTTACCGAGCCTGTAAAGGTCATTAGTGCTTAGCTTTTTCAATCCATAATTTAGAAAAAACCTCGATTCATTAAAAATATGTCTTCTCCAGAAATCCTTTACAATTTCCCATAAAATTTCATCATTCTCCTCAGACAATTCAGTATCGAAAAGAGAGCCACTTTCAAAGGCAAATTGTTTTAAAACCCTCATGCAGAAGCCGTGGATTGTAAAAATTGATGCCATGTCAAAGCTTTTTATAGCATCTGTAAGAACACCTATGGCATGATTTTTATCAGTGGTCTTATCAATGAGTTTTTTTAGAAATCCATCTTTAGAATCCCCTTCCATAAATGCATTTATTCCATCTTTTATTCTTGCCCTGATTCTCTCCTTAAGGTCATTTGTTGCAGCATTTGTAAAGGTGATAACGAGTATATCATCTATATTTAAATTAAATTCTAAAAGCAATCTTAAAAATAGGCTTGAGATGGTATAGGTCTTTCCTGTTCCTGCACTTGCCTCTACAAGATATAAGCCTGTTAATCCGTATAATGGGGTTTCCATAGGGTCAAAAACTTCCATGTTATTCCTTTTACTATTCATTTATAATGTCCTCAACCAAAGGTCCGAATACTTCCTTTGAAAGGTGGATGAAATCATCGTCTAATGGGTCTACACCTTTAAAACATACCTGATAATATGGGTCTATAGACTCAATGTTAAGGAAATCATTTTTGTCCCACTTATCCCTCGCAGATTCTATGGCATAAATATGCTCCCCCTTTTTTTTCAATTGTTTTGCATAAGTATAAGAAGTTTCAGGAAAAAGTTTTATCGGTGATTTTAACCCTTCATCATAAACCATAAGTAGCCTTGTTATTAACTCTCTGGCATTATCAACTGGCTTAAAGATATACTTTTTTTCCATAGACAGGAATAAAGAGCTGTTTTCGGCAAAAAGATTAAAGAACAGATGGTCAATCCACAAATCGATAAGGTATCTTGCCTTTATGTCTTTGGATGTCCTGTATCTTATAAGGCCATAACTGTATATTTCTTCAAGCCTTACACTAACATGAAAATTGTTAACTTCCACTTTAAAGTCCATTGGCTCTTTTTTATCCTTTAAGAACACTTGGATATCTTTGAAAAAATCCTCTACCTTTAAACTAACATCATCAAAGAAGACCTTTTTCTGTGAACCAGGGGGAAGTATGCCCTCTAATGATATAGTCTTTTTTATTTTATCGAGGCCCTTAAATGATACAAGATGTTCTATCAACCTCTGCTTTATATTAAATTCATCGAGAGTATCCAGTTCCATAGGCTCATCGTCTTTCACTGTAAGGCTAATTTCGTCCAGAAATATACCCAATCTATTGTTGAAAAAATATTTAACAGGATGTCGGAAAAATCTCTTAAGCTCTGAATTGGTTATGTGTTTAATTCCTGAAGATGTATCCTTCAAGGGTGTGATTATAAACGGTGACGGTATATATTTTTTCTCAAGCCTATTCTTTACTGTTTCATAATCTTCTTTTGAATAATTATAGATAAGGCTATCCTTTTGAAAATACCTTGGATTAAAAGGCTGAAGGGGGTGTCTCTTTAATATAATCTCAATGGGCCGCTTTTCAGGATGATAGAAACCTTTTTCGATATAATCAAGGAGTTCACTAATAACAACTGAAGGGGGGATCTCACTGTTATCTTTTATGCTCTGGCCTATATAGCTTATATAAAGGCAAAGCCTTGCTGAAATGATTGCCTCTAAAAATATATATCTATCTTCATCCCTTAATGAGCGATCTCCCCTTCTCGGATTTTTTGCAATAAGGTCAAACCCTAAGGGTCTTGATTCCCTTGGATATGTATCGTTATTCATGCCTATAAGGGCAATTACCTTAAAAGGGATACTTCTCATGGGAAGCATCTCGCAAAATGTAACGCCTCCTGTGATAAAACCTGTTTTATATTCCCTTATGTTGAGCCTGCCCTTTAAATAATGGAGAATCACATGAAAAGACACGGGGCTTTCTATACCATAGGATAGTTTTAATTTTTTTAGATGTTGAATTGTTTCTCGTATAAACTGAATGTGTCTCTCTGTTTCATCGTTCATTATGATAAAGGTGTCGAGGATACTGTGCAAAAGGTCTGCCCATTCATCAAGGGGCCTTTGCCCTGAAATCTTATTTGAAAAATCGAATAGAGGGTAAAGAAAATTAAGGAGTTTTTCCAGAGTATCAACATAATCACCTTCCATTTCATTATAAGGTAGAATACCATTGAATGGTTCACCATCTTTAGTAAACATGGCATAGCCGAGTAGCAGTCTTTCAATACCTGCACGCCAGCTATTTTCTTTAAAACCTGGGATATCGAATGCCTCCCTGTGATTTTCATCTATACCCCATCTTATATTTGTATCGTTAATCCAGTTAAAAATTGCCTGTATATCACCTTCATTGAGCTTGAATTTTTCCTTTAGTAGTATATCATCTAAAATATCCATTACATCAGAGGCATAAAAACGGCTTTTTAAAAGGGCCAATATCTTTAAAAATAAATTCACCACAGGGCTCTCCCCTGAGGTCTTCCTGTCTGATATGGAATAGGGAATCCTTTCTTTCCCCTCTTCCTGGCCCTCAAAAACTGCTGATATAAAAGGTGCATATGCCTCTATGTCAGGGGTCATAACAAGGATATCCTTAGGTTTAAGGTCATCATATCTTTCAAAGAGGAATAACAGGTTATTGTGTAAGACCTCAATCTCTCTTAAAGGCGAATGACACGAGTGCACCTGGATTGATATATCTTCACTGGAAATCAATGTTTTTTCAATATCCTTTCCCCTCTCCAAGAGATGATAAATATCGTATTGTATTGCAGTCAAAAGATTTTGGGGCTCAGGCTCATCGAATATATCATATTCCTCATCTGCACATTCTATTATTGCATTAAAGAAATCTCTTCCCATCTTTCCCATAGATGCCAGAAGAGGATTTCCTGTTTCAAAATAACTACCGATGGCGCCTATTTTTTTTATAATCCTTTCAGGCACAATATCACCCCAAAATTTATATGTGGGGTTCAAAAAGAATATGTGCACATCTATTAAGCGGGAAATAGCCTTTATAACATTCAGATAATAATCAGGAAGCGAAGATATTCCAAATATCGATATCCTCTCCGGTAGTTCTTTTTCATCGTTAAAGAGGTTTCTTTCTAACTCCCTTAAAAATTTATATAAAATAAACACCCTATTTTTATCTTCATGCCCTTTTATTAAATGATGCCAGAGGATCTCTTGCCATCCAGTATTGTTTTTAACATTCCATTTATAGACCATCTCAGGTCGATACACAGTGTAACTATCGAAAACATTGGCAATCTGCTCTGAGAGTTGAAATGTTTTTAACTGACTTTCATCTTCATCGATATAGTGCTTAATCTGTTCGAATTCGGGTTTTTCTTTTAATGTTTTAAGTATATCCATGATGCGCCATGACATAACCTGCGGTGAAAAAAATTCCGTATCATGGGCTTCTTTTAACACACATTTAAACAATTCCCCTACAAAGTTATCTAAAAAAGGAAATGCACAATTTGCCCATATCCCAAAACTCTCGGCAAGTTTTATAGAGAGCCATCTCTCCATTCCTTTGCTCTGAACAACAATTATCTCTGTCTTAAACGGTGAAGAAAGGGGTGTTTTTATAACACAAACAAGGCTGTCTACAAGTTTTTCAAGGCGATTACCGTGATATAGCTTTAGTCCGGGCATATTTTAAAAATAACTATATGGCACTTTGCATGATTTTTCAATAAAAGTGATGTTTTTGAAATTTTATTCAATGCCTTGCCATCTTTTTAATAAATCATGTTCAACGTGAAATAAATCAAGGATTTTTCCAATAGTGTAGTCTATTAAATCTTCAATTTTTTCAGGCAGATGATAAAAGGCTGGCATTGGTGGCAAAATTATTCCCCCCAAATCTGCCACCTTGGCCATAAGCTCAAGATGTCCTTTATGTAGAGGTGTCTCCCTTACAACAAGGACAAGTCTTCTTTTTTCTTTTAATGTGGCATCTGAGGCCTTTATAATAAGGTTTTTGTTAAAAGAATTAGCAATACCAGATAGAGTCTTTATTGTGCAAGGAATAACCACCATACCATCAGTTCTAAATGAACCACTTGAAATAGAAGCACCGAGATTGTCATTTCTGTATATCCTCGATGCAAGACCTTCCACATCTTTAACATTGTATTTTGTTTCTAACTCAATATTCCTTTTACCTGCATCTGAGATGATTAGGTGTGTCTCTACCTTGAGCTCTTTCAATACTTCAAGGAATCTTATCCCGTATATTACCCCTGTTGCCCCTGTTATGGCTACTATAATCCTTTTCATATGTTAAAATCTCCTCTATTATCCTCTCTTTTATCCTTTCACACAAATTTATTATCTTTTCGATTTCTTTTTCTCCAAGGTCATCCCAGTGCATGCCTGCAACTACGACCACCTTTTTATTTAGCGCTTTTGAAAGCCCTTCTGACATTTCTTTTACTATTATATCTTCTTTATGACCCAAAAAGGTATAGACAGAGCTTGTTGAGCTTATCTTATCTTTATCCTTTATGCTTTGTCGAGGTTGAGCCACGCCAATTGCGCCTATGTGTTCGCTTCCTCCACTAATCACAATAAGCACATCCTTTTCCAATAAAATGACCAGGGCATTGATTTCAAAATTATGCAACTTTTCAGATATCCATAAATTATACATGTCTATATGCTTCTTAAATTTTTTGCTTTTTTATACGTAATGCTTTTTACAATTCACAAAACTAATATAACATAATTAAGAAAAAACAGAAAAAAATATGGTGGGAAAAAAGATAAAAAAAAGAGGGGTTTTGAAACCCCTCTTTTAATGCATGATGTCATGCAATTGATTTTAATTTTTCCTGTAAATTTTTTGTAAACTCCTTTTCCGTATCTTTGGCCTTCGCTCTCATAATCCTGTCACCAAACATGGCAAGCTTACCCACTATGCTGACATCAGTCTTATATGTAACCTCTACTTCGCCGTTTCCAATGTCCTTTAAGTCTACAATGCTTTTCTGCTTAAAATGACCGAGTTTCGTAACATCCTCACCTTCACCCTCTATCTCAATGTGAGTCGGTCTTTCAACTTTGGTCAGTCTGTTTACGAATTTTAGCTTTGCAGAAATTGGACCAACTTTCTGTTTTACCACACACTCATATGTATTTTCATCGAGCAATTTAACTGATTCAGCGCCAGGTAGACATGTCATTATTGTGTCAGGCTTTAGAAGAAAATCAAATAGCTTATCAATAGGCGCTTTTAGTTTGAATCCACCTTCAATTATCATCTTATATACCTCCTGTATTCTTTGAAAATTTATTTAATTTTGTCCTGTTCTTCCTCAACGAGTTTAGACATAATTTCATAGCTTTTATTTCCCGGAGCAGATACCTGTTCTAACAGGAGGTCGATATAAGAATATCCCTTTGATCCAACCCATTCACGATGAGGTTTATCGCCTGTTCCAAAGATATGTCTTGCAACCTGTAAACTTGTCGGCCATTCCTTTTTGCACACAGGGCATTTGTAATTCACTTTCTCATACCTCCTCTTTTAAAATTTTTACTTTCCTTGTTTCTCCTTTTTTTCCTTTAATGCATTTACGATTTTCTCAGGAGTAATAGGAAGTTCCTTCATCTGGAATCCAAGGGCATGGAAGATTGCATTTCCAAGGGCTGCTGCGGTTGGGTTCGTTAGACCCTCACCTGCCTCCTTTGCACCATATGGACCTTCTGCCTCATAAGTATCTATCTCTATCATATCTGTCTTTGGCATCTCGGTAGCCCTTATAACCTTGTAATCCACAAGGTTGGGGTTTAAAATCTTGCCTTCATCCATAGGTTGGTCTTCAAGGTATCCAAAACCGAGTGCCATGGATGCAGCACCTTCAAGCTGTCCTATAAGTCCTAATGGGTTTATAGGTTGTCCACAGTCATGGGCTGTCATAACTTCGTGGAGCGTAATCTTTCCTGTTTCAGGATCAATTTCAGCATCCACTGCCTGCATCATATAGCTATAGGCAGGTGAAATCATACCTTTTCTATGAGGTGTGTAGTATCCGCGGCCTATAATTCTCTGACCATCTTTACCTCTTATGGCCCTCTTTACGAGGTCTTCATACTTCATGCCCCTCTCTGGCCTTGCAATGACATGAACCCATCTATCTTTTATATCCAGATCGTACACGATATTGAGACCCATTTCTGCATATGCAAATTCGAGAAGCTGTCTCTTTGCATCTTCCGCTGCCATCTTAACTGCATTACCTGCCATTAAGGTCTGACGGGATCCCCATGCACCGAGATCAGCCGGGCTATGGGCAGTATCACCGGAGTAGACATTTATATCTTCAATCTTGACACCTAATGTCTCGGCGCATATAATGGCCATTGTAGTATTTGAGCCCTGTCCTATTTCCTGGCAACCTACATAGAGGTCTACTTTCCCATCATAGTTTATTACAACTACCGCTGATGAGAATGAATACGGTGTATCAAACCAGTTGAAGATACCACCGGACATAAATCCTGCTGCAGATACGCCGATTGCCCTATTAGGCCCTAAGTTACCTTTTGATTTTGCCCAAGCTTCGATTTTGTCTATACACTGGGTCATACCGCAACTCTGAATATACGCCTGACCCGGCACCTCATAGCATTCTGTATGGGCATTCTTTCTCCTTACCTCATATGGGTCAAGGCCTAAATCAGCACACATCCACTCTATCTGCTGTTCAGAACAGAACATTGCCTGAGGTGCACCAAAACCCCTCATTGCAGTTGAAGGAAGTGTATTTGTATAAACCCTATATCCATCGTAACGATAGCCTCTCCATTTGTATGGGAAGGAACAGAAGAATCCTGTAAGATACAGTGCCGTGGCACCCATACCTGTGTAGGCACCGCCATTTGTAAAGACCCTTACCTCTCTTGCAAGGAAAGTTCCATCCTTTTTCATTGCTGTTCTTATATAATAATGCATTGGGGTTCTTCTCTTAGATGCTATAAAATCTTCTTCCCTTGTAAATACAATCTTAACAGGTCTAAAGGTCTTTTTAGAAAGGACTGCGCTGCAGAAAATGGCGGCATCGAGTTCAAATTTTCCACCAAATCCACCACCTACATAGTGGGCAATAACCCTAATGTCACCCTCTCTCATATCAAGGACACCTGCAAGCAGTGCCTGCATATAATAAGGTGACTGGGTCGAGCAGTATACGGTGAGCTTTCCATCAGGTGTAAAACTTGAGACTGCTGCCCTTGTCTCCATGCACATATGGTGCTGGCTTGATGTCCTGAACCAATCTTCTCTTATGTACCCGTCTTTCTCGGCTTCTGCAAATGCATCATCCACATCACCCCACTCGATATGTCTTGTGACATTGATATTTCTCTCAACGCCTTCATGAATTATCGGTGCATCTTTTCTTATTGCATCAAGGGGCTGAAAAACAGGAGGTAGAACCTCATATTCCACATCAATAAGCTCAAGGGCCTTCTCTGCTATTTCCTCTGTTACTGCTGCAACAGCTGCAACGGGTTCTCCAATGTATCTTACCTTTTCGAGAGGAAGAATCTGCTCATCGCACAGTTCAGGATACCTTCTCCATATACCCTGCTTTACACCTGGTGTATCCTTTCCTGTTGCCACTGCAATTACACCAGGCATGGCCAGTGCCTTTGATGCATCGATATTAACTATTCTTGCATGGGGGTGCGGGCTTCTTAGGATCTTACCGTAGAGCATATTAGGTAGTTTTACGTCAAATGTGTAGGTAGCCCTTCCTGTTACCTTTGCAAGTCCGTCAATGTTATGGACTCTTTTATTAATAACCGAATATTTTATATTGGTCTTGAAGGTTGTAAATTTTAATTCTTTAATCTCTGTTGACATGATTAGCCCTCCTTATAATTGCCTTTAACAACTGATTCAATTGCTCTGACTATACTGTTGTAACCTGTGCAGCGGCATATGTTTCCTTCAATCCCTTCACGAATCTCTTCTTCTGTAACATCTTTGCCCTCATTTTCTTTCAAAAATGCACTTGCAGACATTAGCATGCCAGGGGTACAGAAGCCACACTGATAAGAACCATTATCGAGAAAAGCTTTTTGTATAGGGCTTAATTCACCATTTTTCTCAAGACCTTCAACAGTAGTTATCTTTTTGCCTTCAGCCTGAACAGCAAGAATAGAACAGGATTTTACTGACATATCATCTATCATAACAGTGCATGCACCACAAGAAACAGTGTCACAACCTCTTTTTGTGCCTGTAAGACCGATATGGTCTCTTATAGCCTCTACAAGAAGTGTCTTAGGATTTATATAAAGCTCATAATCAATGCCGTTTACATTTAAAGTAATTAATCTCTTTTCCATATAATAGCCTCCCTCCTATTTACCCTGAGCCTCTTCGAAAGCCTTCTTTAACATCCTCTTTGTCAGCACACCGATTACATGTCTTCTAAAATCCTCTGACGCATGAATATCGGCAACAGGTTCGCAATCTTCTGAAGCTATCTTTCCTGCCTCTGCAAAAACATCATCATTTAATGCCTTGCCTATAAGAAATTCCTCTGCCTTTTTAGATCTTCTCGGTGTAGGTCCAGCATTACCGAGTACAACCCTTGCATCTTTACAAGTATTTCCACCGTTTAAGGTCACAGATGCAGCAACACCCACTATACCCATGTCATTGGTGAGATAATTAAATTTTTGATATGCAATCCCTGTTTTCGGCTGTGTAACTGGGACATGGACCTCAAGAACCAATTCACCTTTTTCCATAGCTGTTTCAAAGTAATCAACAAAAAATTCATCGAGAGGCATTACCCTCTCCCCTTTTGCGCTTCCTACCTTAATGTTAGCTTTTAGTGCAATAAGCAACGGCGCCGGGTCTCCTGCAGGATCTGCATGGGCAAGGTTTCCACCTATGGTTCCCCAATTCCTCACCTGAATTGATGCCAATTTGTTCTCCATTGCTACAAGGGCTGGATAATACTTTTTAATTACCTCAGACTTTTCAATAGCCCTGTGTGTAGTTGTTGCACCTAATCTAAGACCATCCTTTTCATCAAACTTAATGTAGTTCAATTCGTTGAGATGTTTGATGTCCAGAAGATTCTCAGGTGCAATCATTCCCTGTCTCATCACAATAAGCAGGGACTGGCCGCCACATATTACCTTGCAATCCTCGTGCTCAGCATACATGGCAAGTGCTTCTTTCAGTGTGCCTGGTTTCAGATAATGAAAATCATGAATCATGGGCCCTCCTTTCTTTGTTTATACAACTTTTTTACTTCTTAAACTCTTTTTCAAAAACAACATCTTCCACATTATGAATACATTTTAAATCGATCTTAAGAATCTCATCTGGAAACTCAAATCCGAGATCCTCCTTTTCCTTCTTGCCAAAAATACTCGACTTTAACTCTTTTAATTGATCTTTTTCTAACAAGGCATCATTATAGCCGTTGGAGAAACATAAATAGAAATGTCTTCCTCTGTAGATTGGGCAATCGATACAGGCTGTTTTAGAAATGGGGCATAACATTTTTAATTTTGCCATCTTTGCACCTTCTCTTTAGCTTTGTTAATTAAATGCATTAAGCTAACTCTGTTCATTATGAAAAATTGTTCATTATGAAAAATTGTTTTAAATTTTAATCCAATTTTTATTTTTTTGTCAATATCTTTTTTAAAATTCATTGAAAATTTATGTTCTCTATAATAAACAAAAGTCAAAGCCCTCTAAGCCATCATCTTTTAAACAAGGGGAAAACAGGTATCTTATTAACCTGCCCCCTGTTTATTATGCTGTTCTTTATTTCTACTGTGGCATGGGAAATTTTTTAGGCGTTTCCCAATCCTTCAAGGGTTTCATCCACTCTGCCCTTTCAACAAATTCATCATGGGCAAGAGGTACAGGCGGATGACATACCCAGAGTGGGTCAAATTCGTCTTTTATCTTCAATAACCATTCGTGATAGTTGGGTCCGTATTTAGGCCCTGTCAGATATAGTGGCTGGTGAGGGCCCAAAAGTGATGTATAGAAACGTTCCCTTATATTCATCTTTGATGTCTCAAGATAGAAATGGTCAACACCTGTTGTATCTTCATCCTGATCCCAGTAAATAAGGAATTCCGAATAGCCCTGATGACCAAGCTCAAAACTCTGGAACCATCCTGGATCTCCATAATCTGGCATTAGAGGTGGTGTATATTTTTTCTTCAGTTCAGCATAGTATTCACCGTGAACTGTAGCCTGGGATAGTGTTTCGATAACATAATCCACAGAAACATAAGACCCGCACATAAGCCACATGCCTGCTGAATCTGCGTTCTTTATCCACGATTCATCTGTGGGTTTTGTAGGCCTTGGAATTCCACCGAGTTCTTTCATGATGTCGTTTAAGACATTCTCATCATATTTCATCTGCTCTTCAGAAGTATATCCGATTAGAAGGACACGGACTATGAAGAAGTTCTTTATGGTCTCCTCGCTCTCTTTGCCCCATAATTCCCAGAATTCTTCTTTACACTCGGCTTTTGCAATCGCACGCCAGAACAGAGGCACCTTTGTAACTGCCCCTGCAATTTCAGCCTTGCCTATTTCATACATGGCCTTCACCTGGGCTTCTTTATTTGGAAGCTGGTAATTGATCCACTTTACCCTTTTTTCTGGTAATTTAAGGCCAGTATTGGGTGATAATCCTGTAGGCACAAGGGGTTCAGGCTGAAACGGAAGGGTCTTTATAGCCATCTTTGTTACAATACCGAGACAACCCCTAAGACCAGTATAGCCCCTCAAAAGACCTCTTAAATCAGGGCCAATGCCATCACCCCAGAACGGGTCATCTCCTACTGCAAGGGAACCCATCTTTACAAGCTCACCATCTGGTAAAACGAGCTCTGTGCCGAGAATTCTCCTGTGTGGAAGACCAATCCTGTGGCTCAGAGGTGACCAGCCGTCACCGATGAGATTTGCAATGGCAGAGGCCTGGGCACCGCCACCACCTATAACTACATAAGCGCCTTTATTCATGGCCTCTTGCTGTATAGGTGAATATATAACACCAGAACCTACGACTACATAAAAGTGCTTTTCGTCAATTTCAAAATGGTTTAGTCTCTTTAAGTCCACAAGTAGTTCGTTCTCCACATGGCAATGGGAACGGGGACCATAAAAGCCTGTGCTGTAAGGAACATAGGGAACCTTGTATCTATTACATATCTTAACGATTCTCTGAACCTCTTCTGTTGTCTTCGGCAATATCACTGCACCAGGGATTTTTGTCATCACCCTCTCATATCCTAAACCGCTCTCATAACCGCCTGGACCTGATCTATAACCTTCACATATGGCAGGGTCGTCTGTTAAGTATTTACTTCCCACCACCGATTCTAATGCATTATAAGCCTCTTTCTTAATACTCATCGTCAACCTCCTTATATTTCCAATGAAGAGAGAATAAATTCTGAAATATCCATGACCTTTATGCCGTCTCCATTTTCTTTTATAGCCTGGGTGAAATTGGTCTTACACCAGGGACATGCAGATACAAGAACCTCTGCGCTTACATACTTTACCTCGTCAATACGCTGTTTTGCAGAGAATTGAGCCAGTTCAGGAAATGCCTCTTTTGTTCCTCTACCAGCACCACAACAGAGGGCATTTTCTCTCGTTCTCGGCATTTCTACGAATTTTGCTCCAGGTATTGCATTGAGTATGTTTCTCGCCTGAAAATATAGCCCCTGCTGCCCTCTTCTTCTTTTAAGACGAGGGCTTACGGTCCCCATCCATCCCCGTTCACCTTCCCATGGAGTCCACGGGTCACACAGTCTGCTTACACTGCATGCATCGTGATAGGTAAAACGAACGTCAACGGATTTTTTAGGTTTCAGGCTATTGTTTGCAATTGCCTTATCGGCAAATTCTATTAAATGAATAACCTCAAAACCGAGGTCTGCTGTGGCAATGTTGAGCATCTTAGGATAATCAACCTTCCACATTCTATAGCACTCTGCACAACTTACCAGCAATGTCTTTGCACCTGATGCCTTAACTGCCTCTATATTTCTCTTTGCAATCTCTCTTGCCTCGTCTATCATACCCACTGAATAAAGGGTATTACCGCAACACCATTCATCACCCATCAACATAAAATCTGTGCCTGCGGCATTTAATATCTTTGCAGTTGATTTGGCAATGCCCTGATTCACATAGGAGGAAGAGCATCCCACAAAATAAAGTACATCTGCCTTTTCTGCTACATTAATGTCTTTGGATATCCATTTTTTCCTGTTTTCATGGACAGCACCGAACTGGTTGTGTTTTGTTTCTATATTTTTTGCTATCTTTTTATGTGCAGGCATAGGACCTACACCGTCTTTTACAGCCTTAATCCTCAATGCCTCGAGTGTCAATTCAATCTCGAGGTCAAGATTACGTTTACAACCTACATCACAGGCACCGCATAGAGGGTCTGCATAAATGATCTCCAATAATTTGTCCGTCCATTTCAGTCTTCCCTCCTGGATGGCAATGCCTATTCTCATCTTTCCAAAGGCACCGTATGCATCAAAATCATTCCACAAATTAGAAGGACACCTTACTGAAAAGTTAATGCCTGGCATATATGTATGCTCAACCCAGTAGCATCCTTTGCATTTGATGCACCTGCTCATATCGTATACAAAATTTTCAAGATTCGTTACATCCAAACTTACCTTCTTTTTTGGCGTATCAAACATTTCTTCTTTTCGCATTTCTTCCTCCTTAGAAGCACAGATTTCCAGGGTTCATGATATTTTTTGGATCAAATATCTTTTTAACCCTTTTCAGCGTCATTGTATAATTTGCAGCCCTGTCGAATATAATGGGAGCAAGTTCTCCGTATGGTCTTGTAAAAAATGCACCTTCGTTCATCATAGTTGTTGCTGCATCCCTGTAAAGCTCTGTTATAATTGCCTTTTCTTCTTCATCATCGGGGTTGTAGAAGAGGTCAAATTCTACCTGGCAAGCCCTGTTATGTTCAATGGGCTGGATATAACAACCAATATCTGCTATGGGATAACCGTATTTGGATGCAACAAAATCCATAATATCCACAAAGCTCTGTGCTTTATTTGGCCTTGTTATAAAGAATATACTCTGACAGCCACCTTTTAGACGCAGTTTCCAGTGGGTCTTTCCCTCTGGCCAAGGCGCCCTCAACATGGGCATTAATTTTTTGCCAAGACCAGGGAAACCGGGCAGGTTGTCCAGAAGGGACATCTTTGGAAACTCGTTCTTAATAACCTGGTTTAAAAAGTTTTCCTCATAGGCTATCTTTTCTTCCGGTCTTCTCAAAAGCCCGCTTATCACCAAGATAAGTGTCCAAGGTGGCAATTTTGCACAAAGCTCATCGAAGTCTTCTGACATATCTTCGGCAATGATTGTGGCAAGGTCAACATTGTTTAAAATGAGACACTCTTGACCAATTCTTCTCGGAAGAATCCTATACAAAAACTCCATTGCATAAGGAAGGTCATGGATAGGTGCAAAATAGACCTTATCGATCCTTGGAATGGATTCTATCTTCAAGCTCATCCACGTTACAATCCCCATAGTGCCCTGAGCACCCTGAACAAACCTGTAAAAATCTATGCCAGGGCCTGATGGGTTTGCACCCCTTGATTTTGAATCGGGAAAACCATTAACACTTGCAGAGCCACATCTAAAAATTTCTCCTGTCGGCCATACAACTTCAATGGATTGCATAGGTTCACCGTAATCATACACAACGTTTGTAGGGACCTCTCTTTCCAATGTGTCAGTAAGGGGAGAACGTTCAGCTGGTGGCATTAAAGGCATGATTGCCCTCATGTTTTTCTTCTTTAACTCTTCCATAAGTTGACCCCATGTTACACCAGCCTCAAACCTCACAAGACGATTGTCTGTGTCAATTTCAAGTATCCTGTTCATCCTTGCAAGGTCAACTACAATGCCCCCTTCTTTTGGAATAGTGCAGCCATAAAAGTGCACCCTTGAGCTTACTGGAATTACTGGCACCTCTTTCTCATTACACCACTTGACAATCTTACTGACCTCCTCTGAGTTTGCCGGCCACACAACTGCATCTGGCACACCCGGAGAAAGGAGGCTGAAATCCCGTGAATACTTTACACGGTCTTCCATACTGTCGCTTACATACTCTTTGTCCACAAATTTTGCAAGTTCGTTTTTGATTCGCATTTTACCTCCTTGTCCTTTTAAAGATTATTTCTCTTGAAAAGCCAAAACTAAAAAAGAATCTGCGTGCGTGTTTAGACCTTAAAATCATAAAATCGCCGCTTACCATCTTATTTTAAGTCTTTCTATCATGTATGAAAAAAAAAGTCAATATATAAAATATCAATATATTAAATTTCAAATAATTGACAATCAAAACATTTATTTTTTTGTGGAAAAGAAGAGTTTAATGTGATAAATTAAAAAATTATTTGAAAATCTGTGTTGAAAACAGACTAATTTTTTGAGGGCAGGAAAGCATGGTTGATAAAAATTTTAAAACCGATCTGGCACCTGATGAAAAACTGTTAATGGCTGTTGTTAGGGCAGCTGAGACGTTTAAAAGAATTGTATCTTCAATACTAAGAAAATACGATATCTCATTTCCTCAATATAATGTGCTCCGTGTCCTTGATGCATCCACAGATGGAAAGTGCAAAATCAAAAATATTTGCAGGGTTATGCTTGTTCCAAATGCAAATATCACAGGTATTTCGAAAAGGCTTGAAAAAAACGGTTTTATATTGAGAAAATCTGACCCTAATGACGAACGTGTTACTATACTTGAGATTACAGAAAAGGGAAAAAAGACCCTTGAGGCTATAGAAAAGTCAAGGGAAGAAAACATGCATGCCATGTTAAACGGTTTTACAGAGGAAGAAAAACGTCTTTTTCTAAATAGTGTAAAAAGGCTGCTAAAAAATTGCAGAAAAATTTCTTAATGTACATCATAAGGTTTGTCAGTTAAAACCTTTAAAAAAATAAATGCATTACTTATTTATGCCTTAACCATTTATAAATAATCCCCTTGACAGTTTCCTTAATAAAAGCATATAAGTTTTATATATAGTAAATTAGTATTATTAATAAAACCATGGAATATAAAAAACCAGAAGAAAAATACATTGTCCCTGCCGTAGAACAGGCAATCATCATACTTAAATTGCTCGAGTCTTCATCGTCAACCCATCTTTCCCTGACAGAAATATGCAAAATGAGCAACATTAATAAGAGTAAGGTCTACTCCATATTAAATACACTGCAAAAACACGGAATTATTACAAGAAACATAGCTGGCAGTGGATACTCACTGGGTCCTGCCCTTATCTCCCTTTCAAGAAAGGTCCTCGATAATCTAAACCTTCCAAGGCTTGCTGAACCGATTCTTGAAGAACTATCAGAAAAAACTGGTGGAACAGCTGTGTTCGATTTAATCATGGAGGATAATGTATATACTGTTGCAAAGGCAGAAAACAAACAGGATATAGGGATAGCGATAAGGGTAGGTCTAAAATTTCCCCTAACTTTTGCAGCGCACGGAAAGGCAATAGCAGCTGTTATGTCCGATGAAGATTTAATGAAATTATTAAGCCGTCCAAAACTTTATTTTTACGGAAAACCAGAGAATTACAACAAAGAGAAATTGCTTAAAGAATTAGAGGAATATCGCAAAAACGGTTTTGCCCTTGAACTGGGCGAGATAAATCCAGGCATCAATACCATTGCAAGTGCCGTTATAGGTCCAAATAATAAACCTATTGGTGCCATACTCGTATTTGGTGTGTTCTCTGTTGATAGGGCATACGAATTCGGTTTTTTAGTTGCCGATGCAGCAAGGTCATTTTCTAAAAAGATCGGTGCTAAAATCAACTGAATTCAAATATCCCTCACTTACCTTAAAGGAAAACTTTTGATTACTGAAAATTGTTTTTTGAGTTTTGGAATGAGCTCTTCGTTCAGATAAACTCATTGTTTTTCTAATACCTTTTTGACCTTTTTAACTAAATCAGTAGGAAGAATGGGTTTTTGAATAAACTCTAAATGTTCAATGGCAATATCTCTACTGCTTAAAAAATCAGATGTGTAGCCACTTATAAAAATTGCAGGTATATTGGGCCTTATTTCCTTTATGGTATCGTATACTTCTTTACCGTTTGCCTTAGGCATTATAACATCCAAGATCACGAGATTTATAACGTCTTTTTTCTCTTTAAACAATTCTATGGCATCCCTTCCGTTAATTGCTTCGATTACCTTATAGTTGAATTGTTCAAGAACAATCTTTATTAAGCTTCTTAGTGAATCATCGTCTTCTGCAATAAGAATTGTTTCTCCTTTTCCGTATTCAAGAGGTATTTTAACAACCTTTTCCTCTTCCTCTTTTACAGAAACATCTGATTCAAAAATGGGTAATAAAACAGTAAACACACTACCTTTATTGGGTTCGCTTTCCACACTTATAAAACCTTTATTCTGTTTTACTATGCCATATACAACGGATAAGCCAAGACCAGTGCCTTTTCCAACCTCTTTTGTTGTAAAAAACGGCTCGAATATCCTTTCCATAACCCTTTTTTCCATACCAACACCTGTATCTTCCACCTTAAAAACACCGTAGTATCCCTTTTCCCCATAACCGTATCTTGATATAAAACCTTCATCCATATAAAAAAGTGATGTCTCAATTTTAATCTCGCCCCCTTTAGGCATGGCATCCCTTGCATTCGTTACGAGATTTATAAGTATCTGTTCAATCTGCACATAATCTGCAAGGACTATTATATCCTTATCGCATAATGTTGTATTTAATTCTATATCTTCACCTATGAGTCTCTTTAATATCTTTTGTGTATCCTTTACCACCTCGTTTAAGTTAATAGGTCTGGGGATGCTCATCTGTTTTCTACTAAAAGCAAGCAGGCCCTCTGTAAGCCTCTTTCCTTTTTCAGCAGATACTATGATGTGTTCCACATATCTACTCAAAGCCCCGTCATTTTTTACTTTCTGCTTTAGTAACTCACCATAACCTAAAACAACGGTTAAAAGATTATTGAAGTCATGGGCCACACCTCCCGCTAATGTTCCAATTGCCTCCATCTTTTGGGATTGGACGAGTTGTTCCTCAAGCTTTTTACGTTCTTTTAATTCATTCATAAGCTCTTTATTCTTTTCCATCAGTTCTTCAGTCCTTTTTTTAACAAGTTCTTCCAGGTGTTTACGATATCTTTCGAGCTCTAAACTATGGTGTTGAATTGTATCAAGCATCTCGTTAAATACCATGGCAAGGTAACCTATCTCATCTTTTGTAGTTATTTCAGCCCTTTTTGTATAATCCCTCTGTCTTGATATCAAATCCATGAGATTTGCCAGCCTGTCTATGGGATTTATTATTAGTGGTTGCAATTTATTTAACAAAACATAACTAAAAATAATGGAAAGTATAATTACAGACATAATCGTAAGGATTAAGGTTTTTATCCTGATGTAGAATCTACTGAGGTCAGACTTGATATAAATAAATCCTATGGACTGGCCTTCGAAAAATATACTTTCAGACAGTTCCACACTTTTTAACAAAAAATTAAAACCCAATTTTTTCTCAAATTTGGGGTCAAATTTAACATCCCCGTTTTTTCTTTTATACATTGCAAACAATCTGTTATTACTATCGTAAATTGCTATACCTATAATTTGTTCCAATGAGGAAAGGTTTGAAACAATCTTCTCTGCGGTTTTTTTATCGTTAAACACTAAACTGGATACAACACTATTAGATATAGTTTTTGAAATTGTCAAAAGCTCTTTTTTATATGCATTCCTTAAATCAATAAATTCGTTAACAAAAAAGGCAGTGGAAACGAAAAACAACGAACATGTTACAATCAACATGCTTATAAGCATGAACTTGTTTTTAATAGGTTGTTCATGCCATATCTTATTGATATTCATGGTCTTTTTACTGAATAATCCTTGCAAGTTTAAGTAACTGGGAACTTATAACCAATCCAGCCTTTTTACAAGCATTTATATTTATCTCAAATCTCACCTTATCATCTTCCATATACAGGTTTATTATTACACCTTTTTCTGCAAAGCCCTCTGTATCTCCTATGGTCAATATGGGCATATTTTTTATCGTATTTATAATCTGTGTAATTTGATATCTTTCAGATGGCCCTATATAGAGCATATCGCAACCATCAATATTAGATAGGTTTTTTATTCTTTTTGTTTTAAAAATATAACCCTGTGCAGTTTTACCATTAAAATAATCAAAGGCATTTACAGGGAACCCGGAACCGTATACACAAAGGTCAATGGTACTCTTTCCTCCTTTAAAACGGCCCTCAGGCCACGTTACAAATTTTGCAAAATTATAAATAAATGCAGCCTTGACCTCATATTCTCCAAATTTTTGAGAATCTGCTCTACAAAATTGACCCCCAAAAAAAAATAAAAAGATAAACAAAATAAAATAGTATTTTAAAACAAAAAAATGTCTGTATTTTTTGCATTTCAGAATAAACAGGTTAGTTTTAATCTGAAGCACCTCCCATCCTGCTCTATGACCTGCTGGGTATGTTCACCGGATGCAGGAAAACCGTATTTTTTATCCAGGATATTGTAAATCGTGCCTGAAATCTCAAGCCCTTTTAAAATATTCTGGCTCAAAAGATTTAGATTTGTTATTAATGCGCCCCCTGCATATCTGCCTCCAAGGGTTTTTCTTTTTCCCGAATACTCGAATCCTAATCCGCCTGAAAGCTTATTTTCTATAATAGGGATAAAAAAATTAGATTTTACGAGATGCCTTGGCGAATTAACAAGTAATCTCCCTGTATTTTTATCCGTTGCCTGCTGAAATGTATAGTTTAGCTTTGTCTCAATATTGTATTGCCATTTTCCGTGCACCTCAAATTCAATACCCTTTGCCTCTGCCTCATCTTTATTTCTAAAAACAAGAAGTCCATCAGAGGCATCGGTTGTTAGTGCTATGAGGTTTTTTACCTTATAATAAAAACCTGACAGAGATAATTGAAGGTTTTTGTAATATTGCTCTAACACGATCTCATAGGTTTTTATCTTTTCAGGGTCAAGGTCTGGATTTGCCTTCTGTGTTAAATTTCCGTCATTATAGTAAAGTTCATACATATTTGGCACACGAAACGCCTCTCCGTATAAAAATTTCAAGGCGGTCTTTTCAAGGGGTTTATATATCAATGCTGCCCTTGTGCTTGTATTTCCATTAAAAAATTTAAAATAATCATGTCTTATGCCTGCATTTAAGACAAGATTATCGAAAACAGTAAATTCGTCCTGTAGAAAGATGCCCCATTGATTAGAATTTCTTCTGTCGTTTAAATAGATTACATATGGTGATTCATCATAGTTACGCTGTTTTTGAAGAAAGTTATCCTGATATTCAAAACCAGAAGCAATTAAATGTTTCTCGAATACTCTTCTGTTATATTGTAACTCTGCACCCCATGATTTACCCCATGCCTGATCTTTAGTGCGCACAAGAGGCGGTCTGTTTAAAAGATAGTTGCCATCGTAATAGTAATGATTATAGAACAATCGTGATATAAAAGATGTATCTTTATCCACATCTTTTTTAAACTTAAGATTTAGATAACCATATGTATCAGTTGTATTTGTCATATGGGTGTTGAATTCAGTCCCCCATGGTGCAGTGGGTATTATCTTTTCTCTTGTTATATACGCACCTTGAAGATTAAAATCACGATACCTCGTATTTATAAAGAAACTGTTGTATCTTTCCCCATCCGCACCGTCTGCCCATCCGTTATTTGTAGCAAGATTATCAAATTCTTTATAATAGAGGCTTTGTCCATGACTTTTAAAAAATGAAGCTGAAATTAGGACATCCATATTTTTATTAAATTCTCTGCCGAATGTGAGCCTATTCTTGTATGTATCAAAGCTACCCGCCTCTGCTGAAATTTCCATCTTATTAATATCTTTGCCCCTTTTTGTTATAATGTTTATAATGCCTAAAAAGGCATTGCTCCCGTAAATAGATGAGGAAGGACCTCTTATAACCTCAATCCTATCAATGAGGTCAACGTCGAGGATGAATTCGTTACCAATATATGCTGTGTTGTAAATGTTATCATTTATCCTGTGCCCATCTATAAGAAGCAATATCCTTGTGTTACAATCTCCTGGCGGGGAAAAACCTCTTACACCGAGATAGTGATAATTTCTATCGTGGGATATATAGAAACCTGACACACTGTTTATTACATCTGCCAGTCTTCTGTACCCGTATCTTTTTATATCCGATGATGTAATTATGCTCACATGAGAAGGCGCCTCTGTGGTTTTTTGAATGAACTTAGAGGCGCTGTATACAGTTTCCACCTTTATATTCATCAGGTCTTCTAAATTTAATCTTGCCAGTTTACTCAATGGATCTTCTTCTTTTTCTAGTCCATAACAAAAATGCTGTAGAAAAATAGTTAGTAACACACTTAAAAATGATATTAATATAGACCGTTTTAAAGATTCATTATTAAAAAAATTGTGCCTAACCCCCATAAGGCTATCTCTATTTTTTTATTTTTTTACAAAAGGCGTTTTTTTATATCATAAGCAATATATGAAAATCACGAAAAAAATATGTAATTTTTATAGATAACGCTTTGATATGGGGATGATATAGGGTTTACCGGATATGGGGTTTTCCTTAACAACTACTACAGTCTTATAAACGTCTTCTATATTTTCATAAGTAAGGACCTCATTGGGTTCCCCTTCTTTATATATGGCACCTTCTGATATTAATACGATTTTTTTACAGAATTCAGAGGCAAGATTCAAATCGTGGAGCACAACTACAACGGTCATACCTTCTTTGTTAAAACTATCAAGTATTTCAAGTGTTTTCATCTGATATTTTATATCAAAGTGACTCACAGGCTCATCGAGAAGAATTACCATAGGATCCTGGACAATGCACTGTGCTATAAAAACCCTCTGTGCCTCTCCCTGAGACAATTCAGTTATCCTTCTGTCCTTTAAATAAGAGATTTCCATAATTTCCATTATGAAGGCTATAAAATCACTGTCTTTTTTTGCGTTTGAAAAACTCCATTGGAGATGGGGATATCTCGCAATAGCTATAAAGTCTTCAACTTTATAAGGATAAAAGACATCCATAGACTGTGGAAGGACTGCGATGTCTCTTGCAAGGTCTTTTACATGATATTTTTTGATATCTTGACCCTTAAATAATACAGTGCCCTCTTCGGGTGTTAAAAATCCTGCCATTATTCTAATAAGGGTGCTTTTTCCAGAACCATTCGGCCCTATGATCCCTGTAAATACACCCTTTTCAATATCAAGATTAAGCCCTCTTAAAACTTTTTTATCTTTATATGAAAAGGATATATCTTTTAAAGAAAACAGTATTTCCTTTATCATCTTCTTTTCAAAAGCAATAAAAGTAAAATTGTGCCCCCTGAAATACCTGTAACAACACCTACTGGTAACTCTAATGGATATAACACATACCTCGAAAATGTATCCGATAGAATAAGTAAAGAGGCGCCTGCCAGATAAGATGTAAAAAGTATGTGTTTGCTTCCCGTGCCCAGGACAATTTTTAATATATGGGGCACAATAAGCCCCACAAAGGGTATTATTCCCGCCACAGAAACACAAAAGGCTGTAAGCAAAGAGGTTATAATAAAAAAAATCCTGTATCCAGTGTCAGGGTTTAATCCGAGATACCTTGCCTTTTCATAACCCAAAGAAAGGACATCTAATTCTTTATTTAAAAAAAACAAAAAAAAGGCGGGTATTAAAAAAATAAGGATATAAAAAACAATAAAATCGCTTTCAAAGCCTGACAAATCACCCATGAGCCACAATATAATACCGTGCATTCTGTCAGGGTCAGATATAGAAAAGAGGAAAAAAACAAGGGAAGAGAAAATAAGGCTTACCACAATACCAAAAAGTATTATCTGGTTTGGATCAAAGAATCTTTTTCGGGATAGTAAAAAAACGATATATGTGGAACACATGGCACCTAAAAAACCCATAGCAGGATTTGCAAAAGGCCCTGCTTTACTGTTTAATTCAAAGATAAGAGATAAGGCTATACCAAAAGATGCCCCACCTGATATGCCAAGGGTATAGGGTTCAGCAAGATTATTCCTTAATATAGATTGAAATGTTACTCCACAAATACTTAGCGAGCCGCCGATTAAAAGGGCAAAGATTGTTCTTGGTATCCTTATCTTTTTTAAGACATAACAAAAGTCTTCACTACACGAAAATCCTTTAAGCAACTCGTAAAAACCCTTTCCATATCCTAAGGAAATAAAGACCGATAAAAAAAGGAGGAAAAACAATGTAAGATATGTAATCTTTATTCTATTCATTAATCCATTGAACTTATCGAAACTATTAAAAATGTAAAATTAGAGTATCTTAATCTATTCTATCAAAACTACCTGTAACCCTCAAGGTTAATAAATACAACATAGAAACAGATTAAAAATTTTTTTAAAAAATGATATAATTGAACCATAAAAATAAAATCAAATTGGGGGTATTTATGAAAAGATTCTTAATTTTTTCATTTTTTGTGTTTTTTACCTTCCTATTTTTTGCAACCACCACCTATGCAGATGAAGTAAAGGTAAAAAATATGTTAAAAAACATCCACTGGCTCGGTCATGATACATTCAAAATAACAGGGGAGAAAAATATCTATATTGACCCTTTCAAAATAACAAAAAAGGATACGGCAGACATTATTCTTGTGACACATGGTCACCATGACCATTGTTCTGATGCTGATATAAATATGCTTACAGGTCCAAATACAATAATAATCTCACCTAAATCGTGTGCAGAGAAATTAAAAGGCCCTGTAAAAACAATAAAAAGGGGTGATGTTTTTGATATAGGAAACATTAAAATTGAGGCAGTTCCTGCATATAATGTAGACAAGCAATATCACCCGAAATCAGCCGACGGTGTTGGATATATTATTACTGTTTATGGGGTCAGAATCTATCATGCAGGGGATACAGACAGGATACCGGAGATGAAAACCTTTAAAGAAATAGATATAGCGCTACTGCCTGTAAGCGGTAAATATGTTATGACAGCAGATGAAGCAGTTCAGGCTGCAGAAGATATAAAACCAAAGATTGCCATTCCCATGCATTATGGAACAATCATAGGCACAGAGGAAGATGCAATGAAATTCAAAGACACCTTAAAAGGTAAGATAGAAGTGGTGATTTTGAAGAAGGAATAAGTTAACCCTATGGAAAACAGCTCTTCAGATAAATTCTTTAAACAAAGACTTGAGATTATAGATATCTTAGCTCCAGAACATATTGAATTAAAAAAACATGTGATTTTATTTCCACCAATGCCCTGCTGTGCCCAGCTTGCAGCGCCTTTCTGGGCAAAGATTAAAGGTATAGTAGAAAATAAAGACGCCAAAGAATATCTAATCGAAATCGCTGTTTCATTATACGATGACCACAGGACAGAAATAAAGAAATGTGCTGAGACCATGTTTCTGGAAAGTAAAAGGACAAGCGAATTTGACATACAGATACCCCATCTAACCCCTATGCCTTCCATGTATTCAATAAAAATAAATATAGTCGAGGAGGTTTGACATAAACATACCGTCCAATTTAAAACCCTTTGAAATCTGCTCAATAAGACCACCCACGGAAAACTACAGCCTTACCTTCAGGATCACAAGAAATTGTGCATGGAACAGGTGTCTTTTCTGTCCTGTTTATAAATTCGGGGCAAAGTTCTCAAAAAGAACTATAGAAGAGATAAAGATAGACATAGAAAGGGCAAGACACATTGATGACTTCATCGTGGAAAACATTTTATATAGCGGCACATCCATAGATGAAGGTTATAAAGAGATTGAGGCCTCAATAGAAGAGAATAAAGAATCCCGAGAATCAAATCCCTTGGATAAAGAGAAAGACGAAAGGATAAGATGGTTTTCTCAATGGTTCAAAGAAAAACCAACACTAAAAGATAGCCTCCTCCATGTCTATACATGGCGAATGTCAGGAGGAAAGACATGTTTTTTAGGCGATGCAAATACACTCATTGTTAAACCGGATCTTTTTGCAGAGGTTATAGATTATATTAAAAGGCATTTTCCCACTTTAGAACGATTTACTATATATGGAAGGACAAAATCTGCAGCAAAGATGGATATTGATGATTTAAAGGTTTTCAAAGCAGCTGGGCTAAATAGGGTGCACTTTGGTATTGAAAGCGGAAGTGATAAGGTGCTTAAATTTATGAAAAAGGGTGAAACAGCAAAAGACCATATAGAGGGCTGTTTGAAAACAAAAGAGGCAGGCATATCTCCATCTGTTTATATCATGCCTGGCCTTGGGGGTGCTACTTTTTCTTTTGAACATGCCTATGAGACATCGAGGGTGCTTTCCATGTCAAAACCGGATTATGTAAGGATAAGGACTTTAGAGATTTTTCCAGGCACACCCCTTATGAAGGCTAAAGAATCTGGAGAATTTTTTGAGGCAGAGGAAGAACAAATTGTGAAAGAGATTAGAATCATAGTAGAAAACACTGAAGCTGAGACAATAATTGTAAGTGACAGTGCCACAAATTTACTCGATGTAAACGGAAAACTCCCTGACGATAGAAAGAGGATGCTTTTCCAGATCGATGCATACCTTAATCTTCCAGGTAGGGCAAAACTCGAATTCAGTCTATCGTCCAGGATAAACTCTTTTATAGGTCAATATGGTGGCATAACAGAGGACATTTACAGGCTTCTTATTCCTTATCTTGATAGGGATGGTCTTAATTATTCAGCGATGTCAGATGATGAATTAGCGCATATAACGAGGTATATAAGGTCACGATTGATGCCTTAGGGGCAAACTTTCAAATAATTTATTTCTTGTAGATAGTAATAGGTTCGCCTTCATAACCAGCATAAAAAACAACGATTGTAGCCGGTATATTACCTTCGTTTTTTCCGTAATGCCATTTATCCACAACCTCTACTATTGCATCACCCTCCTTTAAATGTAATTTACTGCCATCCTCAGTATATACAGACAATTCACCCCTTACCATATATCCGGCATTTATCACAGGATGTCTGTGCACTGGCAATATAACACCGGGAGGTATGGTTATCTTCACAATCGTAATCTCCGGTTTATGTGCCCTGTATACAGGCAAAGAACTCCCATCCCAGGAGAGGCCTGTCTTTGCCAGAACATTCACACTTACATCAACCTCACCGGCAAAAGAAAAAATACCTGTGCACAATATAAAAAGACAAATCACTGGAAAACTCTTTTTCATTGTCTAACCTCTTATATTTTCATTAATTTTTATTTTTTTCCCCTAATAAATTTCTAATATTTAAACATACCTTTTTCATAAATTGTTATTTTTTTACCTGTTGTGAGGTGGGCTAATACTGTTTTATCTTCTGTATTTACTAAATCCCAATGGAGGGCTGAATCATTAAAGCCTAACCTCTTTTTTAAAGCCTTTGTCATCTCTTTTGTATCACCTGTATAGGTATCTGCATACGATGCACCTACTGCAAGATGACAGTTACCGTAAGCACCACCAAAATTCTCATCGAATAATGTATCTGCCATAAACCTATCTATTCTCGAAAACCTTTTATCTGTTAAGGAAAATTCACCGACCTTATTTGCCCCTTTGTCCATGGAAAGCTGCTTCTCCACGAATTCCTTTCCTGTTTTTGCCTCAATCTTAATAGCCACGCCTTTTTCAAATGTAAGGCGCACATCCTCCACATAATTACCACTCCTGAATGAGGGTAGATTTGCAAAGTATGTCCCCTCTGTGCCCCTCCAGTCAGGCGAGAAAAATATCTCAAAGCTCGGTATATTATGTCCTGATACACCTTTCCATTGTCTTTTTTCACCAGGGGTAATCTTCAAATCCATATTTTCTGATTCGATATAAAGATACTTTATCTTCAGACTATTAAGCCATTTTTTTATCTCTTTAACATTTTTATGTATATCATCCCAGGCTTTAACAGGATTTGCACTGTCAAGATAGCATGCCTTTATAATCTGCTCTGTATATTCTTCTAAAGTGGCCTTTGCCTGCCTTGCAAGCTCCTCTGTGGGGTATGTGCATAATGTCCAGCTGTATACACCTTTGTTTTCTCTTTCGTCGAGGATATCCCTTAAAAATTTCCTCGAAACAAGAACAGTCCCTATCTTTTGAGGGTCTATATCTTTAAGGTGTGTCAGTGATTCTGGTGCCCTTAAAAATATTCTTCCATTTATGTGTTCATAAAGTTCCTTTTCTCCAGGTGGAATAAACACGAGTTGTTTTCTATCTCCAATTTTGTAAAAGCTATGCTCCATATTAAAGGTCATCCCCATCCTCTGTATGGGGTGTATGCCCATATCCAGAAGCTTTTCATATAATACTTCTGCAAGTCTTATAGCAGGCTTTTCATATTGGAGAAGCACCATATCGTATTTTTTGAATTTCCCTTTCCTTGCAGTCTTGAGTCCCCATATCAATACATCGGCATATCTCTCTATTTGTTCATCTGTAAACATTTTAATCCTCCTGCATTTAAAATAGTAATCGTATATGAAGTTTAAAAGGCTTTATATTTTCAATATATTTAATGTCCATTTTCAACTTTATTTATATAATCATTCACTGCCTTTGCGGCAATGGCTATGCCATATCCATTCCAGTGGGAATCATCCTTCCAGAATGTAAATTTACCTTCCTTTAAAAGCCTTTCCGATTCTTTCCTTAACATCTCTGTCAAATCAGTGCATCCCACCCCTAATGCCCTGGCCAAGTCCTGGGTGGCTTTCCATTGAGAGTGAGGCAGTTCTATTTTATCTTTGTTCTCTATAAAGGGAAAATAGACCCTATACTTTGTGGGAATAAAAAATATATGTTCTATACGATTCTTTATAATATAGAGCATTTTGATTGCGTTTTCCGGCAGTATATAAGAATTTCTCTCAGTTGCATTAACATAATCTTCAAATTCTCCAATTCTATGGCCTTGTAAGTAAAACAATTTTGCCTTTTGGTGCTTATTTGTAAATCTTGCCATAAGACTGAAGGTATATCTGTATAATGCTGTTTCTTCAAAAAATGCCTTTATCCTTTCATAGAAAATTTTTCGTTGCGGTTTATTTATAATCATCTGTCTTTTTGATATGGAATCTGGAAAATCATTACCTTCGAACAGAAAAATCAAGACCTTGAAATCTTTTTCTGTTTTTCCTTTTAAATACAATACGTATCTCACATATTCTGGAATACCTCCTTCATATCCCAGGCTATATACGCTTTTATTCCATTTGTTTTTTAGTTGCGTTGTAATGATATCCACCTGGTCTGTCCCATTTGCCGCGACAAAAGAATCCCCTACTATTACATATTTTTCACCATTATAATTACCGTTATTTCTAAAACCTAAAGAATCTGTTTTAAATCTTATCTTTCTCGGCTCTAAATCAATATCTTTTAAATTTCCCACTGCCTTAATGTCTCCAAAGGGCATATTAAATATCATGTCTGCGTTTTTCTTGTATAATTTTCTTCCCAATTCCGCATTGTAAACGGAAAGTTTTTCATGGGGTCTATAATACATTTTATCTTCTAAAAATAGGGCTACCAAAAAATTTAAAATTATAGTGGAAATAAAAAGAGTGACAGAAAACATAAAGGCATTTTTAAACCCTGCTTTTAAATATATAAAAAAGAGGATAAATAGGAGCAGGACAAGTATAAAAGGCTTTACAAATCCATAAAAATTTAGTGTTACAAATGTTAATGCCAGAGGAATCAGGGTAAAAGCTGAACTTTTCACAATGTGTTTCATAGTAAGTTTCATGGGATCTTTTATTGTAATAGATTATTCAAATATACATAAACTGTGGTATTAAGCAAGTCTTTTATCGAAATACAGAAAATTAAATGCTGAGAAATAAATTATAATCCCAATAATTTTGTTGTAATATAATATATGAGAATTTGAAAGATGGAGGCTTACATTGGAACGAGAAGAGAACATAAAAACATATCCCAGTGCCCTTGAAGTAAACCTCGAAAGGACTGCGGTGCCTGTTGAGATACCTGAAAGGTATAGTATTCTTCTTGATATTTCAAAGGAGCATTTTGGGTTGTCAAAACAAACAGAAGAACTTTTAAAAGAACTAAACCATCCCTATGTAAACTGGGAATACTGTCTTAAACTACTAAAGACAATATCCATTGGTGATTTTTATACTTTTAACAACCACAAAGACGGTGCCAGCGCAATAAGAACCATCCTTGAAATTTATATTGATATCATAAAAAGATGCCCACAAGAAGGTATAAAAGAGACTGCTGCGAGGTATATTTTCGAATATCTTCTTATTGTTCTTACAAAAAGCGGGATTCATAAAAAGAGAAATATTACCTTTTTAAACGATGCCGTAGAGGCCATTTATAAGATTGCAGCATCGGAAAACAGTGTTTTTAAAAAGACCACAGGCAGTTTAAAAGTCCTGTTAAAAACCATACTGGAGGAAAAAATAGAAATTTCAACGCCTTATTTTAAAAAGCTTGTGCAGGAGGTATTTAGAGAAACCTATCTTTACTGGTTAAATCAGCCAAACCCTCTCTTATGGCACATGGGAAACAATGAATTGCTTGAAGAAGAAAGAAACCAGATTAAAAATATTGTATATCCTTTAAGCCATGACTATATAAAAACCCTGCTTACAAAAATTGATGAAATCGAAAAAAACGACAATGGAGATTTCTATGAATTTATAACTGCATTTATTGATTTGCCTGACCACTCCCTTATAATAGACGGATATTTTCTTGCCGCTGACGCCATTGAAAGACTTGAGGCACTAAAAGATAAAGGTAAGAATATAAAACTCAATTTTCTCTATAATATGATGAATGTTCACGCCCTGTCTGATGTATATACGAACATACTCCTCGAAATAAACAGAAGTCTCGGAAGGGTATTTAAAGAATTAAATCAAGATGAGATGGATAGCTTTATTAAGGCGTTTTTTAATATGCTTAAGGGCAGTGCCTCGTATACGGAGCAGAAAGCGGCCATAATTGACTGCATTACAACAGTGGGAAAAGAAGTCTTTCTACAAAATAACCATAAATTGGTTAATACATTTATTGATGAACTCATTTCTTTTGGTTTTCAGTATCCTGAAATAAAGGGAACAACAATAGAATGGCAGGTGGTAGCAAATCCAGCCCATATCAAGAATATAAGGTCATGGTTAGAAATTATTGCCATGAAGCCGAGATGGACAAAAAGACTGCTATCAGCCCTTATTATTAACCTTAAGCTCGGCGGTGTTTTTGTAAAAGACACAGACCTCATCCAGAAAGACATATCAAAACTACTTAATTCAGACATTGGCCCGGCCTATAATCTTATTAAACAATTACTCAGGATGTTTCCTATATTTTTTACAGAAATCGGTGCAGAAGGAGAGCTAAGGGCCATATCTACAGATGTAGATGAGATGTCCCATAGAAATGATAAGCTTATAAATTTTTTAAGAAAGCAATCCCATGTGGAAAGCAACAGCCTCCTTGTCAACTTTATTGAAGAGATCTTCAAATTCTGGTCAACGGGCATTAAGGATGGTTTGAAAAATTTTATACCAGAGGAGATATACAACCAGCTCAAATGCGAAGGGAAATACTATGACGGCATGCATAATATTTTCAAATGGGTTATGACTTCCATTAATAATAACCCAGAAGAACTTCTCACATGGGAAAAGGAAGATACAGAGAAAAAGTTTAAAAAGATAAGGGGTGTAACAGAAAAAGATAGGGAAAAGGCCTATCTTATGATAAGATTTTATCAACTCTTATATAAAAAATACAATGCAAATCATGTGGAACTCATCAAAGACTTAGAATCATCGGGTATATTTTCCCTGTCAAGCATCAATAAATTAAAAAGGTCAATGAAAAAAGGCGACTATTATAAAAGCCTCGTAATTATCCTGGAATTTCTTACCATCCTGAAGGAAAGGATACTTTCATCAAAAAAAACAGAATCATTCGAAAACATTTATTACAAGAGACATATTGCAGCGGGAATACCTTCTATGTACGGCACTTACAAAGAAGAAAAATTTGAAGCCATGGGGCTTACATTTCGCTTAGAAAGCCTTGCAACGATTCTCTTTGAAAGGCTTGCGACCTCTCTTAACTTAAAGTTCATCACAAAAAGCACGCTCATCATGATAAATAAATACCTATGGCTATATTTAAAGGCACTTGAGCTTGATGGGATTTCTGTGGAGAGTTTGAGTGAAAAGACGAAATACATAACAAGTGCATTAAAGATAAGACAATTTTCCATAGACCAGTATGTGGATATTTTTAAATTCATCTCAAAGGGTATTCAGGATATCATCCACGACTACTACATAGATGTCCATGGCATAAACCTTCCCATCATAATAAGGCAGATTATAGAAAAGGATATAAAAAGGAACTGGTTTGAACAACACCAAAATACTGAAGAGGTAATATACCAACAATCAGAAAATTTGCTCCGTGCCCTTGTCTCGTCAGGTTTTGGACTGCAACTCTTCGACAACCTCATAAATACCATAATAAGAAACCTAACAGCAGAACTGGAGCGATTCAAAAATAATAAAGAGATCTTAAACCTCGTTATGAGATATATTCCTGAGCTTGCCATTTCACCTATAAACAAAAGGGATAAAAATACTGATAACCCTATACTAATAGGCAATAAGGGTTATTTTTTAAAGGTCCTTTCATCGTTCGAATTTCCCGTACCTCAAGGGTTTATCATCACTACAGAGGTATTTAGAGGTTACGAGGCAGTAATAGGATACAAATACATCTTCAAAGATTTGAGCCACAGGATATACAACGAAATTTTAAGGCTTGAAAGGATAACAGGGTTAAAATATGGAAACCCATCTAATCCACTTCTACTTTCTGTAAGAAGTGGTGCAACCATTTCATTGCCTGGTATGATGAGTTCCTTTTTGAATGTTGGCATAAACGAAAAGATAGCAGAGGGGTTGAGTAAAAAACCAAAATTCGAATGGGCCGCATGGGATTCATACAGGCGATTCATACAGGCATGGGGTATGTTTCAGGGCTTAGATAGAGACCTCTTTGATATGGTCATGGTAAGATTTAAAGAACAATATAATATCTTAAAGAAGATACAATTTACACCGGACCAGATGAGGCAGATTGCCATAGCATACAGGGACATCCTTGAAAAAAATAATATTTTCCTTCCCAGTGACCCTTATAAGCAGCTCGAACAGGCCATTTTACAGGTGTTTGCATCCTGGCATTCTGAAAGGGCGAGACTCTATCGTCAACAGATGGGTGTATCCGATGATTGGGGAACTGCTGTCATTGTGCAGAAAATGGTATTTGGCAATCTCGATAATAACTCTGGTTCAGGTGTCATCTTTACAAGGGATCCAAAGGCCATGTCGTCTCAGGTCTCCCTGTATGGTGATTTTATTTTTGGGGTGCAGGGAGATGATATTGTCTCAGGACTTGTTGAAACCTATCCCATCTCAGAAAAACAGAGGATTGCCGAAAAAAGAGAATCTCCCATATCCCTTGAAAAGGATTTCCCAGAGATATATAAAGAACTCCTTACCATATCAGAAAAACTCATATATGAAAAGGGCTTTAACCATCAGGAGATAGAGTTTACATTTGAAAACCCGACAAAAAATGGCCTTTTTATTCTACAAACAAGGGATATGGCGCAAAGGGCAAAAAAGGTATTAAATAAATTCAAGCCGACAGAAAAACTCAAAAAATCTTATATTGGTGCAGGCATAGGTATAGCAGGTGGTGCCTTATCTGGAAGGGCGGTTTTTAATAAAAAGGATATAGAAAAATACAGAAGTGAAGAGCCGGACACACCTCTGATACTATTAAGACCCGATACTGTTCCAGATGATGTAGGTATTTTACTTAAGGTCGATGGGCTACTAACTTCAAGGGGTGGAAGCACGTCCCATGCAGCGGTGACTGTGCCCCAGCTCAACAAGGTAGGCGTTGTTGGTTTTACGAAACTAAAGGTTTATGAAGATGAGGATTATGGCATTGTAGAAAATGTGATAATAAAAAGTGGTGATTTTTTAAGTATTGATGGATTTAGCGGTTCTGTGTATTTAGGTGTCCATGAGATTGTGCCTGAATAGCTTATGAAAAAATGCGCTATCTAAATTTGTGATAGTCTTTATTTTTTTCATAAAGGATCTTCAGGCCCTTTAAGGTGAGAAATTCATCTATTTCATCTATTGTCTCTGAATTTTTAAAAATGAGACTTGAAAGACCGCCTGTGGCTATTACATAGGGGTCTGTCTTTACTTCCTGCTTCATCTTTTTCACAACACCGTCTACAAGACTTGAATATCCGTATATAATCCCTGATTGCATAGCATGAACCGTATGTCTCCCTATTATGGTTTTAGGTCTTATTAGCTCTACCCTCGGTAATTTAGAAGCCCTTTCAAACAGCGCCTCAAGGGATATCATAATCCCCGGCACTATGGCACCGCCTACATATTCACCTTTGTCCGTTATATAATCAAAAGTAGTGGCAGTTCCAAAATCAACTATAATAAGGGACCTTTTGTGTTTGTCATACCCTGCCACTGCATTTACGATCCTGTCCGCACCGAGCTCTGTAGGATTTTCATATAGTATTGGCATACCTGTCTTAATACCCGGTTCCACGATTATAGGCCTGATCCCTATATATTTTCTGCACACTATCTCAAAAGGAATTAGAAGTGGTGGCACCACACAGGATATGATTGCGCTGTCTATCTCATTTAGCCTGATCTTCTCTATATAGAGCAAACTGTTTAGTAAAATTGCATATTCATCTACGGTCTTTTGAAGGGAGGTGCTCAATCTCCAGTGGTTTATTAGTTCATTATTATTGTATACACCGAATACAATATTTGTGTTACCTATATCGATTACAAGAAGCATTTTACCCCCAATATGTTTTTAGAACATAATGTCTCCGGCTATAACCCTTTTTGTCTTACCTTCTATATTTAAAAGAAGGGCACCGGTGGAATCTATACCATTTGAAATACCCTTTAATATCTCCCCCATCTGATTCACCTCTATGAACTTCCCGTTTATTCTTGCCCTTTCTTCCCATAATCTACAGATTTCAGACCCCCCTGCCTTTTTGAATATATCATAATATTTTTCAAAAAAGTTAAGCATAAGACCACATATATACGCACGGTCGTATACCTTTTTTGTTTCCATATAAAGGGATGTTGCCTTATATCTTATATCCTCTGTTAAGTCTTTTTCTTCCATATTTATATTTAATCCAATCCCTGCGATTACAAAATTAACCATATCCGATTCGGCAGATATCTCGATAAGCGTGCCGCACACCTTTTTTTTGTTTAAAAGCACATCGTTTGGCCATTTAAGGGCAGGCACAATCTCAGATACCATCTCAATTGTATCGTATACTGCAAGGCATGAAATAAATGTTATGGGATAAATCTTTGCTGGTTCAATATAGGGCCTCAATATAACAGACAGATAAAGGTTTTTACCATCAGGGGAAAACCATGTTCTTTGCATGCGCCCCCTGCCTGAGTTTTGAGCCTCTGCTATCACGCATGTGCCTTCAGGTTTACCTGAAAGGGCAAGCTTAAAGGCAAAGGAATTTGTAGAATCAATGGTTTTTTTATAGATGATTTCTCTACCTATTGTTTTTGTATTCAAAAATCTTTCTATCTCCCATGGCAGTGGCGCGCCTGGTGTCTTTTCAAGCATGTATCCCTTTCCTTTTAATGTGTTAATCCTGTACCCGTATTTCTCAAGGCTTTTAATATATTTCCATACGGCAGTTCTCGATACACCTAATATTTCTGAGATATAATCACCGGAGATGTAATCTTTGTGAGCCTTTAAAATCTCTACTATTTTTTTTATATTATCCATTCTCTATCCTGTCATAATGGGAGAAAAACATGGTAAACGATGCCCTTCCCTGGGATAGGGAACGCACGTCTGTGGAATATCCAAACATATTCGTAAGGGGTGCATGGGCATTTAGAACAGTTATTTTTTCTTTTGTTATTATACTTAATATCTGGCATTTTCTTGCATTTAAATCACTGATTATATCCCCGAGAAATTCATTCGGTGTGGTAACGGTTAAAGACATAATTGGAACAAGAAGAACAGGGGAGGCATCAACGCATCCCTTTCTAAATGCCTCATAGGCTGCCATCTTTAAAGTAAGGCGGGCAAATTCAGGGCTACTAAAAGAGGCATCCTTTACTAATACCTCAATATCTGTTATCGGAAAACCTTTTAAAACACCTATGTTTGACGCCTCAAGGATACCTTCTTCTATTGCCTGAAGATAAGGATAAGCGGGATGTTCCTCTAATATTTGTGATGTAATTTTAATGCCCTCCCCTCTTATTCCTGGAGACACATCTATAGACACATATCCCTTATAATTTATATTATTTATAGTCTTTTCGAATGAGTGTTCTATATGGACTTGCTTTTCTATCGTCTCTTTGTAGACAACCTGGGGCTTCCCCACATGGATATCTATCCCAAAATCGTCCTTAATCCTTCTTGCAATGACATCAAGGTGGAGTTCACCCATACCGGATACGATTGTCTGATACGCATCCTCATCTGTTTTTAAAACAAAAGTAGGGTCTTCTTCGGATATCCTTTTTAACACCAATAAGAGTTTTTCCTGATCCACATTTCTTTTAGGTTCAATGGCTATGGATATAACAGGTTGATAGATATCTATAGGTTCTAAAAGGATCGGCCTTGTCTTTACAAGGCTGTGACCAGTAGAGGTATCTTTTAAACCCACTATCCCCACTATTGCCCCTGTAGATGCCTCATCAATCCTCTCTCTGTGATTTGCATGTATCCTGTATATCCTTGAAATTTTCTCCTTTTTGTTGAGATTAACATTAAACACATCATCTCCAACCTTTATCTCACCTGAATAAATCCTGATATAGACGAGTTTCCTGCCTTCATCCATAACCACCTTAAAGGCCAGTGCCGAAAAATCTTCTGTGTTTTTGGGCTCCCTTATCTCTTCATATCCTGTGTCAGGGTTTTTACCTTTAACCGGTGGGATATCAATTGGCGATGGTAAATAATTAACAATTGCGTCAAGGAGGGGTTGTATACCTTTGTTGCATAATGCTGCACCTCCTATAACAGGCACGCATCTCATGGCAATGGTATTTTCCCTTATAACTTTATGAATCAATTCTTCATCTATCTCTGCTCCACCGAGATACAATTCCATAAAAGTGTCATCAAGAAGGGAAAGCTTTTCCAAAAGTCTTTCCCTGTATTCATGGGCAGACTTTTTATATATATCTGGAATATTGATGTATCTGTATGTGGCACCCATATCTTCTTCTTCCCATACTATGCCCTGCATTTTTATGAGGTCAATCATACCGAAAAAACCATCTTCTTCTCCCATGGGAATCTGTAGTATTATGGGGTTTGTTGCAAATTTATCCACCATCATATCCACTACATTGAAATAGTTTGCGCCAATCCTATCGAGCTTATTTATAAAGGCAATCCTCGGGACTCTATATTTATCTGCCTGATGCCATACGGTCTCTGATTGTGGCTCAACACCGCCCACGCCACAAAACACAGCCACCACTCCATCGAGAACACGAAGCGACCTCTCCACCTCAATAGTAAAATCCACATGACCAGGGGTATCTATTATTTGGATTTCATGGTCTTTCCAATAACATGTCGTAACAGCAGATGTGATTGTTATGCCCCTTTCCTGTTCCTGGGGCAGATAATCCATAGTGGCGGTGCCTTCATGAACCTCACCTATTCTGTGTGTCCTGCCTGTATAAAATAGTATTCTCTCTGTAACCGTTGTCTTACCGGCATCGATATGGGCTGCAATCCCAATATTTCTTATCCTCTTTAATCTCAGCAATTCTTTTTTCATAGACATAAAGATATAGACTGTTTGGATGTGGAAAGTCAATATTTAGGTTTAATATTATCCAGTTCCTCTTAACCTTTCAACAGAACGAACACCTTTGATCTTTTGGATGGATTTAATAACTTTTTGAAGTTGTGACATATCTAATATCTCAACCTCGTATACACCTATTGCTGACTTATCCGGTTGGGTTAATGCATTGGCACTTATTATGTTTACTTTATTAGTAGACATTACGGTGCTTATATCAGACAATAAACCCTTTCTATCTTCCCCCACAATTTTAAGCTTTACAGGATAGGTGAGATTTTTGTTTAGCTCCCAGGAAACCTCAACCTTTCTTTTTTCATCATAGGCATGAATATTCGGGCAGTCTTCCGCATGTATCGTAAGGCCTCTTCCCCTTGTAATAAAACCGAAGATTTTATCACCAGGAATAGGATTGCAACATTTAGCAAACTTTATTACAAGTCCATCAACGCCTTTAATCTTTATGGCAACATCCTTTGTTTTTGTAATGCTTTTCAGTATCTGCTGTATCTTATTTGGCTTTGAATCTTCTGGCACATATTTTCCAATTATCTGTAAAGGGGTATGTATTCCGTATCCTACATCAGCAAAAAGGTCTTCAATGGTACTGTAGCTGAACTCTTTTGCGAGGGATTCTAATTCGCCTGATTTCAGCATTTTAGAAAAACTCAGGTCATACTTAACCATCTCTTTTTCCAGAAGCATTCTGCCCAGCTCAATGCTTTTTTCCCTCTGCTCTGTCTTAATCCACTGTCTAATCTTTGCCTTGGCCCGTGAGGTTTTTACAAAACCAAGCCAATCCTTGCTTGGTTTATGGGAAGGACTTGTCTGTATTTCCACAATATCACCGCTTTTTAGCTCGTATTTTAAAGGCACCATCTTACCGTTTACCTTTGCACCTACACAGGCATGACCGAGTTCTGTATGTATTGCATACGCAAAATCTACAGGTGTAGAACCTTTTGGTAACTCCTTTACATCACCTTTTGGTGTAAAAACATAAATGTCATCGGGGAACAAATCTATCTTGAATATTTCGAGAAATTCTTTATCGTCCTTGAGTTCCTGCTGCCATTCTATAATTCTCCTCAGCCACTGAAATATCTTCTCCTCTTTAGCATCAAAAATTTTCCCTTCCTTATATTTCCAGTGGGCTGCGATCCCCTCTTCTGCAAGTTTGTGCATCTCTTGGGTTCTTATCTGTATCTCTATCTTTTCCCCATAGGGGCCTACGACCTTTGTATGAAGAGATTGATACATGTTTGCTTTCGGAAGGGCAATGTAGTCGCTGAACTTTCCTGGGATTGGTTTAAAAAATGAATGTATATAACCAAGGGCTTCATAACACTCTTTTATAGTCTCCACAATCACCCTGAAGGCTGTAAGGTCATATATCTCGTTTATATCAATACCTTCATTGACCATCTTTCTATAGATGCTGTATATCCTCTTTGCCCTACCGAATACTTCTGCGTTAATACCATTTTCTTTAAGCCTATTTTTAATTATATCTATTGCCTCTTGTATATATTGTTCCCTTTCCTTTCTTTTTTTTGCAAGCTTTTGGGCAATGACATTGTATTCATAAGGCTTAAGATATTTAAATGCTATATCTTCAAGCTCACCTTTTATCCATTCAATCCCGAGCCTATGTGCGAGGGGGGCATAGATTTCAAGGGTCTCTTTAGCTATTTCAATCTGTTTTTCCTCAGAGAGAAAATGGAGGGTCTGCATATTGTGGTATCTATCGGCTAATTTGATAAGGATTACCCTTAAATCTTTGCTCATGGCAAGGATCATCTTTCTTATATTTTCAGCCTTTGAATCAACACCGGACCGCAATTGAATCTTACTGATCTTTGTTACACCATCAACAATCTCTGCAATCTCTTTGCCAAAATAACGTTCAATCTCTTCTTTACTTACATAGGAATCCTCAATAGTATCATGAAGAAGCCCTGATATAATACTCGGGACATCGAGATTCATTTTTGTCAGAATATAAGCCACTTCAAGGGGATGTAATAAATAAGGCTCACCGGACAGTCGCACCTGTCCTTTGTGTGCCTGGGCAGAAAATATATATGCCTTTCTTAATAATTCGAGGTCTGCTTCAGGGTTATATTTTGTTATTTCCTCTATTATATCGTTAAACCTTACCATCTCTTACCCATTTATAATAATTTACAGGGGTTGATTGCCTTGTAATTTCAAGTATACCGGCCTTTTCAAAGGGAATTTTTTCTCCTATGCCATTTTTTGTCTCCTCTGATATGACAACCTCACCTCCCATGGCAATCTTTTGCAATCTTGCCGCTACATTTACAGGCATTCCAATGGCAGTATATTCTTTTTTTGACTCAGAGCCTAATATGCCTGTTACTACATAGCCTGTGCTTATGCCTATCCCTATATCGAATCCCGCATTTGATGCCTTTATATACTCTAACATCTCTATGGCGCATCTCACTGCATTTTCTTCATGCCCACCGTTATTTACAGGTGCACCGAACAGGGCCATAACACTATCCCCTATATATTTGTCTATCATGCCTTTGTGTTTTTTTACTATACTACTCATAGGTTGAAAATAGCTATCATTTAAGAGAAAGGCAAGTTTGTCAGGAGACATAACAGAAGAAAGCTTGGTAAATCCTCTAATGTCAGAAAAAAGTATTGTAATTAGTGATAACCTTGGCTCAAGATAAGCTGGTTCTAAAAGTAATTTGTGGAATATATCAGGTATTATAAATTGCCTCATCTTTCTTTTTAAATAATACTCTTTAACCTTCCATTTAATTTCTTTATTCTCAAAAGGTTTTGTGATAAATCCATCTATACCTGCCTCTATTGCCTTTATCGAAGATTCGAGGGTACCATATCCTGTAAGTATGATTTTTGTGGAATCGTAATGGATTTTATTTATCTCTTCTATGGTCTTTATGCCGTCCATACCTGGCATGATAAGGTCGCATATTACTACATCAAGGATTGAAAGATTTTTCTGGACAATATTTAAGGCCTCTTCACCATTTTGTGCAGCATGGATTGCATGTCCCTCTTCTTTCAGTATCCTTGTTAGGGACCTTCTTATACCATCCTCATCGTCGACAATGAGGATACAAAGTTTTATATCTACCTTTCTCCAATAATTAATATTATAATATGACTTGGAAAATGACAAGTATTTATTGCCTTTCAATTTTGCATCAATTTAGATAATATAAAGTTTAGATGGCAATAAGGCATGAAATAGAAATACAGGGACAGATTGAGCGCATAACCTTTACAAACGAAGAAAACGGATATACTGTTGCAAAGATTAAAGTAAAAGGCAAAAAAGACCTGATAACCATCGTAGGCACAATGTGTTCCGTTTCTCCAGGTGAAATTTTAAGGGTCAGGGGCTTCTGGGATAATCATCCAAAGTATGGGGAACAGCTAAAGATTACAGAATACGAAACTTTGCTCCCTGCCACATCTAAGGGTATAGAAAGGTATCTCGGTTCTGGGATGATAAAAGGCATAGGACCTGTAATGGCAAAAAGACTCGTTACGCGATTCAAAGAAGATACGCTTAGCATAATTGAAGGGGATATAGAGAAGCTAAAAGAGGTGGACGGTATAGGTGAAAAACGGATAGAGATGATAAGGAAGGCATGGGAAGAACAGAAAGAGATAAGATTTGTTATGATATTTCTTCAGGGTCATGGAATTAGCCCTACCTATGCAGTAAAGATTTACAGACAATACGGAAAAGACTCTATAAGGGTTGTAAAGGAAAACCCTTATAGACTTGCCATGGACATATACGGAATAGGCTTTAAAACTGCCGATAACATAGCACAAAAGCTGGGGATTTCCAAAGACTCTCAGATAAGGGCAGAGGCAGGCATCATGCATGTCCTTTACGAACTTTCAGAAGAAGGGCATGTTTACTATCCCTACGAACTTCTTATAAAAAAATGCAGCGAGATCCTTGAAGTGGAAGAATCTACGATACCATATGCCATCGATGCTGTTGCAAAAGAAGGCAGCATTGTCATAGACAATAAATTTTCTGAGAAAGATGAGAAGGTTGTAGCTGACTCAAGGGTCATATATCTTGCGAAATTCCATGTTTCAGAAACAGGCATTGCAAAGAAACTAAAAAGATTGACATCTACACCAAAACAATTAAGGCTCATAAACTTAGATGAGGCAATAAACTGGGTGGAAAAATCCCTTAAGATTGAATTTTCAGAAAAACAAAAAGAGGCCATAAAGGCAGCGATAAATTCAAAGGTAATGATCATAACAGGTGGACCAGGCACAGGTAAGACGACGATAATAAAGGCTATTATTGAAATATATAAGGCAATGAATCAGAGGATACTTCTTGCAGCACCAACAGGGAGGGCAGCAAAAAGGATGACCAATGCCACTGGCTATGAGGCAAAGACAATCCATCGCTTACTCGAATACAGTCCTTCCAACGGTTCCTTTAAAAGAAACGAAAAAAATCCCCTTGAAGCTGATATAGTTATCATAGACGAGACATCCATGATAGACACCACCCTCATGTACCATTTTCTAAAGTCAGTAAAGACCACAACAACACTTATATTAGTAGGAGATGTGGACCAGTTGCCTTCAGTGGGTGCAGGAAATATTCTAAAGGACATAATCGATTCGGGCAAAATCCATACAGTGAAACTCGATGAGATATTCAGACAATCAAAGGAAAGTATGATTATAGTAAATGCCCACAGGATAAATAAAGGTGATATGCCTTATTTAAAATTCTCCAAAGATGGCTTTAAAGATTTCTTCTTTACAGAACTCTATGAACCCCAAGAGGTGGCCAGATACATAATATATTTATGCAGCGAAATCCTTCCTAAAAAATTCGGATTTAACCCCATTGAAGACATCCAGGTTATAACACCTATGTATAAAGGGATAGCTGGTGTTTCAAATTTAAATAATGAACTGCAAGATGCACTCAATAAAAACGAATGCACACTGATAAGGGGAGCACATGCCTTTAAGATAGGCGACAAGGTAATGCAACTAAGGAATAACTACGATAAAGATGTCTTTAATGGTGATATTGGCAAGATTATATCCATAGATAAAGAACTCCAGGAAGTGAAGGTGAATTTTGATGACAAACTCGTAACATATGATTTTTCAGAGCTCGATGAAATTACCCTTGCATATGCCATATCTGTTCATAAATCCCAGGGGAGTGAATATCCTGTTGTTATCATACCTGTGCTTACCCATCACTATATTATGCTTCAAAGAAACCTACTTTATACAGCGATTACAAGGGGTAAAAAACTCGTATTCCTTGTGGGAACAAAAAGGGCTATAGCAATGGCTGTAAAAAACAACAAGCCCTTGAAAAGGTATACCATGTTAAAGGAAAGACTTTTAAAGGATTAAAATTCATCAGGGTCTGGCCTGAAACTTCTTACTTTTTTCTTTTCTGAAATGTGATGTTTTAGCATTAAAATCTTCTCTTTAGCCCTTTTTGTGCGCTTTCTTTTTTGCCTTCTAATTTTTTCTATCTCCTTTTGTTTATCGCTTTCTTGTCCCAGCAACATCTCTTCTATTTTTTCAACAAGTATTCTTCTGGCAAGATAGCGATTCAATGCCTGGGAACGCTCTTTCTGGCATTTTACCTCAATGCCTGTAGGTATATGCTTTAAATACACGCATGTAGAGGTCTTATTTACATTCTGACCACCTGGACCACCGGAGTGGATAAACTTTTCAATTATATCTTCGTTTTTTATGCCAAGGGTTTCCATTTTTTCAAAAAGACGTTTCTGTTTTTCAGGACTTACTGCATAGGACATTTTTTCACCTGTCTAAATAATCACAATAAAAATTAGTTGAAAACACATCAAAAAGGATTATATTATGACGGCATGAAGATTTTTACAATATTGATTTTATGTTTTTCCATAATTTTTTTAAACACCTCCTGCAGCAAGGCACCAGAAAAAAACCTTCAAGATCAACTAAAAGAAACAAAGGCATCAAAAGACGGTGAATACCAGTATCAAAAGGAAATGGAAGAGATTAAAAAAAATATTAAAGGGGATATAAAGATAAGATTAAAAAAAGATGCAAAGGGAGGTTATAGCTGGGAGATTACAGGAAAAGATGCTAATGAAGTTTTAAAGGCCAATGAAATTTTAAAAAAAAGACTCAATGATTAGAGGCCCTTTTTAACCCGATTTGTTTTGCATATTCTAATGCGTTCATATATTCTCTGTTTGTAATTCTTCTTGAAAGTTCAGGGAATTCTTTGGTGCCCAGACACGGATGATACTGAGCCATGATATTTACAAATGCATTTTCAGACACCTCATCCTTTATAAATTTTAAAACTTTTTCTGTATTTTCAGAAGAATCTGGCATGACAAGATGTCTTATAAGAAGCCCCCTTGTGGCAATACCCTCGTTATTTATCTTTAAATCACCTACCTGTCTTTGCATCTCTTTCACAATCTCCCTTACAACATCAGGATAGTTTTCAGCCTTGCAGTATTTTTTAGATAGTTTTTTCTCCATAAATTTTATATCAGGCATATATATATCCACTATTCCATCGAGGAGTTTTATAACCTCCAAAGATTCATAACCACCACAATTATATACTATTGGAATGTTAAGACCTTCCTCAATGGCTATATCCAATGCCTTTATTATCTGGGGCACATAATGTGTGGGTGTAACAAGGTTTATATTATGACAACCCCTTTTCTGGAGTTCCAGCATGGCACGGGCAAGCCCCATATAAGAAAAACGACTTCCCTCACCGAAAAGGCTTATATCGTAATTCTGACAGAATATACACCTTAAATTACAATGGGTAAAAAATATGGTCCCTGAACCGTAAGTGCCCACAAGGGGTGCCTCTTCACCAAAATGGGCAAAGACAGAAGAAACATATACGTCGTATGGAGCCCTGCAGTATCCCAGATCACCTACATATCTATTCGCCTTGCACCTCCTCGGACATAAAACACAGGGATTAAGTCTTGATTCGAGCTCCTCAATTATATAATTTAATCTGTCCTCTGATTTTGTTTTTATATATACAGGAAAATCTTCCATAGAGACTTTAAAAAAAAATAACTATGCATTAATATTATACTAAAAGATTGAAAAAAACAATCGAGGTTGGAACAATGGATAAATTTCAATATACTGTCAAGATATTTTCAATGGATGAACTTAAAAAGAAAGGTGTTATTATAGATCCTGAAAAAAATATAGTATATGCCTGTAGACCCGATGGAGAATGCGAAATCCACGATGTAGGCATGGAACAGATTGATAATCTTTCATCCGTTTTCAATGAATACGGAAATAAGGGGTGGGAATTGGTTCAGCTTTTTTTCAGGCCCCTTGGTATAGTAAGCTTCTGGAAAAAAAAGATAAGGGAAGGGGATTAACATAAATTTAAAATAATAAGAAAGGAGGTGTTTTTATGACACTTACACCATGGAAGAGTTTATGGGAGTTTAGATTCCCTACTTTAAAAGAAGAAATGGATAAGCTTTTTGAAGATTTTTTTGAGAAAACAGGTTTTCCTGGTATAAAAGAAGGCCAGTGGGTGCCTGCCGTAGACGTCCATGAAACAAAAAAGGATGTAGTTGTTTCCTTTGACCTTCCGGCAATAGACCCCAAGGATGTTAGCATATCCATCGTAGAAGACAGATTAACAGTTAAAGGGGAAAGAAAGAGAGAAGAGGAGATAAAAGAGGCAGATTATTACAGGTCTGAAAGGATATATGGCGCATTTCAGAGGGTAATACAGCTTCCTACAGAGGTAGTAGCAGATAAGGCAAAGGCAACATATAAAGATGGTGTTTTAAGGATAACCATTCCAAAATCACAAAAGGCAATGCCGAAAGAGATAAAGGTTGAAATCGAATAATACCTTTCCCCTTCCCTTTTTCTTAAATCCTTTTTACGCCCTGACACACTTTTTTTCAACAGTTGTTTACTTATCAAAAAAATATGTTTATAATTCTATAACTTATTTCAACATAAAAAGCAGGAGGAAATATGAAGGAAAAAGTTCAGGCTGTGATAGAAAAGATAAGGCCTTATTTACAGAGAGATGGAGGCGACATAGAATTATTAGATGTCTCAACAGATGGCGTGGTTAAGGTAAGACTTCGTGGGGCATGCGGTAGCTGTCCCATGAGTATGATGACATTGAAAATGGGTGTTGAAAAACAATTAAAAGATGAGATACCGGAGGTTAAAGAGGTTATAACAGGATAATTAAATTTTCAAATTCGTAATTTTTGTTATTGACAAATCCAACTATTTAAAATAACATGGATTTAAAAAAAGGAGGTGTTATTATGGGATGCAAAAAGACTACAGCAAAAAAAGATGAAAAAAAGACAACAAAAAAGGACAAGAAGACAAAGAAATAGCTTCCATCATTTCAAGGGGGGTAATCCCCCTTTTTTTATTTCATGTTTATACAATGAAAAATCGTTTCCTAATGTCTCTTTAAAAAATTTCAAGGGGTAAAAAATGTATGAAGAGGATTATGCAGTAAAGATTTTATCAGATTTTATAAAAATTAATACATCAAATCCACCGGGCAACGAGGAAGAGGCTGTTGAATTTTTAGACAGTATCCTCACAAAGGAAGGCCTTGAAACTCAAATTTATCTCCCTGTAAAGAAAAGGGCAAATTTACTTTCAAAGATAAAAGGCAGAAAAAAAGGCAAACCCATAGTTTTATTGAGTCATATAGATGTTGTCCCTGCCAATCCCGATGAGTGGGATGTCCATCCTTTTTCAGGAGAGATAAAGGACGGTTTTATATACGGCAGAGGGGCTATTGACATGAAATCCCAGACAATAAGCCAGCTTTTTGCCTTTATAGACCTTTATAAAAAAGGTATTGTCCCTGAAAGAGATTTGATCTTCCTTGCCACATGCGATGAAGAGGTGGGCGGTAAAAATGGCATTGAATACATGCTCAACGAAGTTAAAGAACTTCAGGAAGCATCCTTTGTATTAAGTGAAGGCGGCTCTTTTATAGAAGAAAATGGTTTTATCCATGCCCAGATTGCCGTTGCAGAAAAAAAGATAAGCCAGTTTATGTTAAAGGCACACGGACAAGGTGGGCATGGCTCTATGCCCTCCCAGGATAGTGCCAATGAAAAAGTAATTAAGGCATCTTATGAAATTATTTCCCATAAATGGCCTATAAAGGTGACAGGTGTTGTAAATTCTTATTTAAACGGTATCCTCAAAGACAAAACAATAGAGGGGGTAAGGTTTAACACATTAAAAGAAGGCCTTAAAAACAAAAAGATAAGAGAGGCCTTAGAGGCAAATCCCCTTTTCAATGCCCTTTTGAGAAATACAGTAGTACCCACGATCTTGAAAAGCGGAGAAAAGATAAATGTCATACCATCTGAGGCCACTATCTATTTCGATGCAAGGCTCCTACCCCAAGAAAACAAGGAAAATTTCTTTTCCAGAATAAAAAAATTATGTGGCAAAGATGTAGAGGTTATAATGTTGGATGGAAGTGCAGTTGACCCAAAACCATCTTCTTATAACACGGAATATTTCAAGGGTATTAAAGAGACAATACGCAGATCCAAGGGCGATATCCCTGTGCTACCATGTTTATTGACTGGCGCCTCTGATTTACGTTATTTTAGAAATTTAAACATTCCTGCATATGGCTTTTTTCCTGCAGTTTTTGATAAAGAAGAGATTTTGAAGATGCATGGAAAAAATGAGAGGATATCAGTAGAAAACTTTATAAATGCTATAGAAATGACAAAGGATATTGTAAACTTTCTTGCTAAATGCAGGTAACATAAGGGTTAGTGAATTCATTTTAATGATACTGTAACCTTTGAGGAGGAAAAACATGCGATTTTCAAAGATGTTCATTCCCACGGTTAAAGAAGATCCAAAAGAGGCCGAGGTTATAAGCCACAGGCTTATGCTAAGGGCAGGTTTTATCAGAAGGCTTGCATCAGGTATTTATACATGGTTACCCCTTGGACTAAAATCTTTAAAAAAGGTAGAGACTATAATAAGGGAGGAGATGAACAAAAAGGGTGCCCAGGAGATACTTATGCCCTTTGTTCAACCAAAGGAACTGTGGGAAGAAAGCACAAGATGGGAAAAATATGGTAAAGAGCTCCTTCGCTTCTATGATAGAAATAATAGAGAATTGTGTCTCGGACCCACCCACGAAGAGGTTGTAACAGACCTTGTAAGAAAAGAAGTAAGATCTTATAGGGAACTACCGTTGAATTTATATCAAATCCAGACAAAATTCAGAGATGAGATTAGACCGAGATTCGGTGTCATGAGGGCCAGGGAATTTGTCATGAAAGATGCTTACAGCTTTGATGTGGATGAGGAAGGTGCAGAGAAAAGTTATATGGATATGTATGATGCGTATACGAATATCTTCAAGAGGTGTGGCTTCAGATTCCGCATTGTTGAGGCTGATACAGGTCAGATCGGTGGGAGCTTCTCCCATGAGTTTATGGTGCTTGCAGAAACAGGTGAAGACATTATTATATACTGCGATTCATGTGGATATGCGGCCAACCTCGAAAGGGCAGAGGTGGGATATCAGCAAGATAAAGAAATCTCAGCAAAAAAAGGTTATTATAAAAAGGTAGAAACACCAAACAAAAAGAGGATAGAAGAGGTTTCTTCTTTTTTAAACATCCCCCCGCAACTACTTGTTAAGACCATTATATATAATACTGATAGAGGTGTAATAGGTGTCCTTGTAAGGGGAGACAGGGATATAAATGAAACAAAGATAAAAAACATCCTTTCCTTAGAATATATAGAACTTGCAGATGAGGCAACCATAGAAAAGGTAACAGGTGGGCCTTTAGGTTTTTCAGGTCCCATAGGGCTTAAGATACCCTTATATGCAGATAGGGATATACTCTACATGGAGGATTTTGTCGTAGGTGGAAATGAAAAGGATATGCACATTATAAATGCCAATATCAGTGATTTTAATGTGGAGGCATTCTTTGACCTAAAAATAGCAAAAGATGGAGATTTGTGTCCGAGATGTAAAGCAACCTTAAATTCAACGAAGGGCATAGAGGTGGGACACATTTTTAAGCTGGGCCTTAAATATAGTAAGGCTATGGGAGCAAAATTTCTCGATAAAAATGGAGAAGAAAAATACATGGTCATGGGCTGCTATGGCATAGGCGTAAGCAGAATCATAGCTGCTGCAATAGAACAGGCAAATGACGAAAATGGTATGATACTACCCTGTTCCATTGCCCCTTTTGAAGTAGATGTCCTTCCTGTAAACAGCTCTCATAGGGACAGTATGGAACTGGCAGAACGTATTTATAAAGATCTTTTAGCAAAACGCATAGATGCACTAATAGATGATAGAGATGTAAGACCTGGTGTTAAATTTAAAGATTGTGACCTTATGGGTATTCCATTAAGGATCACTATTGGTGAAAAAAATTTAAAAGACGGTTTTGTGGAGATAAAGCACAGAGACAAAAAAGAATCCTTAAAGATAAAAAAGGAAGACATAGTAGGGAGGACCATAGAACATGTTGAGGAACTTAAGCGTTGGTGAACTGACACCAAAAGAAGAAATCTATAAAAGGATAAATAGTTTAAAGAAAAAAATGGCAGAAAAAGGTATTCCCCTATCTCTAATTATCCAGAATGTAGATTTGTTTTATTTTGCAGGGACTGTGCAAAAAGGTGCTTTATTCATCCCCATAGACAGGGACCCAATACTTTTTGTGGAAAGAAACGCCGATAGGGTTAAGTACGAATCACCATTAGACGTGATACCCATAAAAAGAGAAAAGGAAATCAGGGATATACTCAGCGAAAAAGGTATTAAAGGTGAAACCTTAGGAATGGAACTGGATGTGGTGCCTGTCTTGGTATGCGAAAGATGGAAGGATATCCTTAAAATCAGACACGTTGTGGATATCTCAAATGAAATAAAAGACTTAAGACTGATAAAAAGCCCCTTTGAGATTGAACAGATAAAAAAATCAGGAGAGGTTACTGCCCATGTCCTTAAAATGGCAAAGCACCACATAAAAGAAAATATGACAGAGCTCGAGATAGATGCTATTCTAGGTGCAGAAGGAAGAAAGGCTGGACATCAGGGTTTTTTAAGGATGAGGGGATTAAATCAAGAAATGATGAATGTGTATGTAACCCACGAAACTACATGCACCATCCCCTCAGCAGGCGATGTGCCAATAGCAGGGGTAGGTATTACCCATGCCATTGCCCAAGGTGCATCAATAAACAGGATAAAAAGGGGCATACCGGTAATACTCGATTATGGCGGTGGTTATAATGGATATATAACGGATGAGACAAGATGTTACGTAATAGGTAAATTAGATGATTTCTTTAAAAAACCCTATGAGGTTGCAAAAATTATAGTTGAAGAGACAACGGATTTTGCCAAGGAAGGGGTAAACGGGATAGAGGTATTTGAAAGGGCAATAAAACATGTAAAAAAGGCAGGGCTTGAAGAATATTTTATGGGTCATGGAAAGGGAAAGGTTAGTTTTATAGGTCATGGGCTTGGCCTTGAAATAAACGAACTTCCAGTGATAACACCGAGACACAATGTTGTTCTTCAAGAAGGCATGGTCTTTGCCTTTGAGCCTAAGTTCATTTTCCCCGGCAAAGGTGCAACGGGAATTGAAGTTGATTTTATAGTAAGAAAGGATAGACTCGAAAGGGTGACAGATTTTCCCATCGACATTGTTTATATAGACTGAAAATATCCCATTTATTTTTTCATGGTGAAGGCGTCAGAAATCTGATGAATTTTTTTCTCATCAATGTATTTGTATCTATAAATTAGCTTAAAGGTCTCAATCATGGCACTATTAAATTGCAATCTGGCATAATATTTGCTATATAATGCATTTCAGAAACCAGAGCTATTCTGGAAGACAAAGTACTATGGAGACACTAAAAAAGGCCATACTTGCCCTTGCAGACGGGACTGTGTTTGAGGGCTACTCTTTCGGTGCCCAGGGAGAGGCAAAGGGAGAGGTGGTATTCAACACATCCCTTACAGGCTA